>JC3A454_100264_pt1 | contig 144431 bp, 166 predicted proteins | sample YNP_Site_4_FD_22002 | JGI IMG/M metagenome (IMG submission 22002) | reverse complement strand
GTGCCGTAGAACCTCTCGGCCGCCGCCCCTATGGTCTCATAGGTTCCCTGAAGTATTCCCTGGGTCCCTATGTAGGCCCAGCATCCCGCCGTCATCTGGTGGAAGCTTACGAGGCCCTTGGCCTCGAGCTGCCTGAAGTAGCTCCAGTCGGCCCACTTGGGCACAAGCATGGCGTTGCTCATGACGACCCTTGGGACCCTCAGGTCAGTCTTGAAGACTGCCACGGGCTGGCCGCTCTGGACGGCCATGGTGTCGTCGCTGTCCATCGTCAGGAGGGTGTTAACTATGGCCTCAAAGTCCTCCCACGACCTGGCCGCCTTGCCCGTGCCGCCGTAAACTATGAGGTTCTTGGGGTCCTTGGCCACCATGGGGTCGAGGACGTGGAAGAGCATCCTCAGGATGCCCTCGACCTGCCAGTCCCTGCTCCTCACGTGAAGCTCAGGACCGGTTATTGCGTGTACCGTGCGGGTCTCAGGGTCGTAATAGCCGGAGGAGATAAGCTCCTCAATGGGCTGGCCCCTGTACTTAGACGGAACGGACAAGCCCATCGCCGTGTAAGGTGTATACAACCTGTATTAAATAAATGAAGCCGACCCGCAGTTATTATCCACGCCCGTCCCTAGCTCAAAGAGGGAGCGCTTGCTGACAAGAAGAGCTAGGCTCCTTAAGGACCCTGGCGACGTCAGGGTCAGCGAGCTGAAGCCCGTGATACCCCTGGTCGGCGTCCCGTGGGACTGGTCAACGGCAGGCAGGCCTGGGGCCAGGTTCGCGCCGTCAGCTATAAGGTCGGAGCTGCTGTCGCTCACGCCGCTCTCCGAGGACCTAGGGTGCCTCAGGGTGGGCTTCGATGACCTCGGCGACGTTGATGTTGCCGGAGGGGACGCGGCGCTCACAGGCTCAAGGGCCGTTGAGGCGGCCAGGAAGGCCATGGAGGCCGCCAGGGAGAGGGGGGTGCCGGCCGTCTTCCTGGGAGGCGACCACTCGATAACGGCCTGGACCGCCAGGCCCTTCGTTGAGGCTGGGGCCGCTGTCGTCGTCCTTGACTCGCACTACGACCTAAGGAGGCCAAGCGAGGGAGTGACGAGCGGCGCTTGGCTGAGGGAGCTCGTCGAGTCAAGCGGGGCGAGGGCCTTCGTCGTTGGGGTCTCCGACTACGTGAACCCTCCCTACGCCAGGCAGAGGGCCAAGGAGCTCGGCGTCGAGGTCATATCGAGGTGGCAGGTGGCCGAGGGCCTGGACCAGGTCGCTGAGCGCCTAAGGGAGGCGCTCAGGGGCTCCGAGGTTTACCTCAGCATAGACCTCGATCACCTGGCCCAGTACTTCGCGCCTGGCGTCAACAGCCCCAGCCCTCTCGGCATGAGCCCCCAGGAGAGCCTCGCGGTCATAGAGGCCGTGGCCTCCTCCGCTAAGGTCGTGGGGGTTGACGTAGTTGAGGTGGTGCCCCAGCTGGACCCCTCAGGGCTCACTGCCAGGCTAGCGGCGGCCCTGCTGCTGAGGGCCGTCCACATGGCGATAGCGAGGCAGAAGGCTAAGTGAACTAAGGTAGACGGGGCCTCAGGCGCCCTGGACCAGCTTAGCGCTAACCATGGGGAAGGGCAGGACCTCCTTTATGCTGTTAACCCCTGCCAGGAGCATCACGAGCCTGTCTACGCCTATGCCGAGCCCTCCGGTAGGCGGCATCCCGTAGCTGAGGGCCCTGACGAAGTCCACGTCATAGGGGTGCGCCTCCAGGTCGCCCCTCTTCCTCATCTCCTGCTCCTGCCTGAACAGCTGGTCCTGAAGCACGGGGTCATTCAGCTCCGTGTAGGCGTTGGCCAGCTCCATGCCTGCTATGTAAAGCTCGAACCTCTCCACGAGGCCAGGCTTAGACCTATGGGGCTTGCAGAGCGGCGTCGTCTCTATGGGGTAGTCCGTCACGAACGTGGGCTGTATAAGCCTTGGCGACACGAGCTTGTCGAAGAGCTTCTCTATCATCAGCCCCCTTGAGTAAACGCCTCCCCTCGGCACGAGGCCAAGCCTGTCGAGCTCCTTCTTCAGCTCGTCGTCGCTGACCCTCTCAACGTCCCTCCCCATGGCCTCCGAGAGGGCCTCAGCCATGGTGACCCTCCTGAACCTCTGACCCAGGTCTATCTCGGCCCTGCCGCCGTCAGGCATGGGGTAGGTCAGCCTCGTCGTCCCGAGGACCCTCTGGGCCACCGTCCTCAGCATGTCCTCGGTCAGCTCCATTACGTCGTTGTAGTCGGCGTAGGCCCAGTAGAGCTCAAGCATGGTGAACTCGGGGTTGTGCGTGACGTCTATGTCCTCGTTCCTGAACACCTTGCCTATCTCGAACACCTTGTTGAAGCCCCCGACTATGAACCTCTTGAGGTAGAGCTCAAGCGATATCCTCAGGTACCAGTCCTCGTCAAGGGCGTTCACGTGAGAGATGAACGGCCTGGCGAGGGCGCCCCCGTAGACGGGCTGAAGGACGGGGGTCTCGACCTCAACGAAGCCCCTTGAGTACAGGTACTGCCTTATCTCCCTGATGGCGTTGAACCTCACCTCCATGATCCTCCTCGCCTCCCTGTTATAGAGGAAGTCCACGTACCTGTGGGCGTACCTGAACTCGGGGGTCATCTTCGTCCAGTCGGGCGGCTCTATGAGGGCCTTGCTGAGCAGCTTGTAGTCCTTTACGAGCAGGCTCAGCTCCCCCTTCATGGTGTAAAACAGGTCGCCCCTGACGCCTATGATGTCGCCCCTGCCCACGAAGTGAAGGAACTCCTCGTACCTGTCGCCCAGCTCGTTGACCCTCAGGTAGAGCTGAAGCCTCTCGCCCTCGTCAAATACGTCAACGAATGAGGCCTTTCCGTGCCTCCTTATGTTGGCCACCCTGCCGGCCGTGGCGACGTCTGTGAGGAAGGGCTCGTGCGGCTTGTCCTGCCTCTGGGCCGCTATCCTCCTGAGGTCAGCTATCGTGTGGGTCATGTTGAACTTATGGGGGTAGGGGTTGACGCCCATCTGTCTGAGCTCCTCAAGCAGCCTGAGCCTCTCCTGGTTCCACTGGACGCTCAAGCCCTGGCCCGCCTCTGCAAGGCCCCGCTGGCTTTAAGTGTGGAGGGCCGCGAGCGACCTCAGCCAGGACTCGAGCTCCGGCATCCCCACCTCGGCCAGGGTCCCCAGGGTCCTCGACCTGCAGGCCTCAGCGACCTCGGCCGCCTCCCTTGACAGCCTGCCCGGCAGGAGGGCCAGGGGCGCGACGCAGTCAGCGCAGCCGTCCTGAACTATCACGAGCCCCCTGAGGGTGAGGAGGGCCGCCACCCTGCCCACGTCGTCAAGCTGCTCCTCAATGTTCCGTTCGGCCGGCCAGAAGTGCAGCCTGACGCTGCCGCAGCCCGCCGACGAGGCTGCCCTGGCTATCACGACGGCTGTGACCTCGGGAGGTATTCGTCCCAGGAACCTCGCACCCCTTGATCTAACGACCTCCTGAACCTCAAGGTGATGGCCTCCCTTCATGGGCATCAGCAGGACGACCGAGTCCTGGGGCGATATTTCGGCCCTGGACAGCTCCGAGATCCTCACGGCCCTGGCCCCGACCCTCTCGGCGAGGCTGAGCACAGGGCCAGCGTCGCTGCCGGGGTCGTGGTAGACCAGCACCAGCAAGGTCTCTTCAGGGTCGTGGGGGCTAGGTCAAATATATACGCGTATAGTGGGGCCTAGGCCGGGCTAATGGCGATATTGTATAAAGGGAAGGCGTCCTAAACCTGGCGAGAGACCTTGTATTCAGAGCCAGAGGACCTTGGCCTGCAGTCGCTCTTAGCCTACGGCGTGACGTTCAGGGACTCCTGCTTCGCAGAACTGCTCCCGGTGGCTGAGGGCATCAAGAGGAGGGCCTACGAGCTCTTGGCCCCGCTCTCAAGGGGCGTCGTGGTGCTCTCGACGTGCAACAGGTTCGAGGTGTACCTGGACTCCCCGGCCCCAGGGAGGTCAGAGGAGGTAATCAGGTCGCTGCTTAAGGCGCCCTGGCGCCTTGAGGGCGAGGAGGCCGCCAGGCACCTGCTGAGGGTAGCCGCTGGGCTTGAGTCCCAGATCGTAGGCGAGGACGAGGTGCTGGGGCAGGTCAGGGACGCCTGGCTTGAGACCAGGAGGGCCGGGCTCACGAGCGAGCTCCTCGACGCTGTCTTCCACTCGGCCATAAGCGCCGGGGCCAGGGCCAGGAGAGAGACGAGGATATCAAAGGGGGTCCTGGGCTACCCCCAGGCCGCCGTTGAGCTGGGGACCAGGGCCCTCGGTGACCTGGACGGGAGGAGGGTCCTAGTCGTGGGGGCCGGCATGGCGGCCAGGGCAATGCTAAGGCACCTCTGCACTAAGTGGAGGCCTGCCTCCGTCATAGTCGCTGACAGGAACCCTGCGAGGGCGTCCGAGGCGGCCAGCGAGTGCCCTGGGGCTAAGGCCATCAGCCTGGCCGAAGTTAACGCCATTGACAGCGTTGACCTGGCCCTGGTAGCTATCAAGGGCGGCCCAAGGCCTGAGCTGACGAACCTCAGGTCAAGGTGCAAGGTATTGGTAGACATATCGACTCCCCCCGCCTCGACGTTACCTGACTACACAGCTCGCGAGGTTGAGGCCTTCGTCGAGGAGAGCGCTAGGGCGAGACTTGAGGAGGTCCCGAAGGTCGAAGCCCTGCTGGAGGAAGAGCTTGACAGGCTTAAGGCCTTCCTTAAGAGGAAGTCCGTTGACAGGTACCTGTCCCAGATAATGAGGGTAGTTGGCCTCATAGTTGAGGAGGAGGCCAGGGTCACGGCTAAGCGCATAGCAGGGGGCGAGGACCCCCACGAGGCTGTCCTGACGGCCCTCAACAGCACCGTCAAGAGGGCCTTCTTCCCCGTGCTCTCATATATACGCGAGGACCCTGACTCGAGGGGACACCTGGCGAGGGAGCTGGCCAGGAGGTATGAGTCCATGCTGTCCCTCAGGGGTGAAGGCTATGGCGGGGTTCCCGAGGATAAGGCCTAGGAGGCTCAGGTCGTCCTGGGCCCTGAGGTCCCTTGTAGCCGAGGTCGACCTGACGCCCTCGAAGCTCATGATGCCCCTCTTCGTTGACGAGAACCTCTCCAAGCCAGCGCCGACCCCAGGCCTTGAGGGCTACACTACCTATCCTCCCGCCTCACGTGAGCTCGTTAACGCCGTGTCTTCAGCCATGGAGGTCGGGGTCAGGGCCTTCCTGCTCTTCGGCGTCCCCTCCTCAAAGGACGAGGTGGGCTCAAGGGCCTTCGCTGAGGACGGGCCCGTACAGAGGGCGCTGAGGACCATAAGGGACGAGGTGGGCTGGGAGCCGGTCCTCATGACGGACCTCTGTATATGCGAGTACACGTCCCACGGCCACTGCGGCCTGCCGGCCCAGTCGAGGAGAGGGGTCATAATAGACAACGACTCTACCCTGAAGGTCTACCAGAGGATAGCCGTCTCCCAGGCCCAGGCCGGGGCGGACTTCGTGGCGCCCTCTGGCATGATGGACGGCCAGGTGAGGGCCATAAGGGAGGCCCTGGACGACGCCGGCTTCACAGACGTCGGCATAATGGCCTACTCCGTCAAGTTCGCGAGCTCCCTCTACGGCCCCTTCAGGCAGGCCGTCGACTCGGCCCCCCGCTTCGGCGACAGGAGGAGCTACCAGATGGACCCCAGGAACGCCAGGGAGGCGCTGAAGGAGGTGAGGCTTGACCTGGAGGAGGGGGCCGACATAGTGATGGTCAAGCCAGCCCTGATGTACCTTGACGTCATAAGGCTCGTCAAGGAGCGCTACCCCGACGTCCCCTTGGCCGCGTATGATGTGAGCGGCGAGTACGCCATGGTCAAGGCAGCCGCCAGGGCAGGCCTTATAGATGAGACCACTGCCATGATGGAGCTCCTCTACTCCATAAGGAGGGCGGGGGCCGACATGATAATAACCTACTTCGCCTACGACGCTGCTAGGCTCCTGTCAAGCGGGAGGCCCCCGTTCTAGCGAGCCGAGCGGCCTGAGACCCAGCTGTTGAGGCCTGACCCTGAGGCGCCTTGACGGTTCCCACCATCTGCGGGCTGCCGGTCGGCCTTAAGTAAATTTTAACCTTGGTCAACCTCATTAGAGGAGGTGATCTAGATTCGCCTACCTCTCGTCAACTCGGAGGTGGGAGCCCTTAAGGAGGTCGTGATGCACGTCCCGGGCAGGGAGGTCCTCCTGGTTAATGAGAACAACTACAGGCAGTACCTCTTCAGGTCGCCTATGAGCGTTGAGAAGGCTAGGGAGGAGGTCGAGGAGCTCATAGGCCTCTACAGGTCCGAGGGGGTCAGGGTCCACCTGGTCGAGGGCCTTGAGGACAAGCCCAACGCAATGTACGCCAGGGACCCCTTCTTGATGACGCCAAGGGGGGCAGTAATATCGAGGTTCATGTACGAGGTGAGGAGGGGCGAGGAGAGGGCCTACAGGGAGATCATAGAGAAGCTCGGCTACCCCGTCCTTAAGTCCATGAGGGAGCCCGAGGTGTTCGAGGGGGGCAACGCTATGGTGCTGTCGCCCTCCATAGCCCTAGCCGGGGTCGGCGAGAGGACCAACAGGGCAGGGCTTGAGGCCCTCAAGGCAGCCCTCAGGGAGGCAGGCGTTGAGCAGGTGATAGAGGTCCAGACCCCCATGAGCTCCATCCACATAGATGAGTACGTGGCCCAGGTCGACGTAAGGACCATTGTAACCGTGAGGCAGGTCTTCCCCTGGGAGGCCGCCGAGGCCCTGAGGAGGGCGGGCTTCAACGTCCTGACCGTTGAGTACTCCCAGCTCCCCGGCGGCATAGGGGGCAGGCTCTGCCTCAACATGGTGGCCCTGAGGCCCCGCAGGGTTGTCATGGGGACCGGCTGCGAGGTCGTAAAGAAGCTCCTGGAAGGCGAGGGAGTTGACGTTATAGAGGTTGACATTGATGAGGTGCTGAAGGGAGGGGGTGGGGTCCACTGCCTCACCGGCGTGCTGAGCCGTGAGCCCATTAAGGAGGGCTGAGGACCCTACACTCAAAGTATAGCTTCTAGTACCTCCCTATAGTCCTTGTCATGATTAATGATTGGGAAGCCCAGAAGGTTGTGGCGGACCCGGGGGGATTTGAACCCCCGACCACCGGCTTAGGAGGCCGGCGCTCTGTCCTGGCTGAGCTACGGGTCCACCGGCCTCCTCGCGACGCCTGTGAGCCAGGCTCTTATTAGCTTTAACGGCCGCCCGCGTTCTGCGACCCCTCAGGCCTTAGGCCGAGCTCGCCTCCGCAGGACAGCTCCTCGTACCTGACCCTTAAGCTCGTCAAGGGCCTCTTGCTGGGGCCTGGCTGGCCCCAGGCCCTCAGCACGTCAACCCCTATGCCGTCCTCTGTGGGGTAGGCGTAGAGGACGTAGTCGTAGTACCTGGAGAGGGGAACTTCCCAGACCTCCTGCCTGGGCACCGCGTAGAGGTGGAACGTCGTTATGTTACTGGCAGCCCTCCTGACGAGGGTCCTGTAGACGACCCCTGTGTAGTCGGGCCTATCAATGAACTCGGCCAGCATGTTGATACCTTCAACAACAACTATGTCGGGGCTAAAGCTTCTGTCACCCTCGTAGGCCTGAAGCTCAGCGTCCGCGGTCGTGAGCGTGCTCGCGTCAAAGGCCTCAACAAGGACCCTGCCCAGCTCCGCTGGACCCAGGCACGTCTCAAGGGCGTGCTTAATTGAGGCAAGGCCATGTATGTATGAGCCGTACCTTACCTTAAGGCCAGCCCTGGCCGCTGGGGCCACCAGGAGGCCTACGGACAGCCAGAGGGGGTCAAGGGTCGGGTCATAAGCTATGAGGGTACCTGAGCCTTCAGCTACGTCAAGCCCCAGGAACCTGAAGGACCTGTGGGGCCTCACCCCGCTAGGAAGCGAAGAGTGCTCGAGGGCCGGCGGGAAGACGACCCCTCTCTGGGTTATTGTGTAAGGCAGGTAGGACATCGATACGAAGGAGCCCCTCATCTTCTTTATCTCGGCGTACCTCTCCATCTTGCCCTTGACGTAACGGTACTTCATTATTATGACGCCGTCAGCTATGAACTCCTCAGGGCCTAGGCCCACCACCTCACCCCCGAAGGGGAGCTCAGCCACTAGTATTGACGTGATACCCCTCTTCTTCAGGCCCACGTAGAAGGCGCTGTGCAGCACCTCCCTAACCCTGGCGGCGCCCCCAGCGAGCTGCTCGACGGCCGAGACGCTGTCAACCACAGCCCTTGAGGCGCCCATGGTGTCGACCTGAGTGAGTATGTCCTCTATTAGGTCTGAGAGCGCCTCGGGGGTGCTCACGTTGAGCGCCTCATAGTACTTGAAGAGCCCCTTAGACTCGGCCTCCGCCAGGTTGATGCCGAAGTTTGCCGAGTTCCTGTAGAAGTCCTCCTTGGGCTCGACGAAGCTCACATACAGGGCCCTCTCGCCGTTCCTCACGCCCTCACAGGCGAACTGGGTCGCGAGCGTCGTCTTGCCGGCCCCGGGGTAGCCGGCCAGCAGTATGATTGACCCCCTGGGCACCCCTCCCCCTAGCGCCTCGTCAAGGCCTGTGACGCCAAGTCTGACCAGGGAGGTCTGGCCCACCGCGGCTGCCTTTGTGAGGCCTTACCTTGAGGGATTTTATTTTAAAACAGCTTACCCGTAAACGCCGTTCAATACTTGGGGCTACACTAAGGTACTACTGTGGCACGGAAGGACCCTTGGGTTTTTCAGGTTTACATGGACCTTAGTCTTTAGTACGTCCTAAAGCCTTTTCACAGAGGCCGCGAGGGATGGGCGCTGCCCCTAGCTAACTGGTCGGAGGGCGAGAAGTTGGCCAAGGCGATTAAGGCGGCTGAAACCGCTCTCAGGACCGTCGCCATAGGGCTCCTCTCAAGCCTCAACGCCAGGTTCTACGCGAGGTTCGGCAGGCCCTTCGTTGAGCAGATACTGGTGGACCCCGTCGCGGCCTACAGGGAGGCCCTGGGCGTGGCCCCAGCGGGCCTAGTTGAGGCCACCTTTAAGATAGTCCTTAGGGCCTTCGGCCTGAACCCCCTTGAGGTCGAGGGGGCCATGGAGGCCGTCAGGGCAGGGGACTCGAGGAGGTTCCTTGAGATGGTCAAGTCAAAGGTCAACTAGGCCGAGGCTCAACCCGCGTCCTCCCTGCGCGCTTAAGAGCGTTTTCCTGCCCAGCACAGCCTCTTGCCGCAAGCGCCCTCACGGCCATGGAGGTGGGAGCGCCTTGTCAGTCCCTGGCCCCCTGAGCCCCTGAGAGGCCAGCTACCTCTAGCGCCCTCCTTAGGGCCGCCTCGACGTCCCCGCTGGCCACCAGGCTCCTGAAGACCCGATCGGACTCCACCTTGAAATAGAGCTCCAGCCTCCTCCTGACGTCAGGCACCCTGGCCTTGAGCTCCCTCTTGAAGGCGCTCATGGCCTCAAGGAGTGTCCTGAGCTCGTTGTCTGAGGAGAGGCACTTCGAGGCCCTGTCCCTGGCCCACCTGGCAGCCACGCCCGAGGCGCCTAGCGTCGTGACCGCTATGTGAAGGCCCGGCAGGGGCTCAGCCCTGAACGGGAAGACGACGTCGCCCTCCGAGGCCTCCGTGGCGTTGTTAACAAGTACCCCCAGCTCCCTGGCCCTCCTGGCCAGGTAACCGTTAAGGGCCTGGTCAGAGGTCGCTATGACCGCCAGCAGGGCGCCCCTGAGGTACCTGCTCACGTCGTCCCCTGGCGAGAGCGGCGCCCTGATCAGTTCCAGGGCCCCTCCCCTGGCGGCAACCTCGAGCTCCTGGGAGAACCTGTCGGCGACCACCGTCACCTTGGCGCCCGCCCTGGCGAACTCCAGGGCCCTCCTGGTCCCCACGGAGCCGCCGCCGAAGACCACCACCCTCTTGCCGCTGAGGTCTATGAAGAGCGGGAGGTAGGTCAAGCCATTTCCCACCTCCTGGCTACCTGCCACGGGTCAATGAAGCAGAGGGGGTCGTCCCCCCAGAAGTCCCCCGTCAGGGCCTCAGCCCTCCCCCTGCTCCCTCCGCCGCAGACGACCTTAAACGGGCACTTGCCACACCTCGGTCCCCTCAGGCCCTCGTGGAGCCTGACGAACCTGGCGAGGGCCTCGTTCTGGGGGCTCAGGACCTCCCTCAGGCCCTGCCTCCTCAAGTCCCCTATTACGAACTGGTCTATGAACTGGCACGGCCTCACGGTACCATCAGGGTATATGCTGATGGTCTTCCTCCCGCAGTCGCCCTGGCCGCTGATAAGGGAGAGGTGACCTTGGAACTCCTCGACAGTCCCTGAGAGCCTGTCGGCCAGGTATATGCCTATGAAGTTCGACCTCACGACCTCTATCTCGACCTTCCCCTCGTACTCCCTCGCCTTCCCTATGAGGGCCTCCGTGAACTCCCTCAGCTGCTCATGTGAGGGCAGGTCGTTGACTATGGCCCTAGCCCTCCCAATGCTGTCAAGTATGTAATAGCTGACCCTCCTGGCCCCCAGCCTGTATGCCAGGTCCACCATGCCGGGGGCCTCCATGTAGTTCCAGCGGGTCACGGTCGTCCTTATCCCAACGTCAAGCCCTGCCTCCACGGCGTTCCTTATACCGCTAATGGTCGCCTCAAAGGCCCCCTTGACGCCCCTGAACCTATCGTGAAGCTCCGCCACCAGGCTGTCGAGGGAAACGCCGACGTAGCTGAAGCTCAGTAATGACAGCCTCCTGGCGACGTCCCTCGTTATCAACGTGCCGTTGGTGCTCAGCGCGAGCTTGGGCCTGTCCCTGCCGGAGAGCTCCTGGGCCACGTCCCAGAAGTCCCTCCTCATCAGTGGCTCGCCGCCGCTGAATATCACGAGCGGGAGGCCCAGGTCAGCTATCTCCCTGGCAACCCTGAGCAGGTCGTCCCTGCTGAGCTCCTCCCTCCTCGGCTCAGGGCCTGCGTTGATGTAGCAGTGGGCGCACCTCAGGTTGCAGAGGTAGGTTATGTTCCAGAAGACGACGGGCCTGAGCTCGCTTGAGAAAGCCGAGGGCCTCCCAGGGCCGTAGCGGCCCTTTATCCTCTCCGAGACGGTACCCCTGCCCGTGACCATGACGCTGACGGGTATCAAGCCCCTCACCTTGTCACGCCCGGCTTAAGGTTGCCGAGGCTGAAGATCACCCTGTACGAGCGTGCCCCTGCGAGCCTTGACAGCTCCTCGGCCGCCTCCTCGACCGTCTCCCTCCTGACGGCGTGTATCATGGCGTAACATGGGTACCTCCAGGAGGGCCTGCTGCTCCCCCTGAGGACAACGTGGGTTGAGTAAGGGAACCCCGCTGCCGCCCTGCAGAGCTCCTCGGGCGAGCCGGAGGGCTCCATGACCACCATCCCGTTGAACCTGAAGCCCACCGACTCGCCGTCTATGGCCGCGCCCGGGTCCGCCAGCACGCCAGCCTCGACAAGCCTTAGGACCAGCGAGACCAGCGCGCCCTCAGGGAGCCCGTGCTTAGCTGCCACCTCCCTGTAAGGCATTGGCGAGAGGGGCAGCCTTGACAGGGACCTCAGCAGGCCTGCCGTGACGCCGAGGGACTCAGGCCTTGGCGGGTCAGGCCTTATGGCGGCGTAGGGCCCTGACCTTGAGATCCCCCTCTCAAGGTCGAACTTGACGCTCAGCTTGTACGTCCTAATAGAGCTGAGCACCATGTAGTCCCTCGCGCCCACGCGCCTCGAGATCTCCTCGGCGAACCTCTTTATCTCGTCCATGCTCCCCCTCTTGACCACGAGCCACACGCTGTAGTCCGGGTCGTCCCTGACGTAGGCGTGCGTCACCAGGTCATCGTTGGCCACGGCCTCGGCCACGGGGCCTGGGTCGTCAACGCTCAGGGCCACCAGGGCCGCCTCGGCGCCCTGGGACCTGTAGTTGACGTAGAAGCCCACGCGCTTCAGGACGCCCCTCTCCCTGAGCCCCGAGAGCGCCTTGAGCAGCTCGTCCTCGCCTACCCCCAGCCTGGCCGAGGCCTCAGCGTAGGGGTCAGGGAGCCAGAAGGCGAAGTTGTACTGGAGCTCCATCAGGGCCCTGACATCAAGGTCGCTCAGCGCTGCCAAGCGCTCAGCACCTCCTTAACATCGGCTCTAAGCGACCCAGGCCTGTAGGCGCAGGCCGGGTCCTCAGCAAGCGGGTCGCCGTAGTAGGCGAAGGCCCTTGCCCTGCTTCCGCCGCATACCTCCCTGAACTCGCAGGCCCCGCACCTGCCCCTGAGCTCAGCTGCCCTGAGCCTCCTGAGGAGGGGCGAGCCCCTGTAGATGTCTACAAGCCTCCCCCTCCTGACGCTACCCACGGGCACGGGGAGGAAGCCGCTGGGGTAGACCATGCCGTCATGCGATATGAAGATTATCCCCTTGCCGTCCCTAGTGCCAGAGGTCTCAAAGAGCGCCTGAGGGCCGGGCTCCCCCATCAGTTTCCTGAGCTCGTCCACCAACTCCAGGTAGAGCTTACCTGTCCTGACAAGGCCTGAGGGCTCAGCCCCTGTCCTTGAGGCGTAGTTCAGCAGGAGGGCCACCCTCCTGAACATGGGCCCCTCGGAGGTCCTGACCCTCACGCCATACCTGCTGACCTCGTAGAGGAAGGCGCTCACGTCCTCCCACTCCGCGGGGCTCAAGTCCCCCTCCGCACCTGCCCTCCCGACAGGCACCAGGTAGAACACCTCCCAGGTCCTTACGCCGAGCTCCCTCAGGAGCCTCGCCATGCCCGGCAGCCCCCTCACAGTTGACCTCATGACTGCCGTGTTCACCTGGACGCTCACCCCCCTCCTCAGGAGCTCCCTCACCGCGGTCGTGGCGGCCTCCCAGGAGCCCTGGTACCTCCTGACAGCGTCGTGAACCACTGGGTCCGGGTGGTCTATGCTTATCGAGACGGCCGATACCCCCTCCCTCACTATGTTGTCAATGTTCTCAAGGAGCTGCCTTGAGGGGCTGGGGGCCATGGCGATCGGTATTCCGAGCGACCTGGCCTCCTCTACCAGCTCCCATAAGTCTGACCTCATCAGTGGGTCGCCGCCAGTCAGGACAAGGACCGGGTAAGGCCTGCCGAACTCGGCGACCTGCCTTATGAGGTCGAGCGCCTCGGCGTGGCTCAGCTCGCCAGGCAACGGCCTAGTTATGGCGTTGGCCCTACAGTGTATGCACGCCAGGGGGCAGGCCTTCGTGGTCTCCCAGAACACCAGCAGGGGCTTCTCGTCAAGTGGCCACCTGTGCAAGGCCAGCCCTGAGGCCTTGAGGCCTCCTTTACAAATATTGCAAGGTATGTGCGCGTATATGCTACCTCCTGAGCTCCCTCACCTTGTCAGCTATGGCCCTAATCGTGCCTGTCCTGCCGAACCTCTTGGTCACTACGACCCTCGCCCTCACCTGGTACCACAGGCGGGGGTACGGCTTCTCCTCAACTACTGGGTCCAGGCCCAGCTCCCTCGCCGCCCTAACAATCTCATCAACTGTAGGGGCAGGGACCGCGTGGGAGAGCGATACCTTCCTGCCCCTTGACCTGGGCACCTGGGAGTCTATGTAGGAGGGCCATATCACGGTCTTCCCCTCGTAGTCCTCCTTGGGCAAGGCTATCACCTCAGCCTGCCTGGTGGGCCTGCTGGGCCTGCTGCGTCTGCCTGAGCCTGGCCGCCTCCCTCCTCAGCCAGAGCTCAAGAAGCGTACACGTTGATGGGTCGTAGAAGCCCCCGGCCCCACACTCAAGCAGGTGAGGACAGGTTGCGCACGGTATGTCCAGTATGCTGGCGACGCCCACCTGCACCGTGAACCTGGCCGCGGCGGCTCCGACAGGGTAGAGCTTGTAGGTCTTCCTGCCCCCTACTGTCACCTCCTCCCTCCTGACGAGCCCCTTTCTCATCAGCCTGAGGACAAGCCTGGACCCCTCCCTACTTGATATCTTCAAGCTCTTCCAGAGGTCGCTCTGAAGTACCCCGTCCTTGCTCTGCCTCAGCAGCTCCATGGCCTTCTTCTCTAGCTCATCAGCGCCCTCCTCGGTAACCAAGCCGTTCACCGCTCCTTTCTCCTGGCTATAGCCACTATCAAGTAGCCGTCAGAGGATTTAATATTGTTGTTAATGACTTTCAAAACGAGCCTGCCCACGCTCATGACCTCTGGTACCTCCCCATCAGGACAGCGTAGCCCACCACCTTGCCTCTCATGGCATCCAGTACCTTTGCGGCGGTCGCAGGCCTCCTGACGCTGAGAGAGTCAACGCTTAAGGCGTGAAGGGCGAAGTAATACCTATGGGGACCGTGACCCCTTGGGGGACAAGGGCCTCCGTACCCCAGGTAGCCGAAGTCATTAACGCCCTGCGATCCGAGGCCGGGCAACGACTCAGCCTCCTTCTGAACCCCCTCAGGTATTGACCTGACCGAGGCCGGTATGTTGTAGATTACCCAGTGTATGAAGGTTCCCATGGGCGCGTCGGGGTCGTACATTATCAACGCAAAGCTCCTGGCATTAGGCGGCTGGCCCTCCCACTCAAGCCTTGGGCTCACGTCATCGCCGTCGCAGGTGTGCCTCCTCGGTATAACGTCGCCGTCCTTGAATGAGGGGCTAATCAGCGTGAACTGGGGGCCCTCCCTTAACACGTACTCCTTAGGCAAGCGTTACACCACTTAATGTAAGATAAGGCCAGGAGGACCTTATAATTCTACCCTAAGGGTCGGCTGAGACAGGTGACATCATCGCGAGGCTCAGGCCCGTGGTCTCGTCACTCCGGCGACCCTAACGCTAAGCCGCTCTTAAAACCCTTGCCCATCCTGCTTGGCCAGGCCTAAGCACGTACAGCGGGAGCTGGCCGGTCCAGCTTGGCTTACGGCCAGGACGAGCAGACGAGCTCTAGTTAAAAGAGAAGGTATAAAACATGTCGCAGAAATACAGCGTTGGAGAAGGCCTCTTGTGCGGCATAATAGGCGTAACGTCAAGGGAGCACAACGTTGTGCCGCTGGTCATTAAGGGCCTCCAGAGGCTCGAGTATAGAGGCTACGACAGCGTTGGCGTGGCCGTCATATCAGGTGGCACGATCCTTTACAGGAAAGGGGCCGGCGAGCTTGAGGTAGTCAGGAGGAGGCTGGCCCTTGACGAGCTCTCAGGTCCCACGGCCATAGGTCACACGAGGTGGGCCACCCACGGACCCCCTAATGACATTAATGCCCACCCCCATCTCGACTGTAAGGGGGAGGTGGCGGTAGTCCACAACGGCGTGATAAGGAACTACGCGACCCTCAGGGCTGAGCTTGAGTCAAGGGGGCATAAGCTCAGGAGCGAGACCGACACGGAGCTGGCGGCGCACCTCATAGAGGAGGAGCTCTCAAGCGGGCTCAGCTTCACTGAGGCGCTGGCCAGGGCCCTCTCAAGGCTGGAAGGCACCTACGCCTTCGCCATAGTGTACTCAAGGGAGCCCTCAAGGGTCTACTTCGCTAAGATGAGAAGCCCCCTCCTCATAGGCTTGGGCCAGTCAACCAAGGCCGTGGCCAGCGACATACCTGCCCTGCTTGAGGTGAGCAGGACCATAGTCTTCCTTGACGACGGGGAGTTCGGCTACGTGAGCCCCGCGGAGGTAGCCATCTACAGGCTGCTGCCAGGAGGCGGATACAGAAAGCTCTCGCCTGAGGAGGTGGCTGCCAAGACCAAGACCGTTGAGCTGTCGCCAGAGGCCGCAAGCAAGGGCGGCTACCCCCACTTCATGATAAAGGAGATCTATGAGCAGCCTCAGGCGGTGAGGGACACCTACGAGGGCAACGTTGACGACCCGCTGCTTGAGAGGGCCGCCTCGCTGTTAGCCCAGGCCGACAGGGTCTTCGTGGTCGCCGCGGGCACAAGTTACCACGCCGGCCTGGTGTTCACGACCTTTATGGCTAGGAGGGCCGGGGTCCCGGCCTACCCAGTTATCTCGTCTGAGTTCCCCTACATGGCTGACGCCATGAGCAAGGACGACGTCCTGGTGGCGGTGAGCCAGAGCGGGGAGACCTATGACACCCTTGCGGCCGTGAGGGAGGCCAAGGAGAGGGGCGCCACGGTCCTCGGCGTCATGAACGTGCTTGGGAGCGCCCTGGACAGGGAGGCGCACGTGAAGCTTTACACCAGGGCTGGGCCTGAGATAGGGGTGGCGGCCACCAAGACCTTCCTGTCCCAGGTCATGCTGCTCGAGCTGCTGTCGCACAGGGTGGGCGTTGAGGCAGGGAGGCTTGACAGGTCCGAGGCGAAGTCCTTTGCCGAGTCGCTCAGGTCAGCCCCTTCAGTGGTCTCGGCGGCCATTGAGGCCTCCGACCCCGTGGCCACAGCCCTCTCGGCCACACTGGGCGGGCCCAGCCTCTACATACTTGGCAGGGGACTAGGTCACGCTATAGCCAAGGAGGGCTCCCTGAAGGTCAAGGAGATAGCGTATCTTCACGCTGAGGCCTACCCGGCCGGGGAGAGCAAGCATGGCCCCATAGCGCTGGTGGAGCCTGGCTTCCCCGTGTTCATAGTGGCCACGAGCGACGCGCCCGAGGTCGCTGGCAACGCCGTAGAGATGGCGGCCAGAGGGGGCAGGGTCTTCGTTGTGAGGCCTGCCGACCTGACGCTTGAGCTCAGCTCCAAGGCCGGTCAGATCTCACAGGTGACACTCCCGCCCTCAGGAGGGATCCTGGAGCTCGAGCCCTTCATCCTCACCCCTATCTTCCAGCTGCTCTCCTACAGGATAGCCGTAAGGCGCGGCTACAACCCCGATAAGCCCAGGAACCTCGCGAAGACCGTGACCGTCGAGTAGGGTGATCGAGATGATAGGGGTCGTCCTGGCTGGCGGCTACGGCAAGAGGCTCCTCCCGCTCACGGTCAGAGTCCCTAAGCCCTTCCTTGAGCTGCTAGGCAGACAGCTGTTCGACTACAGCGTGGAGCTGCTTAGGCAGGCGGGGGTCAGGGACGTCATAGTCATCGCCCCTCCAGGCTACTTGAACCTCGCGAGGCCCAGGGACGAGAGGGTCTCGGTAGTTGAGCAGAGGGGCATCGACATCCAGGGGGCGCTGAGGACGGCCTATGAGGAGGCAGCAGCCAGGAACGAGAAGGAGGTCCTGGTGGTCTACGCGGGCTTCATCTCCAGCCCGCCCACCGTGGCCAGGCTGGCCCTTGAGTACTACTCGACCAGCGGCTTCCCAATATCGATAGCCCTGGCGCCTGTCGCCACGGGCCTTGAGACATATGGCTTCGTGACCCTCGACTACAGGGGCGCCGTGACGAACTACATGCAGCCCCGCGAGCCCTCAAAGTCATGGCTTGGGGGAAGGGGTTACGTCTTTGCTGGCGTGATAGTTACTGACCTGAGCCACCTAGCAGAGCTGTCGTCACTGCCCTTTGAGCAGTCCATGGCAAGGCTTGCATCAAGCGGCTCAATGGGCGGCGTCGTCTTCCCGGGCAGGTGGGCCGAGATAGGGTACCCCTGGGACCTCCTGGAGGCCGTTAAGATATTGCTGCCTGAGAGCCTGATAAGCGTTGACAGGTCAGCAAGGGTCTCCAGGTCCTCCCTGGTCTCAAGCGGCGTGATAGTTGACGAGGGGGCAGTAGTCGAGGAGGGGGCAGTAGTCATGGGGCCGGCCTACATAGGCAGGAGAGCTGAGGTCAGAAGCGGCGCTGTGATAAGGCCCTACACGTCCCTTGAGGAAGGAGTGGTGGTCGAGGAGGGGGCGGTGGTCTCAAACAGCGTCATAATGAGGGGGGCAAGGGTGGGCGCGCTATCAGAGGTCAGGTCCTCTGTGGTAGGCGAGGAAGCGGTGATCGAGCCAGGGGCCCACGTCCTTGAGGGAGTCCCGGACAGGCTGCCTGAGAGGCTAGCGTGGCTTGTAGAGTACCTGGGAGAGGGCGTCAGGCTCGGCGCGGTGGTCTCGCCAGGGTATGTGGTTAGGTGCTGCACAGTAACCGGGAGAGGCGCTGTGCTAGGCTGACGTGATATCCAGGCCGCAAAGGCTTAGACCCTAGGCGATTGCACGTAAACCAACCAGGGTCAACGAATCCTCGTAGGGCTTCCCCTTTACGCGGTGCACGACCTTTTACGGTCGATATGCAGCGAAGCTCGGATTTTTTACTAGGACTTTTGGCGCAAAGCCCGGTGAAGGCGTCTTGGTCCTCCTCTGCAAGGAAAGGGAGCTAAGCCTTGACGAGCTGTGCTCTGTCGCTTTAGGCGACGGCGTTGAGGTCTGTGAGAGCTCGCTCTCATCGCTGTCCAGGGCCCGCTCGACCTACGAGGCCAGGGCCAGGGAGGGAGGCGTCTACGGCTACCAGAGCGGGCTGGGGGCCCTCGCAGGCGTAACGCAGGGCTCCTGGCCAGGGAGGGAGAGACAGGTCCTGGTGGAACACGACGTCACGGTGGGCCCAGAGGCTCCAAGGGAGCTCGTGAGGGCCGCCATGGCCGTGAGGGCGTCACAGCTAGCCCAGGGCGCGGCCCCCGTGAGGCCGCTCGTCCTGGGGAGGCTAGTGACAGCCCTTAACAAGGACGTGATCCCAGTCGTTGGCCTCCACGGGAGCGTCGGCGCGAGCGGCGACCTGGCCCCGCTGGCCAGGGTCGTGAGGTGCATATTCTACGGCGAGGGCGAGGCTATCGTCAAGGGCAGGAGGACGTCATGCTCGGAGGCCCTGGCTGAGCTCGGCGGGCCGGTGAAGCTTGAGGCCGGGGAGGCCCTGGCCCTCATAAACAGCGACGCGTGGAGCGTTGGGCTCACAGGGCTTGGCATATGTATGGCCCAGAGGCTCCTCCTGACATCCCTTGAAGTCGCTAAGAGGACGCTCCTGGTGACCGGCTGTAACCCTCAGCACTTCTCCGACGCGGTGGCTCAGGCCAAGGGCGGCATGACTGCTGATATCATAAGGTCCCTTGGGCCTTCCCCATGCCCCCGCTCGCCCCGCGTCCAGGACCCCTACAGCATAAGGTGCATACCTCAGGTCTACGGCTCCGCCGCCGAGTTCCTTGAGGCGGCCCGCAGGGCCGTTGAGAGGGAGGCCTCAAGGCCCTCAGAGAACCCGTTCGTGTGGGGCGACGCGGTCTATCATGCCTGTAACTTCCACGCTGCTCCCGCTTCCATAGCTGCTGACCTGGTTAAGGAGTCGCTGGCTGTTGTTGGTAACTCAATAGAGCGGAGGACCGCGCATCTGCTCAGCTCAGCCACCACCGGGCTCCCCGAGTTCCTAACGGCCAAGAGCTCTGTTGTTGGGGGCATGATATACCAGTACACTGCCGCGGCCCTGGCGGCCAGGCTCAGGTCACTGGCCTCGCCCTCAGCCGTTAACTCCCTGCCGACCAGCGGCCTGCAGGAGGACGTAGTCTCCATGGCTCCCAACGCGGCCCTCGACCTGCTGGCGGCCGTTGCGACCTTCCTCAGGCTGACAGCTGTTGAGAATGCCCTAGCTAAGGCGGCCGCGTCGGTCTCCTCAGGGGGCGGCCTGCCGGACCCCAGGGAGGCCCTCAGGGAGTCGCTGGCAGAGGTCCTCAGGCTCTCGGGCCTGGCAGAGGCCTCTGGGCTGCTCAACGGAGTCTGGTGAGGCCCATGCCTAGGGTTGACCTGCTGGTCACCAACGTAGGCCATGCAGTGCTGTTCAAGGAGAAGCCCGCGGCGGGCAGAAGCTCGATAGAGGTCCTAAGGGACGTGGAGGTCGCAGCGAAGGACGGCATCATTGTGGCCGTGGGCCAGAGGGGCTCCCTCAGGGGCTCCTATGAGGCCGAGGAAGTCATAAACGCTGGCGGAAGGCTCGTGACCCCCGGCCTCATCGACATGCACACGCACGCCCTGTTCGCTGGGGCCAGGGACGACGAGCTCGAGATGAAGCTGAGCGGCGTCCCATACGCCGAGATACTGAGGAGGGGAGGGGGGATATACAGGACCGTGAGGGCCACGAGGTCGACCCCCGATGAGGAGCTGGCCTCTCTCTTAGCCTCAAGGCTCTCGCTCATGCTCAGGCTGGGCACCACCACCGTTGAGGTCAAGAGCGGCTACGGCCTTGAGCTGGCCGAGGAGGAGAGGCTCCTCAGGGTCATAGCCACTGCCGCCGCCAGGTCGCACGCGAGGGTAGTGCCGACGCTCCTGGCCCACGTGCCGCCGCAGGAGGCGAGGGAGGGGGAGGCCAGGGAGGCCTACGTCAGGTCCTTCGCCCTTGAGCTGGTTCCTCGTGTCGCCTCCCTTAGGCTCGCAAGGTTCGTTGACGTCTTCTGTGACGAGGGGGCCTTCAGCCCTGACGAGTCAAGGATGATACTGGCCTCCGCCAGGGGGCACGGACTCGGTATCAGGGTCCACGCGGACCAGCTCTCAAGGATAGGCTGTACCAGGGTGGCTGCGGAGCTGAGGGCGTCCTCTGCTGACCACCTGGAGGTTTCAGACGAGTCCTCGGTGAGGGATCTCGCGGCGGGGGGCGTTATGGCTGGCCTGTTGCCCGCCAGCGCCCTTGCTACCTTCAGCCTGTCCAGGCCGCCCATCAATATGCTGAGGGAGGCGCGGGTGCCCATGGCCCTTGGAACCGACTTCAGCGCCAACAGTCTAATGCCCTCAATGCAGACAGCTATAGACCTCGCGGTCTACCTCTACGGCCTCACCCCGCTTGAGGCCATAGCCGCTGCCACGGTCAACGCGGCCATCTCGCTGGGGCTTAACGACGTGGGGTCCCTTGAGCCTGGCTACGCGGCCGACCTTGTGGTCTGGGACCTCGAGAGGCCCTCGGAGTTCGGCTACCATTGGGGCAGGGACAGGGCGCTCGTAGTGGTCAAGGGAGGAAGGGCCCTCAAGCGCGAGCTGTCCTGAGGAGGCCTGGGTAGAAGTTCCTCTTCCCGGCGACCCCCTTAAGGTCGTCCCACTCCTTGAGTATCCTCACCGCCTCATTGGCGACCCTTATGGCGTCGCTTTCCCCAGCGTGAGGGACGAAGACGTCCTTGACCCTCTGGGCGAAGACCGCATGAACAGCGCCGGCCCTTATGCCGTATATGCTAGCGAGGGTCAGGAGGGTCGCGCTCTCCATCTCGAAGTTGAGGACCCTCATCTGCCTTAGGTCAGGTATGAGGGACCTTGACCAGCTTGGCGAGTAGCCCCCATAGCCTGGCCTGCCCTGGCCTACGTAGAAGCTGTCCGTTGAGGCAGTTATGCCCAGGTGGTACCTGACGCCGAGCTCCTCCGCGGCCTCTACAAGGGCGAGGACCACCTCATAGCTGGCGACCGCAGGGTAGCCCAGAGGGGCATAGTAGGCGCTGGTGCCGTCAAGCCGCACGGCCCCAGCGGTAATTATTATGTCGCCTACCTCCACGTAGTCCTGGATAGCGCCGGTGCTGCCTACCCTGATAAGCGTGTCAGCCCCGACCTCGAGCAGCTCCTCAACAGCTATGGCCGTAGCTGGGCCGCCGATACCAGTTGATGTGACGGCCAGGCCGACCCCCCTGTATGAGCCCCTATAGGTGACGTACTCCCTTCTCTGGGCGATCAGCCTGCTGTCGTCCCACGTGGCGGCGATCCTTGAAGCCCTCTCCACCTCGCCTGGCATGAGGACGTACCTGGGCACGTCACCCCTCCTGAGGCCGAGGTGATAGGTCCTGCCCTCCGAGTCAACAGGCCTTGAGGCCGGGAAGGCTGAGCTCATGACCTAGCCCAGCAAGGAGTCAGGACGCGTCTCATTAAAGCTCTTCCTCCTCCCCCTGGTCCTCGGCCCTGCCGCTCGACCTGCACAGGCTCCTGAGGGCCCTCACTAGGGGCTCGCTGAGCCTCCTTGAGGGGGACCTCTCCACCTCCACTATGACTGGCATGTCTATATCGTCATACGTCATTATCTTGTCCTTCACGACGCCGGTCTCGGGCTCAGCTATCATGGTTGGCATGAAGGCGACGAGGCCCAGGCCGTTGGAGCCCTCCACGGCGCCGCCCACGAGGATGCTCACCATGCCGTTCTCGCGTGACCTCACGTCCAAGAGCTCAACGACATGATCGACGTCAAGGGTCAGGACTCCAGTGCCGGGCTCTGACCTCATCTTTATGAACGTCGTCTGGAAGGGGAGCATAGTACCTATGGCCACGTCGGCCCCCATGTAGGCAAGGGCCCTCACTACCTCAGGGTAATTTATGTCCTCGTCCGTGAACACCCCCACCCTGACGTCCTTTCCCCTGACCTCGAAGACGAGAACCTCCTTGCCTGGCGTGAGGCCGCTCTCCAGCTCCTTCTGGGTCAACGATATCTTCCTATACTTGCCCGCGAGCCTGCCGTCAGGCCCCACGACGATAGTGGTAAGGTAGAGACGCGGGCCTGCCCTCTCAACGATCGGGCCGGCCAGCACGTGGACCCCGTACTCCTCCGCTACGCGCGAGACCATCATGAGCGTGGGGCTCTGCTGAACCTCGCTCTCAGAGAGCCTCTCCGCGTAACCCTTGAGGAGTAGGGGGACCTTCTGGTCAGAGTAGTAGCCCACTATGGGGCCGGTCAGAGGGTAGGCGGGGAGGACGAGGAGGTCTACAGAGTCCACCTTATCGATAACCTTAGAGACCACGTCGGAGAGCCTCTTGACGTTAGTCCGCCTGGCGCCTAGCCTTATCCTTGTATGAACCGCCGCTATCTTGAGCTGCAAGTTCGGCACCGCGCCGTCTTGTCTAAAGTATTACCGAGCCAGAACTTAAAGACTATCAGCCCGCCATAAGACCAAGAGACGACAATACCGAAGACGTCAGAGCTAAAAACAAAGTAAGTTGAAGGCCTTTGGGCTTCTGAGAAACCCTTACTTCTTCTGCGCCTGCTGAGTCTGCTCCTTCTTCTTCTTGGCCAACCCAGGTCACCCGGCCCTTCTGGGCCGGTCTTATGATGTTGTTAAGTGCTCTTAAGAGTTCATGGTCCCAGAGGCTTAGATTTTATGAGCCATAGCTGCCTTGGGCGTCATACCACAGACCTTGAAGCTCCGCGGTGGGACGACCTTCTGCAAGGTTCGGTCTAGGTCGCCTGGCCTGGTTGGTGAGCCTGTTGGCTGAGCCAGAGCGGCCTCACCAACAGTATAACTCACCCCTATTATAAACAAAAGCCTCACCCTTTAGCGTGGGAGAGGAGGTCAGGTGCCACTATATTATAGGGCCAAATGAACAAAGCGGGTCTTTATTGTACAAGGTGTTATTTCTATACGCCCTGGCCGGACAGCCTCCCTGACATAACGAAGAGATCTTGCACGCGCTGCACTCCTTTATCTTTTCCCACCTCTTTTCCCTGAAAATCTTAAAGCCGCTTTCCCATATGTCCTTTAGGCTGTCCCTTTTCACGTTGCCTTCCCTGAAGCTTTCCAGCATTAATAGCTCACACCCGTAAACGTCGCCGTTTGAGTCTATAACTAGCCTTGACCTTCCTGCAGGACAAGAGTAGTAGTTATCGCCATTTACCCCCTTCTTCACAAGTGACTCAAAAACTCCCCTTAAATCATCTAAGTAAAACCTAAAGCCGTTAATGGTTATGGTTATGTCTTTCTCGTTCATACTTATTTTCTTTAATTCTTTATAAACGGCTACTGCTGAGCTCCTTGATAACCTTACATTGTTTACCTTCGCCCTTCCAAACTCCTGCACGGGACTGAAATTTATCGTCTTTACGCCGAGGCTCTTGGCGAGCTTGACCATGTCACTTATATAATTTTTATTAAACTCCGTTATCACATAACTTATAGTAGTCTTGATCCCTTCTTCTAAAAGGATTTTAACTCCATTGATTGCCTTTTGAAATGACCCAGCACCCCTTATTATGCTGTTTATCCTTTCATTCGGGCCATCAATGCTCACCTGGACCTCATGAATTCCTGATTTCTTTAGTTTTCTTGCGACTTCTTGATCTACTAAAGTGCCATTAGTACTCATGGCAGTATAGATGTTTAATGAGGTAGAGTGCGAGATGATATCAAATATATCATTTCTTAATAAAGGCTCGCCGCCTAAGATATAAATTACTTCAACACCTAATGATTTTAATTGATCTATAACATTGAACCACTCATGGGTTTTAAGTTCATCCTTTAAAGGCTTGCCTGCTGAGATGTAGCAATGAATGCAATTCAAGTTACATGCTCTGGTAACATATAACGTTGCTTGAGTTAATTTTCCACTGAAAATTTTACTATCAACAGATAAATGAGTTAAAGGTGTCGCTGGGCAATCCATCAAAAAGGCTAGCTCGTCAAACGTTAATCTCAGCACCGTATATGCCAAAAATCAATCTAACTTAATGGAAGGTTTAAGCCTTTACCCCATCCCCTTCTAGGGACAAGGCCTGTCGTTCGCTTTGTCAAAGGCCCGGAGGCCTGACCTTAACTACTTCCTTGTTGACTAGGGTGGGCGGCACCTGACCCCTGACGAAGGCCTCAAGATTCTGGTAAACAACGTCGGCCATCCTGGCCCTTGTCTCATAGGTAGCGCTGCCTATGTGAGGGGCCAGCACCACGTTAGGCAGCGTAGTTATGGGGTGGCTGGGGTCAAGGGGCTCCTCGGGGAACACGTCAAGGCCTGCGCCGGCTATCCAGCCCTCCTTCAGGGCCCTGTAGAGGGCGTTGAGGTCAATTATCTTGCCCCTGGCTGTGTTTACAATGAAGGCCGTTCTCTTCATAAGCTTCAGCCTGGACTCGTTAACCAGGTTCTGGGTCTCAGGGGTCAGGGGGGTGTGTATCGTAAGTATGTCGCTTTCCCTGAACAGGGTCTCAAGGTCGACGTACCTGGCCCCCATGGCCTCCATCTCAGGCACCCTCTGGACGTCATAGTATGTTATCTTCATGTCGAAGCCGAGGGCCCTCTTGGCCACCGCCCTGCCTATCCTGCCGGCGCCAAGTATGCCCAGAACCTTGCCCTTGAGGTCATAGCCCAGCATCATGGTCGGGTGCCAGGCAGCCCCTGAGCGCTTCCAGCTGCCGTCCCTCACGAACCTATCTGCCTCAACGACCCTCCTCGTCACGGCCAGTATCAAAGCCCACGTGAAGTCCGCGGTGGCGTCGGTCAGCACCTCTGGGGTGTTGGTCACGTAGACGCCGTGCCGTGTGGCGCAGTTGAGGTCGATGTTGTCAAAGCCCACCGCGTACTGAGCTATTATCCTGAGGTCTGGGAGGAGGGACTCTATGACGTCACATGTGATCTTGTCCTCAAGCAAGGTGACCAGCGCCTTAGCCCCCTTAGCGCGTGATACAAGCTCCTCCTTAGTGGGAGGTCTGTACTCGGGCCACACCTCGACCTGGAAGAGCTCCTTCATTTTTTCTGTGGCGGGGAACGGTATCTCCCTGGTCATGAAGAGCCTGGGCTTCCCGCTCAACCCTTAACCCCCTTCAAGCAAGGCCTAGAGAGTACCTCAAGTTCTCTATAAACCTTAACCTCTTCGGTATCGGCGGGTGGGTGGCGAACACCTCCTCTGTGGCGCTCGTCTTCTCCCTCTTGACCGACTCCACTATCGAGTCTATGTCTATGCTCCTGTACCTTCCGAGGTCAGGCGACCTCCTCCACGGTCCCCATCTGTGGCCAGGCTCGTAGAGGAAGCCCCCGTGGATCTCGACGAGGGGAGCCACTATAAAGAGCATCTTGAGCATAGAGGAAGAGGTGGAGTTGACCTGTTGGACCAGGTACCTCTCACCCTTCATAGCTACGTAGAGCCTTGCGAGGGCCCTCTGTATGGACCTCGGTGACGTCACCATGGCGGCGTTCGCGTCAGCGTAGTACTCCCTGAGCCTGTTGAAGTTGCCCACGAGGAACCTGAAGACCACGCCGGCCGCCATCAGGACGGCCCCTATGAGCATGAGTATGACGCCGCCGTTGGCCCCTCCCCTCCTCTCCTCGTAAGCGCCGCCGAAGAAGCCTGACCACACGAGCATCTGGCCGAGGTAGTAGACAGCCAAGGGTATGACGCTCAGGGCCAGCAGCCACGAGACGTCCCTGTGCTTCAGGTGCCCCACCTCGTGACCTAGCACCGCCTTAACCTCTTCATCAGGCATGAGGCTAAGCAGCCCCCTGGTGACAGCCACGTAGCTGCCCGAGAGCGGCGAGCCGTAAGAGAAGGCGTTAGGCACGTCTACCTCGGCTATCCTAAGCTTAGGGGGCTTTATGCCGCTGCTCCTGGCGACCTCCTTGAGCATCTCCTCGTACCTCTTCTCCTCTGGCGTCCTGGGGGGCCTTGCCCTGTAGACCAGGTTTATGAAGAGGGGCGAGAGGAGCCACTGGAAGAGTATCAGGATGACAGTGAGTATGACCGCCGCCATAACGACCCCAGCGCCGCCGATGGGGTAGCCCATCAGGTAACCTATGAGCCAGGCCGTGCCGACGAAGATCCCAAAGCCCGCCAGTATGATAGCTATGGCCGTCAGGGCCATCGACGTCCTGAGGTGTGCTAGGCTCCTGGGCTCAGGACCCACTAGCCTGGGGGCCATAAGAGCGATGACTGCCGTGACGCCACCGACCACTATGGAGCTCACTATCCAGAGCCACCAGTAGGCGGCCATGAACAGGAAGAGGCCTCCAAGCGGGTCATAGTATATGTATGACATTGCAAGCCCTAGAGTTAATACCTCTGAGGCTTCTTAAGCGTTCCTTAGGGTCCTGTAAGCTCCTATCGCCTTCTCAAGAAGGCTTTTATAGGGGTCTGGGCTTTGTAGAAGTAGCCCATGAACTAGGGTCGAGGTGTTCGGGAATGGTCTGTGAGGGAGCACCTGAGGTCAGGATCGGTAAGAAGCCCGTCATGAACTATGTTTTGGCCGTGCTCACGACCCTGATGGAGCAGGGCGTCAACCAGGTGGTGATAAAGGCCAGGGGAAGGAACATAACCAAGGCCGTTGACACCGTTGAGATAGTCAGGAGCAGGTTCGCCAAGAACGTCGCCATAAAGGGCATCGACATAGGCAGCCATGACATAACTGTCACCGACCCGCAGACGAACCAGCAGAGGACCAGGAGGGTAAGCAGCATAGAGATCTGCCTGGCCAAGAGCTGAAGGCTCAACGAAGACCAAGCGACTTTTTAACGAACGTCAATATTATATCATAGGCCTCCTCCACGCTTAGCCTCGTCGTGTCCAGGACGAGGTCATAGCCTGAGAGGTCCCTCAGGTCAACCCCGTAGTACTCGTAGAACCTCCGCCAATGGCTTAGCTCCCTCCCTGAGGCCTCCCTCAGCGCCTCTGCGTAGGGCCTTGAGTCCCTTAGGGCGAGCCTCTGGGCCCTGACGGGCAGGGAGGCCTTAACGTAGATCGCCACGTCGGCCACCTCCCTTAGGGTCCAGCCAGCCAGGTGGCTGTCAATGACCACGCACCCCTTCTCGGCCTCCCTGAGGGCGGCCCTGTCTATCTCAAGGTCTATCGAGGGGTCCCTCTCAGCCGCCTCGTTAAGCTCCATCAGGTTCATCCCAAGCCTCTTGGCCAGCTCCCTGAACGCCTGCCCCGTGGTGAAGTACCTGAGCCCTAGGTCGTTGGCGAGCCTCCTGGCGTAAGTTGACTTGCCTGAGCCGGGCTGGCCCGAGATCACTATAATGGGTCCCTTCCCCTGGCAGGCCATTACTACCCCCTGACAGCGTTCTGCCTCCTCAAGGATTAATACCCTGGGGTCACTGCCCCTTAGTGATGGCCTATGGCAGAGGGCTCGAGAGGGAGGCTTCTTGCGATCCTGGTTATAGCCCTTGCAGCGCTGGTAGTGGCCAGTAACGCCTACTGGTACGTGGAGTACGTCCACCTCAGGAGCTCGTACATTGAAGAGCAGCAGGCCCTAGCTAATACCACAAGGGTCCTGGCCAACACTACGGCCAGGCTGGCCTACGAGGCTAAGCTCCTGAACGCGAGCGTCAAGATAATAAATGCCTACAAGAACCTGACGGCCCTCATGAACGTTACGCTCATGGCCTTGGAGGCGGGGAAGCTAGCGGCTGTAACCAACGTATCACTACAGGTCAGTAGCTCAGCCATCAGACTGGCGGGTCTTGCCACGAGCCTTATAGCCGAGGCCAATGAGACCACGGACCCGCTGGCGAGGAAGTATATGACCTCAGGCGCCATCAACGCCACCACTGCCGCCCTTGATGACCTCAAGACACTGGCGTTCCTGGGCCACTACATGAACGCCAACTCCACTTACTTCCAGTACCTTGAGGCGGCCCAGGCGAGCCTTAATGACATGACTAACCTGGCGTCTCAGCTCAGCAACGCGTCTGCGACGGTCCCAGCCAGCCGCCTGGCCTCCGACTTCACGCAGGTAGTTTCTAACGTTCTCTCAGCTGAAAGGCTTCTCCTGTACCTTGTTCGTTCTCAGAGTACTTCCTAAATATAGCGTAGCAGAGCAGAGTCTCCTCGAAGTTCTTAACTATCCTGGCCAGGTCAAGGACCTTGGCCAACACGTAGGAGAAGGCGGGGCCTGACGCCCTGACCACGTCGCCCAGCTGGTCCTCTATGTCGAGCACCATCTTAAGCTTGTAGTAGGCGTCCTCCTCCTTCTTAACGCTCGGTGGGTCAACACCTGCCGAGGTCGCGACGAGGGAGACCTCAAGGATCTGGAGGAGGAACTTTAGTCGCTCCCTCTCGCTTTCGCTCATGGAGCCTATCAGGGTGAGGACGTCCTTAGTCAGGACGTAATAGGCGTCGTTAGCCAAGGCCATGAGCCCGATGCCAGCCATGAGGAGCCTGCTCAGGTGGTCCTGGGAGAGCCCCATGTGGAAGCCCTTAGAGCCGATCCTCAGGAGCCTGAAGGCCTGGGTCCTGAGGTCCCTGTACATGCTCTTAAGCTCAGCCTCGTCCATATTGTTATTGACCACGTGCTCAGAGAGCCTAGAGATGGCCAGCGCGAGGGACCTGCCATAGTTGGCAAGCGAGGAGGCCACGTCACCTACGGGGTCCTCTATTAATAGCTCTACCTCATAGGGGCTTGACAGGCTGACGCCTATATGTTCCTCATCAACTGCCCTCGCGGCCTCTGAGAGCTTCTCAAGGAGGTCCTGCCTCATGGGCCTGTTAGAGTAAAACGACACCTTGTCGACGCCTGAGAGGTAGGCGCAGAACAGGGCCCTGCCCAGGTGCCTGCACAGGTTTATGTGCCTAAGGGAGAACGACGCTGAGAGAACTCTGTCACTAGCCCCTGGCACCACTACAAGCCTGTCGCCGTCCTCAACCACTGTTACAAGGCTTCCAGCCCTGAGGCCGTGTGAGCGGGCCCACTCACGGGGAAGAGTTATGATAAGGGATGAGCTGCCGAGCCTCTGAACTTTGCGAGGGAGCGCACGGCCCCCTAGCGGGGCCTCACGCGAGGACTCCACGCGCCTTTCCCTCTTTTAATAAAGAGGGGTCCTTTAAATTCCTAGTACCCCTTAATAATGGCTATCACCTAACAACATACATACTTAGCATATACGCAACAGACCCGGAGGACCGGCAGGCTTATTAACCCAAGGGCTACAAGACACCTTGCCTGTGAAGCCGTTGAGCGCGGCGGAGGCTCACGACGTCTCCTTTGTGGAGGTTCAGTACGTAGACCTAGCTGGATTTCTTAGATCCGTGATCATACCGTTCGAGACCTACAAGAGTATGTCGCCAGGGATAGTAGCGGCCTTTGACGGCAGCAGCGTCGAGGGCTTTGAGCCCATCAACAGGAGCGACCTGCTGTTAGCACCTGACGTCCAGACCTTCGCGAGGCTTCCTTGGAGGCCCGAGAGGGCTAGGGTCCTGTCAAGGATATACTGGCCTGACGGGAGAAGGTATGAGAAGGACCCAAGGTTTATAGCAGAGGAGGTCAGCAAGTTCCTGCTGGACAAGGGCTACAGGCCCCTTGTTGGCGCTGAGGTGGAGTTCTTCCTGTTCAGGTCAGTAAAGGTAGATGTTGACAACCCTCTCAGGGGGCTCGGCTACTATGTGAAGTCCCCTGAGCAGCCCTGGGACTCAGAGCTTGTGTCGCTCAGGACCAAGAAGGCATACCACCTGGCCGAGCCCTCGGACACGCTTGAGGTGGTCAGGGAGAAGATCCTCAGTTACTTCTCGCAGGTAGGCTACGGCTTCAACGCGACCCACCACGAGGTGGCAGTCGGCCAGTCAGAGGTCAGCGTGAGGGCCGGCGACCCCCTGTTCGTCTCCGACGAAATAATCACGTTTAAGCAGGTCGCCAGGAAGGCGGCCCTTGAGCACGGCCTAGTGGCAGTATTCATGCCTAAGCCCATCTACGGCGACAACGGCAGCGGCCTTCACTTCCACCTCAGCCTGTGGGACCCGAAGGCCAACTTAAACCTCTTCGTTGACGAGGAGGGCAGGCCCACCCAGCTGGCCAGGTACTTCATAGGCGGCATCCTTGAGCACGGAAGGAGCCTCGCGGCGCTGGTGGCTCCGACCGTTAACAGCTACAGGAGGCTCGTGCCGGGCTACGAGGCGCCGGTCTACCTCGTGTGGGGCCACTCAAACAGGAGCGCCGCGATCAGGATACCGGCGACGGGCGGCGACAGGGGCCTGGCGAGGGTAGAGTTCAGGAGCCCCGACCCGCTCTGCAACCCCTACCTGGCGATATCGGCCACCCTGCTGGCAGGCTACGACGGCATCGTTAGGAAGATAGACCCAGGCGACCCGTTCGAGGGTAACGTCTACGAGCTCAAGGACGAGGAGAAGCTGCCGACTCTCCCCAAGAGCCTTGATGAGGCCCTTGAGGAGCTGGAGTCTGACAACGAGTACCTCAGGCCCGTCTTCAGCAAGGAACTATTGCACTCGTATTTAGAGGTGAAGAGGGCCGAGGCAGATACGGCAAGGATGTACCCGTCCCCAATAGAGTTTTACATGTACATGAACCTTTAAGCCAGTTTTTAGACAACAAACAACGTCTATCTGTTTTGTTATATCTTTGTCTAAATAAACGAATTAAGCCGGCTCGACGTGAATTATGTTGGTTGGGCAGCTCTGGGCCGCGGCCTCAACGCAGTCCTTCATGTCGTCTGGGACCAGGCCGTGGTTTATGTCGTTGGGGTCGTTCCTCCACTTCGATATTATTTGGCTCTTGCCATCAGTGTCGCTCATCTCAAACACGTCGCCGCACAGGCTGACGCAGACCATGTCAGCTATGCAGTTATCCCTTGGGTCTATGCTCACCTTGAGGGTCATACACTACTCACCTGCGTCAGGCAGGCCCGACCAGTAGAAAAGCGTTGCTCGTTAGCCTCCTTAAAAGCGCTTACTAACCTATGCCTTTTGAGCTGAAGGCAGGCGATATATAATAAGCCCTGCTGGAAGGCTAACAGTGGTGCCGCGTTTGCCCTTAGCTGCCTATGAGGAGGAGATCCTAGGATACAACTTCATAGAGTACGGGGAGCTGGGTAGGCCCAGGCTCCTCGTCCTAGGCCTGCCCGACGCTGGCCTCGTGGGCCCGATAGCCTCAGGCCACCTGGTCAGGTCGCTCGGGATGCAGGACGTAGTGGGCGTCGAGAGCTACGGCTACCTCCCGCCAGCAGCCCTGATCCTCGGGGGCTCCGTGAAGTACCCCCTCAGGATCTACGTTAAGGGGGAGCTGGCGGTCCTCGTGACTGAGATAATGCCGGTGCCCACAGGCATAGTGCCCCTCTCAATAGCCATAGTCGAGTTCGCCAGGAAGAGAGGGGTCCAGTACCTAGTAGGGCTGAGCGGCGTCGGTAACCCCATGAGAGCTGAGTCCCAGCCCCAGCTGTACTGGATAGCCACGACGCCTGAGGCCGAGAAGCTGGCCTCAGCCCTTGAGGGGGTCGCCAAGAGGTTCCCTGACGGCCTCATAGTGGGGCCCTACGCGACGATCCTGAAGGAGTCCGTGAAGAGGGGCGTCAACACTGTCCTCCTGCTGAGCGACTCCTTCGTTGACATACCTGACCCTGAGGCGGCCGCCGTCGTGGTAGATGGCCTGTCAAGGATAGCGGGCCTGAAGGTCGACACCACTCAGCTCCTTCAGGAGGCCGAGACCCTAAGGCTTAGGCTGCAGGGGATGGCGCGGGAGGCTAAGGACGCCCTGGCCAAGATGGGCAAGGGCTATGAGTACAGGGCGCCCCTGATATACAGCTGAGGTGAGGCCCTTGTCCTATGACGACATTTTTGAGAGGATGAGGAGAAGGGCGCTGAGAATAGTCAGGGACGTGATGTCCGAGTTCGACGAGATGGAGGCCTGGCTGAGGTCGATGATGGATGAGCTGGAGGAGACCATCAGGCCTGAGGACCTCCTTGACGAGAGGCTGAACGAGCTTAGGAGAGGCGCCCTGAAGCCCCTGGCCTCAATTTATGACGCCGGGTCCGAGCTGGTCATAACCATCGACCTCCCGGGCTCTGACGCCAGGACCATTGACATTAAGGTGTTCCCTAACTCAGTTAGGGTGGAGGCGAGCGTGAGGTCCGAGCTGGTGAGGAGGGCCTTCGGCGAGACCTACTGGGCCAGGAACATAAGTAAGTACGAGGGCGAGTACGCGCTGCCCGCCACGGTTGACCCCTCGACCGCCAGGGTTAGCGTCAGGTCTGGCATGGTGGTGATAAGGGTCAAGAAGGCTGCCCGCTAGAGCTGCCGCCCTCGCTGCCCTCCACGGCCTCCCTTAGGAGCTCCGCTACGTCCTTGACCTCAAAGCCGAAGTTCCCGGCCTCGGCCCTGAACATAGTGTTACAGTAGGGACAGGCCACGGCGACTATGCCCTTCGGCTTCCCCAGCGTGCTGGCGGCCTCCTGGGCCCTCACGGTGGCTATCCTTGTCCCCCTCTTGACTTCGTAGAACAACTGGCCCCCTCCGCCGCCGCAGCAGAAGCTCCTGGACCTGTTGCGAGGCATCTCCTTAAGCCTGAGGCCAGTGGCCTTAATCACCTCACGGGGCTCCTCATATATTCCGTTCCAGCGGCCCAGGTAACACGGGTCGTGATATGTGACCACGTACTGTAAGGTCTTTGAGGGCCTGATCTTACCCTCCTTGAGCAACCTGAAGAGGACCACCGAGTGATGCTCAACGTCAAGCCTGTCAAGGACCTTAGTGAGCTCGGCCGTCTCAGGCCTCTTGGCTAGGTAGTCCCTGTACAGCTTGTAGTTGTTCTTGAAGTTGTTGAAGCCGTGAGGACAGCTCACCAGGAGCCTCTTGAACCTGTACTTGCTCAATATCGTGAGGGACTGCTTCACGAGCTCCAGGTAGAGGGCCTCATCGCCTACTGACCTTGCTGGCTCACCACAGCAGGAGTGCTCAGGTATAACGGCCACCTTGAGCCCAGCCTTCTTCAACAGGTATATCACGGACTCCGCGACGGGCCTCATCCTGGGGTCAAAGGACGTTATGCAGCCCACCCAGTAGAGGTAGTCGTACTCCTCGCCCTCCCTTGCCACTACTTCATCGCCGAACTTCTTGGCCAGCTCGGCCAGCCACTCGTCCCTGTCAGCCGGGTTAGCGCCAAGCGGGTTGCCAACGGTCTGGACCCTGTACAGCGCGTCGAGGGCGTCCTTAGGCACGTATTCGCTCCCAACGCTCACCATGCCCCTCCTCATGTCTATGATTGTGTCAACGTGATGGATCGTCACGGGGCACTCGTAGAGGCAGGCGCCGCACGTCACGCAGCTCCACACCGCCTCAGGGTTCACCTGAAGCCTGCCCTCGCCCCACGCCTGCTGGTCCCACAGGCCTGACCACATGGCGTCCCTGAGGGTCACTATGACGTCCCTGGGGCTCAGCGCCTTGCCTGAGGCGTAGGCGGGGCAGGCGTTGGTACACCTCATGCAGCTCGTGCACGCGTCGAAGTCCATCCTCTGCTTCCATGTCGTGTCAGAGAGCTTCACCACGCCCAGCGGCCTGCCCTTCTCTATCCTCTCATCAATATCATCAACTGGCTTAACGCCCTGGGGGAGGGTGCCGCGCCTCTGGAAGGTGACGTTCATGGCTGCTGCATAGATGTGCCAAAGGTTGGTGTACGGTATAATGGCCAGGGCGGCCATTGCAATGCTCATGTGGAACAGCCAGAGCCCCCTGTAGATCTCCTGAAGAGTCGGCAGCGGCACTGTACGAGCCCAGAGGAAGACAAGGTAGCCTATTGGGTCAAACCAGGCCCTCTCCCAGAGGTACCTGTAGGCCACCGCAGCTATGCCGTCAATTAGGAAGCCCGTTACGACAATGACTATTAGCAGGGACAGCACCAAGTAGTAGTAGGGGTCCTGCGGGAGGTTGGGCGTAAGCCTCAGCTTCCTCCTCACAATAGCTGTTGAGGCCCCGACCAGGACCAGCAGGCCAGCCAGGTTGTTAAGGAGCTTGTAGGCGTAGTAGACGTTGCCCGTCAGGAAGACCGCGACGTGCATGTTTAAGGCCCTAAGTATAGTGGCCAGGAAGAGCCAGCCTATGCCATAGAATATCATGGCGTGCATGACGCCTGGGAACCTCTGCCTCAGGACCTTCCACTGGAGGAGGGCGAACTTCGTGAAGTTGTAGAGCGCCTCCTTGACAGAGTAGCCTGGAGGCCAACACATGATCTTCCACTTGGGCCCTCCCCAGGTCCACCTCCTGTAGCCCTCGTAGGCCACGTAGAGCAGCCAGAGGAACACCGCAAGGCCTAGCGCGTACACAATGAACTCATAGCCCTGGACCCAGGCGAAGTTGTAGATGCCAACAACGTACCCCAAGGCTGACGCCAGAGGCGTAAACGCCTTGCATCACTATTTAAGCCTTGAACTTAAGCCTTGAAAAGGTCCTGACGCCTTTGCTCCTTAGGTAGTCCCCGAAGGCACCCAAGATAAGCTCGCTAGCCTCGCGACTGGGCTTAGGACGCTATAATAGGGCCGCCCCTAACAGTGATAGGGGGTCTTAGACTGCCTCAGGGGAAGGGCGGCGGCGCTAAGAGGCAAGTTGACCTGGAGGCCTTCATAAAGAACCTTGAGAACGAGCTGAAGGCCCAGGGCAAGGAAGAGCAGAGGGCCCCCTCTCCCCCGCAGCAGAAAAGGAAGTCAAGTATACTTGACTTCATGAGCGCCGAGGCCCAGGGCAAGGGCCCGTCTGAGGCCCCTAGCGCCAAAGCCGCTAACGTGGCTCGGTCCGAGGGGGCTCAGAAGGCAACGCCAGCGCTGGCCCAGACGCCCCCGAAGGCCGAGGAGAGGCCAGAGCAGAAGGGCGTTGAGAAGAGGCCAGCTGAGCTCGAGTGGCTAAGACCCTCGTCAGAGTTCTACCTGGAGTCGCCCCAGCAGAGGCCTGAGCCGAGCAACTGGTGGTCCACGCAGGAGGACGGCTACGTGGACTCCGCAAGGGGTTACCTGCTTGAGGTGAGATATGAGGGCGAGGTAGGGAAGGCCGTCGCCCTCCTCTATGATTCACAACAGGGCAGGGTCGTCAAGTGGGTCGACAGGACAGGGCACAAGCCCTACTTCCTGACCAACATGCCCGTTGAGCAGGAGGACGGGAAGCCCGTCGTCGACCTGACCAAGTATAAGTCGTTCAGCAACCTCGCCGTGGTGACTAAGAGGGACCCCCTGACGAATAAGGACGTAAGGCTGACCAAGGTAGTGGTTGATGACCCCCTGGCCGTGAGGACCCTAAGGAAGGTCGTGGCTGACAGGGGCTACAAGGTGTGGGAGGCTGACATCAAGTACTTCCTTAACTACATCTATGACAACCTGCTGATACCGGGCATGCCTTACGAGGTCTCCACTTCATGGTCTCCCCTGAACTGGAGGAGGGGGGAGGACCTGGAGAAGACCATAAGGGAGTCCTTCCCTGACGACCTGAAGGACCTAGCTTTAGACTGGGTCCCCATATTCGAGGAGCCTTCACCCAAGGTGCCCAAGGTAGCCCTTGACATAGAGGTCTTCACGCCTGGCGAGGGGCACTTCCCCGACCCCTCTAAGGCTGACATGCCTGTCATGAGCGTGTCCCTGGTTGACGACACTGGCAGGAGGCAGGTCCTCCTCCTGGCGAGGGACGGCGCCGAGTTCGGCGGGGAGGAGCCGCCTAACGCTGAGATAGAGCTCTTCGACAGCGAGAGGGCAATGCTCCTGGAAGCCCTTAGGAGGGTCAGCCGCTACGCCGTTATCTTCACCTTTAACGGCGACAACTTCGACCTACCCTATATATACAATAGGCTGCTCAACCTGGGCCTCTCGCCTGACGATCTGCCTATGACGTTCCTTCAGGACTATGTCACCTTCAGGAGGGCCCTTCACGTTGACCTTCACAAGCTGTTCGACATCAAGGCGCTGCAGACCTACGCCTTTGGCAACAAGTACAGGGAGAAGAGCCTTGACGCGGTGGCTGAGGCCCTCCTGGGCCAGACTAAGTACAAGCTGACGAAGTTCATCGATTACGTCAGCCTTGAGGAGCTGGCCTCCTACAACCTTCAGGACGCAGTGCTTACCATGGGCCTCGTAACGTTCAATAATGAGCTCACGTGGAACCTCCTCGTACTCCTGATGAGAATAAGCAAGACAGGGCTCGAGGAGGTCTCCAGGTCACAGGTCTCAGCCTGGATCAGGGGCACCCTCTACTGGGAGCACAGGAGGAGGGGGCTCCTTATACCTAGCAGCGATGACATAGAGGCCATAGGCTCACAGTCGCCAAGGAGCATGGCCATAATAAAGGACAAGAAGTACAGAGGGGCTATCGTGCTTCAGCCTCCCCAGGGTGTCTTCTTTAACGTAGTAGTCCTTGACTTCGCTAGCCTGTACCCATCCGTCATAAGGAACTGGAACCTGAGCTACGAGACAGTCAACAATCCCTACTGCAGTAAATTTGTCGAGGCGCCAGAGGTCGGGCACAGAATCTGTATGGAGAGGAAGGGAATATCAAGCCAGCTTGTCGGCTTGCTGAGGGACTTCAGGGTCAAGGTATACAAGCGTAAGGCTAAGGACAGGAGCCTCACAGAGCAGGAAAGGATATGGTATGACACCGTTCAGGCCGCCATGAAGGTCTACATAAACGCTAGCTACGGCGTCTTCGGTAACGAGAGCTTCGCCTTCTACAGCCTCCCTGTGGCCGAGAGCGTGACCGCCATAGGCAGGGCCATCCTGTTGGACACGCTCAAGAAGGCCTCCGAGCTGAACCTACACATCCTATATGGTGACACCGACAGCCTCTTCATCTGGGATCCGCCTAAGGAGGCCCTTGAGGAGCTTGTAAGGTACGTCCAGGAAGCCCACGGCCTCGACCTTGAGGTCGATAAGGTCTTCAGGCTCGTCCTGTTCAGCGGCCTCAAGAAGAACTATGTCGGGTTTGAGGGCGATAACTTCGTAATAAAGGGCATGCTGGCAAAGAAGAGCAGCACGCCAGAGTTCATAAAGTTCGAGACCTCTGAGGTCATGAAGATACTGGCCGCCACCAGGGGCCCAGAGGACCTCGAGAAGACCCTTGAGGCCCTGAGGGACAAGGTGCAGGAGATCTACAATAAGCTCAGGAGGAGGGAGTACACGCTTGACCAGCTCGCCATCAGCGTTATGCTGAGTAAGGACCCGAGCGAGTACAAGAAGAACACGCCCCAGCACGTGAAGGCGGCGCTGCTGCTCATCAAGGACGGCACGCCTGTGAGCAAGGGTGACATAGTGTCCTTCGTTAAGACCAAGGACAGGCTGGGCGTAAAGCCTGTCAGGCTCGCGAGGCTCTCCGACGTCGACACGAGCAAGTACCTCGAGTACGTTAGGTCAGCCTTCGAGCAGTTCCTCCTGGCCTTCGGCGTCAAGTGGGACGAGCTGGCTGGCGTCAAGAAGATCGTCTGAGTGTTAAGCCGTTGTCCTGAGGCCTTTGAGCCTTAGTGCTGGCCTTTAAGGTTATTTAAAAATATACTGTAACAGCTGACGTTGCACACTCCTCTAATACGCTACCCTGGCACTGCCTAGGGGGCTTACGTGACGCCTAGGGAGCTCAATCCCGAAGTCTACAGGCTCGTCCTGAGGAAGACTACTAGAGGGCCGCTCGTCCAGTTCAGAGGGCCAGGCCTTCAGGGCAGGGAGGCCACGCTGATCAGGGTAAGCGGCAGAAGGGCTGAGGAGCTGTTCAGCTCAATAGCTGCCTCCCTAAGGGCTGAAGGGCTTGCTGAGGACGAGGTTGCTACAGCCAATTACGTCTCGTACAGGCTAACGCCTGAGGTCGGGGCTGCCGTGGGAGGCCTCCTCATAATGGCTAGGAGGAGCAAGGACCCAGCGGCGTGGGCCTCTCGCCTCGCAGAGCTCGTTAAGGGGGATGGCTATGTAGGCTCTCGTGAAGTCCTCGCGGCCATGTTTGACCTAAGCCTACAGCTCAGCAGGCTCATGCCGCCCTCTCCAAGGGAGAGGATGCAGCTCAACCCAAGGGTCCTGGACGCCCTCAGCGCCGGGATGAAGGTGATCGCCAGGATGCTGTGGAACCTTAGGGCCTCGCCTGGCGAGCGTGATGAAGCGCTCAGCTCTTAAGGGCCCGCACGGCCTCTAACGTGGGATGAAGAGCGACTTCGGCCTGACTAAAGGATGAGGAGCCGTGTGAGGCCTGACCGTCATCCTAAGCGTGATCAACCTTTAATTGGCTGGACCAGGGTCCTCTGTCAGGTGACCATATTGGGCGAGGCCGCGCCGAGGAGGCTCGTCATCGAGGACCCTGAGTCCATGTGGCTTGAGTACGATAAACAGAGCGACACGCTCTACATAGGCTTCGGCCAGGAGGAGGCCGAGGAGAGCGTCCTCCTCAGCAACGGCGTGATACTGAACTACAGCGGCGATAAGCTGGTGAGTATAGTCATACAGGGGCTCAGCGAGAGGATCGGCCTCTGAGGCCTGAAACCTGTATGAGGAGCTCCTGTAGACCGCTGACTGTCTCCTTCACGTGCTTCAGGTCATCACCTACCGCCACCAGTCGCCCAGCCTTCGTAATAGCCTCCTGCTCTATCCTCTGGCCAGCCATAACATAGTAGCCTATAAGGGCCTCAAGGTCCTCGTTCCTCTCGAGGCAACAGGTGACGACCATGAGGTAGTCCTTTCCGGCCTTCAGAAGGCCCTCCCTCACGCTGTGAAGGCCGTCTAGGAGCTCCCTCAGGCCTTTAGAGGTCTCCCCCCTCTGATCCTCAGGCAGCGAGAGGGCCTGGTTTACGGTCTCCGTCACCCTCTGGACAAGCTGCCTGTGCTCATCAAGCACCTGAGCGACCCTGTCAACGCTGTACTCAAGAACAGCCCTCGCCGAGGCGCAGTCTAAGCTGCAAGGCCCCCTCAGCGTGGCGCCCTCACCACTACAGTGCTCTTGTCGGCTATGCCGAGGGTCCTCATCTGGTCGGGGTTGGCGTAGACGTTTGTGTCGTCAGAGCTGTTCTCATCTATGACAACGATCATGATTAGCCTTTTCCTCCCGCCCCCTACCGAGACCTCAACCTTATCCTTGATACCTAGCTCGCTTGCCAGCTTCTTTGAGAGCAGCATGGAGCCCTCCTGTACGTCGGGGCTGTAGTTTAGCCTGACCCTCTTCTCCGTGACCCTCAGCTCCCTCGAGTAGACGGCCGAGGCCGGCGGGATGAACGACAGCATCTTGCTGACGTCTACCCTCTCGCCTTGCTCGCTCAACCTGCTCGCCCTCCCTTTAGACGGGCACGCCCAGCGACTTTATGTCCGCCTGATTATAAATGAATTTCCTCAGCGCCCCAGGAGCTTCCTCGAGCTTCAGCCTCACCTGCTCCCAGGTGTCCCTGTCCCTCATAGTCACAGTGCCGTCCTCAAGGGTCCTGTAGTCAACTGTAAAGGCTGCAGGCACGCCCAGCTCGTCTACCCTTGCATACCTCTTGCCTATGCTGCCAGCGTCGTCATATATCACGGTGAAGCCCTCCGAGACCAGCAGGTCCCTGAGCCTCAGCGCCTCCCTTGAGAGCCTCTCATCCCCCTCCGCCAGCGGGAAGACGGCAGCGTCAACGGGCGCCAGGTGCCTCGGAAGCGACAACACCACGCGGCCCTCCTTCTCCCTGTAGGACCTCTCGAGAACCACATAGAGGATCCTGTCCGTCCCAAACGAGGGCTCTACAACGTGAGGTATGAACTTCCTGCCTGAAACCTTCTCCTCAGTCTCAGTGACCTTCACCGCGACAGCAGGCACCTCAACGCCAGCCACGGTCACAGACCCCTTAGAGTTGATCTGCCTCTCCACCTCCTCTGGGTCCATGGAGCTGAGGGCCGCCATGAGCTCTGGGGCCCTCTCCTTGAACGTCCTCCCCAGGAAGGACTTGTCAACTATCACCTTCTTCGACTTGACCACTATGGGCTCCTTGTAGGGCTCGAACACCTGGAGGTCCTGGCCGCTGAACTTCATGTGCCTTGAGAGGTCGTAGTCGCCCCTGTAGGCGAAGCCCGCCACCTCAACCCACCCCCACCTCGAAGTCCTAACCATGAGGTCGAAGACCTGCGTCGCGTAGTGAGCCTTCTCGTGAGGGCCCTTCTCCTCAAAGAAGGGCTCGTCCCGAGGTATGCCCAAATATGAGAGGAACTCTAGCCCTAAGACCATCCAGTAGGCCATACAGGGATGTATGACCAGGCCCCTCGATATGGCCTCTGAGACCGTGACCTCCATAGGCCCCTTGCCAGCCACCCTGTCCTCATATTTCCTCAGCCTCAGCCTTCTGTCCATCACCTTCTCCAGGTTAGGGCACTCCTGAGACTTTGGGTCAAAGAAGAACTCGACCTCCATTATCGTGAAGTCCCTGAGCCTTATCATTCCCTGCCTGGGGCTTATCTCATTCCTTGCGACCCTCCCGACCTGGGCTATCCCTAGTGGCAGCCTTCCCCTCAGGCTCTCGAAAGTCCTCTTGAAGGAGGTGAACATCCCCTGGGCTAGCTCGGGCCTCAGGTAGCCCACGCTTCCCTCGTAAGGGCCTATCTGCGTCTTGAACAGGAGGTTGAAGGTCGTGACGTCGCTCAGCTCGCCGCCGCAGACAGGGCACCTGATGTTGTTCTCCCTTATCTTGGCCGTCAGCTCCTGGGGGCTCATGCCCTCAGCGTTTATCTTGAGGACCTCCTCCACTAGGTGGTCGGCCCTGTAGATACGGCCGCACTTCTTGCACCTAACTATTGGGTCCGTGAAGCTCTCCACATGCCCGCTGGCCTCGAAGACCATAGAGGGCGCTATCACAGGGGTCTCTATCTCTACGACGTAGTCGTGGTGCTGAAAGACGAAGAACCTCCTCCAGGCCTCTATTATCTTCTTCTTCAAGGCGAAGCCGTAAGGACCTATATCGTAGAACCCTGCCAGGCCACCGTAGATCTCGTAACTTGGCCAGAAGAAGCCCCTACGCCTCGCCAGGTCTATGACCTTGTCATAGATGTCCTCCTGTGACACCTAGGTTCCCAGGGGCGCACAATGAGTTGAGGCTTTAACCTATGCTGCGCGGCCTCAGGAGGTGCAGCCAATGGGTCTTGGGGCCCTCTACATAACGCAGGCCTCCAGGCGCTTCGCTGGCATTGAGGGGAGTGAGAAGTCCAGGTACAGGATCCTTGGAGTGCCCTTCGACTCGAGCACCTCGTACAGGCCGGGGACCCGCTTCGGCCCTGACGCCATAAGGCAGGCCGCGGCGGCGCTGGAGAGCAACAGCTACTTCATAAAGGACGTGTACCTGGAGGACGCAGCCCCCTTTGACGAGGGGGACGTCGTTGTGTCAATAGGGGACGTTAGCGAGACCCTCGCGAGGGTTGAGAGGGCCGTTGAGGAAGTCGCGGCCCGGGGCGTGCCAATACTCCTCGGAGGAGAGCACACGATAGCGCTTGGCGCCCTAAGGGCCCTCTCAAGGGCCAGGCCGTGCCTTGTAGTCTTCGACGCTCACCTCGACCTCAGGGACGAGTACCTGGGCCTCAGGCTAGGGCACGCGACCTTCATGAGGAGGCTGCTTGAGACCTCCCCTCCCCCTAAGGTGATCTACGTTGGCGCTAGGGCCTTCTCAAGGGAGGAGATAGAGGCCATCAGGAGGTCATCAATTACAGTCAGGTGGGCACAGGACTTCGTCTCGCTGGGCCCTGTGAACGTGGCCTCTGGAATAGTGTCAGAGCTAAGTCGGTGCGAGAGCCTCTACGTAAGCGTTGACATGGACGTGTTCGACCCTGCCTACGCGCCAGGGGTTGGGAACCCCGAGCCCCTCGGCCTCACGCCTATGGACGTCCTGACGGTCATAAACAGGGTCGTCGACGAGAGGCTGGTCGGGGCTGATGTCGTGGAGGTCTCGCCACCATATGACGTAGGGGGGTCGACCAGCGCCCTCGCCGCCAAAGTCGTGCTAGAGATCGTGCTTAAGCACTACGCGACTGCTAGCAGAAAGTAAGGCTAGACAGCGTAAACGCGACGGGGCGCTATTAACGTCGAGGGGGCCCTTATCTTGATGAATATCCTGTAGCCGCACCTGGGGCACATCATCGTGTGGTACTGCTCAAGCTCGCTCTTGCTTATCTTGTAGCCGCAGTTCAAACACATGTAGTAGACCTCCCTCGGCTTGATACCATAAGGCGTCGTTTCCTCATAGGCTACCGCGACCCCCTCCTGCTGCTCCTCAGACATCTCCTCCTGAGGCCTCTCCTCCTCTGACATCGTGAGCCCCGCTTAGCCCTGCAGCAAACGTTTATATCCTTAGAAGCAGTCGTAGACCCCGTACGGGTGGGGTGGCAGAGAAAGCACATGTCTAAGGAGCTTGAGTGTGGAGGCCTTCCTCCTGAGATCTGTGAACAGCTCAACGCCGAGCAACAGGTCATAAAGATAAGGCTTGAGGTGAGGAAGTTCAGCAAGCAGGTGACCGTCATAGAGGGCATTGACGCCAAGCAGTTTAACCTAAAGGAGATAGCCTCTAAGCTCAAGAGTGAGCTGGCGGCCGGCGGCACCTATAAGGATGGCAGAATAGAGATACAGGGTGACCACAGGAAGAAGGTCAAGAAGCTCCTCGTTAAGATGGGCTTCCCTGAGGAGAACATAATGATCATAGAATGACCTTTTTATAGGCCCGATCTCGCCACTTAGCCTTAAATTTTTAGTTCTGGCTACCGTATCCAGATGGTGCGGTTGAGGCCCATAGCTGTTTACGTCGGCGGCTCGACCTTAACGTCCCTGAGGCCTGGCGTCAGCATCGCAGGGCCCTCGCCTGAGGGCACACTCTACACGCCCACGCTCGACCTGGAGTACCTGGCCCTTGGCATGCCCAGGACTCTTAACATCGTACCGGTGAGCCCAGAGGGCCTCCCGACCCCCGCTGTACTCACGAGGGCCGTACTTCAACTAGTTGACGTCCCTTACCTCATAGTTGACGCAGGCACCTACTACGGAATTAAGGCCCCTCACGTGAAGCTTCCCTCAGCGAGGCCTGGCAACGATATCGCTGAGCAGGACGCCCTGCCCCCAGGCACCGCAGCCGCCCTCTTCTCCGAGGGGGAGTCCCTGGGGGCTATGGTGGCCCGAGGACATGACCTGATCCTGATAGGCGAGAGTATACCTGGCGGCACCACTGTGGCGGCAGCCGTCATGACGGCGTTAGGCTTTGAGGGCGTTAGGCTTGTCAGCAGCGCCTCCCCAGATAACCCGAAGGTCATCAAGAGGCAGATAGTCCTCAGGGCCCTCTCGAGAGCCAAGGGCGTCAGTGACCCCCTCAGGCTCGTCGACATAGTAGGAGACCCTGTCCATGTGGCCATGGCAGGCATAGCCTCAGGGGCTCTCAGCAGGGGCGCCCAGGTAATGTTGGCAGGCGGCACCCAGATGGGGGCCGTCCTGTCAATAATGAGGTCCCTTGGCAGGCTTGACCCCAGCAGAGTCGCCGTGGCCACGACCAGGTGGATAGCTGAGGACAGATCGGCTGACATAAGGGCCATAGCTAAAGATGTAGGTCTGGGCGTCCGGCTCCTCGTGGCTGACCTTGACTTCTCCGACTCGCCATACAGGGGGCTGGCCATGTATGAGGAGGACTTCGTCAAGGAGGGGGTTGGCGCCGGCGGAACCGCGGTTCTAGCGAACATGATGGGGGTCGGCTACGACGTCATGAAGAGGGCAATCTATGAGGAGTACGGGAGGCTGCTGAGCCTTGGTGGAGCTAAGCCTCTCTGACAGAGCGCTGGTCGTAGAGTTCGAGACGCCAAGGCACATAGCCACAACCGCCCACCTAAAGGGGCTCGTGGTCTCCTCAAGGGTTGCCGTCTACCAAGTTGACGAAGGCGTTGACCTCTCGAAGCCCGAGGAGCTAAAGGACTCCGTCAGAGCCGAGCTAGGCCTCGACCCCGAGGACCCCGTCATGTTGACGGCCGCCAACGTGAGGGAGTACCGCCTCGCCCAAGATGGGGAGTACGGAGCTGTTGCTACCGTGGGGCTCACCAACCCGGCCTGTCCCAAAATGGGCGCCCGCTACCAGCCTCTCAGAGCTTCAACAATTAACGTCGTGGCCTGGGTCCCGGACGCGCTGACCGTGCAGGGCCTCCTTGACCTATTCAGGACAGTCTCGGAGGCTAAGGCTGCGGCAGCCGCTGACCTCCTGCTCAGGTGCAACGGAAGGGCCACAGGCACCGTGAGCGACGCGGTGGCCGTGGCCGCCTTCTATGACGCAAAGGGCTACATGTGGGCGGGCCCCTCCACCAGCGTTGGCGGGAAGGCGGCGTCACTTGTCTACAGGGTCGTTACAAGCACCCAGAGGAGGCCCGAGGACGTCTTACGCTCGGTCCTCGGGCTCACGCTTGATGAGCTGACCTCTGACGCTATGGTCCTCTACAAGAGAGCCCCTGTACCTGGAGTGCCAGACGAGGAGGTCGGGAGGCTCGTGATGGCCACGCTGAGGGACCTCCTGTCCGATCCCAACGTCTGGGCCTTCCTCGTTGCGGCGAGGGAACTTGATATAGTTGGGTCAGCGGGCCTCATCCCTGGCCTCAGCGCGGAGGAGTTCGAGCAGGATACTAAGAAGGTCATAGCCGACGAGCTCCTGGCGACAGCGCTAAGCCTCTACATAAACGGCTTCAAGGCCCTGACAGCCACTTACTGGGCTGACTCCATGAAGGAGAAGCTCGACCTATCGCTTGCGAATCTGCCCATGTTCGAGGACGACGTGGCCGCCTCCCTCGTCTCGTCAGCCCTCTCCAGGGTCTATGACGTGTTGCTGAGAGGGAGGACTCCGTGAGCGGCCCCCGCTTTGAGGTGGCGCTGGTCATGGCTGGAGGCAAGGGGACGAGGCTCTGGGGGCCCTCAAAGCCCTTCGTAGAGGTCTGCGGCCTTCCTCTCCTTGAACACGTCGCTAGGCCAGCCTCCAAGGTCTCAAGGAGGGTCCTCATAACTTTAAGTCAAGAAGGACTAACCTGGGCCCGCTCGCTCGGCCTGCCCCCTAACGCCTCGCTAGTAGTGACCAACGGGGCAGGCTACGAGGCCGATATAGGCCTGATGCTGGAGACTATAAGGGTCAGACCATTAATAACGTTGCCCGGAGACCTCGTGGGCCTCACGTCAGACATGCTGCTATGGCTAGCCGAGAGGTCCATGGAGCTCGAGGAACCAGTAGTGTCCGTTATTGACAGGGGGAGGTACGTCGGCATCTCGGTCTTCAAGGACAGCCGGCCTGGACCATGGGTAGACGTTAACGTTGAGTGGGATCTGGTGAACGTTAACACGCCTGAGGACTACGGTGAGGCGCTTGCCAGGTGTAGGCCTGCTTAGTAGGACTCACGGAGGCGCCCCTACTGGCCTCCTTGACTTCAGCTCGCCCTCTAACCCGTTGGGCCCGCCAGCCGACCTCATAAGTTATGTGTTGGGCTGTGCAGCTGAGGGCGTCTACTCCTCGTACCCCACGTGGCTTTACAGGGACCTCTACGAGTCACTCTCGTCATTCCTCGGCTTCGATCAGGAGCAGCTGGTGCCCCTTAACGGGGCCGCTGAGGCGCTGAGCCTAGCGCCCCTCGTCCTCCAGGCCAGGTCCCTTGTCGTAGTTGAGCCCAACTTTGGCGACCATGAGGCCATGGCGAGGGTACTTGGAATTGACCTCAGGAGGGCGCTGCTCACGCGCGAGGGGAGCTCGTTCACGCTCGACGTCGATGATGTTATTAAGGAGGCCTCTCAGGCCCTAAAGCCCCTCGTTGTCGTAATATCAAGGCCTAACAACCCAACAGGCTATCTAGCCCCGATCAGCGTAATAGATGACCTCTCCTCAAGGCTACCTCGGGACTCCATATTAATAGTTGACGAGGCCTTTATTGACCTCTCGCCGGGCCCTGCGCTGAGGCCAAGGGAGGACCTAGTTATACTGAGGTCGCTCACGAAGGCCTTCTCGACGCCAGGGCTCAGGCTAGGCGTCCTGGCCACCGCCAACCTGAGGCTGCTCGAGAAGTTCGTCAGCGCCCTTCAGGCCTGGCCCGTTGACTCGATCACGGCCTGCGCCTTCTCCAGGTTCCTGAGGGATGAGAGGGCCAGGAGGCACGTTGAGGAGGGGGCCAGGCTGGTCCAGTCGGAGAGGCCAAGGCTCTCTAGGGGGCTGAGGAAAGCCGGGGCAGAGGCATACGAGGGCGAGGCACCGTTCGTGATGATAAGACATGACGCTGTTCAGAACCCCCTCTTCCAGCAGGAGCTCGTTAAGAGGGGAATTTACGTTAGGGACTGCTCCTCGTTCTACGGCCTCGGCCCCTTGTTCTCAAGGGTCTCGGTGAGGACGCCGCCTGAGAACGACAGGCTCGTGAGGGCTGTAAGCGAGGTGTTGGCCTACGGGCCTAGGTGACCTCATATCCTTACTGACCACCATCCCTAGCAGGGGCTCTAAACCTGGAGCGGCCCTGTCATTTTACGCCGTCCCGGCAGTGGGGCTCCTCGAAGGCGCCATAGTCGCAGCCGTAGGCTTCCCGCTCAGGCAGAGGCCCCTCCTGGCGGCGGCCGTCATGTTGATAGCGCACGTCCTGTTAACGGGCGCCATGCACCTCGACGGGTCCTCGGACTACGGTGATGTACTAGGCTCAAGGGCTAGGGGCGAGGAGGCGCTAAGGGTATTGAAGGACCCGAGGAGGGGGGCCTTTGGCGTTGTGACGGCCGCGGTGCTAATAGTCGCCAGGTTCTCGGCCTTCTACTACCTCGCTGGTCACCCAGTCCTCGTGGTGGCCTCATATGTCACAGGCCTGGAGTCAGCGTACATTACGTCCTCCATAGGTTACGAGGAGCCCTACGACGGCATGGCGAGGCTGATAACTGCTGAGGCCAAGAGGCCCAGGAAACTGCTGCTGAACTTGACTATCACAGCCCTCTGCCTGGCCCCCCTGGCCCTGCTGAACGTGGTCTCGTTGCTCGGGCTCGTGGGCCTGGCCGCAGCGTTCGTGATAGCCCATGACGCAAATAGGAGGCTGGGCTTCGTGAACGGTGACGTGTTGGGCTTCTCAATAGAGGCCTCTGAGGTCACGTCGCTGCTGGTGATGGCTGGTTGGGCCTAGGCCTCGCCTTCCTTTACCCTGGCCCCCTCTACCTTTTGGCAGCCCTTGCCGTGGCCGTGACGATGGATGCCGTCTACCCCTACCACAGCGGCCTCCTGTTAAGAGTTCACCCGGTGCACACCTCCTTCGTACTAGCCATGAGGCTCTACAGGCCAAGGGCGTCAAGGGCCTGGGGCGCCGTCCTCTGGCTGACCGTGATGGCCCTTCACATAACAGTGTACGCTGCCGCCCTCCTGGCGGCCTGGCTCGCAGGGCCCATAGCGTGGATTGTGGTGGCCGGCTACGTCATAAAGACCTCGATATCCATAAGGCTCCTCCTGGACACTGTTGAGAACGTGTGGAGGTCGTTAGCCACAGGTAGGCTGACAGAGGCCAGGGCCTGGGCCCAGGGCCTCGTCAGGAGGGACTTGTCAGGAGAGGACGCAGGGCACGTCGCGTCAGCGGCTGTGGAGTCGCTTGCTGAGAGCCTCGTGGACGGGCTAGTCTCGCCGCTGTTCTGGCTGGCGCTCCTTGGTCCCATAGGGGCCCTGGCGCAGAGGGTCGCCAACACCCTTGACGGCGCCGTGGGCTTCAGGGACCCTGACCACGCCGACGTGGGGTTTGTGAGCGCCAGGGCTGACACCGCTATCAACTTCGTGCCAGCTAGGCTGACGGCGCTCCTCATAGCGCTCTCGGCCCCCATAGCCGGCGGAGGCGTTAGGTATAGCCTGAGGGCGTGGCTTAGGTGTAGAAGGCTGACGGAGAGCGTCAACGCCGGTCACCCAATGTCGGCCATGGCCGGGGCGCTGGGGGTCTTGCTCGAGAAGAGGGGCTCCTACACCCTCTGCCCCGAGGCCGGAAGATTGCCAGGGGCCGAGGACGTTAAGAGGTCGCTCATGGTGTCAACAATAACTATCGCCCTGGCGGCCGTGATAATGTCGGCTCTCATACTTGTTTTAAGCTAGTGTGAGCGCCCAGCCAGGGCCGCTATGGAGCCCGACGCATGCCTTAGCCTAGCCCTTGACCTAATGAGAGCCGTTGGTGATGAGCTTAGGTCAAGGGGCTGCGATACAATACTCTTCAGCGGCGGCATAGACACCAGCTTCGTCGCGCTGTCCGCGGTCAAGGCAGGCCTCAGGCCCAGGCTGATAACTGTGCTCTTCCCTGGCTCAAGGGATGAAGCCTATGTAGACCTGGTTGCCAGCAGGCTGGGCCTGGAGCTAGTCAAGGTGAGGCCAACCATCGAGGAGGCGATGAGGTGCGCTGACGAGGCACTGACAGCCATAGAGACCATAGACCCCATAGAGGTTATCTCGGCCTCAGCCGTGTGTCTAGGCCTAGCCAAGGCGAGGGGGCTGGGCTCCAAGTGCGTGGCCACGGGCGACGGCGGTGACGAGCTCTTCATTGGCTATGACTTCCTCCTTGACGCTGACCCCGGGAGGCTGAGCGAGTGGCTCGAGAAAGTTATCAGGGGGGCTTTCTTCAACTCCGTCCCCATGGGATCGCGCCTTGAAGTCAGAGTGTATCTGCCCCTCTACTCACAGCGGGCCAAGGAGATAGCCCTCAGGGCAAGCCCAGGCTGCACGGTCAGGCCCGTAAGGGGAAGGCCCTTCGGCAAGTACCTCTTGAGGCTGGCCCTAGAGGCGCACGGCCTGGTCGAAGTGGCCTGGAGGCCCAAGGACCCGATAACCAGGGGCAGCGGCGTTGAGCTCCTCCTGGACTCCATGAGGAGGCTCATAACTACAGAGGAGGCGGTGTCGCTGGCCAGGGCCACATCAATAGCCGTCCCGTCCTACCCTCACGCATACCTGCTGAAGAGAAGGTTAACCCTTGGGCTTTCCCTGCCGCCCAGGCATAAGGAGGGCTCGTCGTGCCCTGTCTGCGGGAGGCAGCTTCATGAAGACCACTGCCCGTTCTGCGGGGCTTACGTAGGCAAAGGCGCTGTCTCGGTCTACAGCGACGAGCTGTACAGGGTCACTGGCCCCCTGCGAGCTCCCTGAGCCTCGCAAGGGTGTACCTGGCGTTCTCAAGCATCCAGTGGTCGTTATTGAAGAACACGTAGACCTCCCTCGGCGACAGGCCCAGCACCATCTTAATGATGTCATCAAGCTCCTCCCTGCTGTACTCGTGGGCGTACCAGGCGCTGGTGCCGTGCATCCTAAGGTAGACCGTGTCCCTGCTCCTGAACAAGTAGGTCCCCATGGGGGAGCTGATGGAGACGAAGACGAGGCCCAGGTCCGAGACCTCCTTGACCTTGTCCTCAGCGAACCAGGAGGGGTGCCTGAACTCGACAGCGAACCTGGGGCCCTCGCCAGCAAGCCTCGAAAGGGCCTGAAGCCTTGAAATGTCGTCATCAGTCGCCGCGAAGTTAGGAGGCATCTGAAAGAGGTAGAAGTCGATGAGGGGCTCCATGGGCCTGAAGAGCGCCCTGAACTTCCCCCAGACCTCCAGCGCCCTCTCGTTGAGCCTGTGTACGTGGGTCACAGACCTGTGGACCTTGATTGCCCACCTCAGGCTGGCGCCCGTCCTGGACCAGCCCTTGACCTGGCTTGGGAACGGGAACCTGTAGAAGGAGGCGTTTAGCTCAACGGCGTTCAGGCCGCTGTTCTCGACGTACCACCTGAGGTCCCCTCCCTCGTTCCAGTCGTAGAGCCAGCCTGAGGTCCCTACCAGGGCCTTCAAGGACCAAGACTTATTCAGGTGAGAGAGGCCTTAAAGGTAGGGAGGGTTGGAGGGCCAGGACAACGTTGGCGGTAGGCTGAGGGAGCTCAGCCCCCTAGGGCTCTACATACTCTTTCACCTCAGGAGGGCCAACGTCGACTACGCGGGCTCGATATCAAGGGTCGCCGAGGTGCCTATTGAGAGGGTCCTTGAGGAGCTTGACAGGCTCGAGGCCAAAGGTCTTATACAGAGGCGCATCGGGGGTTCCTCGATAAAGCGTAGCGAGGCCAGGTTCAAGCTGTCTGACGAGGTCCATAAGCACCACATTTACTATGAGCTGAGCAGGGAGGGCGAGGAGCTGGCCAGGGAGCTGACGAGGAACCCTGCGAAGCTCTCGGAATACTTTGACTGGCTGGTGGGTCACAGGAACGTCCTCAGGCTCCTTCTCTTCCTCTTCGAGGCCGAGAACGAGCACGCAGGGACCCTAGCCAAGGTAGTTGAGGACACGCCCTGCAACACTGTTGACCTACTGGACAGGCTTGAGTCCCTGGGGTTAGTAGCCAAAGTGAAGGAGAAGGTGATCAAGTCCTCCCACAGGAGGGCCAAGCCAAAGCCGGAGACCAGGACGCACCACGTGTACTACAGGGTCAGCGAGCTGACGAAGATGCTGATAAGGTACAGCGGCCTCAGGAGAACCTCATAGGGGGCCCACGCTAGGCCTCCCCTGCCTGATCCCTTGGCCGGCGAGGGGTCTGAGGGCGTCAAGGCCGCCCTTCAGGAGCTTGGCCAGGTTCTCGGCGTGCGCCCTGGCCCTGTTGACTGCTATCTCCTTGAGCTCCCTCGGGTCCGAGGCCTCGTCCTCGTGCACCGTTACGTCAACTATGACCTTGCCCGTCAGGACGGACAACGTTATGAGCCCGACGCTCATGGCCAGGTAGCTCAGCTTGTCGACCTCTGCGGGCCCCACCCAGCCAAGCGTTATCAGCCCCTCGCAGCCCATGTCAATGAGCCTCCTGGCGGCCCCGGGGATGTCCTTGATGCCAGGCACCGTGTACCTCAAGACCCTGTACTCTGGCAAGAGGTCCCTCAGGACGCCCTCAGCCACTGAGCCCATGTCGACCCTTGAGAAGGTTGTGTCAATCACTCCAACACACTTCGTTTCCCCTGCAGGCCTCAATTATCTCATCCCCGCTTACGAGGGGTACCCCCCAGCCCTTCGACAGCTCCCTGGCCTTTTCAAGGCTTAGGGACCTCCCGTAGTCGAGCATCTCGGCAAAGACGACAGCAGGCTCAAGGCCCGCCAGCGAGGCCAGGGCCATGCTGAGCTCTGTGTGGCCCCTCCTGGCCTTGAGCCCCCTCGAGGCCAGTATTGGCACGTGGCCAGGCGCCTGGAACTCCTCCCTGAACTTCCTCCTGGCTCCCTCCCTGTCCCCGCTCAAGTAAATGGAGACCACATTGTAGAGCTCCCTCGCGGTCTTGGCCCTGTCCTCGTCGCTTATCCCGGTTCTCACAGACATGTGATTAACCCATATTGTGAAGGCCGGCCTGTCACCATAGCCGAGCCTCCTCATGGCGAGGGGCCTGAGCTCGGGCACGCTCGCTATCAGCTCGTCACCCCAGACCAGGCCAAGGCCGCTGGCTATGGACCACCTGGTCGCGAAGCATATGAGGCCGCCTGCCCTCGTCCTCAGGGTATATATGACGTCGGGGGTCACTGAGGAAGCGTGGTAGATTAGGTCTACCTCTGACTCCCTCGAGCCCGAGTCATATATGAGCACAGGCCTCCGGTTCCTCAGGCTCTCAATGGCCTCCTCTATTGGCACGCTCTGCCACCGCGGCGAGGGCCAGAGCTGCCGCAGAAATTATTAACGGAACGTACCTGATCACGTCAGGACCCATCGTTAACCTATGTTGCTGGGTCAATATTGTCAGAGAAGGAAGGGTAGTCTCTGTGGTCTGGTTGCTGACCTCCCCCAGTATGACCGCAAGGGTCCAGTTCCCCCCGCTGAGCTCAAAGGTCGTCCAGGAGTACTGATTGAAGTAGGTTAGGTATGAGAACATCGTGCTGTTGCCCTGAATCAACAGGTCCTCACCGCAGGGGGCAGGTGATGACTTTATGAGCACAGAAAGCCCCGGGACGCCCTGAACTCCGTTCATTCCCTCCCAGAGCCCCGTAAGGTTAGGGGCCTGGGTCGCGTTAACGCAGACCTCAACCGAGGCCGTATAGCCCCCCTCAAAGGGTGTATACCATACCCTCCTGAGCTCACCGCCTACGTTGCTGGAGGCCAGCGTTATTATCATAGGGCCCTCCTCATAGACCCTGAACGCCCACTCGCCCTGCGTCGCGTTGAAGGTCGCTACCTTCTGGCTAACAGGGTACATTACTACTACGGGGCCCCCAGGAAGGTAAACTACAGTGCCGTTAACTACGTGTACAGTCGTACCTTGCGCCAGCAGGGTCAGCGTCAGCAGCAGGGCGGCTAGGTACACTAGGGGGCACCTGCTGATTGGTTCGTGAGCAGCCTTACTAGGTAGGCAGCCCCAGGGGTCACGGTGCTCTCAACAATGGCAGCAACTATTAGCAGCGCAAGTGAGAGGATGAGGAGTTGAAAAGCCCTGTAATACATGGTGCCCACGCCCCTCCTGACCAGTACTATTGAGGCGGCCGTCAGCGAGAACGCCGGTATCTCAATTACGCCGTGGGGGACAAGGTAGTAAAACACCACGAGCGAGTTGCCGTATATAGGTAAAGTCAGCATGCTCACGTAGCCCACGAGACCACCATTAATGATGAGGGCGAGGGGAGGAAACACCAGAACTATTAGCAGCGCGTACATGATGACGTCTTTCAGAGAATTGTTGGCGTAGATTATGACCGGCAACAGGGCGTAGAGGCTGCTGGAGTTGCTGAAGTATCCTGCCACTTCCTTTATCTGCTGGGTCTCGTTCGCCATGTAGCTGCCCAGCACTGACGACTGTAAGCTATTATAGAAGACCGCAACCAGGACAGCGGACACCCCGAAGACCACTATAAGCAGGTACCACGTGAGCCTTAAGCTCCTGTTCGAGGCGATCTCTAGGACCGCGTCGTCAAGCAGTCCCAACTCTCTCGGCCCTCACTAAGGCTATGCAGGGCCGGGGGGCCTTTTCAGCTATCTTCAGGAGCACCTCAGGGTCCACCTCTACTGCCTTCCCCTCCTCGCACGCCCTAAGGCACTCCTCAACGGACCTGCAGGGGACCGGCCCTGACCTGAGCCTCCAGCCCTTAGTCAACTCTCCCAATACCATCAAGGCCTATTTACCTAAAAAGCCTCTGTCCCACTCAGGGAGGCCCTACGTCCAGCAGGAGCGCCAAGTACAGGGCTGAGGCCCTCGTAGGCGTCTGGAACGAGCTGATATCGGCGTGGGAGTCAGGCGAGAAGGTCAGCAGGGAGAGGGCCGTTGAAGTGTTGAGGAGCGAGTACTTAAAGCTGTCAATATCGCCGATAAAGGGCACGGCTGAGCCCGCAGACCTCTATGATAAGGAGCTGACGAGCCTCTACATAGTGGGCAAGTACGGCATGGGCCTGGACGAGCAGTACCCGGAGCTCTTTGAGGCCGTGTTCCAGCTCGAGATGAAGTTGGAGAGAGCCATTGATGTGCTGCTCAACGACGAGCCGGCCAGGGCCAGGGACAAGGCGCTCGCCATGCTGGGCGACGTTGACGGCAACACCGTCGCCAGGATTATGAGGCTAGCCATGACCAAGTTCTACCTGGGCTTCGCAGGGGAAGACGTGGTTAAGAGGCTGGGCGACGCGATAGGCGCTGCCTTCCCTGAGAGGGCTGAGGACGTTAACAGGTTCCTGAAGTTCTACTCGGCGTTCAGGCTGGCGCTGGCTATAGAGCAGGGCGAGGTGAAGGACAGGGTGACTAAGGAGGCCCTCAAGCACGCGACAGCGCTTCAGCTTGGGAGGGGCAAGGTAACCATGCCCAGCGACGAGTACGTAGCCAAGATAGCCTCAGAGGTGTTTAAGGTTCCAAAGAAAGTCCTGAGGCAAGTGCTATCACTTAAGGAGAACAGGGGGCCCTCTACCTAATTCCGAAGGCCTGCCTCACGAGCTCCCTGACTATCGTGAGCCTCTGGATCTCGTTGGTTCCCTCGTATATGGTCGTTATCACTGCGTCCCTCAGGTACCTCTCGAGGCCCGTCTCAAAGTCTACCCCGTAGCCCCCATGTATCTGGATCGCCTGCCTCGATATCCACTCAGCGCTCTCCGTGGCGAAAGTCTTGGCGAGGCTGGCCGCAGTCGTGAACTCAGGCCTGCGGGCGTCAGCCAGCGAGGCGGCCCAGTACGTCAGGAGCCTCGAGGCCTCGAGCCTTATGTACATGTCAGCCAGCTTCTCTATTATCATCTCGAACTCTATGAGCCTCTGGCCGAAGAGCTCGCGCTGCAGGGCGTAGTTCAGGGCCTTCTCGAACGCTGCCTGGGCTATACCGACGGCCTGGGCGGCTATGCCTATCCTGGTGTAGTCGTAGGTCGTAACTACGACCTTGAACCCCTCGTTCTCCTTCCCAACGACGTTCTCAGCGGGCACCTTAACGTTGTCCAGGATCACCTCGTATGGCTGCTCGCCCCTCATGCCTATGACCCTGAACTGCTGCCCCACCTTGACGCCAGGCCAGTCCCTCTCGACGACGAAGGCCGTTATGCCCCACCACCTCTTGTTGGGCTGCGGGGGGCTAGTCCTTGCAGACACAATGAAGTAGTCGGCCTCGCCGGCCCCACTTATAAAGACCTTCCTGGCGTTTATCACGTAGTGGTCGTTCACCTTCTCGGCGCGGCTCTGGATCCCAGCTACGTCGCTGCCGCCGCTCGGCTCCGTGTTAGCGTGAGCGCCCCTCTTCTCGCCCCTGGCTATGGGGGTCACGTACTTCTTCTTCAGGTCCTCACTGCCGAACAGCAGGATGGGTACAGCGAAGAGGTGGTTCACGCCAATGGTGACCGCAAGGGACGGGACAGCCCTAGCTATCTCCTCCATTGCCATAGCTGTCATCAGCTGTCCTCCGCCCTGGCCTCCATATTCCTCAGGTATGCCTACGCCTGTCAGGCCCTGCTCAACGAGGCCCTTCATAATCTCAGGCGGGATCCTGTTAGTCTCCTCTATCTCCCTCCAGCGAGGCATGACGTTCTTCTCGACGAACTCCCTTACTGCCTTCCTGAAGAGCTCGTGCTCAGGCGTGATCTCTATCTTGAAGTCCTCTACGCTCTTGAAGGGGAAGACCACGGCTCTCGCCAGGAGCTGAAGGGCTATGGAGGGTAAATGTGTCTTTAGACCCAAACATAATAGTAGGTCCTTGATCAAAGCTTAACTAGGGGCCTGCGGAGGGTCCCAACGAAGGCCCTTCCATCAATGTGCCTTAATCCTTAGGAAGGGAACCCTCCCGAGGGTTTCATCGTATATGAACCTCCACGCCGGCCTGCCTAAGCCCTCCGTCACGTAGCTTGACCACAGCCCCACTATGATGCCTCCGATTATGTCGCTGAGCCAGTGTACCTGGAGGAGCAGCCTTGACACCATGACTGCGCCTGCATATATCAACACCAAGTATGAGACCTTCTTTCGCCTGCTTTGGGGGAAGACCGACAGAACGTAGTATGACAAAACGGTTACCCTGACCGTGTGGCCTGAGGGGAAGGCGAAGTAGTCTGAGTTGATGAGGTTGCCGAGGAGCCCAAAGTAGGCTGAAGGCTCGTGAGGCCTTGGGGCCGCCACGTAGGCCTTGATCAGCGCCGTCAATATCATTGAGAGTATCAGCGCCACTATGAAGGAGGCCACGGGTTCGGAGATGCCTCTGTCTAAAGAGGCGTCCATAACATAGATGATCAAGGCCAGGAGCGCGAAGGCCTCAAGGCTCGCGCTCCCTGACAACACCTCCATAGCTGGCGTCCTTGCGTATGGAAGCGCGTTGAGCACGTAGACGTTCACCCCCTGCAGGCCGTCAACATACCTCAGGACCTCAAGGGTTATGACCAGGGCCAAGAGCACAGTTAAGGCTATGAATAACGTGAGACCTCTTGTCTGCTTAGATGACGCCGCCAACCTGTACCAGGCCTGATCCTAGGATGGCCAGCGCTGCCCCTAAAGACTGTGACGCTGTGAGCGACCTGTGGAGAAGGAGGAGCGTGAAGGCTACAGCGGCGACGGGCGTCAACATTAAGAGGGCACCGGCCCTAACGCCTCCCAGCTCTGTCACAGCTATGAACCAGAGGAGCCAGCCGAGGCCCTGTACAACTATAGCCATGTAGAGGCCTATGGCAACAGAGAAAGGCGTGACTATGAACCTCATCCCCAGGGGCCACAGGGCTAACACAAACGGTGTGGCTGAGAGCGTCATGAACGCCGTCTCCCCTGGCACGTCTCCCCTGGCCAGGTACTTTTCATAGTAAACGGTTCCAATGGCCCATACAAGTCCTGCGGCCAGCCCTATGGCCATCCCTGTGAGATATGAGGGTTTCAGGCCCTCGAGCGCCATGACAACTACCCCCGCGGCCCCCACCGCGACGCCTGCGTACTGAAGCACCGTAACCCTCCTGCCTAGCGCGAAGGGCGTCATGAGGGCTGTAAAGAGGGGCTGCGTGTAGATGAGCACGGCCGCTATTGACGGGTTAGGGACCATTATTACCGCTAGGTTCAGGAGCGAGACCACGCCAGCTATATTGATGACGCCACCTATGAGCTCCCTCCAGCCCACCTGAAAGCGCCTATAGACGGCTGCTAGGAACGCCCCTCCGATGGCCGCCCTGAGCGCTGTTAGGGCCACTGGTGATATGAACCTCTCGGCTATGTATATGAGTGGGTAGGCCGAGCCCCATATGAGCACGGTCGCCGTTACCGCGGCGTAGCCCCTGTAAGAGCCTGACATAGAGCCTGCCTTGCACTGCAGCCCGGTGATACCTTTTAAGCCGAGCCCTTAGTTGATCCCGCGGTAAGCGGCCCTTGAAGGTGCTGGTGATAAGGGCAGAGAGGGGGAAGGTGGTCAGGGACGAGGTCGTCGAGGGGGAGCTAAAGGACGTAGTAAAGGGCAAGGCCCTTGAGGCCCTGAACGAGTGGAACCCTGAGACCAGCGACTTCATAGTCCTGAAGGATGAAAGGGAGCTTGAGCTGCCCCTGCCCCTCAAGCCTGAGCTCGTTGACGCCCTGAGGTCCATTGGGTCCCTGAGCAGAACCAAGGACAAGGCCATTGCGAGGTTCCCCATTTACACCATCAGCTTCGAAAATAAGATGGTGAGCGAGGACAAGTACGTAGAGTACAAGGTCTACCTTCTTGCACCCTATATCAACGAGGACCTTAAGACGGAGCTGGAGGCTGAGGCCCAGGACATAACCATAGAGAAGGAGGCCCCTGAGGGCATCAGGGAGGAAGGAGAGGGCTAACAGGGCTTGACCACCTATCAGTTCTCGCTGGTGGGGCTTGGGGAAGCCATAGTAACGCTGTTCGTGGTTCTTGACCCCTTCGCTGTGGTGCCGTTCTACGTGACTACTGTTCAGCGGCTCCCTCGCGAGAGGAGGCCGGGGTTCCTGAGGACGCTTATTGAGGCGGCGGTATTCATGCTGCTGGCCTTCGTTATAGTAGGTGACTATATGCTTAAGCTCCTTGGCGTGACCCTCAACGACTTCAGGATAGCAGCTGGCGTGATACTGCTCGTCTATGCCGTGTCCAGCCTCTTCGATATAGAGATAGGGGCTCCAAGGGCTCCTGAGGAGGTAGAGAGGCAAGCCATAGTGCCGCTCGCTACGCCCCTCTTGGCTGGGCCTGGCAGCATATCAACTGCCCTGTACTTCAGGTACATTTACGGGTACCCTATAGCGTTGATAAGCATAGCCGTCAATGCCGTGATAGCCTACGTTATACTTTACCTAGGCGAGAGGCTCCTGAGGGTCCTGGGCAGGCACGGGAGCCTGCTAATTGACAAGTTCATGAGCCTCATCCTGGCTGGGTTCGCCGTGAGCCTCATCAGGACATCGATTTAGCACCTCAGCCGGGGACAGCTTCCTCACAGCTGCGCTCAGGCCTATCGACGTCCTCATCGGCAATGCCCTCTGCAACACAGGCCTCGCTCACTGCGTCGCGCTTGCAGCGCTCTTCATCGGGCCACTTATGACGCTACCGCTAACATTTATAAAATCTCCTTGTGATATTAGAAGCGGGGTCTCCTTGTACAAGAGGATCCTTGTGGGCTATGACGGCAGCGAGGGCGGCGAGAAGGCGCTCAGGAAGGCCGTTGAGCTGGCTAAGGCGTTCAGCAGCGAGCTCTGCCTCCTAACAGTGATACCTCCCAGCTCGATGGCGTTCGGCGAGATAGTAGTGCCTGACGCGGTTAACCTCTCGCTGATAATAGAGTCCTCAAGGAAGAAGCTCGCGGAGGTCGCCTCTAGGCTTGAGGGCGAGGGGCTTAAGGTCAGGTTTGACGTCCTCACCGGCGACCCAGGCGACACCATAGTCGGCTACGCTGACGTCAACGGCTGCGACCTCATAGTCCTCGGCAGGAGGAGGCTCTCAAGGCTTGAAAGGCTTGTCCTGGGCAGCGTGACCCACAAGGTGGCGGGCAAGTCCACTAAGGCTGACGTGCTAGTTGTGCCTTAGGCCCTCTTGGCAACATGACAAGCATTATTGATGATATTACTGCGAAGGCCGCGAAGGTCCACATGGTGGCCTTGAGCGGCGTCATTCCTAGGAGCCCGCTGCCCTGAAGTACGAAGCCTCCCAGCAGGGCCCCTACGGAGCCGTTTGTCCCTAGGCGCTCGCCCTCATCAGCTCATGTTTGTCCGTTGCGCCTAGGGGCTTCCACCTCGCCCACAGAGCCCCAGCGGCGCCTGTGGGTATCATGGGCGGCCGTCGGGCCCAACGGCACGGGGCCCCCATCTACAGGGGGCTGAGGGGCCTCATCGCCCTCGCCCTTGGGGCAGCGCCCCCATCAGGTGAGGGGTCATCAGTGGGATCTGTCACAGACTAATATAAAAGGTTTTCTATCAATATGAAAAGGTTCAGCCAAGTTATAAGGCCTTAAGCCTTGAAGCCTCGGACTGATGCCTAGAAGTTATAAAGATCTGCATCAAGTACAGAAACGCGAGGGGGCAGCTTTGTCCCTCACTGCAGCCGTCCTGGCAGGAGGAGAGGGCACAAGGTTTAGGCCTTACACGGACCTCATACCGAAGCCCATGATACCTCTAGGCCCTGACGAGAGGCCCGTGGCCGACCTGGTAGTTAACCTGCTCATAAAGGGCGGGGTAACCCATGTCGTGTTCCTGGTAGGCTATAAGTGGAGGTATATCAGGAACTACTTTGGCTACGGCGACAGGTTCGGGATAAAGATAGACTACAGCGTCGACGATGAGACCTACAGGAACACCGGAGGCTCTCTCCTCAAGGCCTACAAGCACCACCTCCTTGACAGCGACCCCATAGTGGTCTGGTACGGCGACATCTTGGCGCCCATAAGGGCGTCAGATGTGGCAGAGGCCCACAGGAAGCTCAACGCCGACGCCCTTATAGTGCTGGCGTCGAGGTACCAGGTCCCCGTCGGCGTAGCGGAAGTTGATGGCGAAGGGAACGTGACGAAACTTAGGGAGAAGCCATGGCTTGACATGAAGGTCTCCATAGGCGTCCTCACGCTCAGGCCAGGCCTGTTAGAGGAGTTCGAGGGGGAGCTCGGGACGTCCTTCGATATAATGGGGGACCTCGTGCCAGCCATGATAAGGGCTGGCAAGAAGGTCAAGGCGTACATCTACGACGGCCCGTGGGTTGACGTGGGAAGCCTCGAGAGGTATAAGAAAATAGATGAGGACCTTCTGAGGAGGGTGACGCAGCCGGACTAGCCTCAGTACTTGTGGCCATGAACTACAACCCTGCCGTCGCCCAGCACCTCGACCAGGTCCCCGTCCTTCACTGACCTCAGCCCATCCTCGGGCACCTCCGAGACCAGGGGTATCGAGGCCAGGACGCAGCCGGCCACTATGATTGGGTCCACGCGGGACATGACTATGGCGGCCGGCGCCAGCCCGTTGGCCCTGAGCGCATATATCACGTAGCTGCCCACCGTGCTGCCCCTAGGCCTCAGCGCCACTACGACCTTGCCCGCCACGCTCCTGCCGTCCCTGAGGAGGCCTGTGTTGGGGTCAACGTCGCCGTAAAACGATAAGGCCTCTGTGAACACGGCCTCGCCCAGAGCCCTGCCTGGGACCAGCTGCCTTCCCTTCAGCTCAAGGGTCAAGCCGCCAGCCTCCTCACTATCTCCTCGAGGGGCTCGAGGCCTACCTTAAGGCCCTTGCGGCTCAGGTAGAAGTACGCCTTGTAGCTCTCCGTGACCACCTTTAGGCCTCCCCTGACGGGGCTAACCACGAGGCAAGTGTCCCTGACCAGCAGGGCCCCGTACCGTCTTAGCGTCCTCCTGGCCTCTGCTGAGAGCTTCGCCTCCTCATGCCTAGACATTGTTATGAGGAGGGTCGGCCTCCCGGGCCTCGGGGTCCTCTTCGAGAGCTCTGAGGCCAGCCTTTCTACTTGGGTGGAGCTCGCATGCGGGCATCCAAGATACACCATGTCTACGTCACCCGGCAGCGACAGCTCCTCAAGCCTCCTCTCGACCTCCCTGTAGTCTATGACCTCCTCCAGCTCAACGCTCTCAGGCGGCCTCTCAGGGGTGAGCCCTGGGACGAATACCATTGGCAGGTCCCCTGCAGCCCCCACCGCTGCGGCCAGCTCCTTGAACTCCTCGACGCCAAGCCTCGCCATGAGCATTGGAGGGTTGCGATCCCTGTGCCTTGTCACGAGCAGCTCGCCCAGGACGCCAGCCCTCGCCGAGTCTATTACGTAGCCCTTGGGGGCCTCAAGCCTGTAGGACGACCTCGGTACCCGCTCCGAGTCCACGTGCATATAATAGTAATAGGTCCTCCCAGCTATGGCGGCCATGAGGGCCAGAGGACCTCCCTCCCTGTTGGTCCTCAGGCCGAGGACGCTGTTAGCGTAGACTACAGCGCTGGACTCCCCCCACGCCACGCTGGATCCCCTGCTCAGCCCGCTGACGTCAGGAATGTAGTAGGGCGTGCACGTGAAGGTCGGCCTGGCGCCCATGAAGGCCAGGGCCCTCACTATGGCCCTCTGACCCTCCACGAGCCTATCGTCTATCTCGGCTACGCTCAAAGAGCTCGGGGCGTCAAGGTCAAAGCCTATGGGGTTAACAGTGGTTGGTACCGAGAACCTAGCCCCTGAGGACGCCAGGTCCTCCAGGAGCCTCCTCCCCGGCTCCCCTATGTTATAGTAAGAGACCCCCGAGACGTGCGCGTGCACTATGGGCTGAAGCCTCTCAGCGCCCAGCGCCTCACCTACCTTCACAACGACCTCAAGGGCCTTGGCCTTGGCCCACCCCTCCTCGCCGGCCAGTACCCTCTCCTCCTCCCTAGTCAGGTACAAGTCAGTACCACCACGTCTCCTGAAAGCTGTGCTCAGGCACCAGGTAGGTCCTGTCCTCAAAGGCCTTACATGCCTTAGCCAGTACGCACGCGCCCTCCGAACAGCCCTCCATTGAGCTGCAGCGGGGCGAGCAGCCCGCCGCGCACGAAGGCGACTCGAAGGTGCAGCACCTCCTCCCGAAGAGCCAGAGGAAGTCGTCCATGACGAATGGGTCAAGGCCTGCCTCCTGGGCAACCACCCTGTAGGCTCTCCTCACCGCGAGCCTCAGGAGCACGTCCTCCTCAGGCTCAAAGGGCAGCCACCTCGCTATCCTCGCCAGCGTCCCCCTGTCAACCTCTACTATGCCCGTCCTCAGGGCTATCCTTGTCAGGTGGTTGTCCACAGGGACGTCCTTGTTCTGGGGGTCCTGGAACCTGATAACCCCCCTCCTCTCTATGAACTTGGCCAGGAGGAAGGCCTTCTTCTCAACTGGGTCCTGGTAGGCCTTGAAGGCCTTCAGGAGGTCTATGAAGCCCCCCGAGACCCCAGTCCTGAGGTAGCCCTTGGACTCGAGGACTATATTCATCGGGTCCCCGTCGAAGAGCCTCAACAGCTTCACCCCGAGGTCCCTGAGGAGCTCGGCCCTGACTGAGGGGTCAGGGGGCCTAGCGGCACCTCCCCTCTCGTCCTTGATCGTCAGCCACTCCTCAACGTCCTTCTCGGTGACCTTGGCAAGCCTCTCTGCCTCGAAGAACCCTGGGTCGTCACTGAGCCTCTGGGCCCCGAGCCTGTAAAGGAGGTCAGCACCGTGGTACAGCTCTCCACTTATCACTGCCTCGTACTGCCTCCTTCCCCTGCTGAGCCTGTGGTCCATGGCCACCATAACGAGGAAGTACGACATGACCTGCCTCCTCGGCGCCCCGGGCGGCGGGTAATACCTGGGGTCGTCAAAGGGGTCAGGCCTGACGTCCTTAACGGCCCTTCCTATCAGCGCGCCTACGGCCCTGGCCCTCTCCTCGTTAACCTCAACCCTCAACGAGGCGCACCCTTAAGTCCTCCTAGGTGTCCCTGGAGGAGGATAATCAGCCTTGAGTGAGGGGTGGCGAGCTGAGGCGTCAAGGCTGCTGGAGCTTGCCAGGGGCCTGAAGGGCGAGGCCAGGGACGCCTTCCTGTACTTCCTTGATAACGTGAGCGTTGGCGACCTGAGGGCCATCCGTGACCTGAGCAAGAAGGGCATCAGGGACCCCGCGGGCGTCATTGAGGAGCTCATAGAGGTGGGCCTGCTCGAGAGGGGGAGGGACTGCTTTAACGTGCCTGAGCCCCTTAGGAGGCTCATAGCCGAGAGGGGAGTTGAGGCTGTCCTCAGGACCCTGGGCACGGGCTAAGGGCAGAGCTTAGGCCTGGCCACGCTCTCCACGTAGGCCCTCCTGACCCTCTCCTTCAGGGGGGCTGCCGCAGGGTGGACTACGTAGTCAGCTACCGTGCCGCAGGCCGAGTCTATGTCAGCAACCCTCATGACCTCCTCGAGCAGCCCCTCTCCCCCGCCGGCCGCGTGGGCAGCCATGGCTGCGTAGCCCTGAGAGGCCTCCTTAGTTACTGAGGAGCCGGGGAGCCTGCTGCCCTCCACGACCTCAACGTCGGGCATCGCCTCCCTAAGGGCCTCCCTCAGGCTCCTCAGGCCTGAGTACCTCCCATTGAGCACAACAGTGCCGGCCTCCCTGCCTATAGGCACCGAGGCCCTGGCCACGTCCTTTAGCACGCCCTCAAGCCAGGCCCTGTAGGCGGAGGCGCAGGGCTCCTCCCCAGCCTCATACCTGCGCTCGGCCTCCCTCAGGTCGTACGTGCCACAGACCTCGGCGAGGCCCCCCTTGTATACGTCAAACCTGCTCCAGGACGGCGCCCCTACGACCACCTCCAGGTCCAGCGAGCCAGCGGTCAGCGGGCCGAAGGAGGCGTAGGTGCCCCCTATGCCGTCGACCACCCTCCCCCTGAGCACGCTTATGGCAGAGTTGTAGCCGAAGCCGAGCTCCAGCACCACCGCGCTGACCTCGCTTGGCCTTACCCCTTTCCTCCTGGCCAGGCCGTGAACAGCTATGAGGGCTGAGGCCAGCTTGTCAGCTGTCCCCATGTCGACCTTGTTGTACTTCCTGTAGGCTGGCACAGTCCTGAGGAGTATGACGGAGGGCACGAAGACCGCCCTTACGTCGGCCTTGACCAGCTGGCTCACCACGAGCGCCAGCGCCTCGTAGACCTTGACCCCCAGCTCTCCTGAGGCCTTGGCTATCTGCTCCCGCGTGCTGAGCAGGAGGACCTCGTAGGTGAACCTGAGGGGGTCCCTGACGTCGCTTGCCCAGGTGAAGGGGACGCCGTAACCTGAGGGGGCGGCTATGACGTCAGCCCTGGAGGCCTCTATGGCCCTTACGAGCCTCTCCGGGTCCTCAGCCACCTCAGCTGCGGGGAGGCTGTCCTCATAGACCACCCTCTCGCCGTCCACAACAGCTAGGTCGAAGGTGCCAGTGCCTGGGTCTATGCCCAGGGCCCTCATATCAGCACCTGGGAGAGGAGGAGGCCAAGAGGAACTAAAGCGTAGCCCTTCGCGCCGCCCGCCCGTGAGGCCGTATACCCTCTGGGCCGGCCTCACCAAAGGTCTGCCTAAGCCCCTAGCCCCTGGGCCTCGGGCGATTGGGAGCGGCGGGCTGAACCGCTCGGGGTTTCCCCCTCGCGGCTTACACCCCCGCCCCATCAACCCCGTCTTCTACGGGAGCCCTCGTCGTCCTCCCTGGCAGAGCCAGGGAGGACGAGCGGCCGCCTATTTTCGGGGTGGGGTTCCCGCTTAGATGCCTTCAGCGGTAACCCCTTACGGCGTGGCTGCCCGGCTTGCCCGCCAGGACAGCCGGTAAACTAGAGGCCGCGGCGCCCCGTTCCTCTCGTACTGAGGGCACCTTCCCCTCAGGCGGCCAGCACCCCCCGCGGGTAGAGCCCGACCTGTCTCACGACGGTCTGAACCCAGCTCACGTTCCCCTTTAATGGGCGGGCAGCCCCACCCTTGGGGGCTGCTGCACCCCCAGGATGGGAAAAGCCGACATCGATGTAGCAAACCGCGGGGTCGATAGGAGCTCTCGCCCGCGACGACCCTGTTATCCCCGGGGTAACTTTTCCGTCGTGCCCGGCCCCCACCGAAGGGGGCACGAGCGTGCGCTAGGCCGCGGTTTCCCGTCCGGGCCCCGTGCCGTTGGGGGCCCGGTCAGGCCGGCTTTTGCCCTTGCACTCTACGGCGGGTTTCTGACCCGCCTGAGCCGACCTTTGGGCGCCCGTGTTACCTTCTCGCGGGCGTGCCGCCCCAGCCGAACCGCCCACCTACCGCTGTCCCTGGCCGAAGCCAGGTTAGACCCCCAGGCGGAAGTGGGTGGTGTTTCATTGTCGCCTCAGGGTCCCCCGAAAGGGACCCCTCACGGGCTCCCACCTACGCTACGCGCCTCCACCCGAGGGTCAACGGCAGGCTGCGGTAAAGCTCCACGGGGTCTTCTCGCCCTGCGGGGGGTTGTGGGGCTGTGCACCCACCCAGTGGGTTCGCGGGGCCCCAGGCCGGGACAGCGGGGACCTCGTTGATCCGTTCATGCGCGTCGGAACTTACCCGACAAGGCATTTGGCTACCTTAAGAGGGTCAGGGTTACCCCCGGCCTTCAGTGGCGCTTCGCCCGGTTGAACCCGGGTTTCACGTACCACCAGTGGCCAGGATTCACCCCCCGTACACACCCTTTCGGGCTAGCGGGGAGCTATGTTTTTGTTAAACAGTCAGGTCCCCCTTGTCACTGCGACCTGCGGACCCCGGTTTAGGCCGAGGACCGCAGGCACCCCTTCTCCCGAAGTTACGGGGCCAGTTTGCCGAGTTCCCTGGCCCGGGTTGACCCCCCGACGCCTTGGGCTCCTCACCCAGGGGCACCTGTGTCGGTTCTCGGTACGGGCGCGGGGGATCCTTCCCAGCCCCCTTTTCATGGGCCCCAGGGCTCGGCGGAACCCGCCAAAAGGCGGGCCATTCCCCCCTTGAGCCGCCTCTCGCCATTACGGCACTCAGCGGCCTTCGGGCAGTTAGCTGGGTCGCCCCCGAAACGGAGGCCCCCAGTCCGCCTACCCCGAGGCGTCGGGGGCTGGGCCTTGGGTTGCCCCGAAGCGTACCCCCGCGGCACGGGAATGTTAACCCGTTTCCCCTTCCCGGGCACCGGTTAAGGGCCCGGTTAGGACCGGCTGACCCCCGGCTGACGAACATTGCCGGGGAACCCTGGCCCTTCCGGCGGCGGGGATTTCCACCCCGCTTCGCTGCTACTACCGCCGGGATCTGCACTCGGAGCGGCTCCACGGGACCTCACGGCCCCGCTTCTGCGCCACCCCGACGCCCGCCTACCGCACACCCCCAGGGCGGGGGTGGCCCGGGGTCTCGGCGGCCGGCTTAGCCCCGACCAATCTTCGGGGCCCCCCGCCTCGGCGGGTGAGCTGTTACGCACTCCTTAGAGGATGGCTGCTGTTAGGCCCACCTCCCCGCTGTCTTAGGCGGGGGACGCCCTTCGATTGGCACTTAGCCGGCACTTAGGGGCCTTAACCCCGGTCTGGGTTGTTTCCCTTTCGGCTCCCAGCCTTATGCCGGGATGCCCCACTCCCGCCTTCTTCGGCGGCCGCAGGTTCGGAGTTTGACTGGGCGCCGGAGGGTTTCCCCTCCTGGTCGCCCAATCAGTAGCTCTACCCCACGGCCCGGCCTCCAGCGGGGCTGGGCTTCGACCCACTTCGGCGGGAACCAGCTATCACCGGGCTAGATTGGCCTTTCACCCCTAGGCGGGGGTCATGGGAACGAGTTGCACGTCAGAACCCCTTCGGCCCTCCACGGGGGTTAGCCCCCCGCTTCGGCCTGCCCCCGCCTAGATCGCCCGGTTTCGGGTCTCACGGCCGTGACTCCGGGCCCTTTTAGGACCCCGCCCCTCGTCGGGCTTTCGCCCGACTGCGGGCCTGTCGGTTTCCCTGAGCCTTCGGGGCTGACCCCCTTAGGCTCGCCACGGCCGTGAACTCCCCGGCCCGTGTTTCAAGACGGAAGGCGCGACCCCGGTCCGGACCCCTCGTACTCCCCGGTCGCCCGGGTTTCCTTCGGGGCCATCACCCCTTGAGGGCCGCGCCCTGTGTAGCCGTCCGGTTTCAGGCTCTTTTCACCCCCCTACCCGGGGTTCTTTTCAGCTTTCCCTCACGGTACTTAGTTCGCTATCGGTCTCGGGACGTGTTTAGCCTTGGAGGTCGGTGACCCCCGCCTTCCCACGGCAAAACCAAGCCGTGGTACTCTCCTCCGCGGCGCGGGCCCCCACGGTTTCGCCTACGGGGCTATCACCCTCTACGGCGGGCCTTTCCAGGCCTCTTCGGCTACCGTGGGTCGGCCCGCTGGGCTCGAGACCCAGCCGCGGAGGCGGCGACCCCTCATCTCCCTACGGTTATCCCGCAGGGAATTGGTTTGGGCTACCCCCCTTTCGGTCGCCCCTACTCAGGGGATCTCGATTGATTTCTCTTCCTGCCCCTACTAAGATGTTTCCGTTCGGGGCGTTCCCGTCCCTTACGGGACGCACGGGGCTGTTCGCCCCGTGCAGGAGGTCCCATTCGGGGACCCCGGGTTCAGCGGCTGCATGCGCCTACCCCGGGAGTATCGCCGCTTGCCGCGCCCTTCCTCGGCGCCCGAGCCGAGCCATCCACCGGACGGCGTGGCGCCGCAAGGGCCAGGGGATTAAGCAGGTGCCCCTGGTGAGGCCGGCCCAGATCTGGGCACAGCCCCACGGGCGGACGGCGCTCATCAGGGCCTAAGGAGGCCCTTAGCGCCCTTCGCCCACAAGCCCTGGGGCTTGTGGACTGCATCGGCGGTGGGGGCCCGTGGGCTTTCACGCGACAGCGTCGAGCCCGCCGGCGGGAGGTGATCCAGCCGCAGGTTCCCCTACGGCTACCTTGTTACGACTTCTCCCCCCTCGAGGGGGAGGGGTTCGACCCCCTCCCGAGGGAAAGGGCCTCACCCCTCCCCCTCTCGGGTGGAGCGACGGGCAGTGTGTACAAGGGGCAGGGACGTATTCACCGCGCGATGGTGACGCGCGGTTACTAGGGATTCCAGGTTCACGGGGGCGAGTTTCAGCCCCCGATCCCAACTACGGCGGGGTTTCAGGGATTGCCTCCCCCTTTCGGGGTCGGATCCCGCTGTCCCCGCCATTGTAGCCCGCGTGCAGCCCGGGGGTTTAGGGGCATGCTGACCTGCCGTGGCCCCCTCCTTCCTCCGCCTTAGCGGCGGCAGTCCCCCTAGTGTGCCCCCGCGGTCGCCCGCAGGGTCGCAACTAGGGGCGGGGGTCTCGCTCGTTGCCTGACTTAACAGGACACTTCACAGCACGAGCTGGCGACGGCCATGCACCTCCCCTCAGCGCGTCGGGCAAGGTCGTTAGCCTGGCCGTCATCCTGCTGTCGCCCCCGGTAGAGGTTCCCGGCGTTGACTCCAATTGAGCCGCAGGCTCCACCCCTTGTGTGCCCCCCCGCCAATTCCTTTAAGTTTCAGCCTTGCGGCCGTACTCCCCAGGCGGCGGGCTTAACGGCTTCCCTGCGGCACCGGGCGGGCTCTAACGCCCGCCCGACACCTGGCCCGCATCGTTTACAGCCGGGACTACCCGGGTATCTAATCCGGTTCGCTCCCCCGGCTTTCGCCCCTCACCGTCGGGCGCGTTCCAGCCGGGCGCCTTCGCCACTGGTGGTCCCCCAGGGATTATCGGATTTCGCCCCTACCCCTGGGGTACCCCCGGCCTCTCCCGCCCCCTAGCCCGGCAGTATCCCCCCGCTCCCCGGGTTGAGCCCGGGGCTTTAAGGAGGGACTTACCGGGCCGGCTACGGGCGCTTTAGGCCCAGCAAGAGTCCCGACCACTCGCGGGGCTGGTATTACCGCGGCGGCTGACACCAGACTTGCCCCCCGCTTATTCCCCCGCCTCCTTACAGCGGGGAAAAGCCCCCTTACGGGGGCACTCGGGGTGACCCCGTCACGGTTTCCCGCATTGCGGAGGTTTCGCGCCTGGTGCGCCCCGTAGGGCCTGGGCCCTTGTCTCAGGGCCCATCTGGGGGCTCCCGCTCCCACGGCCCCTACCCGTCGTCGGCTTGGCGGGCCATTACCCCGCCAACTACCATGATGAGCCGTGGCCCCATCCTCAGGCGGACCCCAGGCGATAACCCCCTGAGGTCCCTTTCGGCGAGGGACCGTTCCAGGCCCCCTCGCCTATCGGGGATTAGCCCCAGTTTCCCGGGGTTATCCCCGTCCCGAGGGCAGGTTAGCCACGTGTTACTCAGCCGTGCGCCACGCCCCGCGGCGGCGGGGCGCGCGACTCCCATGGCTTAGCCTCACCCCGATAGCAGTCGGGTCCGGCAGGATCAACCGGAGTTCAGCCGCAAGGCGGCTGAGGCGGACTCGACGCTGCCGTTGCGTGGCCCACGGGCCCCCGTCAGGCCCAAGCGTCCCTAGGGTAACGTCCCCAGGGTTTGCTTAGGCCCCCATGTGTTAAGCTTCAGGTCCCTTGCGGGACCGCGCTATATCACTTTACAGGTCCAGGGTTTATAACGCTTGCTGGTAGTCAGGGCCCCGCCTGAAAGGTAATACTCTGCACCATGGCCGAAGGTGTCCCCGCAGCCAGAGACCGGGCTTCACTCCGGGAGCTACGACTCCCCGTCAGCCCAGCGCCGCCGGGCGTTGGCCGCGGGGCGCTGATAATGTGAACGGCGAGGGCTTTAGACCTTAATGCCGAGCCTTCTCGCCAAGGACTCCCAGTCAAGCACGAAGGTTATGACGCCGGCCACAGCGCCGCCCACCGTGAAGAACAGGAGCACGTAGAGCTGAGGGACGTGAAGGGCGCCCGCGAAGAGGTCACTAACGTAAATTATGGCCAGGGTCTCGGCTATCGTCTTCACGAACTTCCCTGCTACAGCTGCGGCCGCCATGGCTAAGGCCCTCAGGCCTGACGCCCCTCCGGCCAGGTAAATGAAGTCATCAAGCGGGACCACAGGGATGACGGCAGCTATGAACGCCAACAGGTAGACCCAGCCTGACGTCGAGTACCTAGCCAAGAGCCTGACGTTCCTGTTCCTGCTCAGGGGCCTCCTGAGGCCGACCCCCAGGTAGTACATTATCATCTTAGCTAGGGCAGCGCCTAGGGCGGCCGAGAGGACAGGCGGCCAGAGGCCGAGGCCGTGCCTGGCCTCATAGGCCACTATTACTACATAGGGCGGCGCGCCAAATGGTATCATGTTAAGGATGAACGCCGAGAAGAAGCTCGGCCACAGGGCTTCAAGGGCCTCGAGGAGGCTCAAGCGCCTAACCTCGTCACCGCCTCTACCTGAACGTCCTCAACCCCCTGCACTGACCTTACCGCCTCCTCGAGCGCGTCCGTGCCCCCCTCGTAGTCCTCAGGCATCGACACCAATATCTTCAGGGCCTTGATTCCAAAGGCCAGGGGCTCCTCCCCTGAGCTCAAGACCTTGAAGTCCACGGGGAGGGCCCTCTCAATCCCCCTCAGGAGCTCCGAGAGGTTGACGTCTATCGATGACGGGATCACCGTCAGGAGGACAGCTACCCTGGCCATAGGCCCTCACCTTACGGCCCCACGAAGCCGCAGTTGGGGCACCTGTAGGGGGCGCCCTGCTTCCTGCACTTCTCGCAGCGCCATATCAGCGCCTTGCCGCAGTTGGGGCAGTAGAAGGCCACGGCCCTCTCCTTAGGGTGTATCAGCCTTCCACAGCTAGTACATATGGGCGGCTGAACGGGGTCAAGCATGTCGATCTTCCTGACCAGCACCGCTGACATTGTTCTCCCTGCGGAAGGACCGTTAGGCGGCTTTTAAGTTTAGCCTGCCGAGGAGGTCCTGCAGGGGGGAGCTGATGGCCTCCTCACCCCTCTCCCCTCCCCTCTCCAGGCCCCAGCTATGCGGCCCCTGCCGGGAAGGCGAGCCGCCACCTCGGACGGGTCAAGGGACCTCACCAGGTCAGGGCTGGGGGCCTGCTTCGCCATCGCCTCCAGGGCCTCCAGCGCTAGCTCCTCCACCTTCTCGTCGCCAGGGACCAGCCTGACGTATGAGAGAGACTGAGGCGCGACGACGCTCTCAGGCCCAACTGCAACCACTGGCAGCCCCTCCTCATCAAGGGCCACGCCGAGGTACAGCTCTAGCCTAACGGGCTGAACGTAGTTCTTCTTGCCGTAGACCATGAAGGCCCCCTTAGTCAAGTACTCGCCCGCCGGGGGCGACTTGGAGACCTGCGACCCCATGACCCAGTAGACGTTAACGTAGCCCATGCCTCCCTTCCACGCCCTGCTGTAGGCCGCCGTTAGGACGGCCGCCTCCTCTATGTCGCCCTCGGGCACGCTGCACCCAGAGGCGAAGACGACCACCGCCGGCGCCCCGTGTATATCAGCGTGAAGGAATATGTCGTCATCCCTCAGGTACTTCCTGACTATGCTCTCGTTCTGGTCAGCGTCCCTCCCGCCTATGGCCAGGAACCCTGATGACGTAACGAGCCAGTGGTACCTCTCGTACCACTCCCTCTTCCTCCTCCTGGCCCTCTCCCTGAGCTCCTGGAGCCTGAGCTCCTCCTCGAGCCTCGCCAGCCTCTCCTTGACCTCAGCCTCGGCTGAGGCAGCCCTCTGGGACTTGGCCCTCAGCTCGCCAGCCTCCCTGTAGAGCCTCTTGACGGCTTCATCAACGTCCTCATACACCTTGACCCTGACCTCAACGCCTTCCAGGTCTAGGACTAGGTCCCCTGAGGACCTGTTGAAGGACTTGACAATAGGGCTGCACTCGCCAGCCTTGCGCCTTATGCACTCTATAGCGCTCTGTGCCGCCTCGTAATGGGAGGCAAGAGCGTTGGCCTGCGCCTCGAGCTCCTCAGCCCTCCGCGCGTACTCCAGCGACTCCCTCTTGGCAGCCTCAAGGCTCCTCAGGAGCCTCTGCCTCTCCGCCTCGAGCCTTGAGGGCGCAGAGACCTCACGGGCGTGGGCCGAGAAGAGCTCGTCAAGGGCCTCGTCAAGCGTCTCGAACTCCCTCACCTCGGCCTCTGACACCGTGGGCCTGAAGGGGTCTGCCTCCACCGGACGACCTCCAGCTATCACTAGGTAGCCTCTGCCGGCCGAGGTCTCCTCCCTGATCGACCTTAGGGACTGGGAGAGCAGCTCAGCCTGTTGGGCAGTTAAGTCCTGGGGCTTCATAGTTGGGCTTAGCTGGGCCCTCCTGATGGCCTCCTCGGCCGCTTCGCCTGGGATGCCCAGGGAGAGCACAAGTGACCTGACCAGGTCTGAAGCCCTTGAGCTAACTATGTTCGAGAGAAGCCTGTCAGGAGGTAAAGAGAAGGGGTCGTCAAGTCTGAGCGGCGGGTACAGGTACTGCTGCCCCCTCCTAAGGACCCTGTCCTTAGCCTCAAAGTAGGACGTGGAGGCCTGCAGCAAACCGCTTGGCGTAACTAGCGCCGCGACCCCCCTCGGCAGGAGCTCAACTATGAGCCTGTGGCCGCTCTCAAAGACAACCTCAACGACCCTGTCGAAGCCCACCTGCTTTATGTCAGTTATCCTCTGTCCCCTCACGGTGCCCCTCAGGGCTCTTCCCAGCCCTCCCTCTGGAGGGCCTTGTGGCCTGAAGCGTGAGCTCATGTGGACCCTCACGGAAGGCTCTGCTAAGAGGTGGTCGCCGTACCTGCCCCTGACCCTCAGCGCCAGCAGGTTCCCCTCCTGGTAGACGTTATCCACCCTCTCCCCCACGAGGTAGCCCCTGGCCGCGCTCACCCAGGCGAAAACGTCAAGGGCGCTCATGGACCTCCTGGCCAACTGGCTCACGCCCTCTCCACGGCGAGGCCCTCGAAGACCCACTTGAACCTCTCGTAAACGTCGCAACGAATTATCACGTCATCGCCCTCCCTGATCACCGAGAGCCCCTCAAGGGGGTTCAAGGGGGGCTGGGGGAGCCCCCTGGGCTTCTTCGCGCCAGCGTATATCAGTTTCCCGTCGCCCTTCCTCCACCAGTAGCGGCCGTAGTACTCGTAGATTCTCCTCAGGCCTCCCGTCGTCCTGTAGACCTTGTGGACAGGCTTAAGGTAGTAGCCCCTCTTCGAGGCCTCGCTGTTGTATAGGTATATCTCCTCCTTGATCCTGTCAAGGACCTCCCTTATGGCGCTGTAGCCGCCCCTCACTCTAACAGCGCACTGGGGCTCGCTCGGCTTTTCTCGCTCATCCCCCTCAGGTCGCCACGTCGCGGGTGACTTCATAGCCCTGGTCTAGAGGTTCCAGGGAGACCTATTAAGGAGAGTCGCTTCGCCTCTGGCCTGCCCAGAGCGGATTCAGGTCAGGAACTGCTCGAGGCCTACAACGGCTCTCCTGACCCACACGGGGGCCCTGTTAAGGGGGAACGCGACGTTGTAGACTGGCACCCCGTTGACCACGGAGTACGTCTGTCCGTTGTGGGCGTGGCCGTGTATGACTATGGTGGGTCTCAGCTCCCTGACCACCTTTTCCATCTTTGAGCTGTATAGGTAAGGGTAGGCGCGGGGGTCCTCGCCCTTAAGGTTGGCCTTAGCCGCGGCATAGTGGGAGAGCAGGACGACGAACTGAGCCTCGGACCTGGCCCTCAGCAGGAGCTCCCTGACCCGCTCCACCCTCTCCTCGTAGATCTTCTCAACTCCTGGTAAGTTCTTGGCCTGCCACTTGGTGGGCCTATCAAGGGACCCTGGGGTCCCGACGACCGCGACGGAGACGCCCCCGCAGTCGTAGACCCTGTACTCATCGACTAGCCAGTCAACCTGGGGGTAGAGCGTCCTCATCCTGCCCCAGACCTCCTGGTACTCCTCATTGCCAAAGGTCGCCACCAGCCTGCCCCCTAGGCGTTCTGCGGCCTCAAAGACGGGCCTGGCGGCCTCAGCCCTCCCTCGGTCTATGACGTCCCCAGCGAAGAGGAAGAGGCAAGGCCTTCCCTTCACCTTTGACAGCGAGCCAACGAAGTCCTGCAGGTACTCAGGCGAGTGGACATCTGAGGTCGCTAGCAGTCTGGGGTCCCCCAACATTTCCTCGTCTTTAGCTGTCTTAAGGGACGTTATTTAACATTTGTCCTAAGAAAGGTAGCGGAAAACGCTGATTAGCCCTGACGGCGGCGCTTAACCGGCCCGATGATTGGCGATGGGCAGCCTGACCAGTGAGGACTTAACGACTTCTGAGGGCCGTCCATAAATATGCAGAGCCCCTCTTAAGCCTAGGAGCTGCCTTGGAGGACCCCGTTGAGCAGGCTGAGAAGCTGCTGGCTGACGTGCCTTTGTGCGACAGATGCCTCGGCAGGCTCTTCGCCATGCTGGGCCGCGGCCTAAGCAATGCCGAGAGGGGGAGGGCGCTTAAGCTCGCCGTCATGATGAGGCTTCACGCCAGGATAAGGGAGGGCGATAAGGAGGCCCTTGAGAGGTTCAGGGCTATTGCGCCTAACATAGGCCAGCCTGCTTCAAGGCTCTATGAAGAGCTGTTCGGGTCAAGGCTCGAGGTTCGTCAATGCTACCTGTGCGACGGCGTTCTGGACGCATTCATCGAGGAGGCTGCAAGGAAGGCCTTCGAGGTCCTCAAGGAGTATAACGTGAGGAAGTTCCTCATCGGGGTCAGGGTGGCCCCTAAGTACATAAACGGGGAGGAGGAGCTCAAGGCAAAGTATCAGCTGAAGTATGGGGAGTCCCTGAAGTCAGAGCTGAAGAGAGAGATAGGTAAGCTAATCCAGGCCCGCTATGGCCTTGAGCCGGAGTTCTCGAGGCCAGAGGGTGTGGCCACGATCGAGTTCCCAGAGGGCCTCGTAGAGGTTTCAATCAGACGCCTTGGGGTTAGCGCCACGTACAGGAGGTGGGACAGGTGGTCCCCTATCAGGCCCTATGAGGAGCACCCGCTCGTGCAGGGTCTCGTGAAGGCCTTCGAGGGGTCTTCGGCCTCCATTTACGGCCTGGTGAGGGACGAGACAGGGGTGAGGGTCCTTGGCCTCGGCGTCCCACTGGTAGTTGAGGTCAGCAAGCCGAAGACAAGGGGAGCGCTGAGCCGCGGCGACAGGGTCCAGGTAATAGGGTCAGAGCTTGAGGTGAACGACCTCGATGTCGAGCCCCCAGGCCAGGAGTCGCTCTCGAGGAGGGTCAGGCTGTACAGGTGCGTCATAATGTCCGAGTCGCCCCTCTCCGAGGCTGCGCTCTCCCTCGCATCATCGTCGCTGACGGGGAAGCAGGTCAGCCAGCGCGTAGGACCCCATGAGGCTACCGCGTCAGTTAGGGGCGTCTCGTGTCGTCTTGTGGCCGATCATGTGGCTGAGTGCCTCGTGGCGGCTGACGAGAGGCTTTACGTACGTGAGCTAGTGACGGGCGAGGGGACTTCGCCGAGCCTAGCGGAGGCTTTAGGCTCCAGGCTGGACTGCTTAGAGTTTGACCTCCTTGGAGTCATAGCGTCACGTTGACAATAGTTGGCGCTATTAGCTATTCGTGTCATCAAGAATTAGTTTTCAGCGTTGCTGACCCAGCGAAGGACGTGACTGAACGAAGCCCCTTCGTAGATATTGGACAGCCTTAAAAGACCAAAGCGTCCTCGGGGGGAGGAGCGGTGATCTAGACGACCCCTGTCAAGGAGGCCGTAGGGGCCCTTATAGTGAGTGTTATCCTAGCAGGCCTCATAGCTCGGGCCAGATTTAAGAACGTCCCGATATGGGCAATCATGGCCTTTGCGGCGTTCATGGGCATAGCAGCAAGCGTAGCTAACACCAATGAGATAAAGACGTACGTCGACTGGGACGTGATACTTTTCCTCATAGGCATGTTCAGCATAGCTGCCATGGCCGAGGAGTCCGGGCTGCTCGAGTACCTCTTCTCCTCGGTCATCTATAGGGCCCGCACCAAAAGGGCTGCCCTGTACCTGCTTACCATGACCTTCGGGCTCCTCGCTGCGATAGCTGTGAACGATGCTGTCGCGGCTATGGGGTCCATCATAGCCGTCCCTGTCGCCAAAGCGCTCAGCCTTGACCCGGAGCTTGTAGTTCTAGTCCTGGCCTTCTCAGTCACCATAGGCTCAACCATGACGCCTATTGGAAACCCGCAGAACATGCTCATAGCGGTCCAGTCGGGGGTCAGGGAGCCCCTCACAACGTTCCTGTTGTATCTCGCGCCCCCAACCATCGTTAACCTCGTGGTGACCGCGTACCTGCTGGACAGACTTTACGGCGTCAGGCCGGAGCCCCTCAAGGCCCCCTACAGGATGCCTGAGGAGGTCATAAGGAACAGGAGGGACGCCTACATTTCGGGTGTAGCGCTGGTCACGGTCATAGCCCTTCTGGCGGTGAACGACTACCTCGAGCTCAGGGGCAGGCCGCTGGTCAGGGATATAGGCGTGATCCCCTTCACGGTGGCGGCAGCCACTTACATAGCCTCGAGCAACCCAAGGGAGGTCATAAGGAGGGTCGACTGGAGCACCATACTCTTCTTCATAGTGATGTTCGTGGCCATGGCCGCCGTCTGGTACTCAGGCATCCTGATGCCCCTCTTTCAGGCCCTGCTGCCACGCCTCTCCGAGGGCGTCTGGTCAGCGCTTAGGATAACGGCGGCCTCGCTGGCCTACAGCCAGGTCCTGAGCAACGTGCCCTTCACGGCCCTCTTCGTGCCCTACATGCAGCGCCTGGGGTTCACGGGCAGCAACGCCCTGGCCTGGACCACGCTTGCCATGGCCACCACCATAGCTGGTAACCTGACGATCCTCGGGGCCGCCTCAAACGTGATAATCCTGGAGTCCATAGAGTCGAGGCACGGCGTCACCGTCAGCTACTGGAGGTTCATGAAGGTGGGCGCCCTTGTGACCCTGATAAACATCGCCATATACCTGGCCTACATGGTCCCGCTGTCGCTGATCCTTCACTGACGCCTGCCCCTGCATATGACCCTACGCCCTCGCTTACAGCGCGGCCCTGAGCGGTGCAGAAGCGCCCTTATGCCACGCAGGCCCCGTAGCGCTGACCCTGTGAAGGGTGACCACCTTTTGACGTCTCACCTATCATCATGACTGCTTGAGGACCTTCCAGACGTTCCTTGAGGAGAGGGTGTAGTTGACTATGAAGCCCGCCAATATGCCTATGAAGAGCGCCAGCAGCGCGTAGACCTTGAACATCCTGGCCAGAATCTCAGCCACGAAGAATATCGTGAGCCCAGCGGGGGCCACCATAACGTGGTACCTGAGGAGCCTGTGGTACCACCTGCCTGACCTCCTGTCCCTGAAGGTCCAGAGGTCGTTCAGGACGAAGTTGCTCAGTATGCTGACCTCTATGCCCCCCACGAAGGCCGCCGTGTAGTTACCCAGGAGATACATAATGAGCGCCGCCACGCCCTCGTTCACCCCGGTGCCTATGGCGCCGACCACGGCGAACTTCACGGGCCTGGAGACCGTTATCACATGCCAGAGGTACTCGACCATCGTCCCGAGGCCCAGCTTGCTCTTCCCCCTCTCCCTCCTCCTGAACACGTAAGGTATGTCAACAACCTTGGCCTGCGGGTTCCTGTAGAGGATCTCCAGCAGGGCCTTGTAGCCAGTTGGGTTAGCCCCCTCAAGGCTCACCCTGTCCTTCCTTATCAGGAAGAGACCTGACATCGGGTCGCTGGTCCTCCTTACCTCGGGCACCAGGAGCCGGGCTATCGCCGTGGCCCCCCAGCTTATCAGCCTCCTTACGGCGCTCCAGCCCTCCGTGCCTCCCCCCTTCATGTACCTGCTCGCTACAACTATGTCGGCCCCCGTCTCCTCCGCCGCCTTCAACATGGAGGGGAGCACCTCAGGGGGGTGCTGGAGGTCAGCGTCCATAACGACCGCGTACACCCCCCTCGCGGCCCTTAGGCCATCAACTATGGCTGTGCCCAGCCCCCTCCTGCCCACCCTGACCATAAGCCTCACCCTCTTGTCCCCCTTGGCCAGTTCCCTGATTACGTCAGCCGTACCGTCAGGGCTGTTATCGTCTACGAACAGGACCTCATAGTTAACCCCGTTAAGGGCCTTTGCTAGCCTTTCGTAGAGGGGGCGGACGTTATCAGCCTCGTTATAGGTAGGCACCACTACCGTCAGCCGCGGCCTCTCGTCCACGAGCCCAGCCCTCCTATGGGGTCCGCCTGAGGCTTTTAACGGGCTCCTTGAGGGTTATCTTTTATTAACATAGCTTCAATAGCCTTGGGGGCGCCCCCAGCGCGGGATGTCAGTACAGCTGAGGGACCTGAGGCTGCTAGGTAGGAGCCCGGCGCTGGTCCACGAGCTCTCCTCATCCCTCGTAATAAGTGATGTCCACCTGGGCTACGAGGACTCCATGGCCTCCCAGGGCGTGTACCTGCCAAGGCTTCAGCTGAGGAGGGCTAAGCTCATAATTGATGAGGCCTCTAAGCTAGGCCTCAGTAGAATCGTAGTGAACGGCGACCTAAAGCACGTCTTCGAGAAGCTGACCAAGGGGGAGAAGGTTGAGATAGCGGAGTTCGTAAGGTACGCCATCTCTAAGGGCTTTAAGGACATCGTTCTAGTCAGGGGGAACCACGACACCTTTGTCTCGCAGATCCTGAGGGACTTCGGCGTGGAGGTCGTTGAGGACTACCTTGACCTAGGCAACGGGGTCTTGCTAACTCATGGCCATAAGGTCGTTGAGGGGATCAGAGGCGGCGCGACCGTCGTAATAGGCCATGAGCACCCTAGCCTTGAGATTAACATGGCCGGAGCCAAGGTGAAGCTCCAGGTCCTCCTCAGAGCGCCGCTGAAGAGCGGAGGAGAGCTTGTAGTGCTGCCAGCGGTCAGCCTCTACCAGACCGGGACCTCGGTCACGCCAAGCCCTGACACGTACCTGTCCCCTATAACTAAGGAGCTGGCTGTGCTGGAGGAGGCTGTACCTGTTATAGTTGACAGGGAAATAGGAGTGGTGGAGCTTCCACCCCTGAAGGAGCTCTTCAGTAGCTGGTCACTTTAGGCCGTGACCACCGTCGGCTAGTCATCAGCGTTAGTTCCCATAAAATGGACTTCTTCAACGCGCCGAGCGAGACGAAAGGCGGATAGGAACTAGATAAGGTAGGAGATTACGTCATTCCTAAGAATAGATCCAGACCTCAGAGGGCCTTACCGATGTTAAGGGCCACGCATAGTTTGGTTCGACAATCCCTGTGAGCAAACAAAGGCGGATAGACCTTATAGGCAAACAGAGAACCTCAAAGCCCAGCTTACAAAGATTCTCTATCTAAAGATCTTCAGAGGGCTAAACTGCCCCTGATGCAGCCGTTCTCCTTAAGGATATTGTAAATGTTATTGACAGCATCAAAGACCTCGTTCTCCCTCTTCGCGCCAGTTATGACCATCTTCCCGCTGCTGAATATCAGGAGTACGACGCGCGGCTTCTCCATCCTGTATATGAGGCCTGGGAACTGCTCGGGCTCGTACATGCTGTGAGGCAACACGAAGGCCGCCTTCTCAAGATCCACTAGGACGTTTAGGTTGGCTGACGCCACAATGTTCTGTATCTGTATCTGCGGCCTCCCCTGGATCACGATACCTTTCGTCATGAACTTCTTCAGTATAGTCTTGACGGCCCACACCAGCTGCTTGACGCTCTTGGCGCCTGTCACCACCATCTTGCCGGACTTGAACACGAGGGCAGTTATCCTTGGGCTCTGGAGCCTGTAGACGAGCCCCGGGAACTGGTCAGGGTTATAGTCAACGTCTGGTATCCTGGCCTCTATCAGGTTGAGGTCAAGGGCGTTCTCAAGTATTACAGTGGCCACTATGTTCTCTATCCTCACGACAGGCCTTCCGCCTTCGGCCCCAGCCTCAGCGGGCGTTAGCTCCTCTTCCTCTTCAGGCCTTCCCTCGTCTACTGGCAAAACTTACACGCCCCTTTTAAATCCCTTAAAAAGCCAAAGGGCTAAAATTATAAGCGTTTTTGGTCGACGTCGTTGAATACCTTAAGGGCAGCGTTGAGCTCCTCTGGCCAGGTCAGGACAGGCCTCACGAGCCCTAGAGCGTAGAGAGGGGCCGCAACCCCCACGTCAGCCATCCACGCCTCACCAGCCCTTACTAGGTAGCCGTCAGGAGTCAGAAGGTCGGCTGTGGCTACTAGGAGCACCTTCTCGCCCCTTGATATCAGGGAGGCCGAGAGGTAGGCCGCGTAGAGGTCCCTGAGCCGCTCGAACGCCTTCAGGAAGCCGCTGTCGACACCAGTATAGTCCTTAGAGCTGAGGTCCTCAAGCCTGGCCTTAGCTATGAGCCTGCCGGTCTCGTTGATCAAGCTTAGGAAGGTCTTACAGACCTCTGGGTCGTCTGAGCAGTAGGCGGCCCTGAGCCTTCTCAGGGCCCTGAGTCCCTCCGTGGTCACCGCTTCATGGCTCCCAATTGCAGCCTTGTACGGGCCACCACCCGGTATTCCTGCGGACAACCACTTCACCTCCCTCCAGCTCAATTAGTCCCGCCGACCAGAGATAAAGGGCGACGGACGCTGGCAACGATAGCTCCTCCCCTTCAGCGAGGCCTATGCTGAAGCCGAGCACCTTAGTCTGCTCAAGCGGCTTCAGCGCTCGCGCCTCGAGCTCGCCCCTGAAGGGCGAGAGCTGGGGACCTGGCGAGAAGGATTCGCAGAGGGGCGTAACCATGAGCGTCCCCTTGGCGTTCAGGGTGCCCGGTATCCTGGTGAGCCTCGTGGGGTCCTCAGTTACCATCAAGTCTATGTCAACACCTAGGCTCGCAGGAAGCTCCTTGAGGTCCCTCGCCCTGAGCTTAGGGCTACTGCCCAGGGCCTCCGCTATTAGCCCTCTCCATCCTGGGTCCTCAGGTGAAGGCGGGGCAGGGCTGACGCCGCCCCTGACCTTAACAGGCAACAAGTAAGAGAGGTCGAGTCCTTCAGCCCTCACGAACTTAGCGATCTCCCTCCTCTCGTCCCTGCCAAGGGTCATGCACTCCTCGCACTTCCCCCTCACGTGGAAGCCCCTGTGGCCCGTGAAGTAAACTGAGGCCCTGCCGCCCAGAACCTTAGTCACGACCTTTGCTATGAGCTGCGCCTTCTTAAAGCCCTCAACGAGACAGTGGTCATCAATTACCTGCGAGCCGCAGAGGCCTGGGTGATCCAGGTCGAGGTCAAAGAGGAGGTCTGAGCCCAGCCAGCCCTTCTCCTCCATCGAGGGCGCCTCAGGAAGCTCATAGATGGCGACCGAGTGGTAGGCGTGCTTAGGCGTCTTTGACTTAATATACGTCCTCAGCGAGGCCTCGTCCTTGAAGGAGACGTGCCTGACGTAGCTTTCAAGTCCAAAGGGCTGGAACGCGAACTCTCTCCTAATAATGTCCCCTGGAAGCACTAATGGCGGATCTAAAGCATAGTATACCTTGAAGAGCTCCCTCAGGCTCTCCTCGCCGCGCCAGCCCCTGACCTCAACATGGGCCTCCCTGCCACCCTCACTCGACCCTTGGCGATACATAGAACGTCAGCCTGCCGCCCCCCTCAAAGTCGAACTGCACCCGAGCAGGCGCGTCCTGGGCGTACTGAAGCGTGACTTGGTCCGCGCCCCTTGCGGCCTTTAACATATCGTCAAAGTACTCCACGCTGTACGTGGCCTTGTCAGGCGAGTCGACCTTCAGGTCCAGGAGGTTCTGATGCTCAACGCTGAGCTCTATAAGGACCTTCTCAACGTCCCCGGGGCCTATGAAGTGCAGCTTGTTCTCCTCAGCTGAGAGCGTTATCGAGTCGGCCACCTCCTCAACAGCCCTAACGGCGTCTATGAAGACAGCGTTTGGAAGCTTAGCGAAGACTGTAAAGGATATCTTAGGCTCTGGCAGCCTCTCGACAGTCAACGAGATCTGCGGTATCTTGAACTGCCTCACGCCGTGCCCTTCAAAGGAGATAACCAGCGAGCTGCCCTGGGTCTCGATTCCAAGGGCCTCGTCCTTAAGCCCCCTGGCAAGTACCTTGCCTAAGGCGTCAAAGGAAGCGCCGAAGCTCTCCTCGCCGCTTACCGTGAATTCGTCAAAGGCCTCCCTGGGATAGAAGAGGTCGACCATTACCACCCTGCTCGTGTCAAGGGCCCTCAGCGACAGGCCTTCGTCGTTCGCTATGAAGACGCCCTCGTCAAGTATTTCCTTTATCGAGCCCACTATATAGGTCCAAGTCTTGGCGTTCCTGAACTTCAGCTTCAACTCCTCTCCCTCACTTAACCAGGTTTTTGCCAGACCCTTTTAGGGCCTAAAAGCGCTGAAGGCCTCTTCGCGGCCAGGGTCTTCACTGTCAAGGAGGGCTTAGGTCCTAGCCACGAGGCTGTAGCGACGGAGAAAGTCCCTGAGCGAAAGGCTAAAATGACCCAGAGCTATTGTAACCTTAATGGCAAATGCCGGGGTAGCTCAGCTGGTAGAGCGCCCGGCTGTTAACCGGGCGGTCGTGGGTTCGAATCCCACCCCCGGCGCCACCTTTCCCCTTCGCATCTAGCAGGCCACCCCCATGAATAACTTAAAAGCCCGCCTCATTTAGTAGGCCTAGGGCCTGCGCTTGAAGTTCCCGAAGACAATCAGGACCTACTGCCCTCGGTGTAAGACGCACACTGAGCACACGGTATCCCTGTACAAGGCCGGCAAGAGGAGGACCCTGGCTGAGGGCCAGAGGAGGTACCTGAGGAAGAACGAGGGCTATGGCAGCAAGAGGAAGCCTGAGCAGAAGAGGTTCGCCAAGACCACGAAGAAGCAAGTGCTCCTCTTAACCTGTACCAAGTGCGGCTACAAGAGGTTAACTCTGGGCATCAGGCTGAAGAAGTTAGAGCTTGTCGAGGCCACTAGGTGATCGCCTTGTCCGTGAGGCCAGGGGCCCCTAAGAGGAAGGTCCTGGTCCCCGAGCCAAAGAGCAGGTTCCTGCTGGTCGTATGCCCCAACTGCGGCCACAGGCAGGTAGTCTTCAGTCACGCCACGTTCCCAGTCAGGTGCCTCTCCTGCGGCGCCCTTCTCGTGAAGCCAAGAGGGGGAAAGGCCCAGATACTGGGCAAGGTCGAGGCTATACTCGGTTAAGCCCTCCCCTGTACTTTAACTCGTACCTGTACTTGACGTATTTGTCGTCAGGCGAGAACCTAGGCGGATGAGGGACCCTCAGGGCGCCTCCACAGTATGGGCACCTATCTCTTGCTAAAGTGTATCTGCCACACGCTACGCACTTCCTTAGGAGCCACTGCAAGGTTTAGCACCGGCCCCTTAAGGCTACTCCTTGAGCCTCTCCATGGAGAACTCGAGGCCAAGCCCCTTAGCCTTTTCAGTAAGCGCCCTTGACAGCTCCTCTAACTTCTCCTCAAGGGCCTTGTAATCAGCGCCCACTAATTCGATCCTATACCTAGGCGCACCTATGGCGTAGACTTTGACGCCTATGCCGGCCCCTCCTGCAGAGCCCTCTATGAACTCCAGCACAGAGCGTATCTTGTCGATACCGTCAGGGTCCAGCGTTCTCAAGGTGACCACCGCGCTGACCTTGGCCCTCTTAATCTCAACGTACTTCTTGGAGGCCTCTACGAGCGGCTTGACCCACTCCTGAGGGACGCCGGCTACGATCAAGGGGTTCTCACCCTCCATGGCGGCTAGCTCAAGGCCTGTCATAACGTCACCATACTTGTCCTCAAGCCTCCAGATAACCTCCTCATAGGCCTGCCTCTCGCTCTTCCTAAGGTCCTTAGCTATCATGAGGATTACGTTAACGGCCTTCTGAGTCCGCTTCCACCACGTCATCTTTCTCCTGCGCTCGTCATCAGTTACCCTCTTAAGGCTCACGTCGATTTGTCCCTTGATCTTATTTACCCTTATCACCTTGACAGCCACTCTCTCGTTGGCCTTTATCACCTCGTCTATGCTCCTGAAGGACCTGCTGGAGACCTCGCTCCAGGGCAGGAAGGCCCTCAGCCCACCGTACTCGTCAACGTCGAGGTAAGCGCCGTAGTCGTAGATCTCCTTAACTGTCCCAACGACGACCTCGCCTACGTCGGGCAGGGGTTTCCTGCTCAGCAGGGGCATTGGGAGTTCCCCTGCTCAGGCTTCCTTATCTAAATAAATGCCTATGCGCCTTACTAGAGACGACGTCTAGCCCTTGCCGCTGAGCCTGTCAGGACCTTGAGGATTGTCTCCACGGAGGTCCCTCATGGCTGAGCGAAGTGAAAATGCCTAGTCAGCGGAGCGCGTCCTATGACCACGTCGTGAGCGCATGGCTACCAGCGACTGACGTCAATATTTGCCCTTCAAGGCCCTCAGGATCTCAAGCCTAGAGCGTATCATGTAATAAAGACCCTCCTTCTTCAGCCCCCTCTCTAGCCTGTAGAGCCTCTCATGCGAAGTGCCCAAGGACTTAGCGGCCTTGTATGGCGGCACTCCAATATATATGGCGTAGAGGAGCATGACGAGGCTTTGCAGCGCGCCTGTCGTTGTCACGTGCGCCCTAAAGCCCGGGTCCTCAAGTATGTCCTCCAACATCGTTAGGACCGCTGGGTCCGAGGCCCACTTTAACACCTCTTCAGGAAGCTGGACCTCCTTTGGTCTGCCGAGGCCTTGAACCAGCAGCCCTCCTGGAGCCACAGAGATCGTCACTGCCCTCTTCATGGTCGCTACCTCATAGGGCTCCCTCGCCTTAACTCTAAAAAAGCTCCCGCTTCAAGGGAGCCGTAGGACTAGCGATGCCCCCGATACCGCCTTCGGCCTTGGCAAACAAGATCTTTGAGATGATTAAACGCAGAAGGCCTGACCTTAACGCCGTCGTGGAGGAGCTCTCCAGAAGCAGGGAGGGCCGCAGTGTAATAGCAGAGGCCTTTGGAATAGCCTACGAAACCTATGTGAAGACCGCAAGACTTGATGACGCCTTTGAGGCCTTTGTGGAAGCGCTAGAGTCGTTCATTGACTATGATATATAACTGTCACAACTATCACATTAACGACGTCAAATAAGAGTTCCTTTGCATTTAAGACATGCTCTAGAAATAGGCGCCCTTTGAAGGCATTAACTGACCTCTACCGCCTCAAGCTCGCCTACCTCCACTTCGTCGGCGACTAAGGTCTCCCTCCAGAGCTCCCTCTTAAGCAGTTCCCTTACCGCGACCCTTATCACCTCACTCCTGCTCGAGTACCTCTCCTCCTTAACCAGCTCATCTATGGCTCTCACATAGAGATCAGGCATCTTGACCGTGACCAGCTTCACTAACGTCACCCCTGCGCAAAGTTTATAACCCCTGGCTAATAAGGGTGAAAACCTCTGCCGTCGTTTTATTGTCGCAATCCTGGAGGGGCTTCACGATGGCGCCGCGCCTGCTGTTTTTAACCCGCAGTAACCTCAAAGCCGGGGGGTCGACATAGCTAAAGTTGTCAGGGTCAGGGCCGGCTCAAGGCTTCACGCTGGCTTCTACTACGCCGCCGGAGAGTGGTCTGTAAGGTGGGGCTCCGCGGGGTTCTATGTCGAGGAGCCGCCGCTCGAGGCCGAGCTTACGCCGTCGGAGAGGCCCTGCTACGAGGGTCCCATCGAGCTCAGGCAGTACGTCGAGGAGGCCGCCAAGGCAACTGGTGTCAACGGTTACTGCTTCAGGGTCTTGAGGGCGCCCCCTCTGCACAGCGGGTTTGGAGCCGGGACGCAGGTCTCGCTCTCCTCGTACCGCGCGTTTCAGCTGCTCCTAGGCCTGCGTCCTGACCCGGCCCCCGTAGCGGCAGAGAAGCTTGGCAGAGCTAAGGTCAGCGGGGTTGGGACTCTGCTCTTTGAGGAAGGGGGCTTCATGATGGATGCCGGCATGCCAGGCAGGCCAAGGCCTCTGCTAAGGCTTCAAGTCCCTGAGAGGTGGCGCTTCGTCATAGTTATACCAGAGGTGGAGAGGGGACTCAACGAACGCGAGGAGGAGGGCGTGATGGAGAGCCTCAAATGGGGAGCCCATGAAAGCCTTCTGTCAATGATGGCGGCCGGCGCGCTGAGGCTCGCCTCTGGCATAGCAAGGGAGGACATAGAGGACGCCCTTGAGGGCCTAAGGGGACTGCAACGGGCCACGGGCGCGTTCTTCTCCCGAGTTCAGGGAGGCCTCTATAGGGGACCCTTGGCAGCGCTGGCAGCTGAGGCGTGGAGGCACAGGGTTTTCCTGGCCCAGTCAAGCTGGGGGCCCGCCATGTACACGCTGGCAGAGGATGAGATGTCAGCAAGGGGTGACGCAGACCTTCTGCTGGAGACGATGAGGGAGGTAGGGCTGAAAGGGAAGGTTATAGTGTCCCCTCCCCGCAATAGGGGGGCTGAGGTTAACTCCCCTGAGGGCTAGCTTGGGCCGCCCCCTCGGCCTGCTTGGGGGCCTGAGCTCCCTCGGCCAGCGGCAGCTCGATTACTATCCTAAGCGCTTTGAGGCCCAAGAGCTGCTTGATATCGTTGCTTAGCAGCTGAAGCCTAGACTCGAGGTCACTTAACCTCAGTACCTCACGGGCTAGCCTCACCTCCGCCTCGCCGTCGTTAACTGCGACCTGTAGGTCGCCCTCCTTAAGGGGCATGTACCTCATGACAAGGTACTTGACCTTCTCCTCAGGGCTCTCCAGCTTCCTGACGGCCGTGAGTTCTATCTTTAACTCCTTCCCAGCCAGCGGGTGGTTGAAGTCAATATACGCGAACCTCTCTGTGACGCTCTTTATGACCCCTATCCTTCCACCTACCTCCACCTGTCTGCCGACCCTGGGCGTTATGCCGTACTTCATGAGCTGCTTTATCGGCACCCTTATCACAAGGTCGTCACGGTAGGGGCCGTAGGCCTTCTCGGGGGGCGCGGTGAACTCCTTCTTCTGGCCCACCTCCATAGACCTAAGCTCTTCGTCTATCGCTGGCAGGACCTGACTGCGGCCCACCACGATAAGGTAGGGCTCGTATCTCCTGTTGGCCTCATAGATCCCAGCGCTCTTAGCCACGTCCTCGACGTTTGTGTCATGAACTAACTCCTTGCCGCCCTCCACGACCCTTATTACGTAATTCACCAGCACGAAATCACCTTCCTGAATGGGCACCGTTAACCACCCCTTCTCAGGTACCAGCCTAGGTCCTTCACAGGTTCAACCCGGACTTCAACCCTGGTTTTAAGCCTGACCCTCCTACCTATCCCCCACCCTATGGCCTCGCCCTGAGAGTCCACAACTACTGCCAGCCCCTCTGAGAACCTTACCACGTGCTCATTGGTGACACGCTCTCCGTAGAGGAACCTCTTAGCCCCGTACAGGTCAAGTAGTATGCACCTCAGGCCAAGGCCGCAGAGCCTTGACAGCCTCTGGGCCAGGGGAAGTCCTGGAACGAACTTAGACTTGGTCAAGGACCCTACATAATATCCTCCAGCGTAAACGAACCTAAGGTCCTCAATAACCCTGATCAACGCCGTTGGCAAGTCAAAGACATCAAGGTATGCGCCGCCTGGGACCTCAAGGGCATGAGGGTTCAAGGCCACGGCCCTCGGCTTAACCCCTATCGACCTTGCGAACTCCTCGATGAGTCTCAGCTCAGCGTCACTTAAGGCCCTCAGCCTAGGCGCCTTAACCTGCATACGAAGAAGCCCTCCGTGCCGTGAACGTGAGGGAACAGCCTCCCGCATGCCGAGACCCTGTCGTCGAATCGTAGCCCTCTATACTCCTCAAAGGCCCTCCTAAAGGGGAACTCCACTATAGGCTCCGCCTTAACGTCGTCTAGTCCTGTGAGCGACTTATGGACAACGTACTCGCCCTCCTCGACTGCTGTTGAGCAGGCCGCGTATAGGACAACCCCACCGGGCCTCACCAGGCTAAGCGCTCTCCTCAGCAGGTTCACCTGCCTTTTGTGTATCTCCCTCAGGTCCCTGAGAGTAGTCTTTCTCTTCCTGGAAGGGTCCTTTCGTATTATGCCCTCGCCGCTTGAGGGAGCGTCGAGCAGAACCCTGTCAGGACTTGCAGGCACGCTGACGTTCATGGCGTCACCCTTGATTATTACGAAGTTGCTGAAGCCCAGCCTCTGTAGGTTAGAGCGAAGGGCCTTGACCCTCTCCCTCTTAGGCTCCACGGCCAGAAGCGTCGCCGAGTCCCTGGTCAGCTGAAGGACCTGGCTCGCCTTACCTCCAGGGGCCGCCGCCATATCAAGCACCAGCTCGCCTGGTCTGGCCCCAAGGAGATAGCCCACCAGCATGGAACCAGGGTCCTGCAGGTAGTAGTAGCCCTTGAGGTACTCATGGGTAGCCCCAGGACTTATGGGGGACTCCGCTATCTCGTAGCCATGAGGCAGGAAGGGCACCTTTGCGATCGCGAAGCCCATTTCGCCTAGCCTTGACGCGAGCTCACTACATGAGATCTTATAGTCGTTGCACCTGAGAACGTCCGGCATAGGGAGCTCATTGGACTCAAGCAGGTCCTCAGCCTCGTTACCCAGAAGCTCAAGGTATCTTTCAACGATATAGGGCAGGTAACCGTACCTCTCGGCCAGCCTCTCAGCCTCCTTCGTGACCCTCTCCGCAAAGATCACGTCGTCAGGGTCGGTCAAGGTCAAGTATGAGGGCCAATGCGCCAAATAAATTCCTGCTAGGGTTAAGCTGTGTGGGATCGAAGGCCGTGTCAGCTAAGTATAGGAGACTGCTATTCCCAGGCAGGTTTCAGCCGCCTCACATGGGACACGTCGCCGCCATTAAGTACGCCCTCGAGCTCGCGGAAGAGCTAGTCATAGTAATAGGGTCGGCGCAGGACAGCTTCTCCTTCAAGAACCCATTGACCGCTGGTGAGAGGTTGTACCTCCTTAATAAGGTGCTGGCCAATGAGCTGGGCTCCGACTACTGCCGCAGGGTCTACGTGGTCCCTGTCATGGATATAGAAATGAATAAGGTCTGGGTCCAGTACCTCAGGATGCTTCTTGGCGACTTCGACGGCGTGGTGTCAGGGAACCCCTTAGTCCTAAGGCTGTTCTCTGATATGGGCCTTGCTGCCATAAGGCAGCCGATGTTTAACAGGGAGGAGTGCAGCGGCACCAAGATAAGGCAGCTCGTGCTCAGCGGCTCCGACTCGTGGAAGAGCTGCATCCCCCCTTACCTGCTGCCTGAGCTGAAGAGGTTTGACTTTGAGGAGAGGATCAGACAGCTGGCCTCCGAGGGCTGAGCTAATAAAGGGAACCGGCTGTGACTTAATGGGGTGCAGCCCTTGGTAGAGATAGAGGTTATAGACGTTCCTATACCGGAGGGCTCTAACGTAATCATAGGCAAAAGCCACTTCATAAAGACTGTCGAGGACCTCCGCGAGGCCTTAGTTACCTCAGTACCTAACATAAAGTTCGGCATAGCGTTTTGCGAGGCCTCAGGCAAGAGGCTTGTCAGGAGGGATGGAAACGACCCTGAGCTTATGAAGACAGCCACTGACACCTGCCTAAGGATAGGGGCCGGCCACGTGTTCGTCGTGTACATAAGGGACGCGTACCCTATTAACGTGCTTAACGCCATTAAGCACGTCCAGGAAGTCGTCTCCGTAGAGGTAGCTACGGCGAACCCAGTGAAAGTTCTCGTGGCTGACCTGGGGGAGAGCAGGGCGTTAATAGGCGTAAGCGACGGCTATAAGCCCCTGGGAGTGGAGAGCGAGGACGACGTAAAGGAGAGGAAGGAGTTCCTGAGGAGGATTGGCTACAAGCAGTGAGAAGCCTATGTTGATAATAGCGGTCACCGGCATGCCTGGCAGCGGTAAGAGCACGGTCTCGAGGGCCCTTTCCCAGGAGCTCTCGGCGCCGCTCTTTGTCATGGGTGACCTTGTAAGGGATGAGGTGGTTCGCAGAGGGCTACCCCTCACCGCCGAGAACATAGAGCAGGTGGCGACAGAGCTCAGGTCCAGGCACGGGCGCGGGGCCGTTGGCATCCTTCTGTTGGGGAGGCTGAAGGGCATTAAGGCTGACTATATCGTAGTTGACGGCCTGAGGAGCCCGGAGGAGGTTGAGGCTCTTAGGTCCCTGGCGCCGACCTGTGTAATAGCTGTTCACGCAGCCCCCCTGATAAGGCTCAGGAGGTACCTCTCGCGCTCAAGGGAGGGCGAGAAGGGCCTTGACACGTTCTGGCTCAGGGAGCGGAAGAACCTCGAGTACGGCATCGGCGACGTTATAGCCACGGCTGACTTTGTTATAGTTAATGAGGGAGGTATAGGGGAGTTAATGACATCCGTGAAGAGAGTTGTTGAGGTGATCAGGAGTGGGGAGTGGAAGGGTCGTTGTGGAGGCTCAGCTGAGGCCCACTGAGGACGAAGCCAAGGTGATGCAGGCTATACTTAACGTCTTTGACCCTGATGAAATGGAGAAAATCGACATGGGTGACTACACGTTGATAAGGGCTTCATCGTCAAGGCTCTCATCCCTGTCAAAGCTTCACAGGCTGCTGAGAGTACAGGAGATACTGGAGGCCGCCAGGGCGTACATGCTTAAGAACGTCAAGGGGGACAGGCTCACCATACTGCTTCACAAGCAGGCGGCCCTGCGTGGCAAGGTAAGCCTTCTCACATGGGATGACGAGTCACCCCTGGGCCCGATAAAGATCACGATAGAGTTCAGCGGAGACATAAAGGACGTCATAGACTGGCTCGCCCCGCCTACAGCCAAGGGCAGGCCCCTATGGGAGAGAGGGGAGCCTGACCCCTAGGCCTTCAAGGCGAACCGCGCTAGGTCCCAGGCAAGAACTGTGTCCGGGAACACCTGGCGGGCCTCCTCCTCTAGTGCCTTGGCCTCATAGCCCTCGTACCTCGTGCTAACGTGGGTCAATATGAGCTTCCTAACGCTGGCCTCCTTGGCCACCCTGGCAGCGCCGACGCTTGTGCTGTGGCCGAACTTCGCTGCCTCCGCCTCCATAGTTGAGTCGAAGGTGGCCTCGTGTATCAGCACGTCGACCCCCCTCACAGACGCGATCACGTTCTCGCACGGCGACGTGTCCCCCGTATATGCGACCCTTAGTGGCGCAGGGACTACGACGTCCTCCCCCGTCTCCATGAGCCTCTTGGCCTCCTCTGCGCTGGAGACAGGCCTTGCCAGGCGAGGCCCTAGGACCCACTCCAGGACAAAGCCGTAGGACTCCACCGAATGACAGGTCCTGAACCACCTTAACTCAAGCCTGTCCCTCCCTTTCACTGAAATCACGTAGCTGCCCTCGTCACCAGCTATTGGCACTAAGTCCACCTGAAAGGCTTTCTCGGAGCCCTCTACCTCTATGACACTCTTCAAGTAGTCCTCAAGGTACCTAGGCGCGATTACCGTCAGCTTTGACGTTCTTCCGCTTAGGTACATGGTCTGAAGCAGGCCAGGAAGGCCATTTATGTGGTCTCCATGACCGTGAGTTATGGCTATGAATTCCACCTTGGTCGGGGAAATGCCGGCTTGTCTCAACCTGTGCTGAACCCCTTCCCCTGCGTCAAGGAGGATCACGTTACCTAGCCAGTCCCTTAGCAGGTGGGCTGCCGTGAACCTCTCAAGGCTTGGCAGTGCAGCGCCCGTCCCCAGCGTCATCAGCTCAATGAGCCTGGCCACAGGGCTCCCCAGCTAAGGACGCCCTATGGCCTTTATATGACCTTTTTAGCTACCACTATTTGCCTGCTCAGCGCAGAATGGACGAACTGGTCTATGCGGGCTACTATGCTGAAGCCCCTTCCCCTGGCAAGCTTGTACGGCCTTGTCTCCAGGGGGCCAGCATAGGCCAAGTAGCCCCCTGGCCTTAGGACCCTTAGGGCCTCCTCCAGAAAGCTGGACATGAGCTCATCATACCTTTCACTCGTCTTAGTGGAGCGCCCGTAGGGCGGGTCTGTCGCTATTGAGTAGAAGCTCTCGCCCGTCAGCGGAAGCGCTATTGAGTTCTCCTGGACGACCCCCATGGTCAGGCCTAGGTAGGAGGCGTTGGCTGAAGCGCCCTTTAACATAGCGGGATCTATGTCAAAACAGAAGACCTTTGAGGCCCCTAGCAGGCTCGCCTCAAACGCTAGCGTGCCCGTGCCGCAGAAGGGGTCAAGAAAGAGACCCCCTTTCCTAAGCCTTGACATGTTGACAAGGGCCCTGGAGAGCATAACGTCAAGCTCGCCAGACCTCCAGAACGGCCTGTTAGGCGGCGACCTAGCCCTTACGTCGCCTAAGGCCCTCCTGGCCTCCACTAGGCCCAGGAGCACCGCTCCCTCGCTCACGTAAGCCTTGACCAGGTTTGTTGACAACTGGTTGACCTTAAGCCCAGCCCTCAGGGAGCCCTTTATCAATGAAGCCTCAAGGTCTACGGCCTCCCGTGGGGTCAGGGACCCCTTTATCCTCTCGACCCTGACCTGAACCTCCTCAAGCCCGATGGACCTGAGGGCCCTCAGGCCTTCGGCGAGAGCGCCTTCGTCACCGTACTCTGCCACGGTAAGCACTAGGCCGCCCTCTTTAGTATAAGACGACCTTTCAACGGCTCTCCTAAAGGCCTCTGGATCGTTCACCTCGATAACTACCACCTGTTCAAGGCCTAGGACCTTGGAATACACGACCTCCTCGGCTTCCAGGCAGCCCTTCAGCTCCTCCTCAGGCAGTATTGGGTGATCTCCCCTTAGGTGGGCGAACACTAGCGTCAACTCCCTTCACCGCTGCACCTTTAACGCCCTCCCAGCCACCCTAACAAGGGCCGCCGTAGCTCAGCCCGGTAGACCCTGCGCGGGCCGAGAGCGCCGGCCTTGTAAGCCGGTGGTCGCGGGTTCGAATCCCGCCGGCGGCTCCAGCGGCTGAAATCAACGCTTGGAAGCCCATTGCTTAACGGCCTCGAGAGCTAAATCGCAACCAGGTTCTGTAAGGCCCGCCTTGTAATCCTTCTGAGGTGAAGTTCTAATAGTAGCACTAACACGTTAACGGCAGATATTATTGCCAGAGCCGCAAGGAGCGACCCCTCAGCCTCAACTACTTCAAGGGGGAGTAAAATCATGGCCCCTACTAATGAAATGGGGCTTGACCAAATGTTGGCGTAAAGGGCCAGGGAAGCTATGGACAGCCCCGCCACAACAGGGGCTACCTCCAGGTCAAGCTCCGAGAGGGGAGTTAGCATTAAGAATAAGGCAATGGTTAACAAGACGAGGCCTGACACTGCCCTCGTTACCTGAAGCCCTGCCGCTACCTGTATAGTCCGCGCGGAGACCCTGATGGCCTGCCTCAGGCGATCTAGCGATGTTGTAACACACGGCAATTCCTCGGACTCCACACACTTGTGAAGCCTGCCTGCTAAAGACCCCAAGTCGTCGCTTAGGTACTCACAGACCTTGGCCAGCGCGTCAGCCCCCGCGGTTATATCCTTAGACATCTCAACCAGGTCGGGAAGCTTGCTGGCTGACGCCCTAGAGGCCGCCAGCCTCAGCTCGCTAACAACTTCACACGCGGTCAGGGTGAAACCCTACCTCCCAGCCTGGGGTTTCTCTGAATAAACGCTATAGCGTTTAGGATCAACAGCCTTGCCAGACTGCCATCGACGTGGTGATAGACAACAGTGGGCCCTTCGCCTAGCGCAGAGGCGACGCGGAGCTCAAAGATTTCGTCAGCCCCTATTAGGTGAGAGATCTCGTCCCATCTCTCTACTACGTCTCTTGGCCTTACTAGCCTCTCCCTTGCCTCACTGTCATGGGCGCGCCTTATGGAGAGCCTGAACTCGTTGCCAAGCCCTGTCGGGCTGAAGCTCTCCCTGAACTCCTCAAGGGATGACAGTAGCTCTAGCGTTGTGGCGAGGGTCCACCTCCACTCACGGGACTCCACATCAAGGAAGGCCACGACCCTTCTCGAGTTGTACTCAGGCCTCCTCATGTCCTTTAGCTTTGAGATGACGGTCTTCAGGGGCAGGTTTAACTCCTCAGCCAGTTCGATCGCGGTGAAGGCCCAGTCCCTTAGGGCCTTCGCTATGCTCTTGGATAGGTCCTGAACCCAGGGCCTAGCAGACGGCATCGACAGCAGGTCCTTTGCCAATGGTGACGGCGGATCCTCTACCCGTGTTACCCTAATCCTGCCTGCCCTCAGGCGCGATAGAAATTCCGCCGCGCCGCTGATGTCAAGCTTCGCGCTAATTATATACTCCTTTACCCACCTTATGAAAAGCTCGTCAGCCTCCTTGTCAAGGTCTCCCAGCTTACCGACATCGTACCTAGCCTGCGATATCTCCTCATAGAAGGAGGGCGCGAACTCCAGGGCCTCGCTGACCAGCCGCTTTAGATCGCTGGGCTCTATAGATACGAGGAGGTCCAGCAGATCAACGTCACCAGTTGTCACACTAAAACCATAGAACGACGACCTGTACCTGACGTCCAGCCCCCTGTTCTTCATAAGAAGATAAGAGACCACTAAGGCCAAAGTCTCCGACACCCTTGAGCCGAGCGGCGCGAGCAGTACCTGCTCATCATCAACGACCTCTAGAAGCGCTGTATCGTTGTCGACCTTTAGGCCTCTGTTCACGTACCATTGTCTTATCCGTGCAAGTTCCGATAGGCCGTCGTGGCTGCAGCTCACCTTGCAGTTTTCATCACCAAATATCACCTTGTAAAATTCCAGCGCTACGGCTCTTGACCTCTCAACGCCTTCGCCGCGCCAAAGCGGTATCTCAGCTGCTCCAGAGGCCGGAGCGACCTCAAGCCTTTCATTAACCTCATCGATCCTTATGACCTGCCACGTCATGCCTGCCAGCCTAATTATATCGCCAGGACGTATGTTCCTGTAAACGAAGTAGGAGTCCATGTAGCCTACCGTTAGGTCTCCAGACCTGACTGTGAAGAAGTCCCTCTTCGGTATGGTGGAGAAGAAGTCCGCAAAGTCCCTGACCGCCCAGCCCCCTCCCTCCTTATCCCTTAGCCTCCATATCTTATAGAAAGCCCTCCCAACCCTGAGACGGCCCCCTGACTCCTCCAGGACGCCGTTCCTCTTCATGTAATCAATTAGCCCTAGGAAGCCCTCATACGATGTGTTGAACGCCTTTGCGCCCCTGAAAACCTTGTACATCTCGTCTGGCGTTGTTGACCCCTTCGCAAGCGTGTAGCCAATGACCTCCTTTGCTATCACATCGATGGGAGTCGTCTCGAGCATGTGATCATCGACTTGGCCGAGGCTGGCCATGTTGGCCTCGGCTACCGCCTCAGCGAAGTCGACAGGCCCCACCGCTATTATTGTGCCTCTCGACACGCCTCCGAGCGAGTGGTTGCTTCTGCCAGCCCTCTGAAGAAGGGTTGACGAAGAGCCTGGTGACCTTATCTGGACAACCCCTCTGATGTCACCTATGTCTATGCCCAGCTCCAGGGTCTTAGTGCACACTACGGCTACGTCAGCCCCTGCGCGAAGCTTCTGCTCGATAGCCTCCCTGACGTCTGCTGAGACGCTTGAGTGATGCACATAGACTTCCTTTAGGCCGACCGCCTGAAGCTCGTGCCCTATCTTCTCAGCCACGTACCTGCTATTGACGAAGATAAGCGTCGGGCCTGAGACGCTAGCGACTGCGCCCTTAACGACCGCAGGCCATGGGTCGTCTTCGTCGGGGACATATTCTATGGAGAACTCGAATCGCCTGAAGCCGCGCCCTTCAACAACGGCCTTCGGCCTCCTGCTGCTGCCGGACAGCACCTCCAGCGCCCTTGCCGGGTCCCCCAAAGTTGCGGAGAGACCTATCCTCTGAAAGTCGCCGGCAAGCTCCTTTATCCTCTCAAGGAGAAGCAGCAGCTGCGCTCCCCTCTTCGAAGAAAGCAGCTCGTGAAGCTCGTCAACGATGACCGCCTTTACGTTCCTGTAGTACTCTCTAAATCGCGGCGCCCAGTCAAGGTCTATCTCAAGGCTTTCGGGAGTTATCAGCAATATATGAGGGGGGTTACGCAGCCTTGCGAACCTCTCATGGGACGGCACATCGCCGTGCTTCTTGGCGACCCTGAAGCCTAGGGGTCTGCTCCAGTAGCTTATCCTCCTGTACAGGTCATTTATCAGCGCCCTCATGGGCGTCACGTAAATTATGGCGACGGGCTGAGCCGACCCTGTATAGGCGAGCTGGCTGAGGAGCGGCAGGAGCGCAGCCTCTGTCTTGCCCTCGCCTGTGGGGGCCGTTATAAGGACGTTCTTGCCCTCGAGTATGGCCCTGGCTCCGCTGACCTGCATTAGAGTTAGCCCTGCCCAGCCCCGCTCCCGTATCAGGCTCTCTATGACTGGATGTAGTCTTGGCCTTTCCATTTACGGCACCGCGCGCCTCTACAGTCGGTTTCCCTCACGCAAACCGTTCTCCTCTGCACTCCCTGCCTTAAATAGCTCTGCGCCCTAACCCCCCAGGGAAGGGCTTGGTCAAGGGCGCCAAGTACAAGTGTCTCGTATGCGGTAGGACCTTCTATGAGGGCCAGGGAATAGTAATAAGGAGAGGTGACCTGGAGCTGGCCTTCCACAGCGCTAGGTGCGCGGCCAAGTTCCTGAGGCTTTTAGTAGAGAGGGCTGAAAGCGACTGCGTCAAGAGCTCTTCCATACGCGTCTCTAAAGAGCTTGAGGAGGCGCTAAGCAAGAGGCTGGAGGCCAAGAAGAAGGTGATAGCGTGAGGAAGGTAAAGGTCAGGCTTTACTCTGTGCTGCGCGAGGAGGCAGGCTCAAATGAGATAGAGCTGGAGGTGCCCGACAACTGCAGGGCTGCCGACCTACTGTCCCTGCTCGAAGCCAGGTTGCCTAGGTCCCTGAGGGCCTTAGGCATAGGTGTGTACCTGATAGCCGACGGGAGGACCCTGAGGCCCCATGATCAGATACCGGACGACGCTGCCGTAGTCCACGTCCTGCCCCCCTCCTCTGGGGGCTCCGAGAGGGTCATTGTCAGGGTGCTGAGTGAAGAGCCAGTTGACCTAGCTGACGTAGTCAAGCTCCTGCAGGGCGATGACAGTGTGGGCGCCCTGGCCCTGTTCATAGGAGTAGTGAGGGGGCTTAACAGGGGCGAGAGGGTCGAGGAGCTCAGGTATGAGCACTCGGAGGAACTCCTTGAGGCCAAGCTCAGGGAGATAGGCGAGGAAGCCATTAAGGAGTTCAAGCTGTCGAAGGTCTTCATCGCCCACTACGTCGGGACCAGGAGGCCTGGGGAGCTAACAATGGTGGTCGGGGTCTCGGCAGAGGGAAGGGCTGAGGCTTTCCCCGCGCTGCAGTGGATCGTTGATAAGGTCAAGCACGAGGCACCCGTATGGAAGGAAGAGGTGAGGGAGAGCGGCAGGTACTTCTTAGTTGGCGACAAGGAAGTCAAGGCTGACGAGCTGTCGCCGACTTAACTTTTTAAGTGAGCGCCCCTTTGAGGAGCCTAGGTGTTGACCTGTGCCGGCCATAGAGGTTGGGAGGCTCTGCTATAAGGTAAGGGGGCATGAGGCCGGGAGGAAGTGCGTCATAGTTGACATAATCGACGAAAACTTGGTCCTAGTGACTGGGCCTAAGCAGCTCACAGGCGTCAAGAGGAGGAGGGTCAACATAAAGCATATAGCGCCTCTTGACCGCGTCATCAGCATAAGTAAAGGCGCTAGCGACGAGGAGGTGCTTAAGGCCCTTCAGGAGGCGGGCCTCCTGGACTTCATGAGAGAGAAAGTTAAGATGGAGAAGGCCTTAGCTTAGTTTAAGGGTGAGTGCTTGAGCTCTGAGCTGACCAGGAGGGGCCTTTCGTTTCTGAACTCCGTCAACGAGTTCTGCGATAACAAGGTTAAGTTAAAGGAGAAGTACATGGAGGACACAAGTGATTCCTACGGCACTATACCAACTGAAAGGCCCCTAAGCAAATACATAGCAAATGGTGTCATAAACCTTGACAAGCCCCCTGGCCCCACGAGCCATGAAGTGGTCGCGTGGGTCAAGAGGATGCTGGGCGTCAAAAAGGCCGGCCATGGGGGCACCCTAGAGCCTGGCGCCTGAAGGCCCAGGCGGGGAGACCCCAAGGTAAGCGGAGTACTTCCCATAGCCCTTGAGAATGTAACGAAGATCATAGGCGTAGTCGTACACTCCAGGAAGGCTTACGTCTGCGTCATGCAGCTGCATGGTGACGTGAGCGCTGACGAGCTGAAGGCTGTCGCCTCGGAGTTCATAGGCCCCATCTACCAGAGGCCGCCTGTGAGGAGCAACGTGAGGAGGGCGCTGAGGATTAGAAACGTCAATTCAATAGACGTCCTTGAGGTCAGGGACAGGCTTGTCCTCATGAAGGTGGAGTCAGACCCCGGCACCTACATGAGGAAGCTCTGCTGGGACATGGGCCTGGTCCTCGGCGTCGGCGCCCACATGAGGGAGCTCAGGAGGGTTAGAAGCGGCCCCTTCACTGAGGAGAAAGGTCTCGTCACCCTTCACCAGCTCTCTGAGGCCATATACAGGCTGCACGAGGAGGGTAAGGACGACCTCCTAAGGAAGGTAATACTGCCTGGCGAGGTCTCCGCGTGTGAGCTGCCGAAGCTTGTGCTTAGGGACACGGCAGTTGAAAGCGTCGTCAACGGCGCTTACCTTGCCGTGCCTGGCGTGGCCATGTTCTCAGAGGACTTAAAGAGAGGCTCAACGGTCGCTATGTTCACCCTCAAAGGCGAGCTGGTAGGGCTCGGCGAGGCGCTTATGGACGCAGCCGAGGTGGAGAAGTCTGAGAGAGGGATCGTCGCAAAGCCCACAAGGATTGTCATGCCTCACGGCGTATATCCCAGGGCCTGGAAGGGCTCAGCGGCTAAGGGTCCAGGAGGTTCTTAGCAAAACTGAAATGGGATGTGAAGTAAGCCGTAGTCTATGAAATTGTAGGGCAGCAAACATAAATAAGATCTGAAGGTCCCCTTTTCATTGAGCGCCGGGGTGCCCGAGCGGCCCAAGGGGACGGGCTGGAGACCCGTTGCTCCGCAAGGGGCGCGTGGGTTCGAATCCCACCCCCGGCGCTGCCTTAGTGTGGTGGCGCATTAGCTACAGCTCTTACTTTACCGCTCTTATATCGTTGACGCACTACGAACGCGGTGGATATTATGAATAAAGAGGTCTTGGGCGGGTTATACAAGGGGCTCGCCTACAGGATTCAGGTAAACAGGCCTGACAAGCTTAACGCCATTAACAAGGCCATGTGGGCCTCTATCAAGGGCGAGCTTGAGAACGCCTGCGCTTCGCCCGCCCCTGTAGTTCTAATAACTGGGACCGACCAGGTGTTCAGCTCCGGTGACGACATAGATGCCATGTATAGGCTTGGGTCTCCTGACGAATCCAAGGAGTTCTTCAACAAGATACTTGAAGTTATTAAGGCCATAATAGAATGCCCAAAACCCGTCGTCTGCGAAGTGAAGGGCCTTGCAGCTGGCGGCGGGGCCGAGATGCTCCTAGCCTGCGACATAGTGGTAGCCTCTGATGACGTATGGATAAGCTTTCCAGAGGTCGCCCTTGGCCTGCTCCCCCCGCTGCTTATCACCATAGGCGTTAAGGCGCTCGGCCACAGGAAGGTGAGATATCTTGCGCTGACAGGGTCCCGCCTCTCAGCCCACGAGGCAGCTAACCTAGGGCTCATTGATGAGGTAGTCCCAAGGCTAGAAATAGATAACGTTGTGGATGATCTTATAAAGACTTTGGCCTCATTCCCTAAAGAGTCCTTGACCCTGATAAAGAAGCTCTCGCTCAGCGACCTTGACTACGAGTTAGCTCAGACCTCCATTGACGAGCTGGCAAAGCTGGTAGTAAAGCCTGAGGCCAAGGAAAGGATGAGACTTTTCAAGGAAGGTAAGTACAAGCCTGCAGCGATAAGAAGTCGTAAATCCATATAACAAGTGTTAAAGGTTCAGACCTTCTCAAGTACCCTAAGCAGCTCCTCCGCAGCTTCCTCGGCCTTTCCCTCCCTGTTGATAATGGTGGTTACGATAGACCCGTAAAGGGTGGCGCTGGAGAAGGCGGCCATCCTGGCCTGCTCCATAAGCAGCTTCACCCCCTCTTCGCCTCCGAAGTCTGCCCTGTACCTGGTCGTGTCCTTCTGCTGCCTCGCGGCCACCTCCCTAGGATCTGCTTCTATTAGAACTATGGCGTCGGGCTTGAGTTCGTCAACGACGTGCTTCGGAAGGCCGGGGAGAAGGCCGACAGGGGTCCTCACTACCGCGTGAGTATCTATAATAAGAAAGCCATCAGTGCCTAGCTCTCTTGATGCCTCCTCTACCATGGCCTTAGCCGCGTAGGATTGAAGCTCTAGCTGCTGCCTTAAGCTGGCGCGCCTTATCTCGTCCCTGTTCTTAAGGAGGCCCTCAGCAACGGCCTTGTTCAGCATGAAGTCGCCGAAGTTCAAGACCTTGAGCTTTATCCCGCGCTCCCTGGCCTTCTTCTCAGCTATTGACAACACCGTTGTCTTACCGACGCCAGGGACCCCTGTGACCACAACTACCTTGAAGCTGTTTCTCAGTCGCTCGGCCATGTTCACTCGCCCAGCAACCTCTTGATCAGCGGATAGGCCTCCAGGGCCCTCTCGTACGTTATCAGCGAGTAGTACTGGTAAACTATACCGACGGCCAGCAGCAGGCCTATGCCGCCACCGTAGGCCCCTAGGAAGGCTGCCGCCACGGCTATCGCACCCACTATCAGGCTACTCAAAGAGGTCAAGGGGTATATGTACTTTGAAAGGAGGCTCTCTAATACGCGCGGGTTCCTCCTCATGCCAGGGACCTCTAGCCCTCCCTTGACCAGCGCCTCTGCCTGCGAAGCCGGGTTGAGGCCCGCCACCTCGACCCATACGTAGCCGAATGCGACAGAGAGTGCGAGCCAGGAGACGGCGAAGATTATAGATCTAAGCGGGTTGAGCGCCGTCTCAACAAGTCCCGTAGGTGGCGAGAGGTAGAAGACCACATCATTATAGAGCCTGTAGGCCAGGGAGTTCAGGCCAAAGAACCTCGCTATGGGCGCCTCAAAGAGCTGAAGGTCAGCCACTAGGATCGATAGGAGCAGCACAGGTATGTTGGTCACGTAAAGGAACTGGAGCGGCACCTTAGTCCTTATCCCTCTGAGCTGAGGCGATGTAACGGGTATCTCAACCACCATGGCCTGAAGGTAGACGAGCAGCACGACAACAGCGAAAGTCGCCAAGAGGCCCGTTACGTCAGGGAACCCGTTGGCTCTCGTAAGCACTATGAATGGGTCCCTATCATAGATCAGGGCCGGCACGACCCCAAAGTCAAGGGCTATCCTGGGGACGAAGCCGAACATGTCCCACACGACCGTCTGGGCCACCATGGCCAGTATGAAGAGGCTTATAGCGCTTCCAATCCCCCAGCCCCTCTGAAGCGCCTCGTCCATTAGGATCACCAAGTAGCTGGCCAGCACCAGCTGTATGACCACGAGGGCCTTGGTCAGAGGGGACACGGCCATACCGCTGGGCCAGAACATACCGCTTAAGGTGACCACTAGGGCCTCGGCGACCGCAAATATCACCGCCAGCGTCTTCATGGCCCCCGTGAACTTTGCCTGGTCCTCAGGGTCCGTGAGGTCAATGTCTATGAGCTTAGCCCCGGCGAGCACCTCAAGTATTAGGCCGGCCGTGACTATAGGGCCTATGCCAAGCTGCATAAGCGTGCCGACGGAGCTCGCGAAAATTATATTCATCAACGTGACAGAGGTCGCCGTGGCGGCCTGTACAGGCACGCCGTATAGCGGTATATTGCTCATTACCAGGTAAATAGCGAGGATTATGCCAGTCCAGGCGAGCCTTCTGGTCAGCGACAGCTTACGCCCTGGCTTCCTTATAGTTGGCAGGTACTCTGACGCCTTTGACAGCGCGTCAAGCAGACCCAATTAGGGACCCCTTCAAGGGGTCGACGACTTACACTACTTAAAAGGTTACATGAGCCTGAAAGCTCGTGAGAAACCTTATAAGATTAGGGCCTTAGGCTTACAACGCGGTGCGGGGGTGCCCGAGCCTGGTCAAAGGGGTCGGGCTCAGGACCCGATGGCGTAGGCCTGCGTGGGTTCAAAGCCCACCCCCCGCACCATCCCCTGTGAACTTCTAACCGGTGGTGTAGCCTTTTGGACTTTCCAGATCCCTTAAGATGGATCAGGCTAGGCCAGGAGAAAGCCAAGGACGGCAGGCTTTCCGAGGAAGACCTTGCCATCCCTACTATGCCAGGACTTCTTAACCTGGCTGGCGTAAGAGAGGTGAGGGGTCCTTACAAGCTCAGGTGGACGTGCTGCGGCCTCTACGAAGTCCTAGTAAACGGCGGAGGCAACGTGGCTGAGGTGCCCAGGGAACCCGCGCTGGACTTCGCCGTAAATTATGAGAGCTATACGGCGGGCCGCGGCGCTGAGGCCCTACTTGAGGACGGACTCCCATTTAACCTGCTTGCGTGGGAGCCCCAGGTCTTCGTGGACCACAGCGAAGCTGGGCTCTGCTTTACATTGGAGAACCGTAGCCTGTGCCTCCCTAAGGCCCTCCCTTGGTCGTCTGCCCAACAGGCTTCCCGCCTGGAGCCCAAGCCGCTCGGTCAGGAGAAGCTTAAGGTTGGATTCCTTGAATTGGACCATAACGGCACCCTTGAATCGCTTGGCCGTGGCCTGAGGGCGTGGGTGGGCAAGGAGGTCTCAGCAGCGGTCTCGGAGGCCGGGGCCACCCTAATCCTGAAAGAGGATGTTGTGAACATGCGAACGGGGCTATTCGATGTGATGGTCTCTGTTCTCTACCCCCTGAGGTTCGTTAGCTTTAGGCTTAGGCCAGGAAGCTCGCTGACAACAAACGTATTGACCCTTAAGGGGCCCACAGCGGTCTCCATCGTATCTCCTAACCCCTTCAAGGCCCTGATAAAGGATGGATCCCTGACTATCGAGGCCCCTAGGGGCTCGTTATTGTATGTCGTTGAGGGAGGCGAAGTCCAGGCCTTCAGGACGCTCCTAGAGGCCATTGTAAGATGGGGCGGCAGGTCTAAGATGAGGCTCGGCTCCGTGATGCCAGGGCCCGCTGCAGTCCTGGCAGACTCCGTGAGGTCTGAAAGCGCAGGAACAGCCAACCTGAACTTACTGGTCCTGAACCCTACAGGTTATGACGGTGAGCCTGAAATCAGGCTAAACCTGCCTGTCGAAAGGGCTGAAGTTTGTTCACACCTAGGATGTCTTGAGGTTCCGGGCGACAAGAGGGGGATCTTGAGGGTTCCAGCCCCTAGCGGGTGTTACTGTTTTACAAAGCTTAAAATTAAGAGGGCCTCAAAGCCCTGAGGCCTCGCCCTCTGTCTTCAACACGAGCTCCTCTATCTTGCCCTCAGCCGCTGCAGCCACGTAGTTTATGAAGTCCTCCTCGTAGGGGACCCCTATGAACGACATGACGCCGTTGAGCGCTATGGCGGGCACGCTCATGACGCCGTACTTCTCGGCGATGTCCATGTTCTCATACGCCTCAACGGTGTCAGCCATGACCTTTGGGTTGCCCTGCTTCCACGCCTCATAGGCGAACATATTTGCCAAAAGGGCTGCGTAAGGGCAGTAGGGACAGGAAGGAGTTACGACAACCTCTATGTGCACTGCCCCCTTTAGACTTGCCAGCGACTTCTTGGTCCCCGGCTCTAGGCCGCTCTCATTCTCGCTGATCCTCATGATTGTCTCTATCAGGCCTCTCACCTCCTCGCCCGCTGGCGTACCTGTATACCTTATAACGCCACCCAACATGGCAACGGTGGGAACCCTCTCAACGTTCTGCCTCTTGAACTCCTCAAGGTCCTCAGGCCTCGACTTACTGAACACCCTAAGCTCTATCATCTTCTTGCCCTGGCGCACGGGCGAGGCGTCCGCTATGGTCTTCATCAGCTTATAGGCGTCTTCGCAGGTCTCGCACCTCGAGGGGTCATCTATAAAGACTTCTATGGTCACAGGGTTGACCATGTAGGCCAGCGTGTCCTTCAGCTCCCTTATGAAGTCCTCGTCGAACTCCACGTCAAAGTACCTTCCCATAGCCTTATCCCTGACGCCTAAACGGCGTAACAGAGTTTTTAAACGCGCGTTAAAGAGACGAGAGCTTGTGATCCTTATATAAACATGGTTTTATAAGGGCTAATGCCATTGATGCTCAGCTGGAAGTGTAAAGGCTGTGAACAACGCGAGGAAACCGCTGCAGTCGCCCTGCGAGGTTGCAGCGAGAGAGGTAATGCCATCGATAAGGGCCTCTATAGCCTATGTACTCACGACCGAGATGAGGCTTTCCAAGTATGAGGCAGCTAGGCTGCTTGGGCTTACACCAGCAGCCATATCAAATTACCTTGAAAGAAAACGAGGTGATAAATACTTTGACCAAATAGTTAAGGACCCAAGGAGCATGGCCATGGTCAAGGAGGCCGCCGGCCTTGTCCTGGCGGCATGGTTCGACGAGAGGGCTTCGCAGCAATTTCAGTACATAACGTGCGCTATATGTAGTAGCATTAACGAGGCCGCCAAAAGATATGGATGCCACTTCCTGAGATCGCTTGGCCCAGCTGAAGGTCTTAAGCATTAAAAAACCTTAGGGCCTAAACCTACAACAGGAGCTGTGAGGAGCTGGCTGCATGGACGCGAAGTTAAGGGACTTCGTAGAGAAGTCCATAGAGCTATTGAGCTCGGTGGGGGACGTTGAGATTCTAAGGTACCCAAGCGACCAGAGGGCGCGTAGCGTTGATGCCGCTCTAAGGGTCTCAGGCAAGGGCTCTATAATCGTGAAGCTATCGCGTGACACCTCTGAGGTCGGGCGGGCCGAGAGGGAAGAGCTTAAGAGGCTCTCGGCGACCATGAAGGTTAACGCCTTCGTTGTGGCAAACAGCAGGGATGGGCAGGAGCTGATAAAGGGCGTCATATACGACCTTGAGGGCCTAAAGGTGTTGACCCCCGAGACCATAGTGGACGCGGCAAGGGACTACGAGCAACCGGCCATATTTGAGGATAGGGACGGCTTTAAGATAAAGATAAGCGGTGAGGTCCTCAGGAGCCTCAGAATAGGGAAGGGCTACAGCCGTGGAGCCCTTGCTGAAAGGCTCGGCGTTTCGAGAAGGACTATCTACGACTATGAGCGTGAAGCCGTAAAGCCCACGCTTGAGATAGCTGAAAGGATAATCAGGGAGTTTGGTGAGGACGTTGTGATGCCTGTTAACATCTTTGACTCCTCCGAAGAGGTTGTGGCAAGCAAGGCCAGCTCTCAGGGGCCTCCGCTTGACAGCAGGGTAGAGGAGATAATATTTGAGAGGCTGAAGAGAAATGGGTGGAAGCTGTATCACGCGAGAAGGGCGCCCCTTGACATAGTTGTCGCAAAGGAGTCCGTTAGTGTGCTCCTCACGGTCCCCCATGTCCGCGACGACGTCCAGCAGCTCAGCGACAGGTTCAGTAACATGAGTAAGCTCGCTAGGATAGTAAGGGGCTACGCCTACCTTGTAGCTGAAAGAGAGAGGTCGTCTGAGCTGAAGAGTATAATTGACGATAGCGGGCTTGTACTTACTGTTGATGAGTTGCTAGAAGCCCTAGGCGAGCTCCATGAGAGCGGCAAGGCTTCTCGCAATAACTGGTAGGCCTGGCGTCGGAAAGACAACCCTGGCCCTCGCTCTCGCAGACAAAGCCAAGGGGATCGGCTGTAGGGTAGGGGGGTTCGTGACCCCTGAGATAAGGACCGCAGCGGGTCCTAGGTGGGGATTTAAACTAAAGGATCTCTACGACGGCGATGAGCACCTGCTGGCCTCCGTTGACTCCACGGGGGTCAGGATTGGCAAGTATAGGCTTGACCCAGACGCCGAGGACTTTCTGTTGTCAGTAATTACAAAGGCCTTGAGCCTTGCAGACCTTGTCATAATTGATGAAGTGGGCCCTATGGAGCTCTCGCTCAAGGGGTTCAGGGAGGCCATAAGGGACCTATTAACCAGGAGGCCCTTGCCTACAGCTATAACCTTCCATTACAGGCTTCGACAGTCTGACCCCCAGATCTATTACCTCATCAGCAGGGATAAAGTAATAGAATTGACGGAGCATAATAGGGACCTGATCAAGGCGAGGCTGGACGAGCTCGTGCGGTGGCTAGTTGATGAGGCTTGCAGTGATAAGGGAGGGCAGGGCCCTGCTTTACATACCTGACACCAGGCGCGCTGTAACAGAGCACGGAGGCCTGGAGCCCGCCTGGCTTGAGGTCTTCTACAACCCAGTTATGACATTTAATAGGGACCTCTCAGTACTGATGGCTGAGGCCTTTCTCAGCTCGATAGGCCTTAGCGCCTTCTTCGTTGACGCGCTCGCAGGCACTGGAGTAAGGGGGGTTAGGTACGCGCTAGAGCTGAGCAGGGTACAAGAGGGGATAGTAAATGACATAGACCTCTCGGCCTTCCGCCTGATAAATATGAACGTGAAGATAAACGCGCTCAACGGCGTCCTTAGGCCAGCTAACAGGGACGCAAACGTCCTGTTATTGTCTTTGAGGAGGGAGCTAGGCATGACGTTTAACCTAGTTGACGTGGACCCCTTCGGGAGCCCCGCGCCCTACCTAGCCTCAGCGATCTCGGCCCTTGGCAGGGGAGGTCTGCTAGGGGTTACAGCGACGGACCTCGCGGTGCTGGGCGGCTCCAAGCCCTTGGCGGCGAAAAGGAGGTACTGGGTGAATATGCCGTTGCCGCTTAGACACTACAGGGAGGTGGCAATTAGGTCGCTGCTTGGTTACATGGCCAGGGTCGCCGCGTCAATGGATAGGGCGTTGAAGCCCCTCGCCTCGTTCAGCGTAGACCACTACGTAAGGCTCTTCGTCTCGTTCGATAGGGGCGCAAGGAAGTCCGATGAGGTCCTTGAAAGGGATCTTGGCTGCCTTGACTTAATGGAGGGTGGAGTGGTTAGGCTGACAGAGCTTCATGACAACTGCTATGGCCCCCTCTGGAGAGGGCCTCTCTATGACCAAGAGCTCGTGGACAGGGCCCTTAAGCTCCTAGACAAGGTGCAAACACTTGAAAGCTTGGAGAGGCTCAGGAGGGTGCTGGGGGTCGTTAGACAAGAGCTGAGCCTGCAGAACTACTTCCACCAGAGGCTCGACTACCTGTGCTCAGCCCAAAGGCGTAACATACCTAGCCTTGAAAGCGTGAAGAAGTTGTTAACGGACCTAGGCTTCTCGTTTTCCAGGACTCATCTCTCTGACGTGGGATTCCGTACCGATGCGCCGCCTGAGGTCTTATCGCGCATCTGCGGCGAGGCACTGTCTGTTGCAGGGCCAGGACGAGGCTAGACGGCCTTAACGCCTTTAAACCTCCTTACCACAGGGCCTGAGATCATAGCAATATGACAATTAGAAGGGCTGATGCCCCGCGTTAACTGAGCCGCTTTCGTCCTAAAGCCTGAAGTCCTCAAAGGCCTGTTCAGCTAAAAGGTTGCCCAACAAGGCATCAATCAATTTTAAGTTCGCAAAAGGTAACCCAACAAGGTAAGAAGGGGTTAATGCCCACGGGCCCTGGGACCTATGGCAGAAGGCCGTTAATAGTCGTAATAGATGAAGACGACGATATAGGCTCCACTATAGGGACCTCTGTCGTTAAGGGCTATGAAAATGTTGAGAGGGCCGCCATGCTTTTTGCCGTTGAGAGACCAGAGGACGCTGATACTAACGCCATCTTCGCCGGTCTTAACCTCTACAGGCAGCTTGAAAGGGAGGGCAGGAGCCCTGAGATCATGATAGTTGGCGGCCACCCGCGCGGCGGCCTGATCGCTCAGGACCTTGTCAAAAGGCGAGTCAAGGAGGCCGCGGACGGCAACGACTACGAGCTGTACCTGGTCAGCGACGGACTTGACGAGATCTTGATGGCTGAGGTCCTGAGGGACGTGGGCCCGATAGCTGGCGTGAAGAGGGTCATAGTGGAGCAGAGCCTTGGGGTCGAAGGGGGCTACGTCCTGCTGGCCAGGTACATCAGGAAGGCCCTGAACGATCCCAGGTACTCGAGGTACTTCCTTGGCGTGCCTGGGGTGCTTCTGCTGGTCTTTGGCGTTCTCACCATATTCGGCTACTTGATCCTGTCACTGAAGATCATGGCTGCGCTGCTTGGCCTCTTCCTGGTCCTGAAAGGCTTCAACGTTGAGGACGTTGCCTGGAGGGCTGCAAGGTCAGCAGCCCTGAGGATCAAGGAGAGCAGCCCTCTGCAGCTGGTCGGCATTGGAATATTGGCCGTGACGCTTATCATAGCCCTTTACGGCATGTACTTCACGCTGAGGTCACCAATGGAGTTATCAGTTAAGGCGGGAAACATAGTGTCCTTTGACCTCACGCTGATAATCATAGGCGTCGTAATGTACGTAATGGTGTCTGAGGTCTTCTTTAAGCTGTCTCGTAGAGACTTCAGCCTCTGGAGGGAGACGGAGGCCGTGCTTGCCCTGATATTCATGGCCGTGAGCCTTTACGCCCTAGGAAACGCTATGAGCTCCCTAAGCGCCCCCCTGGTACTCACAAGCTCCTACGTGTACCAGCTTGTGATAGGGAGCGGCTTCCTGCTTTACGCCGTAGTGGGCGCAGCGTCAGCAGCCCTCCTCGAGATACTTCGCAGGGTGAGGGAGCGTGCCTGAAAGTCCCTATGACCCCTACGAGGAGGCCTACGCGCTGATTAAGGAGAAGGGGGACTGGCTCGGGGCCCTCAACGCGCTTGAGAAGAGACAAGCCGACTTCGTGCTGTTCTTAGTCTACTATGACCTAAAGAGGAGGGGCAAGAGTGTCAGGCCGGGCCCTAGGCCGGGGACCCTCCTCCTTGAGGAGAGGCCTGGGAAGATCGCCGAGATACTTGTTTTAAGCGAGGGGACGACGGTGAGACCCTTGGAGATAGCTGAGTGGAGCAGGCTCGCCGTTTCAGACTCACATGACCCTGTCGTCGCAGTAGTTGATGAGAGCGGCGGGGTCACCTATTACGAAGCCCGAACGGTTAAGGAGCTAACCTGATGGCTTGACCAGTTAGAGTAGTCTCATAGCCAGGAGCGTTGCGACCAGCGACGCAAGGCTCGGCGCGGCTGACATCCTCCTGCCCCTCTGAAGGGCTGCTGCAGGTAAGGGGGCCAGCGGGGCCATGAACAGGAGCACGTTTAAAGACCCTGCAAGTGAGCCGAGGCCGAGGAAAGCAAAGGCTGTAGATGAAGCCACGTAGGACGCCATTACCCTTATGGCTACAGCTGACACCGCGGGGACCACCGCTGAAAGCGACTCGAGAAGGATTCCCTCGACCCTCACGGAGCTCACAGCCCTCATGGCGTCATTTATAACGTCGGCGAAGCTCTCTATGGCTCCCCCAAGACCTACCCTGCCAGCCACCCTGAAGGCCTTAGCGACGGCCTCTACTACCCTTCCTCCTGCCGGCGCTGCCAGCCTCAGCTGCTCATCAAATGTCATGCCCAGCCTCGCCCTAGCCGCCGCCTCGCGAAGCTTGGCCGCGGCCAGCGACGCCTTCCTTTCAGCCACCACGTTCAAAGACTCTGAATAGACTGCCGCAATGGCCAGAACTGCTACCGCAATAGCAATACGACCCCACGCCGTGAACGCCGAGGTCAGGACAGCAGCGGTGAGCGTCAGGCCTCCTATTGACCAGCCGCCTTCAAGGTCGCCAAGCCTCGGCCTCTCAACAGCGAGCAGCAGAGCGCTGCCTACGGATATGGCTGCTGAGATGGCTGCCAGGGGGGCAAGGAGCGAGGCGCTCCCTATTACAGCTATTGGGACCAGTATGGCCGCTGAGGCCACTAGCGTTATAACGCCCTCTACGACCACCTCCCCTACCTTAACGTAGTTTGACCAGGAGGTCCTTACGAGGTCAAGCGTCCTGGAGTAAAGGGTCGCCATAAGCCTTGACCTGGGGAGCCCCAGCTCCTCCGCGTTGAGCAGCTCCATTATGATCAGCCTCAGCCTCTGGCTAGGGCTTGTGTCAGCCAGGAACCTGAGGGCAGCCCTCTCGTCGTTCCCAGAGGCCATGAGGGCCTCAAGCCTCCAGGCCTCGCGGCCCAGGAACCTGAGCTTGAGCTCCCTCGCCGCGTAGACGAGCAGGTTGGCCAGGTCCCTTGAGGAAGCCGCATAAGGTATCAGGAAGGCAAGGGCAGCCGGCAGCTCGCCCTCTGTCCCGGACGCCACCACGTATGAGTACGTCCTTGCGGCTATATATGGGGCAGCCGCTGAGAACGCCGCGCTGGCGGCCAGGACGACTGCCCAGAGGGGGTCCCTCAGTATTAAGAGGACGACAGCGGACGCCAGGGCGAGGGACGCGGAGACCGGCAGTGAGGCCCTGTCCGCGGCCCTTAGCCACCTGGCGGCTCTTCCGTAAAGCCTAGGGTCGTAGAAAGCCTTACGCCAGCTCATATAACGTCACCGTATCTCGACATGTAGAACTTGGTTAGTTCAGCCCTCAGCTCCTCAACAGACCTGCCCGCAAGGGACTCCAGGAACTTGGCCCTCTCCTTAAGCTCTGTCTTCACGTCAGCTATGCCCAGCTTGTCCGCCGCCCAGGAGAGCTGGTGGCTCCTCTCTGCTATGTCGTTGGGCGAGCTCGATGAGCCCTCCTTGAACACCGGCACCGCCTCGTACTCTATAACCTCGGCTATCTCGCGGACCCTCCTGACGGCCTTGCCGCCGAGGCCGGGCGTCCTGCCCAGCTGAACTATGGCCTTCACCGACTCGAGGAAGAGCCTGGGGAGCTTGATGGGCTCCATGGAGAGCCTCACCAGGACTCCGCTGGGAGAGTCCGAATGGATTGTCGTTAGGGCGCCATAGCCGCTGGCCGCCGCCTGAGCTAGGAGCCTGCCCTCCCTCCCCCTCACCTCGCCCACCACAACATAGTCGGCCCTCCTCCTCAGGGCGAACCTGAGCAGGTCCTCAAGGGTCACCTCCTGGACCTCCTGGCCCGGCACCCTGGGCCTCGTCACGAGGGAGTCCCAGAGGGGGCCCACGACAACGAGCTCGGGAGTGTCCTCAATAGTCACGACCTTCACGTACGGAGGCAGGAGGCTCAGGAGGCTCTGCAAGACCGTGGTCTTGCCTGAGCCCATGGAGCCGCTCACCACTATGAAGCCCTGGGCCTCCTCTATGACCCACAAGTACGCCGCCGCCACGACGTCTATGGTCTTGCTGGCGAGCAGGTCAGCTATCGTGAAGGGCTTCTGGGGGTACTTCCTTATAACAAACGTGCTGCCGAACCTGCTGACCTCTGCCATAAATGAGACCGAGACCCTGTGGCCTTCGGCCGTCAGGCCCTCGGCGTAGGGGGAGGCTATGCTGACGGCCTTGTTGGCCCTCCTGGCCAGCTCGATAGCAAGACCATCGGCCTCCTCAGGGGTCAGCGAGACGCTGGTCAACATCCACCTCGACGGGTACAGCTTATGTATGACGGCCACGTTACTTGAGAAGCCCGAGTACGAGATCTCCTCTATGTGCGGGTCTATTATGAGCGGGTAGAGCTTACCGTAGCCGCTCCTGTGCTTCCTCACCAGGTACTCCTCGGCCTCGTCCTTTGGTCTCGAGAGGCCTGTAGCTATCTCGAGAAGCCTGTCCTCCCCTACGGGCTCGGGCTCCTCGACCGAGAGCCTTGGGAGGCCGTCCCCTCCCCTGTAGATGATGTACCTAACAGGCCCTATGCTGTACTGGGTCACTATTGACCAGGTAGGAGGCGCCGCCCTGCCCTCATCAGGTCCTGCTGAGCCCTCAGAACGGGCAGGCCTTCCCTCAGGCCTGCCCCTAAGAAAAAACCTCAGGGGCAAAGGGGTTTCCCCTCAGCCAAGGGACGTCGGCTGGGTGTAGTAGGTAGCGCCGCCGGCGTTGTACGCCACGTAGACCTCGGAGTACGTGCCTGGGACTACCCTGACCATGGAGGCCTCAGAGCCTGGCTGTATCACCAACGGCTGAGTGAGGTTGATGTTGTACCTGCCCGTAGAGTTGACCAGGAAGATGCCTGTGACCTGAATGGCTGTTTGCTCATTGTTTACTATCTTCAGGTAAAGTATTGATGAGGTGGAGTTTATGGGCTCGTCCGTCCCCACCACGCTGACCGTTGAGCCCAGGCTCATGAAGGCCCCGACGCTCCTCTGGAAGTACGAGTACACGAAGAGGCCTCCAACTACGGTAGCGGCGATCAGGATGACCGCGCCCACCAGGTTGGACAGGGACCTCCTACCCCTGGCCCTCACCTCCTCTCACCAACTCAGTAAGGGCCCGCGGCGTGCTTTTCGATTTCAAGGCAGAAATGCTAATAAGCCCGAACATGACGTCAAGAGGGGGGTCTTCATGGCTAAGTACGAGCCCGTTGAGGACGTGAAGGTCTCGCCCGATGCCCCCTTGAGCGACCTGATAGAGCTTTACGGTAAGGAGTACGGGTTCATGGCGGGTCACCTGTGGAGGGCGGCCCAGGTACTGGGCGAGGGGCTTAAGGACTCAGAGCTGAGGGTCCTCTCGTTCACGGGCAACCTAATTTCAACTGGGCTCAGGGGTGTCATAACTCAGCTGATCAGAGAGAGGCTGTTCAACGTAGTCATAACGACCTGCGGGGCCCTAGACCACGATATAGCAAGAGCGACAGGCGGCAAGTACCTTAAGGGCTTCTTTGAGGCCGACGACGTAGACCTAGCGAGACATGATATACACAGGCTGGGCAACGTCTTCATAAGGGTTGAGGACTATGGGCCAAGGGTTGAGAGGTTCGTCAGGGACCTAGTAGCTAGGGCCGTTTCCGAGAGGGAGGAGTGGGGACTTTACGAGCTGCTGAAGCTCGCTGGGCAGATGATAGAGGACAAGGACAGCTTCCTGAGGGCCGCCTATGAGGCTGACGCCGACGTCTTCGTCCCAGGCTGGGCGGACGGCGCCTTTGGGACTGACCTGTTCTTCGAGAGCCAGAGGGGCCTTGGAGTGAAGATTAACTACTTTAAGGACATGAAGAGGCTGGCTGACCTCTTCTTTGGAACTAAGGGAAAGGCGACAGCGCTGATAATTGGAGGAGGTATAAGCAAGCATCACGCCATCTGGTGGAGCCAATTCAGAGGGGGCCTAGACTACGTCGTTTACGTAACTACAGCCGTGGAGTGGGACGGCTCGCTCAGCGGAGCCATGACTAGAGAGGCGATAACTTGGGGCAAGGTAAAGCCCACGGCTAAGCACGTCACAGTGTACGGGGACGCTACCATTATCTTGCCGCTTCTTGCAGCTTACCTCTTAAAGCACTAAGGTTAATATTTATATTAGAGTTGATAGGTTAGCGTCCGTCTTCATAACTCCTTAAAAATGCTTATAAGTTTATCAGTTCCTCTTAACCAGAGCCTGAGGTCTCTTATGGGCCTAGAGGTAAGGTGAAAGGGGAGGGCCATTGGCGCAGGAGCAGGAGAGCAAGCCCAGGGAGAGATTCACTGAGATCAGCGTCGCTGAGTTCTTCTCCAAGAACAAGGAGCTGGCAGGCTTCTCAAACCCCACTAGGGCGCTCTACCAGACCGTGAGGGAGCTTGTTGAGAACGCACTTGACGCCACGGACTCCCACGGGATACTCCCTGACATCAAGGTACACATAAGGGAGGTGGAGCCAGAGACAGAGGACAGGCCTGCTCGGTACGAGGTAACGGTTGAAGACAATGGCATAGGCGTGCCTAAGACCGTGATGGCTCAGGCCTTCGGCAAGGTCCTCTTCAGCAGCAAGTACGTCATCAGGCAGACCAGAGGCATGTACGGCCTAGGCGTGAAGGCCGTCACCTTGTACGCCCAGACCACGACGGGCAGGCCCGTGTTCGTCGTGAGCTCCCAGGAGAACAGCGAGTACGTCTATTACCAGAAGGTGAGGATCGACGTCAAGAGGAACGAGCCCCTGGTGGCAGAGGACGGACAATTTCTCAAGAGGAGCTCATGGCACGGCACTGTAGTCAGCGCCCTTGTTGAGGGCGATTGGCAGAGGGCTAAGCCCAAGATTATAGAGTACATAAGGAGGACCGCTGTCGTTGCGCCCTACGCAGAGATATGGCTCGTAACCCCTGAAAACGAGATCTACTTCTTCCCGAGAGCCACCAAGAAGATGCCCAAACCGCCGAGGGAGGCGAAGCCCCACCCCCATGGAGTTGACCTGGAGCAGGTGAAGGTTATGCTCGAGAGCACCAAGGCTGAGAACCTCCTTGACTTCCTGAAGGAGGAGTTCCAGGGCATAGGCGACAAGACCGCTACTGAGTTCCTCAGGTCTGTTGGCATCAGGTCAGACATGAGCCCAAAGACCCTCCTCCGCAAGGACAGGGCTAAAGAGCTCGAGGAGTTCGTAACTAAGCTCAGGACCTTCAAGGGCTTCAGGGGCCCCAGGAGCGACTACCTAAGCCCCATAGGCGAGGAGCTGATAGAGCTAGGCCTGACAAGGATGTTCAAGCCTGAGTGGGTTAAGGCCGTCACGAGGCCGGCCAGGGCCTATCAGGGGCACCCCTTCATAGTGGAGGCTGGGATAGCCTTTGGCGGCTCCATAGAGCCCCAGGAGGAGCCCATACTTCTGAGGTTCGCGAACAAGATACCCCTGCTCTATGAGGAGAGGGAGGACGTTTCATACAAGGTAGTGACCTCTGTGGACTGGTCTAGATACGGCGTCCAGGAGCCCTACCAGTTAGCGGTGCTTGTTCACGTGGCCAGCACCAAGGTGCCCTACAAGGGGGTCGGCAAGGAGAGCATAAGCGACGTACCTGAGCTCGAGTCCGAGATAAGGAACGCTGTCCTTGAGGTCGCTAGGAGCCTCAGGCTTTACATATCAAGGAAGCAGAGGGAGGAGATGGTCAAGGAGAAGCTTGTCACCATAGCGAAGTATATACCTGAGGTCGCCAGGAGCCTCGCTATCCTCTCGCTGCCGCCGGAGAAGCTTGACAAGCAGTACAGGGAGCTGGAGGCCAGGGCCCGTGAGCTACTTATAAGCAGCGTCTCATCGTCGGTTGAGATGCCTAAGATAGACGGCCGGAGGGCAGACCCTAGGGCCCTCGTGGAGGCCATAATCAAGGGCGTCGAAATTGAGGAGGTGAGGTGAGGTGCCTGAGGCCTACCAGGACAAGATAGACCTAGAGGCGAGGAAGCGCGGAATAAATGTAATGAACGGCACCTTCAGTAAGCTGTTAGAGAGCCTTGAAAGCGGCAAGGAGCTGAAGCTTGTGATACCTAAGAGGACGCTTACAAACACCATCTTTGACCCTGAAAAGGGCATATTGAAGCTTGGCGTCTCCAAGCTAGAGCGCAGGTTTCTTGACATGAACGAAGCCAGGAGGTTCATGCAGACGCTTGTCATGGCCTCCATAATCTACAGGGCCCTGATCGAAAACGAGTACCCCACGATAAGGGACCTCTACTACAGGGGCAAGCATACAATAGTCTACAGGGACCTTGAAGGAAGACATCGCGAGGAGAACACCTGGGACGAGCAGGCTGAGAGCGACGCGGTCCTGAGGGACCTTGAGGTCATGCTTGGGCTCCTCAGGGAGGACCTCATGATACTAAGCAAGGAGAAGGGCAAGGTAGTTGGCAACATGAGGATAAGGAGCGGCAACGACGTTATAGACCTGTCAAAGCTTGGCCATGGAGCCTACGCAATAGAGTCGACGCCGGATCTAATAGAGTTCCTGGACGTTGACGCTGAGTTCGTCCTAGTGGTTGAGAAGGACGCGGTCTTCCAGCAGCTCCACAGGGTCGGCTTCTGGCAGAAGTACAAGTCTATACTCGTCACAGGCGCAGGGCAGCCTGACAGGGCCACGAGGAGGTTCGTGAGGAGACTCAACGAGGAGCTGGGGCTCCCAGTGTACGTGCTTACCGACAGTGACCCCTACGGGTGGTATATATACAGCGTGTTCAAGGTGGGAAGCATACAGCTCAGCTACGAGAGCGAGAGGCTAGCGACGCCGAAGGCCAAGTTCCTCGGGGTCTCGATGAGCGACATCTTCGGCCATGGCCGTAAGAAGCCCTACCTGACTGATGAGGAGAGGAGGAACTACATAATTAAGGCGAAGGAGCTTGACATAAGGAGGGCAAAGGAGCTCATGAAATACTCATGGTTCCAGACCAACCTCTGGAAGAGGGAGATCGACATGTTCCTGGACAAGAAGGCGAAGCTTGAGATAGAGGCCCTGGCCAGTAAGGGGCTCAGGTTCCTGGCGTTCCAGTACCTCCCTGAGAAAATTCAGACGCACGACTGGATAGAGTGAGCTCTTAGCCCTGCACAGGAGCTATGTAGATAAGTATCTGCTCAGGCCCTGATGAGCTAACACTGATCTTGAGCGGGTAGTCCGTCGCGTACTCTATTGTAATGCTCTCAGCAAGGCCCACTATGGGCTTCAGTGATGAGAAGAGAGACTTCGCGCTGTAAGAGGCCTTGGTCTCGCTCTCAACGCTTATCTCCTGAAGCGGTGAGCCGGCCTTCATGATCCACGTGTACTCCTTTTCCTCGGCAGAAGACCTGACTATGAGGGAGTCCTCCCTCGCTATCAGCTCAACTATGTCGCCGACCGTCTTGACGTCAGCTATCAGCACGGCCAGGTCGTCAGCAGTCATAACTATCCTGGCCGTAGGCCTTAGGTCGATCTCCCTTATCTCAGCCTCCGAGGTCTCCATGGCTGTCACCGTGAACGACCTGCCGAATGAAGTCTTCTTGTCCTGAAGTTCTACGGAGAGGCCCGTGAAGCCGCTCTCATAATGTAATATCACAGCGTCGTTCCTCGTGGCCCTCCTCGCAACCTTGTACAGCTCGCTTGCGCTGAAGTTAAGGCCTACATCACCGTCAACCGTGTATTCGTCAAAGGCGCTGGGCTCGAACTTAAACAAGCCGAGCACGGTCTTGTCAGGGCTGAAGGCCCACAGAACCGCGCCCTCCTGCGAGGCCTTTAACGTGGCCTCATCGCTTATCTTCGCTATGGCCTGGGCGACCCTCTTGAGGTCAGTGCCCTGAGGGTAGAGCGCCCTAAATGATACCAATCGGGCTCCCCAGGCCCTCTTATATCTGAGGAGGTTTAAAATGCGGGTGAGAGTTAGTAGACGTAAGCTATCACTACGCCTCCCAGGTGCTTCTGAATGGCCTCCTTGTGGGTCATGACGCCCTGGCTGGTCGACAGTATCAGGAAGCCCAGGTCCCTGCTAGCTAGGTAGCCCCTCAGGTGCTCAGGTAGCTTGAGCAGCTCCCTGTAGGTCACTGGCGTCCTAGGCTTAACGGCCCCCACCTTGTTTATGTGGCCCAGCAGGGTGACCCTGAGCTTTCCCCACCTTCCGTCATCTATGTATTCAAAGTCCCCTATGTAGCCCTCGCGCTGAAGTACCCTCAGAACTGCAGCGGTCAGCTTAGAGGCCGGCATCAGGATGACCTCCTTATGCCCCCTGACCTCAGCGTTGTATATCGCGGAGAGGTGCGCCGCCAACAGGTCATGAACCATGCCAATCACCTCACGAGTACTTCGTGAACCCCAGCTCGGCCGCTATCTCCCTGAAGCACTGGCGACAGAGGTAGAGCCCGTACTTCTGTATGACTGCGTCCCTTGTGCCGCACCTCTGGCACCTCTGGGCCCCGCGGCCCATAGTCTTGGGCTTAGGTGGCCTTATCTTACCCATATCGCTCACCTCACACTATCGTGACCCCGAACTCCTTGTTGAGCAGCACCATGGTTTCCTCCGGGCGGACCCTGTGCCTTAAAGGTATTCTTGAGCGGGCACGCCTACGCCTCTCGACCCTGAAGCCGGGCCTTTCCACGGTCAAACACACGTCCATCCCCACTATGCCTATCTCTGGGTCGTACTTGGCGCCTGGCAACAGAATGTACTCAGGTACGCCAAAGCAGACGTTACCGTGACGATCTATGCTGGAGGCCTTTACCCTGCGGCCTACCGCCTCAAGGGCCCTCTTTAGGAATTCCATAGCCCTCTCCTTCCTTAAGGTCGCCATCACAGCTATGTTATCCCCTTTGTGAATTCCGAAGGCCCTTATGGTCTTCTTGGCCTTCCTCATGACAGGCCTCTGCCCCGTCAGCTGCTCTAGCAGGGCCTGCACCTTGGCCAGCTTCTCCCCGCCCTGCCCGAGGGCTATGTTAACGGTGACCTTGGTTATCCTTGGCCTCCTGATCGGGTTCTCATCCCACTCCTTCAACACCCTGTTGATTACCTCCTCGCTCAGGCTGACGGACAAGGTCTCACCCCGTTACAGTTATGAGAGGCCTGTCCCTGCCGACCACGTAGACGTAGCTCAGCGACGTCTCGAACTTATTGCCAGCTGGGTCCTCTAAGGCTACGATGCTCCTCTCCCAACCCCATCCCCTTGTCACTGAGACTATCTTTCCATACCTTCCCATGTTCCTTCCCCACACGACCAAGGCCAGGTTGCCTACCTTGAACTCCACATGGTCCTTGACCTGTGAGCCTGGTATCGAGAGCAGAAGGCTGTCAAGGGGTCTGTAAGGCAACTGACCGCCCTTCTTAGGATCCTCGACCCTTATCAGGACGTTTCTGCCGTCGCTGAGGTGAAGCTCGAAGTGACCGCCCTTGACCGTTGTGACCCCCTCTACCCTCACCAACTTCAAGCTAGCCTCCTCCTTAGGTATCTCTACTAGGCGTAGGGTCCCTCTGGGATCTGGGAGAACCCTGTAGTAGGTCCCTATCTTCGGTACCTCAACAACGTCCATTATTCCAACGGGCCACTTATAATTCCTGACATACTTACCGTCAACCTTCACCTCACCCTGTGCTATGATCTTCCTGGCCTCCCTGTTGCTCTCAGCGAGCTTTAGGAGGTCCCTAACAACTAGCAGGAGCGGAAGGCTGCGATCTGACGGGTGCGGGCCTGGACTTGGTTTGACCGTCCATGGCCTCTCCTTCCTCGGGATCCTCTGAACCGAAGGCGCTGCAAGGGCCTTCATATGCCTCGAGCCGCCCATCCTAGCCATTACTTACCACCATCCTGCTGAGCGCCCTGTTGCTGGGTCTGTAGGGCCTCTACCCTACCCCCACGGCGCTCTATTATTCTTCTCCGCCACTTGTCCTTCAGGTTAAGGTCGAGAATTAGGAGATTCCAGGGCCTGAACTTCACAAGGACCTCGGTGCCATCGGCCTTCTTCCTAGTTATGCCTTCGACCTTAACCCAGAGCCCCTTTAGATCAACCTCTGCCACCTTGCCGGTCTTACCCTTATGGTCCCCCTTCATTATCATGACTCTGTCCCCGACCACGACCGGTAGCGACCTAATTCCTAGCTTGTCCCTGAGCTCCCTGCTCAAGTGCGCTGAGGCCAGCTTATGTCTTAGGTGTAGGGGCGCGTTGTAAAAGGCCTTCCGCTGGACCTTAGGCTTAGGGCTCGCCAAGGCCTTCACCTCATATTATTATGGTCGCTAACTTCGCTATAGACGGCCACCTCTCGGCAGCCTCCCTTGCCACGGGTCCCCTTACTTCAGTTCCCTTAGGCGTGCCGTCCTGGTTTATGAGGACCACAGCGTTGTCATCAAACGAGACCCAGCTGCCGTCAGGCCTGCGGTAAGGTCTCTTCTGCCTTATAACAACGGCATAGCTTATCTGCTTCCTTATCTGCGGCGTGCCCTTCTTGACGGTAACTATCACGAGGTCCCCTGGGCCCGCTGCGGCAAGCCTTCTCACCCTGGTCTTGACGCCAGGTACGTCAACGATCATGGCCTCCTTAGCCCCACTGTTGTCCGCAACGTCTACATAGCTGCCTACCTGAACGCCTGTGCTGACCCCGAAGCGAGACAACACCGCGGAGAACTTCTGCCTCTTGACCATTCCTTCACACCTCCACCTTGCCAAGCAGGACAAACTTCACGGTCTTTGACAGCGGCCTGGTCTCGCCGATTACGACCTTATCTCCTACCTTTACGCTTATGCAAGGCGGGACGTGAACGTGCTTACGCGTCCTCCTCCACTCATACCTCTTGTACTTACTGTCGTAGTGAAGGTAGTCATGCCTCACAACAGCGGTCTTGTTCGCCTTCAGCTTCTCAACCACTCCCTCCAGCAGAACCCCCCTGACCCTGAGGCTCCCGTGCCAAGGACAGTTAGGATCATCACAAGTAGTCGTAGGCGGCTTCACGCCAGGTATCTGAAGCGCCTTAACCTTACTAGGCGCTGGCATTTAGTGCCCCTCGCGTCCTCAGCCCTCGTTAGCCAAAGGAGTTATAAGGCTGTCGGAACAGGGTTCAAGAGCGCCTGGCCCTGCTCTCAGGCCTATTGATTACCCTGAAGCCCTCTAGCAAGACTCTCCTTCCGTTATCAAGCTCTAGGGCTAGTAGTGCGCCCTCCTTGAGGACCTTGACCTCCCTTGGTCTTCCGTTCTTAACCGTTCTCAGCGTTATTGTGCGGGAGGTCTCCCAGGTGATTACGCCTTCTAGGCCTTCTACCGTTGGGTCAGGGTGCCTTACAACTCTAGCCCTAAGCCCTATGAGAACCCTTCTGTCAATATTTCTTTCATCTATCTTCAACTGGCTTCACTCTTAGCGGCCTGCTGAGAAGAAGCTGTCTTCTCACGCATTATTGTCAATATCCTCGCTATGTTCTTTCTAACCTCCCTTACCCTCGCGGGCGACTCAAGAGCTCCTGCCGCTGCCTTCTGTCTCAGCGTCACCAGCTCCGCCCTCTGATCTTCTAATAACTTCCTGAGCTCAGCTACTTCCTTACCCCTGAGCTCGTCAGCGCGCAGCTTATGCTTAGGCACCCTTAGCCTCACCTCCTACTGGCTCCTCCACGGCACCCGCTACCTGGGCGCTGGAGGTGATCTCCTCGAGCTCCTTTACAGCGGCTTCGGCCTCCTCCTTGGGCCTTACCTTAATGTGAGGCTCTGCGGCCTCGGGCTCTACTATGAGTACCTCAACACCTATTATTCCGAGAGGCAGCCTGGCATGGGCTATAGCTCTATCCGTGTAAAGGTCAACCGTGTGACCGGTCTTTATGACCTTACCCATGTGATACTTCTCAAACCTGGCCCTCTCCCTCGTCAGCTTACCGCTTATAACCACCTCTACCCCTGCGGCCCCCGCCTCCATAATCCTCCTCATAGTAGCCATGGCGACCCTCCTGAAATGGTAGCCCATCTCCAGCGCTCTCGCTATCCTGAAGGCCTGGACCCTCGCATTCAGCTCCATGTTGTCAGGCTGGCTGACGCTTATCTGAACGTTCTCAAGCCCGAAGACCTTCTGGAACACCGCCTGCAACTTCCTTATCGTGGCGCCCCTTCTGCCTATGATGAGGGCAGGCCTCTCAGCAAATATGTGAACCCTTGTGCCTAGGCCGCTCTGGACTATCTGGAGGCCCGCGTAGCCAGCTGTGTAGAAGTTCTGCGCTAAATACTCGTCAAGCTTGACCCTGACGAGCCCCTGCCTGAGGAAGTAATTCTTTATCCTCGACAAGGCTAACCCCTCTCCTCCACCACGACCTCCACGTGCGACCTGGTCTTCCTAATTATGTCAGCCCTCCCAAAGGCCCTTGGGTAGAGCCTCTTAAGGGTCAAGCCCTTGTGAACCCCCACATGGACTATGTAAAGCTTCTCAACGTCTAGGTTCTTGGTCTCAGCGTTGTTGGCGGCGTTCTCGAGCAGCTTTAACATGTAACTGGCGGCCTTGACTGGGTACTTGCCGATAGGCCACCCCCACCTGTCCGCGAGTCCCCTCCTGTGGGGCACCTTCTTGCTGGCGCTCCTGAACGGGACCGGCTCCTTCAGCTCTATGACGGTCCTTAGGTACTTCTCAGCGTCAAGCAGTCTCATGCCCTTTATGGCCCTCGCCACCTCCGTCATCACCTTAGGGTGAACGGGGATGTCCCACGCCATAGCCTTAGCGGCCCGAGCCTCATCAGCGGGCCTGTAAGAGTACGCCCAGTTCGGCATCTTGATCACCCTTTAGCGGCTATGTGGAGGCTGCTCTTAGAGGCCTTGAGCCCTGGCTCACCGTGATGAACTAGCTTGGTTGTGTGGCTGAACTCGCCAAGCCTATGACCTATCATCTCAGGCGTTACCCTGACGGGCACGTACTCCTTGCCGTTGTAAACCGCTATGGTAAGGCCCACCATCTCGGGAAGGATTATCATATCCCTAACGTGGGTCTTTATCATGACGTCGCTCTTGCCGGCCTTCCTCAAGGCCCTTATCTTGTTGAGGAGCTTCCTCTGCACAGGCGTAAGGCCCCTCATTAATGACCTCCTCTCCCTGGCCGGAAGCAGCTGGACAAACTCGTCAAGGGACATAGATAGCAGCTCCTCTAAGCTCTTCCCTCTGTACCTGAATCGCTTCCACTCAGGCCTCAGCTCTATTGTCGACATCTAACGGACCCTCAGCCACCGACAAAAGGCCTTTGGATACCTTTTTAAGTGTTGTGAGACCATCAGCTTCAGAAGACTGGAGGCTCGAACTGCCTTATCATAACCTGAGTCACTACATCAAGGCTCTCTAGGGCCTTACGGACGCCCTCCACGTCGGTCGACGACTGACTCATATCAACTATGAACGTGCACTCGCCCTCCTCTCTCCTGGTTATTGACGTGCACCTGTTAGCTATGATATCCACCTTTAGGTCGCTAAGCTTCGAAGTGACCTTAGCGAGGGCGCCCGGTCTGTCCTGCATAGTGACCTCGATCTGGACGACCTTGGCGTTCTCTGCCATGATAGGGCTGACTATGATCTCCTTCTTCTCAGTGTCAGCCAGCATGGCCACAAGCATCCCAGCCTCTATGCCTAGCGACTCCCTAATAGTCTGAGGTATCGTAATTCTCCCCTTCGAGTCCACCTTGACAAGCCCTGTGAGCCTGGTCGACACTTGAGTGAACACCCCCTCTTTTAAGTCACCGCATAATAACCCTTAGTTCAGAGTATTAAAAATTTCTGTGTTCAATCACAAGCTCTGGCTTGATATTTCTTCAGGCCACGGTCCGGGTGAGTCTAGGTCTCTCATCGATTGGGCTCGTTGGCTGCCCACGTCTTCATCCCGTGGCCATGTGTTATAGCCGGTTAAGGGAAATAAGCGCATAGCGGTACCCTAAGCTATAGCGTGCTCCCTGAGAAGGGGGGGCCTCTTGTCATTTGCGCGGGCCCTGGCTTCCTTTATAACTTCATCGACCTTGTCCAGGAAGTCCCTTGGCAGCTTCTTGAACAACGGGTGAACCTCGCCAAGGCGCTGGCCGGGCCTAGGGCCTTTCCTTAGCTCGTCGCCCCACGGAGTCTCGCTGACCCTACCCTCCATGCCGAGCTGACCCCATAGGTCATCGGCAACCCCCGGCATGAAAGGCGCCATTAGGTGGGCCAGGCGCTTTACTGCGGAGGCGGCCACGTAGATGACCGTCTCCGCTTCCTCTGCCGCGCCCCTCTTAACTAGGTCCCACGGGGCCCTATCATTGAGGTACTTATTGCCGAGCCTGGCAACCTCAAGGACCTTCTCGGTGGCCTTCTTGAGCTCTATGGACTCCATGAGCCTTACGTAGTCATCGGTTAGGGAATCTATAGACTTCAGCACCTCCTCGTCCTGTGCCATAAGCCTGTGAGGCCCTGGCACAACGCCGGAGAACCTGCTCGATATGAACGACAGCACCCTGTAGGCCAGGTTCCCTATGTCATCATTTAGCTCGCTATTGACTATCCTGTAGAACTCGCTCCACTGGAAGCTAACGTCGCCGTTCTCGGGCCTCAGCCTTATCAGGACCCAGCGCCAATAGTCGGCAGGCGCTATCTCAAGGGCTTCGTCTATCCATATGCCCACCTTCCTGCTCTTGCTGAAGTGCCTGCCCTCGTAGAGCAGGTAATCAGTGGTGCTGATCCTCCACGGAAGCGCGTAGGGCTCGCCCGTGGCCAGGAGGAGGGCCGGCAGGATTATCGCGTGGAAAGGTATGTTGTCCTTTCCTATGAAGTAGGTCGTCCTGACGTCCTTGTCCTGCCACCACTCCTTCCACGCGTCAGGCCCGAGGCCCTTCCTCATGAGGTACTCCTTGGTAGCGCTGAGGTAGCCCAGGAGGGCGTCAAACCACACGTATATCGTCTTGCCCTTGGCGTCCTCGAAGGGGGCCTCGACGCCCCAGGCTATGTCCCTGGTCAGGGCCCTGGGCCTCAGGCCCTGCTTCACCCAGTCCAGGCTGTAGTTCTTCACCCTCTCGTCAAGCTCGCTGCCCTCGAGCCATTTCCTCAGGGGCTCCTGGACCTTGCCCAGGTCTATGAAGTAGTTGGTCGTCTTGACCCATATCGGGGTAGCCCCGCAGAGGACGCACCTGGGATTTATGAGCTCCTTTGGCGTTAGGAGGTGGCCGCAGTTGTCGCACTGGTCGCCGCGCGCCTGGTCATAGCCACAGTAAGGACACGTGCCTATTACGTACCTGTCCGGCAGGAATATCTTATCATTTGGGCAGAACGGCATCTCTTCCTCCGCCGGATATATGAGGCCCCTGTCCTTAAGCCTCCTGAAGAAGTCCTTGACGAACTCCTTGTGGACCTCGCTCTCCGTCCTGGAGTAGAGGCTGAAGGAGAACCGGAACTGGGAGAACAGCTCCACGTCGTAACTGTGCACCTGGTCGGTGAGCTCCTTAGGCCTCACTCCGCGGAGCCTCGCCTCAAGCTCTATTGGCGTCCCGTGCTCGTCGCTTCCAGTCACGTAGATCACGTCATTGCCCATCAGCCTGAGGAACCTGGCGTAAACGTCAGCGCTTAAGAGGTGCAGCACCGTCCCCAGGTGAGGTATGAAGTTAGAGTAGGGCCATGCGGCAGTTACTATGTACCTTGCCATGGGTTAACCCCGCTGTGCTCTGGGGCTCTGAAGGGGCTCAGGCTTATCTAGTTTTATTAAGAACGATAAGGCTTCAGAAGCCTGAGGGACCCCGGCAACTCCCTTGAGCCCAAAAATATTACGTCCTCTGTAGCCGCCAGGAGGCCGGTGACCTCGAGGACCCCTCCCTGATAGAGCGGTCCCCCTGCGTTATATTCGTAGGAGACTATAACATAGCCCTCCTCAGACCTCACGCAGGGAGGGTAGAGAAGGCCCTCTGGCTGGCCGCCAGGCACCGTGAGGACCCCCCTAAATGGGGCTAGCCTAGATGGGCTGGGGCCCCTCTCAGTGAAGGCCTTGCAGTGGGAGGCTAGCGAAGGGGGCACCCCGACCCAGCTGACCGGGGTTGGAACATCGCTAAGCAGGCCGCGCCTCCATGGAACACAAGGCCACCCCTCGAGCTTGAACCCTCCGAACTCCGTCTCGCAGCTCACAGGGACAGCCGCCGAGGTGAACAGGTCATAAGCGACCTGAGCCGCATCCCCGCCATAGACCACCAGGTCTACGTCCGAGAACTCCCTCTCTATCCCCATTGCGTAGCTGCCCGTGAGGCCAAGGCTTAACAAACCCACCTTGCCCGCCAGCGCAGTAACTGCCCTCATAAGGACGTGCTGAAGCTCGCCCCTTCCTGAGAGAACCCTCATCTCCAACGCCGTCCGTGGGGACACGTACTCAATTACATCAAAGCCCCTCGCATAAGGCATGGAGGCCCCGTAGGCCCCGTCATAGGCCAGGCTTAGGCCAGCCCTGTTCAGCGCCTCTTCAAGGCCTCCCGGGCCGTAGTGGCTGATGACCCGACAGAAGCCTATAATTCCCCTTAGCCATAGGCCGCGCTCGCACATGACGTACTTGGGTATCAGCGGGATGAGCCCAGCGGGGGCCGGGAGACCTATCTCGACCCCGAGCAGGCCGCCCCTGAGCGCAACCACGCTACCGTGACCGTACCGTGACAGGCCTGACATACCCTCCCAGGTCAGGCACTAGGTAAAGTGAGCCCATATTTTCGTCGCGCTGCAGGAGGCCCCTGACTAAGTAGACGCCGTCAGGCAGCTCCTGGTACCTCGTCCTCCAGCTCACTAGGTACACCTCCCCTACGCCTGAGGACGAGAGGACGTACCTAGCGGGGGTCATGTAAGGCTCCAGGCCCTTGAGGGAGCCCCTCAAGGTGACGAAGCCCAGCGACGTAAACCTCGAGCTGCAGGGCCTCTCCTCAGCAGCCCTCAGGATCCTCAGCGTGTATGGGACCCCTTTGTAACAGGAGTCCAGCAGCTTCAGGGGGTGAAGAAGCAGGAACTCTGAACGAGCGAAGGAGTCCTTCTCCTTAAGGTACCTTATCTCCTGATTACATTCACCTATCAGGCCGTCAGCCCTGAGGTCCTTCAGCGCGCCGTAGAGGTCTGAAGCCCTTTCGGAGTAGACGAGGAGGTCCACGTCACTTGTAGGCTCCTGCGCATTTATGGCGTAGCTGCCCGTGAGGCCAGCCCACTGGGACCCAAGCCTGTCCAGGAGCTCATGAACTTCGCCTGGCAGGCTGGCAGACCGCAGCGCCCTGACGGGGTCTATTGCCTCAACCAGGTCACGCCTGACGGTGAGCGCTGTCCTGCCTATGCAGGGCAAGTACTCTGGGACCGCTGGACCCCCTGCTGAGGCCCTGTAGGGGACTACGATTAGCCTGTCGGAGGGGTGCTCATAGCCCTTGACGACCCAGTACGAGCCGCTGACGGCGTCCCTTAGGAGCCAGCCCTCAAATGGCACCTGCTCAGCCCCCTGACCTCCTCCCCGCCCTAAAGGACGAGAGTTCCAGTGTAAATAAGCAAAATAGGGCCACTGGAACCCCCAAGCACGGTGGTACGGTTGCCGGAAGAGGAAAGGAGGAAGAAGAGAAGGAGCGTATTTGACGACATATTCGAAGAGTTCGACGAGCTCGTGAGGAGGTTCGAGAGCGAGTTCGAGGAGATGGAGGAGGAGTTCGAGGAACTGATCAGGAGCGAGGGCAAGATCCCAGAGAAGCCCTACTACTACGGGATAAGGATATACGTGGGCCCTGACGGCGTCCCTCGCATTGAGCAGTTCGGCAACATAAAGAAGACAGAGAGAGGGAAGGTCATACTTAGCGAGGAGACAGAGCCCATAGTTGACGTTATGACCCATGGCGACGAGGTCTGGGTCGTGGCCGACCTGCCAGGCGTTGATAAGGACAAGATAAAGCTCAACGCTACTGAGAAGAAGCTTTACATAAGGGCAGAGGGCGATAAGAGGAAGTACTATAAAGAGGTCGACCTACCTGTTGAGGTGGATCCCTCGACCGCTAAGGCCTCTTACCGTAACGGCGTACTCGAGGTAAGGATTAAGAAAAAGGAAGGCCAGCGGCCCCAGGGAGTTGAAGTTAAGGTAGAGTAATCTTAGCAGCACTAGCCTGTAGCGTTTTTCGGCCGGCTATTATAAAATTATTTATATATTTAAATAATAGCTGAACCATTCCTCGAAACCTCTAAGTTTATAAAGAAACCTTAAAATGCCCCGAAAACGTGCTGATGCCCGATGCAGCTTGACGCGAACAGCTGACTATGATGTTGTCATAGTAGGCCTAGGCCCCGCCGGCTCTTCGCTGGCCTACTTCCTCAGGGGCTCCGGGCTTAGGGTCGCAGGAGTTGACTTGGTGGGGCCTGAGAAGGTCTGGGGAAAGCCGTGCGGTGACGCCATAGGTAAGCACCACTTTGAGTTCACGGGCCTTCCCCTTCCGAGCGGTCCTGCGCTGAAGCAGGTAGTTGACGGCATAGACATCATAAGCCCCTACGGCGGCGTCACCCTAAGGGTCAAGGGAGAGGGCTTCATAATAGACCGTAACAAGTACGGCCTTGAGCTGATAGATGAGGCCAGGAGGTCAGGTGTTGATGTGTACCTCAGGACAAGGGTCACGGCCCCATTGCTCGAGTCGGGCAGGCTGACGGGCGTCAAGGCCATTGACGAGAAGGGGGAGCAGATAGTGTTCAAGGGGAAGGTGATAGTTGACGCCACGGGGAACAGCGGCCTGCTGAGGAAGATGTTGCCTAAGGAGTGGCCCGTCAATGAGCCCCTGGAGCCGCAGGACTCCAACGTGGCCTACAGGGAGATAAGGGCCCTGAACTACGAGATAGAGGAGCCCTCCTACCTCAAGATATACGTAAACCAGGAGGTGGCCCCTGGAGGGTACTGGTGGTTCTTCCCCGAAGGCAAGGACGCCGCCAATATAGGGCTTGGAGTTCAGGACGGCATGGGGCACCCGGCCCCTAACGTGATATTCAAGGAAAGGCTTGAACGCCTCGAGGCGGTACACAACTACAGATATGTAATAAATGCCTCGGGCTCAAGGGTCCCGACGAGAAGGCCTGCCAACACGCTCGTGTGGGACAACTTCATAGGCATAGGTGACAATGGCTACACGGTCAACCCTGTACACGGAGGCGGCATGGGCTACGCCATGGTGGCGGCCTACTTCGCGTCCAAGGTGATAGTCGACGCCTACACTAGGAACGACTTCAGCGCTAAGTCCCTGTGGCGGCTGAACCTAGACTACATAAGGTCCATAGGGCGTAGGCAGGCGTCCCTTGACATATTCAGGATATTCCTTCAGAGGCTCTCTAATGACGATATAGAGTACGGCCTCAAGCACGGGATAATGGACTCGGAGCAGGTCTATGAGACTAGCGTCTCAGGTGAGCTGAAGGCCGACCTCTCCCTGCTTGACAAGGTCTCCTTGGCTTTAAGAATGCTGGGCAGGCCGTCCCTTCTGCCCAAGCTGGCCCTCGTAGCCCAGTACATGAAGAGGGTAGCGGAGCTCTACGACGCTTACCCTGACTCCCCTTCAGGGCTCGCTGATTGGGTAAGGCTTGTTGAAGGCCTTTACTCAGACTATAAGAGGAGGCTAGGCGTTTCCTGAGCCCTGTCTCGTCACCTTTTTCCACTCCGTTTTATCTCCCTTATCCATGAGCAGGAAGCCCAGGGACGACAGCCTGAGCCTTATGTAGTCAGCTAAGTCATACATCTTTGACTTCCTCAGCTGAGACCTAACCTCAACCAGCAGGTCCACCAAGGAGTCCTCAACGCCGGTCTCGGTCGCGACAGGCGACGCCTCAAGCAGGTCATCAGCTACGGCGTAAACCCTGTTGAACTCCGTCAGAACCCTCTGAGAAAGGGCCAGCACAGCGGCTGACTCGCTTGATGCAACCTCCTTGTAATAGGTGTTCGTGAACTCCCAGACGTAGCTCACCGCCTGGCCCATGTTAAAGTCGTCAGACATGGCCTCATGCCACTTCCTCGAGAGCTCGCGGACCCTGAACAACGTCGCCAGCTCGCTCTCCTTTACATAGTGGGAGTAGGTCTCCTTTGAGAGCCTCCTTGCCAGGTCAGCCGCTATGTCGCGCAGCCTCTCAACAAGCCTCCTGGCCTGGGAGAGGCTCTGCTCTGAGTACTCTAGGACGGACCTGTAGTGGGCTGAGAGGACCCACATCCTTATGGCCTCGGGACCCCACTCCTTCAGGGCGTCCCTTAGACTGATGATATTGCCGAGGCTCTTGCTCATCTTCTCGCCCCTTATCGTTAACATGCCCGTGTGCAGCCAGTACTTGACCCACCTGTCGCCAAGTAGGCCCTCGCTCTGGGCCCTCTCGTTCTCGTGATGAGGGAATATCAGGTCTGACCCTCCGCCATGGATGTCTATCTTAGGCCCCAGGTACCTCGTGCTCATCACGCTGCACTCTATGTGCCAGCCTGGCCTGCCCCTGCCCCAGGGGCTCTCCCACCAGGGCTCCCCAGGCTTTGCGGCCTTCCACAGCGCAAAGTCGTAGGGATGCCTCTTCTCAGAGGTTATCTCCTCCCCCTGGTCCCACATCGACTTGGAAGCGTTGCCGCTGAGGTGACCGTAGTCGGGGTACCTGTCAACGTCAAAGTAGACGCTGCCGCTAGGGGCCACGTAGGCGTAGCCCTTGTCTATGAGGCCCTGCACGAACTTTATGATGTCCCCTATGTGGTCTGTGACCCTCGGGTGCACATCAACCCTGACCCTTAGCCTCTCCAGGAGTTCAAGGTAGTCCCGTGAATAGGTCTCGGAGACCTGCTTCCAGTCAATGCCCAGCTCGGAGGCCCTTTTGATTATCTTATCGTCTATGTCGGTGATGTTCTGGACGTGCGTGACAGAGAAGCCCCTGAGCCACAGGTACCTCTTAATGCCGTCAAAGGCCACAAAGGTCCTGGCGTGGCCTATGTGAACATAGTCATATACTGTGGGGCCACAGACGTACATGCCGACGGTGGGCGGAGACCATGGCCTGAAGACCTCCTTCCTCCGCCCAAGGGTGTTTGTGACCGTTATCTGCAAGCGCTCTCCCCCACGTTAAGGTGGGGCAACGTTATTTTACTCCTACTGAGGCCCTGCTCAAGCGCTCTTAAGCAGCGATATGCAGTCCTCAAGACCTTCTTTGCACCTGTCCTTAGCGACCTTTAGGACGGCGACCGCGCCCTCCCCTACCAAGACCTGTTGGCCCGCTAAGAACATTAAGCGACCCCTGAAGAGGCCCTCGTTCCTAGGGTCGAAGGCGCCCTCCTCAAACCTGACGCAGTAGAAGTCGCCAGGGTCCTTTGACTCCCCAAGAAGCTTAGCGCTGACGCAGTATAGCCTTGACTCCTGTCCTGAGTAGCAGAGCCCCCTGAAATGCCCCTTCTCCACCTCAAAGCAAGTTATTACGTCCCTAAGGAAGGAGTAGCTTGGCCTGCCCCCACAGCTCGACGCCAGCACCCTCTCAATTCTGAGGAGATACCTTACCCTACGAAATGAAAGCGCTATGAAGGCGGTCATAGCAGACATTATGGCCAGGGCCGCCAGCAGGGACGCCTCACGGTAGCTTACGTAAGTCAGTACAAGCCACACAGACGTCAAGGCCACGATTACGTCTATGATTACAGGCACTAAGAAGGCCTTAAGAAAGGTCGGAGACCATTTCAAGATCTCTGCCATTCGGCCTCGTACTTGGCTATGAGGTCATCGTGTTGGCCTGAGTCCACCTCCTTTATAACGTCCTTGGGGTCCTTCCCATTGACCGTGAGCCCTATGCTCCTCGCGGTGCCAAGCGTCGTCTTGATGGCTGATTTCAGGGTCTTAGCAGTTAACTTCGGCTTGACCATCAGGGTGACCTTAACTACGCTTTCAAGACTTATATCGCCTACCTTCTTGTGCTGAGGGTCGCCGCTGGGCTCAGAGGCCCCAGCCTCCCTGAGCAACAGGGCCGTCACGGTGGGTATGCCGACCTCGATCCTGTACTCCTTCGTAGTCATGTCAACTATGATCTTCACAGGTATTGTCATGCCCTTGAAGTCCTTAGTCCTCTCATTTATTTCGTCAACAACCTCCTTAACGTTCAGGCCAAGTGACGACAAGGTGGGCCCTAGAGGCGGACCCGGCTTAGCCTCCCCTCCCTCGATTTGAAGCGATATCACCTTCTCCTGAGGCATTGCTATCCACACGCAGGAAAAGGGACTGAGTTAAAAAAGTTGGGGCATCCCTTAAGGCCATGCTGAGAAGGCGGCGAAGGCCCTTACCACGTCCTTTATATTTAGCACACCAATGATGTCGCCCTTGTCCGTTACTATTGGTATGTGCCTGATATTGCTCTCTAGCATCTTGTTGACTACCGAGGTTAGCGGTTCGTCCTTTTTGGCAACTATGAGGTTCGTTGACATTATCCTTGACACCTCTGACTCTGGCGAAAGCCCCGTCGCTAGCGCCCTCACGATATCATGTTCTGTCACTATGCCGAGCACCTTAGAGCCGGACTTCACTAATACTACGTCAGCCTTCATGTCTAACATGAGCCTTGCTACGTCAGCTATCGTCGTAGAGGGATGTACGTAAATGGGCTCTGAGTACTCCAGGAGCTGGGAAGCCTTCATGGTCCTCCTTTCAGGTTCTGAAAGGTAGAGGCTTATATTTTTAATTCCTGGTTAGCTCACTTTATTTGGGTATTTGACCGGAGGCGTACCAAAAAGTGGAGTTCAAAGTACTTTACATTGATGCTTCTACGCGTTCTTTCAGGTTTGAAAAGATAAGCGACCCCAACATATATGGTATCATAGACCTTGGGCTAAAAGTTCATATCGACCTCGAGTCTTACGAGCATGACCCGCTGGAGCCTGGGAACCCCCTCGTCCTAGGCATAGGCCCCTTGGCGGGAGGTGCAGTAGTGGGAAGCCACAGGATAGTCGCGGTCTTCAGGAGCCCTGTCAGCATGGGGCTGCACGTAAGTGAAATGGGAGGGGCCGCGTACTCCTTCTACAGGACTGGCCTTGACGCCCTCGTCATAACTGGGAAGAGCCCCGAGCCCCTCGTAATTGAGCTCTTCGGCTCCCAGGACGGCTCTACGTCAGTTAACCTTAGTACTATTAGCGAGGCAGAGCTTAACAAGGTCTACGCCGGCTATGGGGGCCTGAGCGGCACCAAGGCCCTTACAAAGTACCTGGTAGACCTCTCGAGGGACAAGGTCCTTAAGAACAAAGGCCGCGTAGCGGTCGTGGGCCCCGGCGCCTTCAAGACGAGGTTCGCTGGCATATTCAGCTACGTCCTTGACGACAGGACCGCTAACCTAACGGAAGTATCCGACTCGGCCTCAAGAGGAGGGGGTGGATCAGTAATGGCCCAGGCACATAATGTCGCCGCGATAGTCTTCGGCGGCACCTACAGGAGGCCTAACCCAAAGCTAAGTGACGTTACGGCTTTGAACGCTATATCCCAGCAGACCTTCAAGAAGCCTTACTCGCAGGTGCTAAGCGAGAAGACCGTGAAGTACAGATTCGACCCATCCATGAAGACCGGAGGGACCTTTGGCGTCAACTACCCGCACTATAAGGACCTTGTGCCCGTCCTCAACTATAGTCAGGCCTACATGAGCAAGGGGCTCAGGCTCGAGGTGCACAACAAGGTCATGGAGAACTTCTGGGCTCCCTTCCAACAGGAGGTGTTTGATGGGGGCAAGCTGACGCCGGCCTCTAAGAACTGCGGTGAGCCATGTCCCGTGGTCTGTAAGAAGGTCTATAAGGGCGTGAAGCTCGACTACGAGCCTGCCCATGCCGTCGGGCCCATCTCTGGTATAATAACGGTCGATGATACTGCCAGGCTTGTTGACCTACTTGACAACCTAGGCCTTGACGCGATAGAGGCAGGCCACATGTTGGCCTGGCTGTTCGAGAGCGTTAACAGGGGTCTCCTGAGGCCCGACGAGATAGGCCTCGACAGCGTTCCAGTAATGGACCCAGAGGCGCTGAGCCCTGAGACCAGCAAGAGAAACGCCGAGGCTGCAAGAAAAGTGCTGGAGCTCTTAGTGTCCGACTCAGCCCCTAAGGTCCTCAGGCTGATAGCCTCCCTTGGGCTGAGAGCTGCCGCCAAGGAGCTCGACAGAATATACCCTGACAGGGTAAAGGACGTTGGCCTGAGATTCGAGGACCTGCTTGTATACGCGGCCTTCGGCGACACCGGCTACTTCACGCCTAACTATTACTGGAGCCCTGGCGTCCTTGCGCCACTTTACGTACTTGGCAAGTACTGGACGGACTACAGCCCGGCCTTCAGGGACCCTGACGACTACGCGACAACAGCTCTGAGGAGGGCCGTCTTCGAGTATGCCGTGGCGAACGCCGGCTTCTGCAGGTTCCACAGGGGGTGGGCCGAGGAGATGCTCGACGATATGTACGAGCGGCTGCTTAACGTGAAGCTTGACGTGTATACTCATGGCCTGGCTGTCTACAAGACCATCGCGGAGTACCAGAAGAAGGCCAACGCAGCCCCAGCGCCTTGGGAATCTAAGAGGGTCATTGACGCAATAGCGTCCTTAGCGGCTGAGAGCGGCCTTCAGGGCTGGGATGACGCCATGTATCGCAAGGAGAAAATCATAGAGTGGTGGAACAGGTTCTACAGGAGGCTTGGCCAAGAGCTACTTAAGGTCAGCCCCCTTTGGTGACCTAAGAGCCTAGCACCCTCTTTATAGCCTCTAGGACCTTCTCAGGCGGCTCGGCCGCGCTGAAGCTTCCATAGGTGCCCTTGCCGCCACCCTGAAGGCTCAGCAGGTTGCTCAGCCTCTTGATGAGCTCGCCTACGTCCGCCCTCGAGCCTACGCCTCTCCCTGCCCCTATCTCGTATCTGTAGCCCTTCACGTCCCTTATCGCGAGCACCACCAGGGAGTCGCTGACCTCATCCGTTATCTCCCTGAGCGCCTCCCTCGCCGACTTAACGTCCCTCTCTGGGTAGACGAGCAGTGCGACCCTGACCCCGTTCAGAGGCTGTTGAGCCTTAACATGCTCTGTGGCCTGAGAGACCCACATAGACCTGTAGCTCCTGACGGCCTCCCTCAGCTCGTCCGCCTCGTCCTTCAGCTTCCTGACTTCCTGAGGCAGCTCAGAGGGGCCTGTCCTAAGCTCCTTAGCCAACGTCCTCATCTCCTCTTCTACCTTAGCCATCTCCTCGTAGAGCCTAGTGCCTGCGACGAACTCGAGCCTCACCACGCCGTCCTGTATCCGCTCGACGTTGACTATCTTGATCCCCCCTATCTCGCCAGTGTTGTCAAGGTGCGTGCCGAAGCAGGCCTCAGCATCCCAGCCCTCTATCTCGACAAGCCTTATCTGTCTCTCCATTGGGACGCCCCCTTCATAAATGGCGAAGCCGTACTTGCGCTCAGCCTCGTTCCTATCCATGAACACCTTTCTCACGGGCAGCCTTGCGTCAACCGCGGCGTTGGCCAGCTTCTCGATGGCCTTCACCTCTTCATCTGTGAGCGGCCTGTGATGCGTTATATCAAGCCTAGCCTTCTCAGGGGTTTTCTCAGCGCCCGCCTGCCAGACGTGCCTTCCGAGGACCCTGCGGGCCGCCCCTAGGATAACGTGCGTGGCCGTATGATGCCTCATCAACCTATAACGCCTATCCCAGTCTATCCTGCCCTCTACCTCGCCGCAGTCCCTTGTTGAAACTGCCCTGTCAAGCTTGTGAACTATGACCCCTCCTACCTTCTCCACGTCAACAACCCTGTACTCCTCACCGCATATGTTAAGGACGCCTGTGTCGTGAAGCTGCCCTCCGCCGGTCGCGTAAAAGGCCGTGGCGTCCAACACGACGTAGTCTCCATAGGAGCCTAACAGCCTCGCCCTAAAGGACCTCAGGTACGGGTCCTTATGGAACAGCAGCTCCGTTGGCTGGAACTTCCTAGCCCACTCAATGACCTCCTGCGGCAACGAGACGCCCTCACCTATAGCCCTGACCTTGGCCGGGGCCCTGTGCCTGGCCGCTACTATCGAGTAGAAGTTGGGAGGCACCACTACGCTTATGCCGCGCCTGGAGGCAGCCTCGGCCACCACCTCTGGAGGGACCCCCATGCTGTCATAGAGCTTTATGAGGTCGTCAACGGTGAGGGGCCTTGAGAGCTCCCTCGCTATGAGCTTCTCCCCTCTGGCCAGCAGGTCCTTGTACTTCTGTTCCTCAAGGGTCACCGCTTCTAATATGTAGTCCCTGTTCTCACGAACCTGCGGGAAGTCGTCCTTCCAGAGCTCTATCTGCCTGTTAACTATCTCTACTAAGGAGTAGCTTGGACTGAGCTGCCTGAGCTGCCTGAGCGCCCTCCTTATCACAAGCCTTGCCAAATACCCTTCCCCAGAGTTGCTGGGCACGACTCCGTCAGCTAACATCATCATTATCGTCTTGCTGTGATCGAGCACGCTGTAAAGCCTTGCCTCGCGCTCCAGGACAGGCCTTATGGACTCCACGTCTGACCCTAACCAGCTGGCCACGGCCCTGTAGTAGTTCTCCACGCTCTTCAGGTCGTCAGGGTTCAGGTTGTGGACGTTCCTGAAGGACGCCCAGAGAAGTGAGTCGTCAGGTCTCGGTAACCCCAACGCGGACCTCAAGGCGTCTACGAGGCTGCCGTAGATCGCGTGGAAGGCCGTTGGCGCCTTCTGGGTGAACCACGCTATCCTCTCTACGCCATAGCCCGTGTCAACGATTCTAAGCGGCAGCTCCTCATAAGAGCCGTCAATGGATCTGTACTGCATGAACACGAGGGTGGCTAGCTCGAGCCCGCCGACAGTTACCTCAAAGGAGGGACCTGCGTTACCCCCGCCCTCCCACCAGGACTCCTTGAAGACTATCAGGTCCTCCGGTATGCCTATCTCCTTTGCGAAGAACTCCCTGGCATAAGCTACCGTCTCGTCCTTCCAGTAGACGAACTTATCGGGGTAGTTGAACGCGTGATGCGCTGCCATCTCGAACGTGGTCAGGTGCCTGCCTATGGTCAGGCCCACGTTGTCTATGTCCTCAAGCCTTATGCAGGGCTGGCTAATTACAAGAGGGTTGGCAGGAGGGGGTACCAGGCCACTTGTCACGTGCGGCTGAAACACCACTATGCTCGCTATGGTGAGGTACAGGTCCTCCCTCCACCTGGCCACGACAGGCCTTGGGGGGACCGGCTCGTGCCCTCTCTTCTTGAAGAAATCTATGAACTTAGACCTAGCCTGACTGACCGTGAGGGGCTCAGAGGACGGTATCTTGTCAAACCAGTACGCCGTGTCCGGCACGTCCTGACAAGTGTCAAAGTTTGGGTTGACCGTCCAGAAGTAGTCGCCCCCGACCTTACACTGCCTCCTCTGGTAACCTTTCTCGTTGAAGAACCTCAGCCTATACTCTGAAGGGTCGACCTTCGCCATAGTGGCCAGACCCCGTTAGCTACGGAAGAAACGCCCGAAAGCGACTTTATAAGGTACCTTCACATGCCAAAGAGGCCTGCCAGGCCCTCGCTTATTTCAGCCTCGCTTGCCTCCTTCTTCTCCTCCTTCTTCTCCTCCTTGGCCTCGGCTGCCTGCGCAGCCGGCTGAGCAGAAGGCGCTGAGGCAGGGGCTGCAGCAGGCGCAGCCGCCACTAAAGCGGCGCCCTTAAGCACCTCCTCTAGGTTCAGCTGGGACAGAGAGGCTACCAACATCTTGACCTTAGCTTCGTCAACCTGTATACCGAGGGCCTCTACGACCTTCTTTAGGTTGTCCTCAGTTATCTGGGCCCCAGCGTAGTAGAGGGCCAGGGCCGCGTGGATGTAAGCCTTGCCCTCCTGGACCATGCTGATTCCCTCCTGGCCACGGGCGAACTAGGAGTTATAAAGGTGTTGCTTCTCGCCCCTAGTCCTCGTTAGTAGAACGTTAACCCCTGTAAGCTCCCACAGCCCTTATCTTTAAGGCTAGCCCTGAAGGCCACCACCAACCCGCTTACCTCGTGCTTCGACAGGGCAGCAAGACCTGAAATCGCGTCTTTATCTATTAGGACCTTGACCTTACTTTATGCAAAGCTAGTCGAAAGCCTAGAAACGTCACAGACGGCCTAGAAGGGCTGCTACGAGCCGAAGAGCCCTGCAAGGCCTGCGCTGACGTCCGTTTCCTGCTGCTCTTCCTTCTTCTCTTCCTTCTTGGTCTCAGCTCCAGCGCTAGGGGAGCTTGAAGAGGAGGTCCCTGAGGTCAGCGTTGGTGCCGCTTCGAGGCCTAGCTCCCTGGCCTTGTCACCGAGGGCTGTTACAATAGCGTTCTCCTCAGCGATCGCCTGAGCTATTGACAGTGAGGCCGAGTCAGCATCAATGACAAGCCCTGCCGACCTTATGACAGCTGTTGCCTCAGAGGCCGCAGCGCCGAGAAGCAGCGAGACGACCTCGGGCACCTCGAAGTACCCTGTAGCGACGGCTAAGGACAGTGATTCCCTCTCGGCATCAAGTAGCTGTGACCTGGTTCCCTCTATGTCTAGGTGCAACATGTCGCCTGGTATTATGGTCTTGCCGTCCCAGGCGGCCACCAGCTTAAGCCCTATCTCCATGGGCTGTATTCCAAGCTGCTGCAACAGGCTTGCCAGCTCAGGCTGTATAACGTCCCCGGCCTTAGCTACGACAGTGTCGCTCTTTATGTAAATGGTGCCCTTCCTTACCTCATAGGGTATCTTGAGCTTACCGAAGACGCTGACTATAGGACCTGGCCTCAGGCCTGTGTCGCCCTCAGGGATGACTATGTCCTTAGTGGCCTTATCTCCTGGCTTAGCAGGCGCTGGCATCTTGAGTTTGTCTATCTCAAACGCCAGCAAGAAGGGATTCTCGTCAGTGAAGATCACGAGGACTCCATGCTTTAAGTACGGCTCGAGGACCTTGCGACTGAGGCCTTTCCTCTCGAGCGCCAGGTAAACCAGGTTCTTCTTAGAGACCTTGAATGCAGCCCTTCCCCTGAGCTGCTTCCTTATCAACTGCAGCTGCTTAGCCGGTAGGCCCTCTAGATCAGCGAAGAGGACGTACCTATGGCCTTCTACTAGTTTCGTCAGCTCCTCTACGGTCCTTTTCTTATCCTCGGGCGGCTCACGTCTTCCAAGCTTCCTCTGAACAGCTGCCGACACGGACCATCACCTCAGGCCAACCATAATTGGAACCCCCATCGTCGTCTTTACGTAAACCCTGTTCACCTTGGAAGCGCCTAACCTGGACTCGATCACGTTAAGGACCGCTAAGGCGTTCTCAACTACTTCATTGATGTTCATAGAGGCCGTCCCTATCCTCGTCATGATCTGAGGCTGGCCTCTCACCCTGACCCACGTAGCCCTCTTATAATTCTCTACAAGCTCCGCTAGGCTGGCCCTGGGAGGTATAGCCACTGGCACCTTACCCCTAGGCCCTAGGGCAGGGCCTAGCACGCTTCCTACCTGCCCCATGAGGTCTGCTGATACTAGTACCCAGTCGCACTGCCTTCCGATCGACTTGACCTTCTTCTTATCGCCCCTCATCGCCTGTAGGTCCTCCCTTGAGATAGTGACAACGCCAAGCTTCTTAGCCTCCAGAAGGAGGTCTCCAGCGGCCACAACGCAGATCGTAGGCTCCTTAGGCGGTTTATGGGGCAAGAACACGACCTCCCTGAACCTGCCCTCAGAGCCCTTAACGTCAAAGTCCCTAAGGGTCACCACGAGCTCCACGCTCTGGTCAAACCTTGTCCTCTTTGACGCCTCCAGGGCCCTCTTAATGGCCTCCGTCAGCGCCTCGCTGCTGGCCGGCAAGTCGGGTCCTCCTTGACGCTCCTCAGAAGGTCTCGGGGCTAAAAACTCTGTGGCCGGGGATTTAACGGCACGTGAAGCAGCTTAATAAGCTCCCTGACAGTAACGGCGTGGGGGCCCGTAGCTCAGTCAGGACGGAGCGCCGGCCCTCTAAGGCCCTCCATTTGCCGAGGGGAGCCGGTGGTCGGGGGTTCAAATCCCCCCGGGCCCGCCTCCTCGGGGGATCATTACGATACGGATACCTGAAGGAGGCTCATAGAGACGTAATTGGCTCCGCCCGTGCCCACTATGAGCTGAGTAGCCACGGGAACCCCCTTTAAGCTGATGAGCGACGCGCTGATGGAGTACCCTCCGTACGTGCCGAACAGCGACGTTGTGGGGGTTATCGTTATAATTACGCCGTTAAAGCTCTTGCCGTTGAAGTCTACAGGCGCGAACGTATATCCCACGCTGACAGTTGACGAGCTTGGCTGTCCCTGAAGCAGGCCCTTCCAATCAATACCATAGTACGAGCTGTAATAGTATAGACCGTAGAGGGGGCCAAGGCCAGGGAACGCGCCCACGCTCATGGCTCCCGTGTAGGGGTTGTAACTAACGCTGACCCCGGTCAGTATAAGGGGTATGTAGTTTGTCAGGTTTGACCCACTCAGGTTCTCATTAAGGCCGCCGAAGCTGATCAGCGCCCAGGTTATGTTGGTCGCGTTGAAGTGAAGTAGCACGGAACCTACTACTGTGCCGGAGGGGCTAGTCATAGTTATCCTTGTAGTGTTATCGCTGACGTTGACAGCCACGCTCACATAGTACGTGTCGCCTGATGGCGATACGTAGACCTTGTATTCAATGGAATGAGTCCTGTAAAGTAGGGAGCCGAGCTGCATTGGTTTGGCTAACGGCGATAGGACGGACTTATAGGAGTAGTAGAACCCTAGGCCAACAATGCCGACAGCTACCGTGGCCGCGAACAGCGCTATCACGATCAGCGCTAGTCTGCTTACCCTCAAGAGAGCCCACCTTAGAGCCATGAACGCTGTGAAACGACAGATTTTAAGCCTGAACGCGCCGAGAGGGCGAGGAGGCGTAAACATGACCATAGGCAAGATCCGCGGCACTAACGCCATGGGACACCTCGGCTGGATCACCGTTAGGTGCCGTGTCTGCGGCAGGCTGCTAGACTTAAGCGGCCAGAAGCCTGGGAGCAGGAAGTTTGAAGTCGTTTACGCATGTCCTAAGTGCGCCGCTAAGTTAGGCGCTTACTTCTGCTCAGCGGACGCGAGGTCCCTCAAGTACAGGTGTCCGTTCTGCGGCTCGGAACTAGTGCCTGTGACCCCTGTCATAACCGAGTGACCCCTACATGAGCTATGTTGAGGTAACTAAGGCTGGGACAGGCCAAATAGTTAAGGTCAGTGACACGATAAAGGGCGAGCCCGTCAACGTGGTCTTCGTGGACCTTTACTTTAGGCTTCCGAAGGCCCCAGGGCAGTGCCAGGCCAGCCTGAAGCTCCCCGAGGTCGACGTTGAGCTCTGTAATGTCAGGGCTGAAGGCTGTGAGATAATACTGCTTAAGACCTCAAAAGGGGTTGAGGCAATAGGGGGCTTAGTAATATCTAGCGCGCAGGCCATCCTGAGGCCCGAGGACGCAAAGGAGCTGTGCGAGAGGGCCCTGAGCTCAATTATCTCCAGCTAAAGGGTATAAGGCCATCCGTTTTCAGCCACCGACGGATCGAGGCCGAGAGCTTCAGCCAGCTTCCTGATGGCCTGCAAAGAGGGGTCCCTAAGGGTCTCTCTGAGCCTTCTTCTGACAGGCGGCGGGGCTCGCCTTGCGTAACGAAGGGCCGTGGCCAACAGCCTCCTGCCGTCGCTGTTGAGGACTTCGCCCTTATCAAAGTAGACCCTGTAGTTTACGAGGATCTTCTCTACGATCCTTGAGATCTCGTTAATGGCGTCAGGCCCCTCAGTGCTTGCGCCCATCCCCATCAGCCTCTAGCCTCAGCGATGCGAGGCCTCATCATGGGGGCCCTCAGGCGGTCGCTGCCTCATTGGGCTCCTCGTACTCTCCAGGGGCAGGTATATCTGGAGAGTTCCAGTCGACAGGCGCATTCCCGTACCTAATGGGCCTCTCAAGCCTTGATAAAAGCACAACCCTGCTGGGAGCGCTCTCGCTCACCACAGGGTACCCTGTGAGCTCGCTGAGCTTCCTGGCTATGGCTTTGACCTCCTCATGTCTTGGCATATTCTCAAGGCGCAGCCTGTTCCTGCTAGCGCCGACGTACATGTAGGCCTTGACCTCTATGTAATCAGGCATGCCAAGCTTAACGAGCTCAGCGAAGCCCCTCAGCGCGGCATCGTTGTCGTTGAAGTCCTTCACTATGGTTATCCTATATACTGTAGTCGACGAGAAGCTTGGGAGCAGCTGAAGGGTTTCAAGGGTTAGCTCCCATGCCCTAGGCACTAGAGGCCTGTTGAAGTAGTTGTAGGACTCCTTATCCCACGCCTCTAAGCTCACGTATATCTGCGTGGGCTCCTCTTCCAGGTTGGCCAGGACGTCGGGCCTCACCCCCCTGGTCACAAGGAACGTGGTTATGCCCCTCCTGTGGAACTCCTTTATGAGCTCGCCTAACATAGGGTACAGCGTGGCCTCACCTGTCAGACTTATGGCTACGTGCTTAGGGTTCGTGGCCTCCTGGTACATCTTCGGGTCAACGCCGGGTCTGCCCTTGTAGCCACTTACTATCCTCCTGTACTCCCTGATGGCACCCTCGACTATAGAGCGAGGGTCGTCAGCGAAGGGCATCCTGGTCTCATTCCACTGGATCCCTACGTCCTGGGGCCTCAGCCTCCAGCAGTGCAGGCAGGCGTTCCAGCACCAGTGGTTTGTGACGCTTAGCTGAATGCACCTGTGGCTCTCTATGCCATAGAACTTGCCCTTGTAGCAGAACCTCCCTTCGACCAGGGCCGCGTGGTTCCAGTAGCACTTCTTGACTGAGCTGTGCCTGCCTACTAGGTGGTAGCCCTGCTTTATCAGCCTCTGATCAAGGAGCCTGTAAACGTCCTCCTCTGCCCTTACCTCCATTCCCTTTCCACCTAGGCCTTCTGGGCCCCTGGCCTCCTTACGAGGCCCTTCTCAGTTAGGTAAGTATATGCGCTATAAGCGGCTATAGCCCCAGATGCAGCCGCGTTGACTATCTGCCTGAAGCCCCTCCAAAGGCTTATCGCGTCCCCTGCAGCGAATACCCCTGGCAGGTTGGTCCTCATCCACATGTCGGTCTTTACGTACCCTAGCTCGTCAACCTCGAGGCCAAGGGACTGGTACCAGTCTTTAGGCGGCTCGAATCCTATCTCCACGAAGACGCCATCGACTGCCAGCTCACGGGTAGCGCCGTCCTTGCCCTGGACTATGACGCTTCTGACTACCTTATCGCCACGTATCTCCTTTACGACGGAGTCTAGTATGAACTCTATGTTGGGCCTCTTGAGGGCCTCCTCAACGTAGAAGGGCTTGGCCCTGAACTCCCTCCTCCTGTGAACTAGGTAGACCTTCTTTACGTAGCCAGAGAGGAGTATCGCGCCCTCTAAGGCAGCGTCGCCCCCTCCCACAACGACGGCTGCCTCTTTGCCTTTGTAAAGAGGCGCGTCACATATGCTGCAGTAGCTCACGCCGCGGCCCGTGAACTCCTTCTCTCCGGGGACGCCCAGCTTTCTCCTCCTGGCTCCTACTGCTAGTATTATGGCCTTAGTAAACACGTCAAGGCCTTTGGTCCCCGTGACCCTGTACTCAACATCGCTGGCCTTCTCGAACCCCTGGACCGTTATACCGCTGTAGACAGGAACCCCGAACAGCTTCTCAGCGTGGGTCCTGAACCTCGAAATGAGTTCCGTTGCGCTGATTTTTAACATGGCCGGATAGTCGTCAACTTCATTGGTCAAGTTCAGCTGACCCCCTATGTCCTCAGTGACCACAACCGACTTCAGCAAGAACCTGGCAGCATATACGGCTGCCGAGAGGCCTGCAGGCCCTCCTCCCACTATGACGACGTCGTAGTGCTCCCCCTTAGGCGGAACCCTGAGCTGCGGCATGGTGCCGAGCCTTAGCGACATAGCGCCTCCCCCTCTTCTCCAGGTCAATGAGGTTAAGAGCCTATGTCTGAAGTTTGCTGCTCTAAGGGGCTATATGAGGATGCCGCCTATCATCTTCTTTGACTTTATGAACTCCATCAAGTTAAGCTGATGCCTCAGCGCGGCCTCCCGCGCTGCCTGCGGATCGCCCTTCTCTATGGCCTCATATATGCGCCAGTGCTCCTCTATCTCCTGCTCTACCCTGCTGCTTGAAGCGAAGAGGTCAACTCTCACTATGGCCAGCTTGTTCCTAAGGTCCTTCAACATGTCCCTAAGGTATTCGTTTCCACACATTTCTGCGATAACGTCGTGGAACTCACTGTTCGCCTGCGCCAGCGCCAACGGGTTGCCCTTGTCAGCGCCCTTGAACTTCTCGGCGGCCTCCCTCAGCCTCCTCAAAAGCTCTGGGTCCCTGTTCTCAGCAGCTTTCTCGGCAGCTAACGCCTCAAGGACCGCCCTGACCTCAAAGATCTTGAGTATCTGCTCCTTTGTCAGAAACGATACGTGATAGCCGTCGCTCAGCTTAACCACCAGGCCCTCCTTCTCAAGCTTGTGCAGGGCTTCCCTGACGGGCGTTCTGCTGACGTTATACATCTTGGCCAGCGCCGTCTCGCTGAGCTTGTCCTTGGGCTCAAACTTCCTACTCAGGATGTCCCTCTTAAGCATCTCATACACTATGTCAGAGTATTTAGCGGACCTCTCGCTGGACTCGGCGCTCATGTCCACGGCCCTTCAGGGCCTAAAGTTCTGCTCAGAGAAAATAAGTTTAAAGTGAGGACCCACATGCTGTCCGAGGAGTATTACGAGCTTGCCTGGAGGGCCGTGCGAAAGGGGTTCGGCGAAATAGATTATATACTCAGGCAACTTAACACAACGTCCAAGGACTTTGAGGCCGGCTGTCACCGGGTCGTATCAACAGAAGGCCTGACGGAGCATAACGTGGCCACCCTGTTCTCCTGCGTCGTAATAGCGTTGCTGACGTCTTTGAGCTCTCAGCTCACTAGCCTGCTGACGGAGCTCGTGGCGAGGCCCGACCTCTGCAGGGGGCTCGAAGGCCCTCTCAGGGAGCTCAGGGCGTTATCAGAGAGCTTTAGAAGGGACCTGCTGGAAGAGGGCGCTCAATACAAGGTCCTAGGCAGCAAGTTACTTAGGACGGCCCTTTCCCTAAGTGACATTACTGGCAGGCTGACGGAGCTAGCCAAGGAGATATGCGAGAGCAAGTTATCATGAAAAACTTTAAACGACGCTTAAGTCAGTACAGACAGGGGGTAGGCCCGCCGTAGCTCAGCGGCAGAGCGCCCGGCTGTAGTGGGACGGGGCGGCTGGAGGCCCAGCCCCTCCGGCCGATACCGGGTGGTCCGGGGTTCGATTCCCCGCGGCGGGACCACCCCCTTAACCTACATAATCCTAACCTGGTCACGGCTGAGGGGAGACCATTGAGGAAGCTAGCATCGGTGCTGCCGAATGGCGCCATAACCTTAGGTAAGAGCGTCGTCGCTGACTCCTACGATAATCGCCCCCTCAGGGCAGTAACACACGCTCACGAGGACCATACACGCTACCTCGCGCGCAGCGTCTCTTATAGCCTCTTCATAGTAGCCACGCCTATAACGCATGAGTTCCTTAAGGTCTTAGGCTTCAACATACCGAGCTCCAAGGTGCTGGCCCTGGACTATGATAAGCCCTTCCGGTTCGAGGACGACGTCGTGTTGCTGAAGCCCTCCAGGCACATAGCGGGGAGTGCCCAGGTTCTCGTCGAAACCAAGGAAGGGAGCGCCGCCTACACAGGGGATTTCAAGATGCCAGGGACCGTCCCAATAGAGGGACTTGACGTACTGGTTCTCGACGCGACCTACGGCAGCCCACACCTATCCCGCAAGGGCACGGAGTGGGACGCGTTAGCAGCGCTTATCGAAATAATCGAGAGGAACTCAAAGGACAAGGCGGTATGGGTTTACGGCTTCAACGGAAAGCTGCAGGAGGTCATGGTGGAGCTAAGGATCAGAGGGGTTAAGGAAAGGTTCCTAGCTGATGCAACGACGCTAAAGCTGGCCCAGATAGCGTCAAAGTTCTACGGCGTTGAGCTCGGGGACGTGGGCATATATACGAGGGAGGAGGCAACGCCCGGCACCGTTATATTTGTCCATAGCGCTAAGGGGGTTTCCCTTAAGAGGATGCCAGGGGTTCACATAGTGCTTACAGGCCTTGAGAGAAGAGGGATCTCCGTGCAGGTCAGGGAAACGTTTACAACGTGGCGTTCAGCGACCACGCGTCGTTCTGGGAGATAGTTGAATACGTAAAGGACGCCAGCCCAAGAAGTAATA
>JC3A454_102752_pt1 | contig 207998 bp, 230 predicted proteins | sample YNP_Site_4_FD_22002 | JGI IMG/M metagenome (IMG submission 22002) | reverse complement strand
TGGTGAGTTATCACGAGGATGCCCACCCCTGACCTCTTCATCTCAGCTATGGCCTCACCTATGACCTTTATGCCGTCAATGTCCAGGCCGCTGTCCGGCTCGTCGAAGATGGCGTACCTTGGGCTCATGGCTATGACCTGAAGGACCTCGGACCTCTTCCGCTCTCCCCCGCTGAAGCCCACGTTCACCTCCCTCTCGAACATCTCGTCGCTCAGCCCCAGCTGCCTGGCCTTGGCCCTGGCCCATGAGAGGAACCTGGGGTCAACGTAGCTCAGGTCAAAACCCTTGACCCTTAAGGCGTTTATCACGTTCAGGAGGTAGCTGAGCCTCACGCCAGGCACCTCAACAGGCGACTGGAAGGCGAGGGCGAGCCCCTTGAGGGCCCTTTCATAGGCCGGCAGCTCAGTCAGGTCAACCCCGTCGAGCTCTATTGAGCCCTTCGTAACCTTGTACCTGGGGTGACCCATAACGGCGTAGGCCAGCGTGGTCTTGCCACTGCCGTTGGGGCCCATTAAGACTACGGCCTCGCCCCTCTCAACCCTCAGGGTTACTCCCCTCAGCACCTCCTTGCCCTCAACCTCTACGTGAAGGTCGCTGATGCTCAATGGCATCTCTAAGGCCCATTTCTTTAACGCAGTTAAAGTTTAAAAGCACGTGTCCAGTACAAGGTAATGAAGGCCTCGCCCTTCAGGGCGGGGAGGAGGTCGGTGAGAGCTCAAGTGCTTCTGCACGTGCCTAACTATAGCCTCCGCGCAGCTGACGGTCGCTGATGGCCTCCTAGTGGACAACCTCATAGTCGCTGTAGGCCGCGCGTCTCTGCGTTGACCAAAGGGTCTCAACTAAGAACCTCAAGCCCGGCACATAATTGACTTCAAGGCGGCCTTTAATCGTTTGGATAAATATAATAATTATACAAACCCTTTTAAGGCGGCGTAAAGCGATATATCAGCAGAAAAGGCTTAGTGGTGTCAGGCTTGCGGGGCTATAAGGTAGTCCTGACGGCTGAAGGCGCCACCGCGAGCGACACGCTGGGGGCGAGCGTCGCCGGCTTCATAAGCGCCCTGCCCGACGCTTACATAAAGCCCGTCATGAGGAAGCTCTACTTCAGGGTTCTCTCCAAGGACGGCAGGGCCCTGAGGGCTCCCTACGGCCTCGCCAAGGTAGAGGCCTCACTCGTGCAGAGCGGCGTAGTCAGCAGGGATGAAGTAGTTATAGCCAGCCCCTATGAGCTTGAGAAGGTCATAGGTCCTGAGACGAAGGTCCTGGGAATTTACGTCATGGACCCCCTCGGCCTCAGCTTTGGGAGCGGCATAACCTACTGGATACTCAGGCTCGCAGGCCTTCCCTATAGGGGCGTCCCGTTCATAGCAAGGTCCTTCCTTGACGTGATAACGCACCCGGCCGTGAAGGCCCACAGGAGCCATCTTAAGGTGGTTGTCGGGGGGCCGGCCACATGGCAGCTTACTGATACGGGCTACCACAGGAAGCTCGGCATAGACCTGGTCTACGAGGGAGAGTTCGAGAGCCTTGGCCCTTCAGTCTTCAGGAGGCTCCTGGCCGGTGAAAGCCTGCCCCCCGTGATATCGGCTCCACCGGCTAAGATCGAGGACGTGCCAACCATACTGACTCCCTCAAATGGAGGAATAGTAGAGGTCACGAGGGGTTGTGGCAGGGGCTGCACGTTCTGCACGCCTAACCTAAGCGGCGCCATAAAGTCGTTCCCCTTCGAGGGCCACATAGAGAAGGAGATAAGGCTCAACATAGAGGTCGGCAAGATGAAGGACGTAAACTTGCACAGCGACGAGTTCTTCAGGTACGGGGCTAAGGGCATAGAGCCAGACCCTGACAAGGTGATAGAGCTGACCAGGAAGGCCTACAGGCTGGTCAAGTCCTATGGCGATGACTACACTATATCAACAGACTTCACCACCGCAGCGGTCGTAGTCTACAAGCCCAAGATGGTTGAGGAGGTGGCCCAGTACATAAATGAGGGGGGAAGGTGGACGTTCATAGAGATGGGCATAGAGACGGGCTCGCCTAGGCTGATAAGGAGGCTCATGCCTGGCAAGCCCCTGCCCTTCAAGCCAGAGCAGTACCCTGAGATAGTTGAGGAGGGCATAGGCATACTTAACGACAACAGGTGGGTCGTAGTCGGGACGATGATAGTTAACCTGCCGGGCGAGACCGAGGACGACGTGATCAAGGACCTGGAGCTCCTGGACAGGATAAAGCGCCTCAGGGTCATAACGTTCCCGCTGCCCTTCATACCCATGGGCGCCCTCAGGAGGACCTACTTCACCATGCTTGACCGGATGATACTGGACCCCGTGAGGGGTGAGTTCATACTGAGGGCCCTGGAGAAGGCCTTCAGTGAGGCCGCTAGAGACATGAACCTGGCCGTGGAAAAGATGGAGAACCCGCTCTATAAGGTCGTAATCAGCTGGCTGGGCGAGAGGCTCGCCCACATGCTTGTTGAGAGGTACAGGGAGGCATTGAGAGAGCTGGCTTCCAGGCGGCTCAGGCCCTATGAGCCTCAGGCCGAGGCCGCCCTCAGGATATCGACGGTCAAGCCCTAACGTTATAAGGGAGCAAGGCCTGCCCCCCTAGGGTTACAACGTGGTACGCGCAAATGAGGACATAGCCAGAAAAGTGGCCGACGTCGCAAGGCTCCTCTACGTGAGGGGCCTCGTTCAGGTCAAGGGAGGCAACGTCAGCTTTTACGACAGGCCTGAGGGGCTCCTGTACATAACACCGACAGGGGTCCCGAGGCACACGATCAGGGAAGACGATATAGCCATTATGAAGATCGACGGCACGGTCCTGGTGGGCACCCCAAGCAGTGAGTACAGGCTCCACCTGTCAATCTACAGGTCTATCGAAGAGGCCGTCGCGGTGGTGCATGCTCACCCAGCTGACGTGATAGCCCTCTATGAGGCGGGCCTCAGAATATCAGCTGACATAATGACTGAGGCGTCGATAAGGGTCGGCTGCGTGACAGATGTGCCGCCCCTAACCCCAGGCTCAGAGGAGTTGGCGTCTGCCACTGCAGAGGCGCTCAAGGCTAGCGGCTGCAGGGCCGCCGTCCTAAAGAGGCACGGCGTCGTGACCTACTCCACCCGCGACGTTTATGAGGCCCTGGACGCCGCTGAGGCCCTCGCCGACGCGGCCAGGGTTATCCTGTTCTCACGCCTCATAGGTAGCTGACGGCTCCCCGCCCTAAGGGGCGGGGGCTCTGCGCCCACTGGGGCCTTCCCATCACCTCTCAGGCCCCACGGGCGCGGCATCACTGCTCAGGCCCCGCCGTCAGCCTCGGGGAGGCGCGGGCTCACGGCCTGCTAAGCTCGCCTGCGCCCAACTCTGCAACAAAGTTGAAGCAAAGGCCTATAAACGCTCATATCCTCCCTGCCCTGAAGGGTGAGGCCTCTTCCTTGGGGGTGAGCTCAGCCTCCAGGGGTCCCGTGATACACGGCGTCCCTCCACACGGCGTCCCATATCTCCTGCTCGCTCAGGGTTATGTTCTTGATAAGCGCCGTGTAAACCTGCCTGAGGACTGCATGGTGGAAGCTTTCATCCCTTAGGAGCATGTCAACGAGGAAGGAGAGGGCTGGGTCATTCTTTATTAGGTCATCCGACTTGAGCCTATTGAGCTCCTCTATGCTCTCAGACTCCATGCTTATGTGCTTCTCTATGTCCTTTAGCACAGAGGTTGACTCCGCCTCATCTATGAGGTTTGGGTTGAGCAGGAGGACTGCCATGGTCTCGTAGATCTTAGAGTGCTTGATCGAGTCCTGGGAGACGGCATCTATTATTAACCTCACGACGGGGTTCATCGAGCGGCTGGCGGTGTTGTTAAGGAGCTGGGCGTACTCAAGCTCCCTCTTGGCCTCTTGCCTGAAGTACTCAGCCAGCTCCCTTCTCTTAAGGTGCTCGGAGACCGCCATTTCTCCTTACGCCTCTCAGCAGTCCACCTTACAGGTATAAAAAGGAGCACAAAAGAACCGATGATACCGTGAAAGGGTCCCTCACTTGAGGCTCGTGGATCTTCATGAGGACATAGGGTACTGGTACGCCAGAGGGCTTGACTTCGAGTCAGGGAGCGCGCCCTCAACCCTTGAGAAGCTGAGGGCCCTAGACGACGTAATAGTCGTTGGAGTGATATTCCCCGCTACCGGCAGGCCCAGGTATGACCTGACCCTCAGCACACTGCTCTCAGAGCTCAAGTACTTCCTTAGGCTTGAGAGGGAGGGCAAAGTCAAGATAGTGAGGACCAAGGCTGACCTCTCCGTAAAGGGGGTCAAGATCATCATCGGCATTGAGGGCACAGACGCCCTGACCGAGCCTAACGACCTGCTGTGGCTGTTCAACGCCGGGGTCAGGGTCGTTGGGCTCACGTGGAACTACAGCACCAGGTTTGCGGCGTCCTGTATGTCAAAGAACGACTACGGGCTCACCGACCTAGGCGAGGAACTAGTGAAGCTGGCCAATGACCTTGGAGTTATAATAGACGTCTCCCACGCCTCTCAGAGGGCCGCCATGGAGGCTGCAACCCTCAGCAGGAGGCCCGTTATAGCCTCCCACAGCAACGCCAAGGGCCTGAAGGAACACACGCGTAACCTCAAAGACGAGGTGATAAAGACCATAGCCGACAGGGGCGGCGTTATTGGTATCACGTCGATACCTGACACCCTTCCATCGAATGACGTCCACGGGATCGCCAGGGTGGCCCACTACATAGGTGAAAGGTTCGGATGGGAGCACGTGGCCCTGGGCACGGACTTCCTTGGCCTTGAGAGGTACCCAGAGGGCTTCTCTGACCTGTCTCACATACAGACGCTCACGGGCCTCCTCGGGCCCCACGCAGACCTGGTCCTGTGGCACAATGCCTACAGGGTCATTCAAGAGGTCCTGCCGGCCTGACAAAATGATGTTAAGCCTCGCCCTTACAGGGCAGGGGAGGAGGCCAGTCTGGTTCACCTTCAGGGTTTTAGCCTCACGGGGCCCAGCCTTAACAGGCCTTGAGGAACCCTAAGGCTAAGGGGACGAGGGCCGAGAACGAGCTGGCGAACATCCTCTGGGAGGAGGGGTTCGCCGTTGTCAGGGGGCCCTCGAGCGGAGGAGGCTCAAAGAAGAGGTTCCAGCCCGACCTGGTCGCCGTAAGGGACGGAGCTGTCATAGCGATCGAGGTCAAGGCCAGGTCTGACGAGGGCCCCATCTACATAGAGGCCGAGCAGGTCCTAGGCCTGACAGAGTTCGCCAGGAGGGCCGGCGGAAAGGCCTTCATAGCCTACAGGGCCAAGGGGGGCGAGTGGAGGTTCCACCCGGTTGAGGGGCTTCAGCCGACGGGCTCCTCCTTCAAGATCGAGGACCCCCTTAAGGGCCTGAGGCTCAGGGACTTCCTGGAGCTCATCCTGAGGAGGCACAAGGACCTCTCTGATTACATGCAGGACGGAGCCGTTAAGTCATAGCTTGTTAAATACGTTCCTGGCCTAATACTTAACAACAGCTGAGGCCCCTTAGTTCGTGAGAGGGAGAGCCTGTTGTCCAAGCAGATAGAGTGCCAGTATGAGGAGGGACCCCTCGGCAGAAGGATCGTAGTTCCTAAGGGCCTTGATAACGTCATAGTTGACGTAACTAACATAAGCGGCGTCGACCCCACCGGGAAGGCCACAATATACCGCGGCTACACCATTGACGACATAGGTGAGCACGCCGACTTCTACGAGGCCGCCTTCCTTATACATTATGGCCACCTGCCCAACGAGAGCGAGTACAAGGAGTTCAAGAACAGGCTCGACTCCTACAGGGCCCAGATACCTGAGAAGCTCATAGATGCCCTCAAGCTGGTCCCGGCCACCCACCCAATGTACTACGCCCAGTTCGCCTACAACCTCATGGGCCAGTTCTTCGCCCCCGAGTGGCCCCAGAAGGCCTCCTTCGAGTTCCTCGAGGAGCACGCCATGAGGCTGATAGCCCTCACGCCCTTCATATTCGCCGCCGCCTGGCACCTCCCAAGGGACGGCGTCCTGCTGAGACCTGACCCCAGCCTGCCCCACGCTAAGGACGCGCTCAGGATGATCCTAGGCCGCATGCCAACAGACGCGGAGGCCAGGGCCTTCGAGGCGACCCTCGTGCTTTACATGGATCACGGCTTCAACGCGAGCACCTTCACCGTCAGGGTCGCGGCCAGCACGCTGACTGACATCTACAGCGCTGCCGCCGCTGGCGTGGCCTCCCTGAAGGGGCCGCTCCACGGAGGCGCCAACGAGCAGGCCATAAAGTGGCTGCTTGAGGCCAAGGCGCAGGCGGAGAGCAAGGGCGTGCCCTTCGACCAGTACGTTGAGCAGTACATCCTTGACAAGCTTGCCAAGAAGGAGCTGATCATGGGCTTCGGGCACAGGATCTACAAGATACACGACCCGAGAACCGACGTCGCTAAGAAGTTCATACTGCAGTTCAAGGACGGCGAGATGTGGGTCAAGGTGCTTGCTAAGGCTGAGGAGGTAATGTGGAGGGAGAAGAAGCTGCCGGCCAACATAGACCTCTACACGGGAGTTCTGTACTATCAGCTCAACATCCCGGTCCCGATGTACACGCCCATATTCGCCATGGGCAGGATAGTCGGCTGGACGGCCCACTACATAGAGCAGTTCCTCAACAACAGGATCATAAGGCCTGACGAGAAGTACGTGGGGCCCACAGACCTCAAGTACGTCCCTATCGACCAGAGGAAGTAATTTTTTAATAAATTATTTTTTAATAGTTCTCTAGCACCCTCAGGCTAACGGCCATCCCTATAGTGACGAAGACCACTGCTACGCCGAGCAGTATAGCCCAGTCCTCAACTATGTTAAAGCTGTGTAGGCCAAGCAGGTTATACCTAACTATGTCAACAGTGTAGGTTATTGGGTTGAACTTGGCTATGTCCTGTAGCCACGAGGGCATCTGGCTCAGCGGGAAGAGGGCCGGCGAGGCGAACATCAGGGGCAGGTTTACCAGGTTAACTATAGAGAACATTATCTCCTGGTTGTCAACGGAGAACCCTACGGCCTCGAACATGCTTATGAAAGAGATGCTTAGCAGGGCTATGGCGACCCCTGCCTCAACCAGGTTCAGGGCGTTGAAGTGGAGGCTGAATCCCAGAGCTATAGCTATCACCAGGAGAACGGTCTCGTAGAAGAACGTCCTTATCAGTGTGGCCACCATCTTGGCGAAGAATATGCTTGACCTAGGGGCCGGCGTCATCCTGAGCCTGTTCATGCTGCCCAGCCTCTTCTCAAACACTATGTTGACGCCCCCGAAGACTGCCTGGAAGAAGGCGAAGACGACAAGCATGCCGGTGGTGAGGTAGGAAAAGTAGTCAGTGGTCCCAAACAGCCTGAGCAGCGTCTGGTCGACGTACTGCTTGACTATGGCAGTGTTGATGGCCTGTACGCCTGTGGCTGAGAACATGTTGACGAAGTTCAGGCTCTTGCCGAACAAGGCAAGCCAGGCCATGGGGGTTACTAGGGATATGAAAAATGACCCCCTCCTGCCCACCCACTTCTTGAGCTCCCTCTCCACAAGCACTGCAGTCTCCCTTATCATGATCTCACCGCCCTCATCAGCCTCCTGAACTTAAAGGCATCAAAGGACTCCTCCTCCCTGAGCCCGTGGCCCGTCAGCTCCAGGAACACCTCCTCCAGGTTCGGCCTCACCACCCTCAGCTCAGCAACGTTGAAATTTGAGAGCAGCTTTATGATCTGTGGCATGGCCTCAGCTGAGGACTCCACCTTTATGACAACATGCCCGTCTATCTCCTTTACATCATTGAACTCCCTTGAGAGGACCTCAAGGGCCTTCGCGACCTCAGCGTCGTTCTTGAGCTTAACGTAGATCCTGTCCCCCTTAACCTTGGCCTTTAGGTCCTCTGGCGTCCCTTCGGCCACTATATGGCCATGATCTATTATAGCCACCCTGTCGGAAAGCTCCTCGGCCTCCTCCATGTAATGGGTGGTCAGTATTATCGTGACTCCCTCCTTCTTCAGCGCCCTCACCAGGTCCCATATGTGTCTCCTGCTCTGTACGTCAAGCCCTACCGTTGGCTCATCCAGGAAGAGGACCTTTGGGTCGTGCACTATGCTCATCGCTATCTCAAGTCTCCTCCTCATGCCGCCGCTGTAGTACATTACCCTTCTCTTGGCGGCATCCTCAAGCTCCATGAACTTTATAGCGTCCCAGGCCCTCTCCTCTGCCTCCTTGCCCCTGTACCCGTGAAGCTTAGCCATCAGTAAAACGTTGTCAAAGCCTGTGAGCTCGTCATCCGCTGTGAGGTCCTGTGGCACAACCCCTATTACCTTCCTCACCTTAGTCCTCTCCCTCACTATGCTGTACCCCTCCACGAACGCGTCCCCCTCGGTTGGCATCCTGAGGGTTGCCAGCATCGATATAGTGGTGGTCTTGCCCGCCCCGTTAGGGCCCAGCAGTGAGTAGATCTCGCCCCTGTAGACCTTGAAACTCACGTGATCGACTGCCAGCAGGCTTCCGTACCTCTTCGTTAAGCCCCTGACGTCTATTGAGACCTCGCTCAATAGCGTCACCAAAGGGTTCTTCTTTTAAGGGGTTATATATCTTTATTCAATATTTAGCTTTGTTAATCTTCAGCCTCCTGTAGAGCTGGGCAGCCTCCGCCAGGTGTTTCCTGCCAATCCTCATGTGCTCACCCATCTCAACAAGTATCTCCAGGCCCGCTATGACGGACTCCACAACCGCGTGAGACTGATATATTCTCCTGATCTCGTCCTCTCCCCCCATGTATAACATCATCGCCGGCGGCCTCGAGGTGTCGTAAACGACCATCTCGGCCACCTGCTTAGGCTCTATCCGGGCCTCAGGGAGGCCTACCAGGCTCCTAAGCCTCCTGCTCTTCTCAAGGACATCACCGAGGCTTTCGAGCGTGTAACCGCCCTTGCCCGTTAGCACCAGCGCCCTCTCGTCGCCATCGATAACGTCTCCGCTGGGGCAGCCCTCGCCCCCTATCGTTACCAGGCCCCTCAGTATGGGCTGAACAGAGTAGGGCTCGCCGCATGAAGGCCTGGCAGCGCCATAGAAGCCCCCTATTCTCCTCGCGAGCTCCAGCGGAAGCGTCGGGGAGAGACTCTCAACGAACACCGTCGTGACCCCCGAGAGGTGAAGCTCGTAGACGCCGGGAAGCGACGCCGTGAAGAGGTCCCTGTCGCTGAGGCTGCTGTAGAAGCTCATCCTTCTCTGTATGTTAGGCCTGCTGAACCTTATGGGGTAGGCCGCCACGTCGGCCACGGCCGTTAGGCCTGGGACCACGACCCTGCCCTCGCCGCCAAGTATCAGCGTGGCTCCCTGTATCTCCTCAGACGCCGGCTGGGGGCCCACCTCCCTTATAACGCCGTCCTCCACGTAGACGTAGGCATCCCTTATGAGCTCCTTTCCCGTGTACACAGCCGAAGCGTTTATCAGCACTGAGAGGGTCAAGACTTAGCCCAGGCTTCTCTCTGCTACAGGGCTTTTTAACACCCTTTCGGCAGGAGGCCCCGCTTATAATGACAAAGACACTTCAAGGCCTGTCCTTAACCTTTTGCTAAAAACTAATAAAAAATAATGAAATTTCTGCGAAAATGAGAAGTACACAGGGCAACCAATGATGGCAGGGCAACCCTAGGTGAGCGGTGAACCGAACAGGGTCTACGTGGCTGACCCCGATGCTGTCATAGACGGCACGCTGAGGAAGCTGCTTGAGTCGAGTAAGCTCATGGGAAAGGTGCTCGTGCCGAAGGGCCTGATAAGCTACCTCTACTCAGAGGCCAGGGCCGGAAGGAGCATAGGCTTCACAGGCCTTGACGAGGCCTCAAAGGTCTTTGGGGCCCCTGGAGGCCAGGTAGAGCTTGACGAGTCCATTACGCTGAGCAGTTACGAGAGCCTCAAGGAGGCCGTCAGGGACAGGGCCCGAAGGATAGGGGCCGTCCTAATTACAAGTGACCCTATTCAGGCCATGGCGGCCAAGTCAATAGGCGTTGAAGTCATGTACACTGGGATCTCTAGGGAGGGGAGACTGAAGATAGAGGACTACTTCAACGAGAAGACTATGAGCGTCCACCTCAAGGAGAACGCCGTCCCTCTCGCCAAGGTGGGCAGGCCTGGGAGCTGGATCTTCGTGAAGCTCTCCGAAGCCGCCCTTACGAGGGCCGAGATCATGGAGATGGCGAGAGAGATCATGGAGAGGGCCCTCACAACGGGCGAGGGCTTCATAGAGATAGACAGAGCAGGGTCGACCATAGTTCAGCTGCGCGACTACAGGATAATCATAACCAGGCCCCCTCTGAGCGACGGCTGGGAGATAACAGCGACGAGGCCCATAGCGAAGCTCAGGCTTGAGGACTACAACCTTCACCCTAAGCTGATGGAAAGGCTTCTCTCCAGGGCCGAGGGCATACTGATAAGCGGGGCCCCTGGAGCGGGCAAGACGACGTTCGCCCAGGCCCTGGCGGAGTTCTACGCGTCGAAGGGGAAGGTCGTCAAGACCATAGAGTCGCCCAGAGACATGAGGCTGCCGCCCTCCATTACCCAGTACTCCAAGAGCTATGCTGACCTGAGGGAACTTCATGACATCCTTCTCCTCTCAAGGCCTGACTACACAGTCTTTGACGAGATGAGAGACGATGACGACTTCAAGCTTTACGTGGACCTGAGGCTCGCAGGCATCGGCATGATAGGCGTTGTCCATGCCACAAGCCCTATAGACGCTATTCAGAGGCTTGCGACAAGGGTCGAGCTCGGCATGATACCAAGCATAGTTGATACGACCATATTCATAGAGGCAGGTCAGGTCAGCAAGGTCTACGAGCTGAGCATAACGGTTAAGCTGCCCACAGGCCTCAAGGAGGAGGAGCTCGCGAGGCCTGTTGTTGAGGTGAAGGACTTTATAACTGGGGACCTTGAGTACGAGCTGTACACCTTTGGAGAGCAGGTAATGGTCGTGCCCATTAGCGCCAGGGAAGGTCGGGCTGATTTAGCTAGTAAGGTAGCCAAGATAATCCCAGGCGCAGAGGCTGAGATCAAGGAGGGGGCTCTAGTGATCAGGCTCCCAAGGAAGGCCAACCTGACCTCACGTAAGGTCAAGGCGCTGAAGAAGCTGGCCCAGGACGAGGGCCTTGACCTCAGGTTCGTGCCAAAGGGCTGACGCCATTTAATAATTAAATGGGAAGCCCTTCCTCGCTCTGAAGGGCCAGAGGGTGGAGGCAGAGCTCTTCGAGAGGTTCTCAAGGCAGGTCCTCCTTAAGGGGATCGGACAGGAGGGCATGAAGAGGATCAGGGACTCAAGGGTCGCTATCATAGGCTGCGGAGCCCTCGGCTCAGCCGAGGCCGAGCTGCTCGCGAGGGCCGGCGTTGGCTTCCTGAGGGTTGTTGACAGGGACGTGGTCGACTACACGAACATTCACAGGACCCACATGGTTGGCGAGAGGGAGGCCGAGGAGGGGAAGCCCAAGGCTCTGGCCTGTCAGGAGGGCGTGAAGGGCATAGATGGCTCCATAAGGACGGAGGCCGTAATAGATGACGTAGATAGCGATAACGCGGAGGACCTCATGAGGGACGTCGACATAGTGCTTGACGGCTCCGATAACCTTGAGACCAGGTTCCTCATAAACGAGGTCGCCGTGAAGAAGGGGAAGCCCTGGGTCTACGCAGGGGTCAACGGGTGGTACGGCACTGTCATGTTCATAAGCCCAAGGAAAGGTCCATGCCTTAGGTGCTTCATGAGTCCTGAGATGGCCCAGGACACGTCCTGCGACATAATCCCAACTATCGGGACCGTGACCACCATGACTGGCTCCGTGGCCGCAGGGCTCGCGCTCAGGTACCTGGCTGGCGACGAGCCGGAGCCAGGGGAGCTGATACTGATAGACGGGCGGCTCATGAACATAGAGAAGGTATCCGTTAGGAGAGATCCCCAGTGCCCCGTCTGCGGGCTCAGAAGGTTCGAGATGCTCTCAAGGAGGCCCTCCTACGGTGTTGCCAGGCTTTGCGGCTCCAGGGCGTTCAAGGTGAGGCTTAACAGGCCTGTCAACCTGGAGGAGGCCGTGAAGGCGCTTGAGAGGGCTAACGAGCTGGTCATGGCGAGGCCGGGCTGGGTGAGGGTTCTGACCAAGGAGGGGGCCTCCGTGACCATAGTAGGCAGGCTGGTCATTATAGAGAACGCTAAGGACGAGACGGCCGCTGCACAGATCTACGACAAGCTTATGAGGGCGGTAGGCCTGTCCAGCATGTGAAGGCCCATGTGGAGGCTTACATGCCCGAGGTGTGGGTTTAAGGGGGAGGAGGGCAGGTATTACCCCTTCTGCCCTAGGTGCGGGGGAGCCCTGGAGCTGGAGGGCGAGCTGCCTAAGTATGGGAGGCTGCTGGGCGAGGGGAACACGCCTCTCATCTACAGGAGGACCAGGCTCGGCGTCCTCGGCTTCAAGCTCGAGTACCTGAACCCCTCGGGGAGCTTTAAGGATAGGGGAACCTCGGTCAGCCTCCAGCTGGCAAGGGACCTAGGGTACAGGTGCACTGTTGAGGACTCGAGCGGCAACTCAGGCATTTCAACTGCCACATACGCAGCCTACCTAGGCCTTGAGGCCACTATAGCGGTGCCCGCCTCTGCCCCCCAGGGCAAAAAGGAAGTCCTGAGGTCGCTCGGGGCTAACGTCGTTGAGCTGCCCACAAGGGAGGAGGCCGCCAGGTTCGCCGAGGGCCTCTCATCAAGATGCTTCTACGTGTCTCACTCAAGAAGCGCCGTCTTCCTTGAAGGCATGAAGTCCGCCGGTCAGGAGCTACCTGAGGACGTGAGGTCAGTTATAGTGCCCTCGGCCAGCTTCTCTCTGCTGCTTGGAATATGGAGAGGCTCGAGGGGCAGGGTAAGGCTTTACGCTGTTCAGGGCTCCTCTAATCCCTCCCTAGCCAAGTACCTGAAGCCTTTAGCAGTAGGCAGGTCCTTAGAGTCAAGGCTAGCTGACGGCCTCGTCCTTAGGGACGCCCCCAGGGCCCCCGAGGCAGCTAAGGCCGTAAGCGAGAGCGGGGGCGGCCTCGTTGTCGTCTCTGACCCTGAGATAGCTGAGGCTACAAAGGAGCTCTGGAGGATGGGCTTCATGGCAGAGCCCACCTCGGCGACTGCCTACGCTGCAGCAAGGCTGCTCAGGGAAGCAGGAGTTGACGTTGAGGGGGCTGTGCTGATGCTGACGGGCAATGGCCTGAAGCTTTACGACCTTGTCTCTAGGCTGTAACGCACCTCCTCCTGAGCTCCTCAACGCAGGCCTCGACGCAGGCCCTGAAGTCCTCAGGTCCCACGGACTTCTCGGCGCAGGAGTCCCTGCAGACCTCTACAACGTGCTCCCTGACGAAGGGGTCGCACTCTATCTGCGAGCTCAAAGGCCTCTCACTCGGCTATCCTGCCCATGGACTCTAGCTGCTTAGCAACGTCGTCGAGTTTGAGCCTGAGGAGCGTCGACCTCCTTATGTAGCCAGTTCTCTTGTCCCACCCAAAGGCGTCGTAGGCCTCGTCGATCAGCCCCTCGGGGTTCTCGACCTTCAGGCCCTTGGCCGGCCCTGAGAGTATGGGCGTCACCATGCGCTTCGGGAGCCTGTCGTGCTCCCTGGTAAGCCCTTCCCTAACGTTGAAGGCCTTCTTCAGCTGCCACGTCCTCTCGCCGGCCTCCAGTATATCCTGGGGGCTCACCTGGATCCCCGTGAGCGTGGTGTAGAGCTTTGCCAGCCTCCTGGGGCTCAGGACGCCGCTCTCCGGGGCCGCTGAGTAGAAGATGCAGTAGCCCAGGTTGTTGAAGGCCTCACCGTAGGAGGCTAACACCTTGTAGGCTATGCCCTTGCCAACCCCTGTCTCGGCAAGAGCGTTAGGGAGGGGCCAGGGGAGGCCGAAGTCCTTGAGGCCAGCGTCCACCTGCATCATGTCGTAGGATGGGTAGATGGGGTGGACGTGGCAGGCGCCCCTCGGCATCACGGCGTACTGAATTGCCAACAGCTTTGACTCGACCCTTGGGTCGTGGGCCGGCAGCTCAAGCCCCTTGACGTGGTTTACCAGGTCCTCCGCCTTCCCCAGGGCCTTGGCGGCCCTGTAGCTGCCCTCTGCCAGTACGTCCCCGAAGCCCCTCCTGTGCGCTATCATGTCAATGAGCTGAAGGTAGGTCTCGGGGTCGTCCCACTTAAGCTCAAGGCCCCCTGTGTCCTGCTTAGTTATCAGGCCCTTCTGATAGGCCTCTATGGCCCATGATATGGTGTGGCCCAATGATATGGTGTCGAGGCCGTAGTTGTTGGCGAGCCAGTTGACCCTGATCACCACCTCCATGTTATCTATCATGGGCATGGCGCCGTTCATGTCAGTTGTCTCGTACTCAGGGCCCTCGCTGGGCGGCGTGGCGTAGGGGCCTGCCGCCACGTAGCTGTACCTGGAGCACCCTATGACGCAGGAGTGGCAGGCCCTCCTCTTTATCATGTAGTTCCTCTCCAACGCCTCATGAGATATCTTGTAGGCCCCCTCAAAGTAGCCTGTCTCGAAGTTGGCCGTGGGGAGGGCGCCCGCAGCGTTAAGGCTCAGGAGTCCCCCGATGGTCCCGTGCTCGCCCATCGCCCTGTTGCCGGGGTCAGACTTTATGGCGCTCTGTGCCTCAAGGGCTGCGGCCAGGAAGCCCTCAGGGTCATAGACCTCTACTCCCTCGCCTCCTGCCGCCACTATGGCCTTCAGGTTCTTCGACCCCATGACCGCGCCTCCGCCGGTCCTGCCAGCGGCCCTGTCGTAGTCGTTCATTATCGCGGCGAACCTGACCAGGTTCTCCCCGCCTGGGCCTATGGTCGCCACGGAGGCATCCCTAGCGCCCGTGTCCTCCCGGAGCGCGTCAGTGACCTCATGAACAGTCATCCCCCAGTACCTCTTCGCGCTCCTGATCTCAGCCCTGCCGCCCTCAAGGTAGAGGTAAACGGGCTCCTGCGCCCTGCCAGTTATTACCACCATGTCGAAGCCGCTGTACTTGAGCCAGGCCCCGAACTTGCCGCCTGACCTCGTCTCTCCCCAGGCGCCCGTCTGAGGCGACTTGAAGGCCCAGTAGATGTTGCCTGAGCCAGGCGCCAGCGTGCCGGTCATGGGGCCGGTCGTGGCTATCAGTACGTTATCAGGTGACAGCGGGTCGACGCCAGGCCTCAGCTCGTCCCAGAGGACCCTGGCCGCATAACCGAGGCCTCCTATGTAGAGCTTGACGTAGTCCAGCCTAAGCTCCTCAACTGATGCCCTCTGGGACGTCAGGTTAACCTTCAGGACCCTGCCCTTGTAGCCGTACCAGGGCAAAGCGAGCCCCCTTTGTGAGTCCCTGGCTCCATTATATTAACCCTCTACTATTCAGGGCCCAACGGCTGAGGAGGCCTTGCAGCAGACACTTTCCCAGCTGCTTGAGGAGCACCAGCTGATAAGGAGGGTCGCGTCGGCCCTCGAGTGGCTCTCGCTGAGGTTCGGCTCCTCATCACTTGTGGATGAGGACTTCCTGGCGTCCCTCAATGTGCTCCTGGACTACATAATCTCATGTCATCACTCCAAGGAGGAGGCTACCCTCTTCCCCAGGCTCACCGCGCTTGGAGGCGATCTAGCAGACCTTGTGAAGAGGGCGCTCGAGGACCACAGCGCCTTTGCATCACTGGCCCGGAGGCTAAGGGACAGCATAACGGAGGGCAGCCTCAGCGGGGCCTCGGAGGCGGCGAGGGCCTTATCGTCACTCCTTAAGGATCACATCGACTGGGAGGAGGCGGTACTGTTCGCCCAGGCCGAGGTCGTGCTTAATGAGAAGGTCAAGGAGGAGATAGCCGAGAGGCTGACAACGTTCGGGGGACCCTCCTGCTCACTTAATAAAGCTGAGGCGGAGGTTGAGAGGCTTTACTCCTCAATAACGGGTGGCTGACTTGTCCAGGGAGGCTACAGCTGTTGTGCTCATTGACAGGGCCGTCTATTCCATGCAGTGGTTTGTCCTAGCCCCTGCGACAATAGCTATAGTTGGCACATCACCTGGCTGGGTCTCAGGCCTGTTGCCCTTGGCGTTCATACTTGGGGCCGCCCTGTCTCAGCTCATCGGGGCCGAGGCTGCCTCATCACTTGGAGCCAGGAACGCCTTCCTGATAGGCCTGTCGATAGTCTCCCTGGCGGACCTACTGGTAGCCTTCAGCCGAGGGGTAGTTGACGTGATAGCCCTGAGGCTGCTGGCAGGGCTCGGCGCTGGCCTCTTCTTCTCGCCGGCTGGCTACATGTTAGTCTACCTCGGAGGCATCGGCACCTCAGCAATTATGGGCCTTTACAACATGGCCTTTGAGCTCGGGGGCGCCATGGCCCTCGCCTGGGGCCTCGTTGATGGCCTAGTCGGGTGGAGGCCCGGCACAGCGATAGCTGGCGCTATAGGCTTAGCCCTAGCGCTAGTATCGCTTGTCCTTATCGATGGCAATCCAAGGCCTTCGAGACCCAGGGACCTCCTAAATCTGAAGTGGCGTGAGGTACTCCTTGCGGGCCTGGCAGGCGCCGGGGCCTTTGGAGCGTCGTACGCCTTTGGCTCGTACCTGCCTACTTACGCCGCCAAGGTCTTCAGGGCAAGCCCATACGGCAACGGCGCCCTCACAGCGCTGTCATTCATAGGCGGCGCTGTTGGTGGACTATCGCTCCTGTTCCTCGACCTGGGGTCAGGGCAGCTGGTCACCGTGGCCTCCCTGGTGGCGTCCTCGTTAACTTATGCCGCCCTCGTGGTGAGGCCCTATGGTCTTTTCGTAGTTATGTCGATAGTTAACAGCTTCCTTGTAAACTGGGCATTCAGCGTCTACTACGCTCATGTGGTCGAGAGGTTTGGCAGGGACTTCTCGACAACCTCCCTTGCCGCTATGAACATGGTCAACATGATTGGAAGCCTCTGGGTTTACCCGCTCTCAGGCATCATAATAGCTAGTGACCCTCTCCTCTTCCCGGCCTTCCTGGCCGCATCCTCAGCCGCCCTGTCCTTCCTGCTCCTTATTAGGCCTCGCGACGCTAACGGTTGATTATATGATAACCACCGGCCCAGCAGGAAGTCCTTAGGAGGCCCAGGTGGTGGGCCCGGCCGGACTTGAACCGGCGACCTCCGCCGTGTGAGGGCGGCGTCCTAACCAACCTAGACTACGGGCCCACCAATAGCATCACGGCCTTGTGGGTTTTAAGGGTTTCCTTGAGCTGCCCGCCTTGGCACGGTGAAGGGCCTGAGGCCCGCCCTAAGCGGATAGAAGAACCTGAACCTCCCTCCGCACCTAGGGCAGACGAGAAGCCTTCCTACGTAGTTCCCAAACCTCCACGGCGCCCTGGCCAGCCTGAAGTCGCCGACCCTGCCCTTGAACCCGCAGTGGGGGCAAGTGAGCTCGTCGGAGAAGCCTGCAAGCGAGTCCCTCAGCAGGCCGATCACCGCCTGGAGGTCCGTCATGGAGTCCACGAGGGAGGCCAGGTCGCCCCTGCCTATGTAGCTCAGCCACGAGGCTATGTGACCCTGCGAGAGGTGATATTCAACGGCCTTGGGGTCAGCTGATGAGAGCCTCTCAAGCTCCTTTAAGAGCTCAAGTTCATCGTGAGCCTCCCCTATGACCCTGTCATAGGACCTGAAGTAGAAGGGCTCCCTCTGAGCGACGGGCCCTCACCATTGACCCTGAGGCTGCTGGTATACTTATATGTAAACTTGATGGTGGGAGGACAAAAGGATTTAAACCTTATAGCTCAAGACAATTCTTTGCCGCACCAAAAGGGGTGACGTGTTTGACTATAGCGCTGTTAACCAATGATGATGGCGTTGACAGCATTGGCCTTAGGCGCCTCGTTAAGGAGATCTCAGCAAGGGGGCTTGAGGTCTATGTAGTAGCGCCCAAGCATCAGGTCAGCGGCGCTGGTAAGTCCAACTCCCGCACGGTCAGGGTTGAAAGGGTCGAAGTTGAGGGCGCGAGGGAGGCATGGGCCATAGACGGGAAGCCAGCGGACGCCGTGGCCATAGCCGTGAAGGCCCTGCTGCCCAGGAAGCCTGACGTGGTAGTCAGCGGTATCAACATAGGGCCTAACATGGGCCTTACGGACTTCTTCACAAGTGGAACCATAGGCGCTGCCATAGAGGCAGCACTGCTTGGCATTAAGGCCGTGGCTTCAAGCTACGCGGTGCTTAGGGGGCTGAGCGAGTTCGACGAGCCATACGTCAGGAAGGCCGCCATGGTGACCGCCGAGGTAACTGAGCGATTCCTTGAGGATGAAAGACTAAAAGACGTTGACGTGCTTGTGCTCAACTTCCCCAGGGGCGAGCCAAAGGGCCTCGTCGTGGCGCCCATGGCCTTCATGGCCAACATAGAGGTCTACAATGGCGAGGAGGAGAACGTCTACCATGTGCTTGGGTGGAAAACCGACGACCTCGAGGAGGCCTATGCCGGAGGGGATGAGGGCACCGACGTGTATTACGTTAAGAGAGGCTACGCCACGGTGACCCCGGTCTGCCTGAGGTGCCTTGCCCTGACCACGGCGGAGAGGAGGCTCATTGACATGGTCAAGAGGGCCCTTAACGGGCTTGTCGAGTGACGCCCTTCAGGCAGCTCCATGCTGATGACCACGGGAGACAAGCCCTATAGGTCAGTATCGAGGCTATCACAAGCTGAGGCCCTGACGCTATCCTGGCAAGTTCCGTAACAGGGCACTCATCGTCGCACCTAAGCCTTAAAGAGGCGCCCGAGACGTTAACCTCTACTTCCTTCCTCCCGGTCATATTGACCCTGACGCCGTTGACCTCAGTTACATAATGCTTCAGCTTGGAGTTCAGCAGGGCCAGAAAGACGTCCTTTGCCGCCTTGCCCCAGGCAAGCGCCAAGGAGGCCATGTCTGATGCGATCCTTGCCTCAAACGTGAGCCCTCTGGCCTTAGCGCTGGCCTCCTCAACCATCACGGCCGAGACGCCAGCCTCTGAGGCAAGCGACGTCAGGAGGGCCGCGGCGCCGCTCGTGTCGGCGTCCATGAGCTCAACTACGTTGCTGAGGCCTATCATCTTAGGGGCCGCGTATGGCTTAATTGACTGAAGCCTCAACAGGGTCCCAAGGAGGCCAGGCCTGGGGGTAGGCAGGGCCACGGGGTCAAGCACCGGCCTTGCCCCACTCCTCTCAGCCTCCTTTAACACGCCCCCCAGCCCAGGAATATCGTCATCGTAAATCAGGACTACTACCTCTTTTGAGCTGGCCCATGAGAGGTCCCTTGCCGCCTCTGAGGCGGTTACGCTTAACAGTAGGTCGTAGTCCTCAACGTCCGTTCTCAGTACCTCTGGCCTTGCGTCGAGGCCCAGCCTCAGCCTGGGGAACAAAGCCCTGAGGTCCTCAGTAAGGGCTCTTAGCCAACCCCCTTCCCCGTCGAGCGGCGCCAGGACCACGTAGTCAGCTCCATCAGCTACCAACGAGGCTATGACGGCCTCTAGCTCCTCCCCTGCTATCCCTCTCCTCACAGGCACCTCAGATATTACTGTGATCGGAGGAGGCGTGACAGGTATGCCTGTAAGCCCTGACTTCATCTCGCGAAGCCTCCTCTCCGCGATCTCCTGAAGCAGCTCAGGGTTGGCCTTCTCAAAGGGCTGGGAGGGGCTCAGCACGTCAATGCCGTAGCCCTTGATTACATCAACGAGGAGCCCGAGACCCTCAGGCCCCTTGAGGACTTTCCTTCCGTACTCGCTTAGGTCCCACGGGTAAGTGCCTGGAACTATCACATAGTCATACCTGGCGGCCTGCCCTGACAGCGTCCTCCACAGCCCGTCGGGTGGCGTGAACAGCAGGCCTCGAAGCTCCATTACGTCTACCTGAAAGCCCATGGCCCTGAGGCCTGAGGCCGCGACCTCGGCCTCGAGGGGCGACGAAGTCACCAGCAGGAGGCGGGCCCCTCCAGAGCTCATATCACCAACAGCTCCCTCTCCACAGACCTGCCCTCAAGGCCTAGCTGCCTCACTTCGAACTCAGCGCCGTTGCCAAGCTCCACGACGTCCTTGCCGATCGCGAGGGCCGCGGCGACCCTCCCTATCGAGTCCCCCTTCATGACGCCGCTGCCGCTCGTGCCCGCCGCTATCACCAGGTCGCTCTCATAGGGCTCGTACACTATTGGCAGTCCGTCAAAGCTCATGTCGTAATGTCCGGCCCACGCGGCGCCAGGGTACCTGAGCTGGAACTGGGGCAGGTAAGTGCCCAGGACCGGGAGTATGCCGTATGTGTAGAACCTCTCCTCAGGCTGCGGGTTCTCCTCCAGCGCGAACGGCCTGCCCAGCTCGTCAGACATGCCGACCCAGAAGGTGTTCTCAAGGGGGTTAGGCCTCACGTAGACCCCCTTCGGGAGGATTGTAAAGGGCATGACGCCAAGGTCGTTGAGGCCGCTAGCCCTCAGCAGGGAGCCCAGCTGTCCCTCGGCCTTAATTACGAACAGTTGCCTCTTCTTGGGCCTGCTGAAGGAGTCGAGCCCCACGGGGTTCAGCAGCCCAGGGCTCCAGGCCCCGAGGGCCGACACAACCTTCTTACGGGCCTCCACATCCCTGCCGTCCGCAAGCCTGACGCCCTTGACCCTCAGGTCCTCCCATGGGAACGGCTCCCCCTCTATCCCCAGGGGGCTCCTCGGCCAGACCACGAACTCCCTGACCCTGGCCCCTAACGCGAACTCGACGCCCATCGACTTAAGCTTAAGGTAATAATAGTCAACGAGCTTCTCTACATCTAAAACGCCGGCCTCCCTGAAGAGGTAACCGCCCTCAACGTCGCTCACGCCCAGCATCTCGGCCTCCTCTGACCCGCTGAGGGAAACCCTCATGCCGAGCGACTTCTCAAGCCTGTCCTGGCTCACCTCCTCAACCTCGACCCCCTCGCTCGCCGCGACCTTCACCCCCTCCTTGATCGTCGGCTTAGTCCTGCTGTCAACTACGAAGAGGTAGCCCACCTTCAGGGCCGCCAAGTTAAAGCCCTCCGACTGAACCTTGAGGTAGAAGCTTATGGCGCCCTTCGCCAGCCTGAGGTTAGTCCTGTTCGTGAAGGCCGCGCGGAAGGCCGCGGCGCTCTTGGCAGTGTCGCCGGCGCCCACGCTGTCCTCCTTGTCTATCACAAGCACCGTGGAGCCAGGGTCCATCTGCTTTATGTGATAGGCTGTGGCCAGGCCAACTATGCCAGCGCCAACCACCACGTAGTCGTACACGGCGCCTCTCAGACATAGGAAGCCAGGGAGATCATTTAAATGATACCTAAAGGGTGAGGTCCCACTTATTTCCTTGTGGTTAGGCCGACATCTTAAGTAAAGGATATTTCATTTAGTTGAAGATTAAGTTAGTGAGAGTGCAAAGGGGTGCCCGAGCTCACGCGGTCTGACGTCATAGCGTGGGCCAAGGAGGCCGCCAGGCTGGCAGGGCTGGAGCCCTCGAAGATAGAGTTCGAGCTGCTCAAGCTGGGAGCCAGGTCACCTGAGGAGACCTACAGGAAGGCCCTTGAGGCCTTCGCCAGCTGGGGCCTCCTGGACCCCACGTGGGAGGAGGCCGCCAGGAGGCTAGTCCTAGCGAGGATATATCATGAGAGGGGCCTAGAGCCCCCAGCCAAGCTGGAGGGCATCGAGGCCTGGGCAAGCTGGGTCGGCCTGAACCTGCTCTACGAGAGGTACCTGATAAAGAGGGGGAAAGTAGTCGTTGAGAGCCCTAATGAGATGCTCGAGCGCGTCGCCTCCTTCGTGGCTGGCGCTGAGCTGGGCCTAGGCGGGAGGGCTGACGAGGCCAAGCAGGAGTTCTATGACCTTATGTCGACGGGTCGCTTCATGCCAAACAGCCCCACACTGATGAACTCGGGCACTAAGTACCATCAGCTCGCCGCCTGCTTCGTGATACCGGTGGATGACGACCTGGACTCGATATTCGGTGCCCTCAACTCGGCTGCGTGGGTCTTCAAGACAGGCGCCGGGGCAGGCTTCGACTTCACGCCGCTTCGGGCGAGGGGGACAAGGCTGTCCTCGGGCGGCGTGGCCAGCGGCCCTGTGAGCTTCATGAGGCTCTTTGACCAGGTCGCTGACGTAATAAAGGAGGGGGGCAGGAGGAGGGCAGCTATGATGGGCGTCCTCCACGACGTTCACGCAGACCTGCTGAGCTTCGCTGAGTCTAAGCTGGGCGGAGGGCTTGAGAACTTCAACATAAGCGTGGGAGTCCACGACGCCTTCATCATGGCGGCCCTCGAGGGACGCGAGTGGAACCTCTACGACCCCCACGAGTGCCCCCAGTTAGTGGGGCTCCTGAGCAGCGACCTGCCCGACCTCTGGAGGAAGTGCGCCCCCAAGGTCACAGTCAACGCCGCTGAGGTTCTGGACAGGGCGGCCAAGGCGGCCTGGGAGGTGGGCGACCCCGGCCTGGTCTTCATAGACACCATAAATGAGCACAACCCAACGCCCCGCCTCGGGAGGATAAGGACCACCAACCCCTGTGGCGAGACTCCCCTGCTCAGCTGGGAGGCCTGTAACCTGGGCTCAATAAACCTCAGCAAGTACGTAGTCAACGGGGGCATAGACTGGGACCTGCTAGAGCATGACGTGAGGGCCGCAGTCAGGTTCCTTGACGACGTTATCGAGGCCTCCTGGTACCCCAGGCCTGAGATAGAGAAGGCCGTGAAGCGCACCAGGAAGATAGGCCTCGGCGTCATGGGCTGGGCTAACATGCTGGCCCAGCTCAGGGTCCCCTACGACAGCGACTCCGCGCTGCTGCTTGCTGACAGGCTGATGGAGTTCATCGCCTACGTGGCCAGGGACGAGAGCAATAGGCTCGCCTTCGAGAGGGGCCCCTACCCTGAGTTCCCCGGCAGCATCCACAGGGAGGGCAGGTTCAACTTCGAGCCCCAGGTCTCCAGCTCGCAGATATACGACGAGGGCAAGGCCTCTGAGGACGTGCTGAGGATCGTTGAGTCAAGGCCCAGGCTGGACTGGGACAAGGTCAGGTCAGAGATGCGCGAGGGCAGCAGGAACGCTACGGTCACCACGATAGCTCCCACGGGCAGCATAAGTATAATAGCTAACGCCAGCAGCAGCATAGAGCCCTTCTACTCGCTCATATACGTAAGGCAGAGCAGCCTCTTCTCATGGATCGAGGTGAACAGGTTCCTCAAGGAGTGGCTTATTGAGACGAGCAACCTGAGGCCTGAGAGGATCAAGGAAATAATAATGCATGGGGGCTCCGTCAGAGGGCTTGACTGGGTCGACAAGGAGGTCCAGGACGTCCTGGGCACAGCGCTCGATATAGACTGGAGGTGGCACGTCCGCATGCAGGCGGTATTCCAGAGATGGGTCGACAACGCCGTCAGCAAGACCGTGAACCTAAGGCATGAGGTGACCCCTGAGGACGTAAAGAACGTCTTCCTGGAGGCCTGGCGCCTCAAGTGCAAGGGCATAACGGTCTTCAGGGACAGGAGCAAGGGGGTGCAGGTGATGCAGGTGCCCGCTGACCTTGACCAGCTCATACGTGAGCCGCCGGCCATGGGCATTAAGGTCAAGGCCAAGATGGTCCCAGGAGTCATAAGCGCAGGCAACACAAGGGTAGTGACCGTGAGCGAGGAGTACGCGGGCGGGTGCCCGACCTGCGACCTTTGATCAGGATTCTTGCTTAAGGACAGCCACTACAAGACGCCTGTTCTTGGCCCTTGCCTCCACAACGCCTAGCCTTATCAACTCTCTCAGCAGCTTCCTGGCCACGGAGACCTTGACGCCAAGGACCGATGAGAGCCTGTAGGGCGTAACGTACTTCATCTTCTGGACCTCCCTCTTGGCCCTGTTGATGAGCTCAGGGGTCACCTCGAGCAGTGGAGCCGAGGCCTTGGCCTGGGCCCTCTGTTGAGGCCTCTGCTGCTTCTTCTCGACCGCTTTCTCAGCCTTCTCAGGCTGCCCCTTTGAAGACAAGGTCCTCACCGCCAGGGGTCCCTAAGGAGACCGAATTAAAAAGGCTTGGCTCAGAAGGATATCGTCGTTCCCCCTCTCGTAGTCCTCTCCTGCTCGCTGGTCACGACGGAGCCCAGCTCCCTGAGTCTCGTGAGTATCGGGTTGAGTTTGTCCTGCTTTGAGTAGGACTCGAGTGTGTCCCTCATACTCCTGGTGTGCTGAATGTCCAGCTCCAGCAGCTCCTCCAGTATCCTCACGGTCTTCTCCCACACCTCCACGAGGAGGTCCTTGGGCGCGTTGGTCGTTATGAAGGGGTCCTGGAGCCAGTCATCAAAGGCCTTGAGGGTCCTCATCATGTGGCTGAAGGCGAGCCTTGTGTTAACTATTATCTCGAGCCTGTCCGACTGCGCCACCCTCTGCTCGTTCTCCCTGAAAGTCTGAAGCACGCTCTGCTGCATGGCTATCCACCTGTCTAAGTTCTTCAAGAAGTCCGACAGGTCAGCCCTGTACTGGGACACGCCCTGCACCTCGCTGAGAGGCAGGGGAGAAGCGGGCCTATTATTTACATGACTAAACCCCTAACGGGGTCAGCCTTTTCTTCCCGGTACAGCTCGCTTAGCAAGGTGTCTGTCCCGCTTGAAGGGCTGGAGCGGCCAACTTTTGTGGGTCGACCTAAGCAGGCAGGAGTGGAAGAGGGTAAAGTACCCAGCCGAGTGGGCGCTGATGTACGTTGGCGGCAGGGGCCTCGCGGCCAGGCTCCTGTGGGAGTACATGCCTGCGGGGGCTGACCCGCTGGGGCCTGAGAACCTCCTCATCATGGCCGTAGGGCCTCTCTCTGGGCTCCCTGGTCCCAGCACCGGCAAGCTTCAGGTGGCAGCGAAGAGCCCCCTCACGGGCGGCTACGGGGACGGCAACGTAGGGACCTATATGTCCATAGAGATGAGGAAAGCAGGCATTGACGCCATAGTGTTCAGCGGCGCCTCAAGGCAGCCGGTCACCGTGGTCGTAGAGGGTAACAGGGTCAGCTTCGAGCCAGCTGATGACCTTTGGGGGCTTGACACCTGGACGACAGAGGAGAGGCTCAGGAAGAGGTACGGCAGGTTCGCCGGCATAGTTGAGATAGGCCCAGCGGGGGAGAACCTCGTGAAGTTCGCGACTATCATAAGCCAGGAGGGCCGCAGCGGCGGGAGGCCAGGCATAGGGGCCGTCATGGGCTCAAAGAAGCTAAAGGCGGTAGTGGTGAGAGGCCCGTCCAAGGCAGACCTTTACGATGAGAGGTCCTACAACTCGCAGGCCGCCAAGGCCCTAGTGGAGATCAAGGGGAGGCCAGGGTACCCCTTCTGGATGAGGCAGGGCACCATGGCCACTATTGACTGGGCCCAGGAGACCAGCGTCCTCCCGGCCTACAACTTCAACGAGGGCGTGTTCGACGAGTTCAAGGGAATAGACGGCTTCACCATGGAGTCCATGAAGACCGAGCAGAGGGGATGTCCTAACTGCAACATGCAGTGCGGCAACGTGGTCCTCGACTCAACTGGCGTGAAGAGCGAGCTTGATTATGAGAACGTAGCGCTGCTTGGGAGCAACTTAGGCATCGGCAGGCTGGCCGACGTGGCCTTCCTCAACAGGCTCGCCGACCAGTTCGGTATGGACACTGAGAGCCTCGGGACAACCCTGGGCTGGGCCGTTGAGGCCTCCCAGGAGGGCTTCCTGAAGGGCTATGGGGCAAGCCTGGAGTGGGGTGACGTAAAGGCCTTCACCGAGCTGACGAAGGAGATAGTGAACAGGTCGACGCCCCTCGGCGACCTCCTAGCAGAGGCCAGCTCGGGCGCCTGCAGGAGGACCGGGGGCTGCGAACTCTCTATGGACGTGAAGGGCCTGGGGGTGAGCGCCTATGACTGCCACGCGGCGCCCGGAATGGCCCTCTCCTTCGCCACCAGCCCGATAGGAGCCCATCATAAGGACGCATGGGTGATAAGCTGGGAGGTCCAGCACGACAGGTTCTCATATGGGAGGGAGAAGGCGGCCAAGGTCATAGAGCTCCAGAGGATCCGCGGCATGTTCGAGAGCTTCACAACGTGTAGGCTCCCGTGGGTCGAGGTGGGCCTGAGCCTCGACCATTACCCGCTGCTGCTCTACTACGCTACGGGCGTCAAGTACGCCTGGGACGACCTGTATGCGGTGGCTGACAGGACGTATGCCCTCATCAGGGCCCTCTGGGTGAGGGAGAAGGGAGGTTGGTCAAGAGATTATGATATGCCGCCCGTCAAGTGGTTCAAGAAGCCTCTCACCAAGGGTCCGCTGGCCGGCGCAAAGCTAGACTATGACAAGTACAACCAGCTCCTCGACCACTACTACGAGCTAAGGGGCTGGGACAGGAACGGGGTACCAACTAGGGACACGCTGCATAGGCTGGGCCTTGACTTCGTGATACCGACCCTTGAAAAGTACGTCAAGCTTTCTTAGGGGGAGGCACGTAGAACCACAGCTTGCCCATGTGGTAGTCCCTTATTACAGACCTGGCGGCCTCCTCAATGTTCGGCTCATGAGTGCTCTTGTATATCCATGAGCGCTTGAGGGCTATCTTCTCAAGTATGACATAGGGGTCCCTGTCCTCTATTCCGTAGGCGTCGATAATGGCCCTGGGGTTATATTTCAGGGCCCTCTCAACCAGCATGACGGCTGGCTTCACGGGGTCGCTCATCTCCTCCGGGCTCCTCCCCCTTATCGCGGCCTCCAGGGGGTCTCCTCCCACAGGTATTGTGCCCGGCGTGTCGATTATGTAGACACCCCTGGCGACCTTGTAAAGGGTGTAACCCCTTGTGTAACCTGGGCTCCCAGGGACCTTGCTCGTTGGGGCGCTCTTGTAACCCTTCAACATATTTATGACGCTTGACTTGCCCGTCTTAGGGTAACCTATGACGGCAAAGATCGCCGTCCCCTCGCCGCCGACCTCCCTCATGACCCTCAGCAACTCCCCCTTTCCCGTGCCCCTAAGGCTTGATATAGCGACGACTGTCAGGCCCATTGAGCTAAAGTACTCAAGCCACCCGCTGACCGCCTCCCTTGGTATCAGGTCAACCTTGTTTATTACAAGAATGAGCTTCTTCTCCATGGCCTTCGCCATGTGCTCAGCCCTAGGGCTCCTCGTGCCCTGCGGGTCGCGGGCGTCAAGGACCTCTAGGACCGCCGTGGACCTCCTGATGATCCTGGCCAGGGTCCTCCAGTCGGCCAGCAGCATTACTGTTCTCTTCTAGTTCATCTTGTGTTACCGCTTAAAAGTCTACGGATCCGGCGCTAACTATTGTCATCAATCGCTCATCTGAGCTTAAAAGCTTTCGCGTAAAGTTCAAATAGGCGCGTTTTAGGGGGTTAAGCTTATGTCTAACCCTCAGCCCCCAAAGGCCCCTGAGGGGGGCAAGGCAAAGTGCCCTCCTGAGAGGATAATATATGACGCTAACACAGGTGCCAGGATATGCCTTGACACAGGGGAGATCGTAGAGGAGCAGGTCATAGGCGACGAGGCTGAGTGGAGAGCCTATACTCCTGAGGAGAAGGCCAGGAGGACAAGGGTCGGGGCCCCTCTGTCGCTGGCCAGGCCGAACCTAGGCGTTGACGTGTACCTTGGGTCGCTTCACGAGGGGTCAGGCAAGAGGATCAGAGGGCTGAGCAAGAGGATAGAGGCCCTTAGGCTGCAGCGCAGCTACAGGCTAGGCAGGACGCTCTCAGGCATTGAGAAGAACATAAATCAGGCCCTCAAGATACTTGATGATATAGCCAACAAGATGGAGCTGCCTGACAAGGTCAAGGAGGCCGCCTCAAAGCTCTACAGGGACGCAACCGAGAAGGGCCTGACGAGGGGCAGGAGCATAGAGAGCGTCGTAGCCGCCACCCTCTACGCCACGTGTCGCGTGCTCAAGATCCCCTGCACAATTGATGACATAGCCAACTACCTGCCCTCAAAGGGCGCTGACGTCAAGAGGGATATCGCCCGCTGCTACCGCCTGCTCGTGAGGGACCTAAGTCTTGACATACCTGTTATAGAGCCCGAGCTGTTCGTGAACAGGATAGTCAGCGCGCTCGGCCTTCCTGACTACGTTGCAGTTGAGGCCATAAGGGTCCTAAGGGAGGCCAGGGCTAAGGGTGTCACGGCCGGCAAGGACCCAAGCGGTCTCGCCGCTGCCGCTGTGTACCTAGCGGCCCTCAGATACGGCCTTAGGAGGACACAGAAGGAGATAGCGCACGTGGCCGGCGTCACAGAGGTCACCGTAAGGAACAGGTACAAGGAGCTGGTCGGCGACGAAGTTAAGAAGGAGGTCGGAGCCTCTAAGTAGGCTAGCTCTCCTCAGCCGACCTAGTCCTCATTATTTTTGGCTTACCCATTATCAGCCAGTACTCTATCTGGGCTCCAGGCTTGAGCCTCTCCATCAGCTCCGGGTCATCCTTTGGCTTCTCCACCTCAATTGTGTCATAGGTCTCAAGGTCCATGAGCTGGACTGTTTCGCCTAGGTCCGCGAGGACCTGGGCGTTCCTCTTCTCGATGATGGGTACCTGCACCTGAGTGTCCACAGGAGCCACGAGAGTCCTCTTCTGGCCAGTGAAGAGCCCTATAGCGACGACGTGAGCCTTAGCGCTGCCGTGCTTCCCCGTCTTGGCCTTAGTTATTTCGACGATCCTGCAGGGCTCGCCGTCTATCACTATGTAGTTGCCCTTCTTTAGGTCCCCTAGGGTAGCGAACTGAACGCTCAAGGTACTTCGCCTCTTGGTCTATGGCACGGATGGCTTAAAAATATTCCTAGCTCAAGCTAGCCTCTCTATGATGAGGCTCAGGTAGCTCACGTTTCTGTTATGGAACTTCGTCACGCCTATGTCCGCGCTGACCACCATGACGGCCTCCCCCATCCTCTCCTTAACTGCCAGGTACGCGTCCACGAGCTTACAGACCATGTCCTCCATAGCGTAGAACTCCACCTGTGAGAAGCCCTTATTGAACTCTAAGATGGCCCTAAGCGCATAGTCCTCAGCCGTGCCCTGCTCCTCGACCACTATCCTGCTCCTTCCCTGCAAGCTCCATTCCCCTCCTGGCTAAGCCTGATCAGAATTTTAACTTAAGCTCCCAGGCCTCATAGGGAAAGCGTGAAGGCAATAGTGGTGGGCTGCGGCGCCGTTGGCACAGTCCTCGCAGTGGCCCTTTCCCTGGGCGGCGCTGAGGTGGTAGTTGCCTCAAGGAGGGCGTCGGGGTGCTCACAGAGAAGGGCTGAGGCAAGGGGCTTGGGAAGCTCAATGGTTAGCGTCTGCGGCTGGGCGCACCTGCCTAAGGAAGTTGACGTAATGGTGTTTGCGACTAAGGCCTATGACCTCCCTTCAGCTGTTAACGCTGCCGAGGACCTGGGCCTGAGGCCGCGCCTAGCGGTCTCCGTTCAGAACGGCCTTGGATCCCTTGAGTTGGTCGAGGAGGCCTTCGACTCGGCGGCCGGCATGCTCATCTACTTTGGGTCAACGGGCCTCAGCGAGTGCTCAGCCCTCTACACGGGCGGGAGAAGAGTAGTTGCTGGGTGCCGAAGGAGCTGTGACGAGGATGCCCTGAGGGAGCTCCTTGACGCTATTGCGTCAGCTGGCCTCTCCTCCGAGAAGGTATCAAGGGACGAATTCGAGGGCGAGAGGTGGCTCAAGCTGGCAACGAACGCCGCGATAAACCCGCTCACCCTGATCGTGTGGTCGCGTAACGGTGAGATAGTAAGGGATGAGAGACTCAGGGCGCTGGCCTCAGCCCTAGCTGATGAAGTCGGCAGGGTCGCGAGGGGCCTCGGTATAAGGCTTCCTGAAGACCCAGTCGAAGCTGCCCTGAGGACGGCCAGCGATACCTCAGCGAACTGCAGCTCCTCGGTTCAGGACGTCGCGGCTGGGAGGAGGACGGAGCTCAGGTACATTAATGGGGCTGTTTGGGAAGCCTCGCTTAAGTTAAATTCTAGGGCCTCCCTTAACCTATTCGCTTACCTAGCAGGGGAGGCGGCCTCCGAATGGCTGAAAGGGAGAAGGTCACCGTGCGAAGGGTAGCTCAGATGAAGGGCAGGAAGAGAATAGTCATGGTGACGGCCTACGACTACCCTACCGCAAGGGTTGTTGACCAGGCAGGAGTTGACATAATATTAGTGGGTGACTCCCTCTCGATGACCGTCCTTGGCAACCCCTCAACGCTGCAGGTCGACATGGAGACCATGCTCAGGCACACAGAGGCCGTTGCCAGGGCCTTGCCAAGGGCGCTGCTTGTGGCCGACATGCCGTTCATGAGTTACGAGATGGGCGGAGCCGAGGCCGTCAAGAATGCAGGCCAGTTCCTCAGGGCGGGGGCTGACGCCGTTAAGATAGAGGGGGGCGAGGACTATGCTGACATAGTTAGGTCCTTCGTTAGGGCGGGCATCCCAGTCATGGGCCACATAGGTCTGACCCCACAAAAGCACAAGCTCCTGGGCGGCTACAGGCTCATGGGCAGGACGGCCTCTGAGGCCCTTCAGATAATAAAGGATGCCATAGCCCTAGAGGACGCGGGAGTGTTCTCAATAGTTATTGAGCACACGGCAAGCGAGGTCGCGGCCGAGGTCACTAAGAGGGTCAGCGTTCCCACCATCTGCATAGGCTCAGGGCCTCACTGTGATGGCCAAGTGCTGGTTCTTCACGACATACTTGGCCTATCGGAGAGCCCGCCGCCATTCGCCAAGAAGTACGTCGACCTTGCCTCCGAGATGAGGGCTGCCATAGCCAAGTTCAAGGAGGAGGTAGAGGGTGGCCTGTTCCCCGAAGAGGGAAGGTACTGGAGGATGAAGGAGGGCGAGTACGAAAAGGTCGTTGAAGCCTTGAAGAGGCAGGCGAGGCCTGGCGAAGGGGCTTAGACGCCAACATTTTCAGTTACACAGGACCGCTTAATAAGAATTGGCTTCGTGGCCTAGGGCTCCGCTAAGGGCCTCCGAGGTTTAAAGCGAAGCCTGCTTCCTTAAGTCTCTGTGTTATCTCGTCCTTTACGCTCACCACGAACTCGGAGGCCTTCAGATCGCCCTGCTCTATCTTGTCAAGGCCTTCCTCGAGGACCCTGCTGGCCTCCTCCGAGAGCAGCGGCGCGAACGGTGACGATGTCAATATGTCATAAACCCTCATGCCCAGGCTCGTGGGCACTATGAACTTGGCCTTCTTGGTCTCAATGACATACCCATGCCTCATGTTAGCCTCTAAGACCTTCGCGTACGTGCTCGGGCGGCCTATGTTCTTCTTCTTCATCAACATCACTAGGTCGCCGCTCCTGTAGAGCTGTGTGAGGCTCCCCTTGAACGTCTTCACCCCAGAGAGCTGAACCCTGTACTCTTTGCCTACCTCCCTGGAGACCCAGGCCTCAAGCCTTGGCCTGCTCACGAGCGTGAAGCCCTCCTTAATAACCCCAATAACCGCCTCGACCTCGCTTGTGAGTGACCCCAGCGACAGCTTCACGACAGCCTTCTCTAGGACGGCAGGGGCCATCTGGGACGCTGTGAACCTCTCAAATATCAGCTGGTAAAGCCTGTAGTGGGCCCCAGTTAGCTGCATGGGCACGTTAACGGAGCCGTCAAGTATGGCCCTCTCGAGCTCCTCCGCTGAAAGCGGCCTTGTAGGCCTTATCGCCTCGTGAGCCCCGCCCGCGCCCCACCCCCTTGGCTTGAAGTACTGGCCAAGCCCATGCGACTCTAGGTACTGCCTGGCCACAGCGATTCCGGCGTCAGATACCCTTGTTGAGTCCGTCCTGTGGTATGTTATAAGGCCTGAGTAGAACAGGTCCTGAGCCAGCTTCATTGTTAAGGGGGCCGAGAACCCGAGCCTAGCCGAGGCCTCATATATCAGCTCGTCTGTCGTGAAGGGCGGCAAGGGGTTGACCTCCTCCGTCCACACCTTCTCCGTTACGGCAGCAGCCTCGGCCTCCTGGGAGGCCGCCTCGGCCTCGTCCCGGTTCCTGGTGAAGAAAGTCACCGGGGTGCCAGAGGGCAGGAGGGCCCTTACCTTGAAGCCCATGCCCTCCTTATACTTCCTATACCTCTCTATGACCCAGCCCAGGACGGGCGTCTGAACCCTCCCAGCCCCAAGCCAGTTCTTACCCAGCTTGTACCAGAGGTACTGGCTCGTGATGAAGCCTATCCACCTGTCATCAATTCGCCTGGCTATCTGCGCGTCGACAAGCCTCTCGTCAATCTTGCCGGGGGACCTCAGAGCCTCCATAAAGGCCCTCGGCGTGACCTCGTGGAAGGCGCTTCTGTACATGTTCTGGTTGTAAGGCCTCAGGGCCAAGTACAGGTCCCACGCGATCTTCTCGCCCTCCCTGTCGGGGTCGGTCATTATGATGACCCTGTCAACCTCCAGCGCCACTTTCCTCAGGGTCTCAACTATGCTCCACGAGTCTACTATGGCCCTTGAGCCGCACCTGGGGCACTGGTCGACCTCCTCGGTGAACTGGTAGCCGCAGCTTAGACACCTCTTTATGCTTGAGTAGACGGGCTCCCACACGTCCCCCTTGAGCCTGACCCCAAAGAGGCTGCCCTCCTCAGGCTCTACCGAAAGGTCGTAGACGTGGCCCTTCGAGGCTGTGACAGTAATCAGGTGAACAGTGTTCGTAGTGTTGTCAACTACTGTTGTCTCGTATATGTTAAGGGAGCCCTCCCTCCTCCTAGCTGGCTTCCCCCAGAAGTTAGCAATGGTCCTGGCCTTGGTGGGCGACTCGACCACTATGAGCTCCGTTATTATGTTGATCTTCTTAGCGGCGGCCTCAGGCTCCTTCCTGCTGGCCTCAAGCTCTTTCTCAACCGACTTGAGGTCAAGGGACTTGAACGGAACAAACTGGGCCTGGCTGAGCCACCTGAGCCTGTCCTGAAGCGCGTCAACGAGCTCAGGTATCCTGTCAATTATAACTGAGAGCCCCCTCGTCATGGAGCCGTGGAAGAGCCTGCTCGTCCTGCCGCTGGCCTGTATATAGGAAGGCGCGTCCGGCGAGTAGAGCCAGAGGGAGCCTGACTCCCTCCTTATCACCATAGTCCCTATCCTAATGGTCTGTCCCTCTGACTGTAGCAGGCCCTCCAGCAGGTTGACAACCCCCTCTGAGGCCTCGAGGACTAGCTTCCTGAGCTCCTCTAGCCTCCCCCTGGCCTCGAGCTGCCCCCTGATGACCGCTGCCATGATACGTGAGTCAACAGTATATGACCTGAGCAGGGCCTCAAGCCTCTTCCTGTAATCCGAGAACGACTTGTCCTTCTCCTCAGCGAACATGAGGGCCCTTAGGAGCCTCCTAGGCGACAGCAGGGCAGTCCTCAGGTCAAGCCTTATGGCGGGGACCCCAAGGAATAGCGCGTACCTTATTACCTCAGGAAGGTCAATGCCCCTCACCAGCGCGCCGTACCTTGAGGCCACCCCGACGGCTACGTCTGCCTCACCTGAGACGAGCTTCTCAACGGCTCTCCTCGGGTTCGATATGGCGTGTACGGCCCTAACGCCGGCCTTATTTAAGGCCTCGGCGACTACCTTAACCATTGACTTGCCGTAGGCCCGTGACACAAATATCAGCCCTCCGCGACCGAGCCCCTGCGCCAGCTCAATGATTGACGCCATCGCGTCGTTGGATATCAGGTAGGAGTCTATAACGTTCCTCAGGTAGTCAGTTCCGCCGCCTACCTCAAAGCCCAGGAGCTCCCTGAAGACCAGGTGCTTTACGCCCCTTGGCCTTCCGGTGGCTGACGCTATGACGAGCTGGCCCTGCTGCGCCTCACTCTGCTTCAGCTGCAGCTGTAGGCTCAGGGACGCTATTTCCTTAGTCAGCTGCTCCGCCCTTTCCCTGTGGCCCGCCTTAAGCGCGCCCGCTAGATCAAGCCTTAGCTGGACCAGCCTGAACGCCGTAGAGATGGCTTCCTCGCTGAACCCTAAGAGCATGAGCGTCCTGTCTATGTTCTTGCTGTTCCTCAGCAGGCTATCCACGTCGTCTACTATAGCCAGGTTATAGGGCGCCGCGGCCCTCAGGACATCGAAGTTCCTTACCATGAAGCCAGGCGTTATAACGAGGACCAGGTAGTCCTGGCCCTTTATCCTCTCCATCATCGCCTGCCTGTCCTCAGCCCTCATGGAGCTATAGTAATAGGCGACGGAGCCCGCCCCAACTATCTTTGAGACCCTGTCGGCTGTCTGGGCTACCAGGTTCTCCGTGGGCACCAGGTACAGGACCCTCCACTTGTCCTTCTCAGCCCTGTAGGCCGCGTACGCCATGAGGAGCGTGGTCTTCCCGACCCCAGTTGGGGCCACTATTGAGAAGCTGTCGAGGAGCAACAGCCTCCTGGCCCAGCTCCTCTGGGCGCTTGACATGGCGAAGCCGTGCTTGTCCTCAAAGTAGCCCGAGAAGTCCCTGAAGTCCCTCTCGAGATAGGAGAGCTCAAGGTAGCTCCCGTACTTGCCGAGCTTCTGCAGCGCCTCTCCTATGCTAATGGGGTCCGCCTGCTCGGGCTCCTCGGGAAGGCAAGTGGAGCACGGTAGGCCCTTAGCGAGCCTGCCAGCCGTTATCTCGCCATGGCAGTTAGGACAGAGCCTTCTGAAGACGGCCTCTATCCTTGGCACCCTGGTCCTCCTCAGCTCATTTAAGAAGGCTCAGCTGTCCTACAGTATTAAGGCTTGCAGGGGTAAGAGGCAGCTATCACGAGGTATTACCTTGGGGACCGCCGCCTATTGAAGTCCAAAGGTATGAGAGCCTCCTGAAGTAAGGCTCAGCCTGGGCCTGATCCTCAACGGCAACTGCAACGGGCTCGCCAAAGGGCTCATTAACAATCACCATCAGGCCCACCCTAGAGGAGATGCTGTCAAGCAGGGGCAGCTGGGTGACCTTTACTGGGATGCCTGTCTCCGAGATCCTCTTAACTAAGACCCCTTCCACGAGGAGGACCCTGAGGTCACCTATGTAACTTAGTAGCGCCTTGATTATCCCCTCGCCCAGCCCGTCCCTAGCCATAACTGTTGACACGGTTATGTATGCTACAGCTGAGGCCTTGAAGAAGTCGACGGCCGCCGACACTATGTTATAGGCCCCCTTAACAATAACGTACCGAGGCGCCCTCTGCTTGGACCCAAGCCTTTCCAGCGCCTCAGCGAGCTCAGCGATCTCCCTGGCCCTTCTCCTGGAGTCCTCCTCAAGCCTTGCTATGCTCGCCGCCGCCAGCGCCCTCGGGCTTACGGCCTTGTACCACCCGTTGGGGTCCTTATAGACCATGCCCTTGCTCTCGAGGACCTTCACGACGTCATAGATCCTCGGGAGCGGGACCCCGCTCATTACGCTTGCCTCCTTTGGGTCGCTGGCTCCCTGGAGCATCGCAATGTAGAGCTTGGCCTCGTAGAGGGTCAGGTCCAGGGCCTTCCTCAGCCGCTCTACCAGAGCCTCCTGCTCTATTGGCAAGCCTAGCCCCATATAGAGGGCGCCGAAGAGGGCTTTAACGATGATAGGATCTCCGCGCGGTCTGTAACATTTTACGTAACTACTCGTTATTTTTAATCACTTCTAATCCCCTTAATGCCATTAAGTAGGCTGAGGCTGTATGCCTAACCAATTTCTATAAGCCTTTATGTTAACATTAAATCGGAGGGCGCCCAGTGAAGCTCCCCGCGTCGTGGCTGGGAGCCCACACTCACTAACCTAGGCGTGGGGAGGGGAGGAGTGATGAGGCCGAGCGACCAATGGTCACGAAAGGTTACCATTAGTCGTGATGAAGGCCGAACTCTATCAGGCAAATAAACAACAGAGAAAAGCGTACACGAAACCCTATAATAAAATAGGGCCTGCTAGCTTGAAATTGTCACTTCGTGGAGGCCGTGGCCGCCGTGCTGCCCTGCTGGGCAGCAGGGGCGCCGACCTCCACGCTCGGGAGCTCTGGGAACTCCTGCTTCATCCTCTGCTCGGCCACTATGCTTGCCTCCTTTAGTATCTTCTGCGCCTCCTCGGTCGCGTACTCGTTCTCGAAGATCGGCACAGCGCCAGAGGTGTACTGGGTCAGCGCGGCCGACAGCTCCTCGTCGATGTCCATCAGGTCGGCGAACACGTCAGGCATGGCGCCCCTGAGGTAGCCAGCCACCTGTTTGAGCGCAACTATGGCAGGCGCCAGGTCAGCGTTAACGTCGCCCATTATCAGGGTCGTGTCGAGCCTGAGCTTGACCTTCTCGAGGGCGTACTTGACGGTCATTATTATCTTGGCCATCTTCCTGACCTCAGCGACCTCATTGGCGTACATGGTGGCCTTGCTCCTGTCGCCCTCTATTATGGCGTTCACGACCTTCTCAAAGAGCTGCTTGTCATAGGCCTGAAGCTTGCTGAGAGTGTAGTCAAGCCTGTTCATCTGGGCTGCGACCCTGTAACTCGCCATCATTATCTGCCTCTTGAGGGGCGGCGGTGGTGAGATGAAGTTCTTCACCTTCTCCGCTATGGTCTCCCTCTTCGACTCCTCAGACCACCTCTTGGGCCAGCTCTCAATCCCGCTCAAGCCTTTTCACCGGGTCCGACATTCACTAAATGTCATAGGGGCTTTAGGGGGACAGGCCCAACAAAGGGGCTCACCGGCTATATAGGGCGAGACAATAAGGCCTTCCCGGTGTAGGACTTGACAGCCCCGCGCGTCGACGAGGCTTCTAGGTTCATAGGGTCAGAAGTCGTTGATGACTTCGGAAGGTCGCTGGGTGTCCTCGTGGCCATCGAGAGCGGGGTGGACGGGAGGATTACAAATATAATAGTGAAGGTAGCTGACAAGAGCCTGGAGGTCATAGAGGGGGAGAGGGTCAGGGTCTTTGAGGGAAAGCTTACCGTAACGCCGGAGTGGAAATATGAGATCCTCGAGGTCATAGATAACCTTGAGAGGGCCTACAAGAGGAAGAAGGCCATAGAGGGCATCAGCAGCCGCAACGAGCTGCCCTCGGTTGTTGTGGATCCTATAAAGAAGAGGCTTGAGGAGGAGATAAGGTCTCTGAGGATTAAGGCCGATGAGGTCAGGAAGCTCGTGAGCTCCAGGATATCTGAGGTAGAGACGGAGGAGCTGAAGGTGGCGAGGGCTGTGGCGTCGGTCGGCATATCCTACTTCAGCGGCGAGGTCAGCGAGAGGGGCTACACGCAGAGCATGAATCACCTAAAGAAGCTGCAGGAGGCCCTGGGCGAGGAGAAGAGGGCCGCGAAGGAGCTGCTTGAGAAGCTGGAGAAGGTCCTACAGCTGGCCTCTGAGGTCGAGTCCCAGAAACAGGTCACCCCGGTCCAGGTCCAGCAGGCCCCTGCTACATCTCAGCCTCAGGCAGTAGTAGTTAAGGTCGAGGGTTAACGTCAGACCTCAGAAGTACCTCATGTTAACGTTTTAGAGCCCGCCAGCTAAGAAGGCTTTTGGGCGGGGGTGCCCGAGCCCGGCCAAAGGGGACGGGCCCAAGACCCGTTGGCGTAGGCCTGCGTGGGTTCGAATCCCACCCCCCGCACCCTTAGCCCTCCTGCCTGCGCCCTATCCTGGAGCGACCGCTCAACACGTCCTGCAGGAACTCAGCGAGCCCCCTAAACAGCAGGAGGGCGGCCGCTATCGCCACGGCGAAGGCGAAGACCTCAACCCACAGGTTCTCATCTTCTATACCGTAAAGCGTTAACAGGTACGCTAGGCCCATCATGACGCCCCCAACAACTAGGAACCTGACGTAGACCTTCAAGGACCAACTCCTCAATAGAGCCAGCACGCCACGTAGTGGCCTGGCTCTACCTCCTTAAGCGGTGGCTCCTCCGTCTCGCACCTCTTCATTACAAATGGGCACCTCGGGTGGAACTTACAGCCTGACTTGGGCCAGACGAGCTCTAGCTCCCTGACGTTGACCTTGAAGAACTTGTCTCTGGCCTCAGGCTCTAGCCTTGGGTAGGCCTGGAGGAGCGCCTGCGTGTAGGGGTGTAATGGATTCTCCATGATCCTCTTCGTGGGCCCTATCTCAACTATCTTGCCGAGATACATTATCGCTATTCTGTGGGCTATGACCTTGGCGACTGGCAGCTCGTGAGTTATGAAAAGTATTGACAGGCCCCTCGACTGATTGATCTTCTTAAGGTCCTCGACTATGAGCCCCTTCAGCGAGGCGTCCAGCATTGTGACCGGCTCATCGGCAACCAGGTAGTCAGGGTCCATCATCAGAGCTCTGGCTATGGCCAGTCTCTGCCTCTGACCTCCTGAAAGCTGGAAGACGTAGTTGTTAAGTAGTTCGTAGGGAAGCCCTACGTCGTCGAAGGCCTTATGTATTATCTCTTCTATCTCAGCCCTTTCCCTGATCCCCGCATAGTAAAGGGGCTGCCTAAGGGCGTCGTAGACCTTCATATAGGGGTCTATGGAGGAGTATGGATCCTGATAGATCATCTGAAGCTTCCTCCTGATATCCTTAGTGATGGTCTTTGGGGTAATCAGGTGGGAGATGCCCTTGCTGTTATAATATATCACCTGGCCCTCGGTGGGGGCCTGGAGCCCTATGGTTGTGCGGCCAAGCGTAGTCTTGCCGCTGCCGCTCTCGCCCACGAGGCCAAGTATCTCCCCTCTCCTTATCTTGATGCTGACGTCGTCGACGGCCTTCACTATGCTCTTCTTAGAGAGGAATCCCCCTTTGGTGAAGTAAACCTTGAGATCCTTGGTCTCTATTACTATATCGCCTAAGCTCACCTTTCATCACCCGTAGAGCCAGCACGCGACCTCCGAGTTCTCGACCCTCTTAAGCCTGGGCTCCTCGCGCTTACAGATATCCATTACGAATGGACACCTGGTCTGGAACCTGCAGCCAGGGGGGAGCCTGGCCAGGTCAGGCATGAAGCCCGGTATGCCCTTTATGTAATCCTTTGACGGGTCTGGCACGGCCTCCATGAGCAGCTTGGTGTATGGGTGCTTAGGCTTCCTAACTATATCAGCGGTGTCGGCGTGCTCAACTATCCTCCCTGCATACATTATGTACATTCTGTCTGCGATCATCGACATCAAGGCTATGTCGTGGGTTATAAAGATAATGGATATGTCAAGCTCCTTCCTCAACTGCTTCAGGAGGTTTATGATGTGAGTCTGCGTTATTACGTCAAGGGCTGTAGTTGGCTCATCCGCTATGAGGACCTGTGGGTTAAGGGCTAGAGCCATCGCTATGAAGGCCCTCTGCTTCTGTCCGCCGCTTAGCTCGTGAGGGTACCTGTCAGCTATAGAGGGGTCCAGGTTGACCATTTTCATGAGTTCGTTGACCCTCTGGTCAGGGTCGCCTGTATAGCCGTGAACCTCTAGGACCTCCTTTATCTGATCCCTTATCTTGTAAACCGGAGTAAAGCCGTTCATAGAGCCCTGGAACACCATCGCTATCCTCTTCCACCTGTACTCGCTGTTGAAGACCTTCTCGGGCAGGTGCAGCACCTCGGTGTCGTCAAAGTAGACATTACCGCCCTCTATGAAGCCTGGCGGCATTATCAGCCTCATTATGCCCAGGGCTAACGTGCTCTTGCCGCTGCCGCTCTCGCCGGCTATGCCTATGATCTCGCCCTTGTTCAGGTAGATGTTAACCTCGTCGACGGCCCTTACCACGCCCCTAGGCATATGGAAGTATACCTTTAGCCCCTCAACCCTCAGCAGAGGCGGCAAAAGCCCTCCCTTCTCAGCCACGCTTCTCTACATCGTCTAGCTTAAAATTTTCTCATGTCTGTAGCCTTCCCCCAAAGAGCCCTCCTTAAAATAATTAAATTAAATAATTTAATGAGATGTGGACCTTAGAGGGCTCACTCTAGCAGGCTTAGGGCGTTTGAGTAGACCACGCCGCTAAGGTCCTCAAGCCTGAAGCCGTAGTGAACCTTCGTGAAGTTAGACCTGAAGCTCTTGACCTCCCCCCTCACCTTAGAAGGCTCCTCGCCCTTTATCAGGACCCTCTCCATGAAGTCCGCTATGACATCCATCTCATCCTCCTTCATGCCAAACCTCGTCATCTCCTGTACGCCAATCCTTAGGCCGCTCGGGTCCTTGACGGCCTCGGGTGGGTCCTTTGGCAGGAGGTTCTTGTTCACTATAATGTTAGCTTCCTCAAGCAGAAGGGCGGCCTTCGCGCCTCCCCCTTGTTTAGTTACGTCCAGCAGTACCTGATGACTCATGGTGTAACCCATGTGCTCAGCTAGCACTGTGAAGCCTCTCTCCGCAAGAGCCTCGGCCAGCCTCTTGGCGTTCCTGATCACCTGGTCAGCGTACTGACGCCCGAACTCCAACATCTCAAGGGCCGTGACAGCTGTCGCCGGGAGCCTGTGGAGGTGGTGATTGCTGACGAACCAGGGGAATATTGTTTTACCTATCTCCTTGAAGATCTCCTTGTTGGACGCCAGGATAACCCCGCCCTGAGGTCCTGGGAACGTCTTATGTGTCGAGGCCGTCATAACGTCAGCCCCGTGCTTAAGCGGGTTCTCCCACGCGCCCCCAGCTATTAGACCAAGCACGTGGGCTGCGTCGTAGACCAGTTTGCCCCCTACGGAGTGAACGGCCTCTGCGATCTCCTTCACTGGGTGAGGGAAGAGGTACACGCTGCCCCCTAGTACAGCGAACTTGGGCTTGACCTCCTCAATCAACTTGACGGCCCTGTCCACGTCAACGTTCATCCTCTCATCATCGTAGGGGAGCTCGACCTGTTGTATGCCAAGGGCGCCCAGGGTCCCAAACTTCGTGTGGCTCACGTGAGCCCCGGCCTGCACAGGCGCTATGACGGCCTTGTCGCCAGGCTGAGCTAACACCCTGAAGGTGGCCGCGTTGGCTATCGTGCCGCTGACAGGCCTCAGGTCGACCATGTCGGTCTCGAAGAGCCTGCCCATAAGCTCGTCCGCCAGCACCTCGAGCTCGTCTATGTACTTAACGCCCTGGTAGTGCCTCTTGAAAGGCTTACCCTCGGCGTACCTGTGCATGGGGTCACTTACGTAGACCGCCATCGCTGCTGGCGACATCACGTTCTCACTCGCTATGAGGTTAATGGACTCCCTCAACCTCCACATGTTATGAGCGTTCGTTAGCTCGAATACCTTAGCTAGCTCTTCCCTTACGCCCAATCCCTTTCGCCTTACAGAGACCGGCGTGGGGAAGGTAAAAGTTGTAACTGTATCAAAGGTATTGTTCAGGTAAACCTTAATGTAATAGATACCCTTTCCCTAAGCGGACGGGGTTCCCACAAATCGCGGACTTCGCGGTGAGCCCAGGCTTACCCTCCCAGACCCTAGATATAGGCGCGCCGCTCCCAGTATTCCGCTGGCACAAGGGGCTTTCCGGCGCCCGGTGTAGGAAATGCTTAGCCTGATAGTAAGGCAGTCTCCGTGGGATGACGACGTGGCCCTCAGGGCAGCTTGGGAGGCTGCTAAGAGGCTGAAGGACGAGTACTCGCTAAGAGTTCTCGTAGAGGTCGTCAACGAGACGCTGGGCTACAGCCCATTCCGCGATGGCCCAACCGTCTCCGTAGGACCTCACGAGATACCCGTTGACCCTGCTATGGCAAACGTTGAGGAGCTTATTGACAGGATAGTTCAGGCAGTCCTAGAGGTGGCCGGCCTGACGACAAGTAAGGAGGAGCTTAAGGTCAGGGTCAACCTCATTGATGCTATTCCCTTGAACCCGCCGCTGATAGCTGCCTAAAGGGTCTTCTCCCGAAAAGGAACGCTGCTTAACTGCTGCCGGAGCTGCTGTTGCCAGAGCTCCTTGGCTGGACGAAGACCCTAGTGCTGTGGGGCAGCTTGGAGGCGGCCCTCCTCAGCGCCTCCTTTATCTTGTCCAGGTCTGAGGCCCTGCCGTAGACCTCTATTATGGCGTCGCCAGGCTCCACTATAGCAGCGACTCCTATAGGCGTCCCGAAGGAGAGCCTCATCCCGTCCTGAAGCCTGTCAGCGCCCGCGAAGGCCATCATCTTGTTCTCCCTGATGACCTGATGAGGGTACTTCTTAACGACCATGAAGTAGTTGGCGTCACCTACGTTCGTGGAGAGGTACTTAGACGCTGCCACCCTTGCGGCCTCGAGCGCCTCTGACCTTATCTGGCCGCGCTCCAGCACGACCAGTGAGACCTTGACCTCATAGGAGTCAGTAAGGGACGGGGTACCAGCGGTGAACTTTGATATCTTGGGCTGAGGGGCGCCGTGTATGTACTCCCTCCTGGTGTAGGGCTGGCTGGTTACATGGGAGTAGCACCGGCCTGGCCTCATGGGCATAGCTTCTCGCCGCTTCGTCCTGTCCCACAGATCTTTTAAATGTTTTCAGACGCGCCGCTTCTGGGCAGCGACTTGAGCAAGGCAGAATCAGTCATAGGGTTCCTCACGGGCCGCCTGCCATCAATGGCCGAGGAAATAGATAACAGAAACGAGCTCAGCGCGGAGTTCCTTCAGGGACTGAGGGAGGCTGGCGCCTTTGACTCGCTGTCCATGTCCCTGAGCGAGCTGATGAACGTCGTCCGCGTAGCCTCAAGGTGGAGCCCTGCGGTAGCCCACGTAATAATGACCTCTGCTACCGTTGCCAGGAGGGTGAGGCAGGACGGCAGGGTCTACTCGCTCTGCGTCACGGAGCCCGGCGGCGGCAGCGATATAAAGGCCAACCTGAAGACGATCGCTGAAGAGCGGGCCGGGGGAGAGGCATACGTAACAGGGGAGAAGGTATACGCAAGCAACGCCATATACGCTAGCCACTTCCTCGTGCTGGCCCAAGGCCCCTCAGGGCCTACGCTCTACCTAGTTGAGAGGGGGCCAGGTGTTAAGGTCGAGAAGCAGGAGCTCTTCACCTTCAGGGGGGCTGGGGTTTCAAAGGTCGCCTTTGAGGGAGCGACAGGGGTTCGGGTCGGCACATCTGGTAAGGGGATAAGGGAGGCCCTTGAGACTATCAACTATGAGAGGCTCAGCTACGGCGCGATAGGCCTGGGGATAAAGGACGGGTTCTTTGAGGAGGTGGGCCCTAAGGCCTTAACCAAGAAGATCTTTGGAGTTGAGCTGGGGGACTACCAGGGCATAAGGTGGTACTTCGCGGACGTCGAGATTAAGTCAAGGCTTCTGGAGACCCTGCTGGAGGTGGCCGTGGCCAGGGCTGAGTCTAAAGGAGCTGTTGACCCCTATGACGCTGCTGTCTCAAAGCTGATGGGCGCTGAGGTCGCCCAGAGAGCCGCGTGGCTGGCCGTGCAGGTTATGGGAGGGGCAGGCTTTGCAAGGGGTACAAGGCTTGAGAGGTTGACGAGGGACGCAAGGACGCTTGACATAGGGGCTGGAGCGCGCGAGGTCCTGCTGGACTTCGTAGGGGAGCAGGCTGTAAAGAGGTACAGAGGACATTAGCGCTTAACATCGCATAAACTGTTATAAAAGAAAATTTTATAAGGTCTTTTAAAAACAGTTTTTCCCGGGCTAGGAATGGAGGCGACGGCCCAGAGGTCGCAGAAGTCCCTGAGGGCGCTTATCAGGTGCGCCTCTATACCTGACCCTGACGTGTCAGCCCAGATAATATCGATACTCCTTGAGCGCAAGGAGGTGAGCGTTAAGGACCTTACCAAGGAGCTCGGGGTTAGCTACCCCTTAGTACTCAGGGTAATTAATGACCTCACCGGCCTCGGGATAACCACAACGAGCAAGCTCAAGATGGAGGGCAGGGGAAGGCCTAGAAAGCTCGTGAGGATCAACGTAGGAAAGCTATCCGAGCTCCTAGAGGAGTGTAGGAGGAACCTCAGCGAGGTAGAGAGCCTGATAGCCTCCTTAAGTACGAGCAGCGGGCCAGCTGGTGAAGCCGCAGCTAGCGCGCCAACGAGCTAAGGGCGTCAGCGAATTCCTCCATGACCTTTTCTGGCTCCTTGGCCTTCATGACAGCGCTGGCCAGCAGTATGCCGCTGGCTCCGAGCTCTATGGCCTTAATCACGTCCTCTCTGTAGGTTATCCCTGCCCCGGCTAGGACCGGTATATCGGCAATGGCCTTAACCGCCTTAACCCCATCAGTTATCACCTCAGGCCTGGCTCTTGAGACTGAGATGCCAGTCCCTATCAGCTCGGGCGGCTCGATGGCTATGAAGTCAGGCCTGAGATAAGCGAGGCCTGCCGCCTCCCCCGGCGTGTCAGCGCAGGTCATGACCTCAAGGCCCTGGGCCTTTACGGCCTTTACCACCTTCTCTACGTCGCGGTAGACCATCTTGTGCTCGCTGTGGTTTGCAAGAACTCCCTTGGCGCCTATGAGCTTCGCTGCTGACGCCGGCAGGTAGCCCGTGTAGGCCCCGAAATCTATGGGGTCCACGTGCTCAACGTAGACGTCTTCATAGGCCTGGAGTATCCTACCCATGACAGCCGCGGGCACCGCTAAGATTATCCTAACGCCCTGATACCTTGAGGAGAGCCTTGAGGCGGCCCTAGCTATATCAAGGGACCTCTCGTTAAAGGCCGTCTCATACGCCTTGTAGTTAATAGCAAATATCAGCCTAGCCAACTCTCAACCCCGCTGAGCATTGTCCCGTAAGAAAAAAAAACGCTTAAGCTAGTAGCTCAGTCACCATGGGTTGGCTCCAGTAGCTCCTCCCTCCTGATCACAGGCTTATAGCCAAGGTCGAAGGGCTTGAACCTGTTCTCAAGTCTCTTAAGCACGTCTGGCAGCGTCGTGTACTCCATTTCCTCGGGCCCCAGCCTGTGCGGCATGAAGGGTCCATGTCTTCTCATGTACTCCGTTATCATCTGGGCCGTCCTCCTGGTCTCATCAAAGGCCACGTCGTCAAAGAGGTCGCTTGGACCCACGAGCCTGCCCTCCTTCAAGTTGAACCCGAGGCCCATGACCCTAGGCGGCCCATCGAACCTGGTCATCTTAGCGTCCTTCATGCCCACCGGCATCAGGGGGCCTGCGTGGCTACCTCTCATCCAGCCGGCCACGAGGTGCGGGAACGAGAAGGCCTCCAGTATCTCGCCCAGCGCAGGGAAGCCCGACTGGGCCCTGACGATCATGACCGGGTCGTCCTTCCCTATGTACTTTCCTGCTATCAGGTTAAGCCTCTCTGAGCTGACGACAGCTGCCGGCTCACCGTCCTTGCGGTGGACGTACTTTATAACGTACCTTGAGGTAGTCCCTATGAGGGCCAGGAGGTCGTAAAGCTCCTCAGGCGCCCTCATGTCGACTGCTCTGCCCTCCATTACGTCGAGCACCGTGAAGATGAAGCCCTCGTGAAGCTTAGGGTCTATCACGAGGCCTGCCGTGTTGAACGGGTCAGCGAAGATCCTGAAGAGCGGGAGGTTGAAGGCGCTGGGCTCCGTCTTGTCAGCCATGAAGACGGCTATGGGCTCTGAGGGCCTCTCCTTAAACTCAAGCTCTGCGACGCCTGGCCCCAGCCCCCTCACGTTGCCGCTGAAGGTGTCGCTAAGTAGGTCCTGGCCAGCAGCGTAGAGGCCAAGCTCCCTAGAGACCTTTGTGGCCTCCTTGAAGGCGTCCCAGGCGAGCTCGTGGACCTTCGGGTCGTTGGGGCCCCTGAAGTGCGTCATTATTAGCTGGACGTCGTCACCTACGGCCGTCACGTAGTAGTCCACTATTATGCCCTGCTTCTTGCCCTCGGCCAGCACCCTTGAGGCCGCGAGGAGCGTGTCTGGGTGAGCCTTGTGATGTCCTGCAAGGCTACCGATGTCGGCCTTGATCACGCTTATGGTCGTTTTCTTTTCGCTCTGCGACGATGACAAGAGGCTTCTCACCGTTTCTAGTTGTATGCCAAACGGAGCGAATAAATATGTCTTTCAGAAAAGCTATATTATAACGGCTTTATATCGTTGAACCTTTATGGCCCATAACATAAGCAGCGACCCGCAAAGAGGACGCCCAGATCACCAGGGCACCTTCTTGAGGCCCAGCTTATAGGCCCCCCAGTTAGTGGCCCTATGTAGTCCATATATTGCGAGCGCCCAAAGGACCTCATCCACAAGCGGAAAGGTCTTGCCTACTATGTAAAGGAAGAGCAGGGCGAACACGTAGAACCCCAGCTGGTCAAGGACGGGGGCCTGCTGCCCTCTCTCAAGACCTAGCCTTCTCTTAATGAAGGAGCCAAAGAGGTCGCCTATCAGTGCGCCTAAAGACGCTAGAGCCGCGTAGGGGATTAGGTCAGCCCCAACGGCCACAGCCTCTATAGCGCCAAAGAGGGTGCCAGCAGTCATCCCCCCAAGCAGGCCTCCCCACGTCTTACCGTCGCCGAATATCCTCCTGCCATCTATGAACCTCCTGCCGAAGTCAACAGGAGGAGGGCCATTCATTATCACCGGCGCCCCGTTAGCGACCATGGCCGGCAGGACATATATTATCAGCTCAATGAGCTGACTCAGCAGGCTGTTCAAGCCACCTCACCCCATCACTTATGAGCTCATAGGTGAAGGAGGGGCCTGGCGGCTTGAGCAGGGTCAGCCTTGAACAAGGACCTCCCCTACACCTAACCCTCTCGGCCTTGCCTACTATGTGCGCCCACGGTATGACCCACCTGCCCAGGGCCATCTCTTCCTCCTGCCCTACCTCCATGACCTGCCCTACCGCCACTCCACCTGACCTCCTCAGCATAGCTGAGATCATTGAGAGCCTGGCGAGCGAGTAGGTCCCCAGGTAGCCCCTGAAGGGCCAGTTTATTGAGTCTATGACCAGCAGGACACCACCGCTTAGAGCCTCTACAACGAGGTTCGTCATATCGTAAAAGCTGAGGACCGCCTTGGTCGGGACGCACGTAGCTACATTCCTCGCATACGTAAGGGTGCCGGGCTCCGTAGCGAGGACTAGCGCCTCCTTCCCTGAAGCGATAGCGTACTTAGCGAGCTCAAAGGCTATTCTGGTCTTCCCAGTAGCGGGAGGGCCGTAGACTACAAAGTAAAGCCTCCTGTCAACGACCTCCCTTAGGTCAGGAGGGAGCCGCGTAGCTGGGCTGCAGGCGGAGCTCACTTAGGACCTGCTCCCTCAGCCCCCTTAATCACTACCTCGCCGCCAGCCGCCTTGACCTTCTCCACGGCCTTGCCTGAGGCCGAGGGCACTATGACCTTAACGCTTATCGTTATCTTGCCGCGGCCCAGCAGCTTGGCGTAGCCAAGCTCCTCCAGGTCCACAACGTACTTTCCGTCCTCAATCTTCGCCTGGCCCCTCGCGGCCAGGTCCCTCACTATCGCCTCCAGGCGCTCAAGGTCTATGGCTGGCTGCTCGCCCCTTGATGTTGGGTTCCTGAAGCCCCTCTTGCCAAACCAGTTAGGGGCGTACCTCAGCATCCACGACTTCTTGTGCTTACCAAGCCCTGCCGCTCCCCTTCCTCCCCTGCTGCCTGACTTCCTGTGCTGGCCTATCCTGCCCCAGCCCATCGTCCTAGTCCTTCCCCTCAGCTTCCTCGACTTCTTCCTGGCCCTCGGTATCGTCCAGGTCATAGTCTCAGCCCCATGTGGACCCTTGGGGTTTAAATTCAAAACATCCTCTGGACCAGTTCATTTATTTCCTTCCCCCTGTACCCGAGCTCCCCCTCCGGGTAGAGCTTCTTAACAGACCTCTTGAAGCCCCCGCTCGGCGGGTGAAGCCTGAAGAAGGGCTTCACGCCGTAGTCCGTTAGCTTATGGTACTGAATCTCATTGTTCGCCACTTTCTCAGCGAGCTCAGCTATGCCGTTCAGCTTGAGCCTCTCCTTAACCCACTCATCGGTTATCGGCACCTCGCCGAGTAGCCTCCCCCTCCTCCTTATGAGCTCCTCGAGGACCTTCGGCTCCACCTCGCCCCAGGTTATAGCTGTCTGGGCCCTCTTCAGCATACCCTGGATGCCTGGCAGGCTGTCGGGGTATACCGTCGCTATGTATATTCGCCTGAGCCTCAGCAGCTCAAGCGTCTTCCTAACATCAGGGTGCTGGTCGGCCTCGCCCCTGATCCTTATTATTAGGTAAGCCAATCACGCTCACCTCGTCCAGTCCTGATAAGTTACGAACCTGTAGGTGTTCCTAAGCGCGAGGTACGTGGCCCTGGCGAAGTTGTAGGTTGTCCTCGTCTCGCCAAAGGTCTGTGACCACACGTCCTTGATTCCAGCTAACGACAGGACCACCTTGGCTACGTTACCGGCCACGAGGCCTGTCCCCTTTGGCGCAGGCTTCAGGACCACCCTTACACTACCGCTCTTGCCCTCGACTGTGAACGGGACGCTGTGGGGCTCGCCGCATGTGCACTCCCAGCTGCCGCAGCCCCTCCTCACAGGCGTTATGTTCAGCTTGGCGTCCCTTATGGCCTTGTCTATGGCGTCCCTTAGCTGCTTGGCCTTGCCCTTGCCGAGGCCCACGTAGCCGTCCCTGTTACCTACAACTACAGTTACCCTGTACCTGGTCACCCTTCCGGCGTCGGTCATCTTCTGGACATGGGTTATGTCTATGACCTCTGCCTGGAGGCCTGGAAGAAGCACGTCAACTATCTCGGGCTCCAGTATCGGCAGGTTCCTCCTGAAGATCTCCTCTATGTTCGCTATCTTACCCTCCTTAACGAGCCTGCCCACCTTTGTCTTTGGGACCCACTCCTCAAGCTGGGGCTGAGGCATTACAGTTGGTCTTTCGGCGCCTTCACTCACTGCCTGTCACCTCCGTTACCTGTTGTCTTGTCGAGGCCTCAATAACAGCCTTATAAGCGGCCTTTATCCTTTCAAGAACCTCCTCAAAGTGCTTAGGCAGCTCTGCTGGGTCTATGCGCGAGGAAAGCTGTGAGAAGACCCTCTTGAACTTTTCCTGGCTCTCCTGCCTCAGCTGAGCAGCGTAATTAGCCACGTGCTCGCACCTGATCCTTTCATCACTGGGCAGGACGTCCTCACCGTGAGGTATGTTGACGCCGGCGTTCAGGGCGCCCTTAAGCGCTGCGAAGACCCTTGACCCCCTTGACGGCTTGTGGAGGCCTACGTCGAGGATAGCCTCACGACCTCCCTTCTCAAGGAACCTCAGCGCCGCGAGGAAGCCTGTCAGGTAGGCCACGCACGTAGCCTTACCGCTCCCCTTCCACCCGAACTTCTTTATGAGCTCCCTTGAGTGGGCGGCTGCAACGACCTTGTCCCCCTTCAAGTCGAAGTCTATGAACTGAACAGTAACGTACTTGTTGCTGACCCTCACGACCATCCTGGTCTTCCCGCTTAGGAGGAGACGGAACCTCTTGTAATAGTTCGTCTTGCCTTCACGCCTCCTCCTAAGCGGAACCTTGTAGTTAGGTCCTCCCTTCACTTCTGGCCACCCGTCGCCTGCTTAAGCATGCCACTCGACTCCACGTACCTCCTCAGGTCAGCAAGGCTTGAGAACCTGTTGCCCTTTATTAGCCTGTACAGCAACCTGTAATCCTTCCTGCTTATCATCCCGTGATCCCTCAGCCACCTTATGTACCTCCTCATCTTCCTAACCCTGTGGACCCACTGGCCCTCAGGGTCCCTCCTCGCTCCAGCGGTCCCCTCCCTCTTGCCTGGTCCCCTCCTATGGCCCTTGAGCCTCTTTTCCTTCCTCTCGAGCCACCTGTGAGCGTTCCCCTTGGCAGGGATGACCCTTATCAGGCCCCTGCTTATTAGGCCCCTCACGTCGTCCTTTGTGACCGCTGCCTCTATCTCCTCCCTGTGGTCAGGGCTTGGGTCTATCCATATCCTGCTCTCGCCGACGCCCAGTATCTCAGCCGCAAGCCTCCTCTGAAGGCTGTAGTCCATCACTCACCACCGTTAGCTACCCTGAACCCCCTCCTCTTAGCCTCATCAAGTATCTGCAGTCTCTTCCTCAGGCCTACCCTGCCAGATATATAAATAATGTGAGTTGATGGGCTGAGGCCCTCAAGCTCCTTGACGTTTGAGACCACGACCGGTATGAGGCCTGAGGGGTGTCTGCCTCTGATGGAGGAGTCCGTCCTATAGCCAACCTTGACAAGTGGAGGATAGCCCTTGTACTGAAGCCTGACCTTGTTATCGATACCCTTTGGCTTCCTCCACGACTCGTCCAGGCGGCCTATGCGCCACGAGAGATATCTCACAAACCTTACCCTCAGCTTCCTGCTCATCTTGAACTGGAGCAGTCTCCTCTGCCTGAGCTCTGCTGGACGGGCCCTCACAACGGCCTCTGATGACATCACTCTATCACCTCCCTCGCATAGATGAAAATACCGTCCATGAACTTCCTCCTATCTAAGTCTGATATGTGAGTGGCCCTCTCTATGTTAGCGGCGGTCTGCCCCACGGCCTCTATGTCTATGCCCTCAACTATTACGTCCTGGCCCTGAACCTTGACCGTGACCCCAGGCATTACAGTCGCGTACCTAGGCGCCTTCTCCCCTAGGAAGTTGCTTATGACCACTCTGTTCTTCTCAACCTTAATTGTTATGGGGAAGTGCGTTGATATGACCTTCAGCTTGTACCTGAACCCCTTTGTAACTCCGACTATCATGTTCTTTATGTGGGCCGCTATGGTCCCTACGAGCGCCTTCTTCCTCGAGTCGGCGAGGCTTGCGCTCACGACCACGTAATTGCCGTCAACTGTTATCGTGACCCCCTTGGCGTGGCTGAAGTCCTTCCTTATCTCGCCCTTAGGCCCCTTAACCGTGACCTTCATGCCGTCCACTGTCACTGTGACCCCCTGGGGTATCTCAACCCTTCTCTCGACCAGCAGCGCCCTTGGCAAACCCGTCACCTTTACCTTGCGCTTCCTAGGCCTCTAAGCCAGGCCCTCTTTTAAGCATTCTAAACCCTCTCAAGCTTCTCCCTCACGGCAGCCTCCAGCTCGCTAAGCCTGATCACGGGGTACCCTGGCAAAGGCTCCTTAGCCCTCCCCAGGACAACTACTCTGTCCGGGTCCTCTTCCTTCCTCTTGCGGAAGATCCTCACCTTGAGGTAGCCCTTGTCCTTACCCATGTATATGAAGGCTATCTTTTCCCTCTTATCCCCCATCTAGGTCGCCCAGGGCAGACTTCTCGGAGGGTTTAAGGGCTTAAGCCCTCTCAGTCCATGACGGCTAGGACCGCTGACGCCTTGAGGGCCTCATCAACGTTCCTCGCTACATAAACCTTACCCCCGGTCTGGGCGGCTAACGACTCCAGCCTGGTCGCCTTTGAAGGCGTGGAGCCTGATATCAAGAGGGCGTCCACCCTTACGCTGTCAAGGGTCAGGAGAGGGACAAGGGACTCGGGGTCAAAGCCTTCGTTGTAGTCACCGTCAGTTATCAGGATAACCCTCTTATGATACCCTGCGGGGGCCCACTTGAGCATGAAGTAGGCGTCCTTGAGCGCCTCTGAGACGTTGGTGGCCTTCCCCATTACAGATATAGATGAAGCGGCCCTCTCCACCAGGTCCACGTTGTTCGTGAGGTCCACCAGCGGCATCGAGCGTCCATAAAACGCTATGAGCCCTATCAGGGTCGGGACGCCGCTACCTAGGGCTGACCTTGCTATCACAGAGGCGCTCCTCTTCGCGACCTCCATTCTGTTCGGCCTTACGTCCCTCAGGCTCATGCTGATGCTGGCGTCGATCGCTATCACTACAGCCCTGCCTAAGAACCTCTTGGCTATACCTTTCCCCCGGGTTACTTCTTGATGTTAAATTTAAATACTTATTGTCAACAAACCCGCTAACCCAAGAGAGTCCTTGGTATCTGGAGCGGTATCGAGCCAAGCCTTCCAAGCAGGGACTTGAAGGTCTGCTCATCCAGTACCCCTACGTCCCTGCCCAGGACCAGGAGGGATACGCTAGGGGCCGCAGGAACTCCGTGAACCTTGGCAACCTGCCTGGTCCTCTTGTCATCGCTTAGCAGGACGCCGTTCATCTTCTTAGCAAGGTATATGGCGTGGGACTCCTGGAGGGATATCCCGTTCTTCCGGGAGAACTCAGCCAGGCTCTTGTTCACCCTCATGACCTCAACGCCATCCATGACCACTATGAGGCCCCTCATCTTTGAGAACCTGAGCAGGAGCGCCTGCGCCCTCTCCTGAACCTTGTCTGGGACCACGAACCTCTTGTTCAGCTTAGGCAGGTAACTGAACAGGTTGAGCTCAAGCATAACATATAGTGAGGACAGGTCCAGGACCACCAGTCCCTTATCCCTGAGCGCCTTGACCCCCTCATTGACCTCTTCGTCGGAGTCGGCGCCCAGCTGCGGCGGAGTGTCATGCGATAGGAAGAACCATATTAGCTCATCCATGCTTATCCCACTTATGTCAACGGCTAGCTGGAAGCTTATGCCCCCGTTCTTGAACGCTCTGAGGGACAGGTCCTTCAGGTCATAGCTTTCAACCAGCCTTCTGACGGCCTCCCTGATGGCCTCGGTTTTGCTGCTGTAAAGCCCTGCCCTCACGAGCGCCTCGAGAAGGTCTTCTATGTAGCCGCTTATCTCTATTGTTGTTACCACCGCGCCTCAGATAGGACAGTTTACGAACTGAGTTAAAGCCCCTCTGGCGGGGAGATCAGGACGACCTCTACCTCGTCACCCTCGTCGTAGCCCTCTACGTCCTCAGGTATTATGAGCAGGCCATTGGCTTCCGTCAGCGTTGACAGCACGCCAGAGGCGGTTATAGCCAAGGGCTCCACTTCGTAGCCTTTGCCCGTGGCCCTGACCTTGACCCTGAGGTAGGTCCTGACCCCAGCTATGTTAGCCACCCTTCTCGTAATGACCCCCTTAACCCTTGGCAGGGGCTCCTCGCGACTTGAAGTCATGTGAAGCAGGGTCGGCCTGACGAAGGCCATGTAGCCAGCGAGGCCGGCAACCGGAAAGCCTGAGAGCATGAAGACGGGCTTGCCGTCAACGACCCCAGCCCCAGTGGGCTTTCCTGGCCTCATCCTGACCCCGTTAAAGAGCACCTTGCCAAGCCTCCTGACGGCCTCGGGAACTACGTCATAGGCCCCTATGCTGGTGCCCCCGGTGGTTATGAATGCGTCAGCCTCCCTGAGACCTATTGAGAGCTTATTGGCTATGAGCTCCACGTCGTCGGGTACCGTCCCTAGGTCAAGCGGTTCATAGCCGTCAGCCCTGAGCAGGGACTTGAGGAGAGGCTTCGTGCTGTTAATGATGGTGCCTGGCGACCCAGCCCTGGGGTCGCTTAGCTCGACTACCTCGGACCCCGTGCTGAGGACAGCGACCCTTAACCTGTACACCTTTACTTTCCTGATGTTAAGCGATGCCAGGGCCGCTATGTGCCACGGCTTCACCCTCTCGCCCCTCCTTATGACTGATTTGCCCGCCTGGAAGTCCTCGCCTTTCCTCGACACGTTCTGGTACCTTGTGACCTGCCTCTGAACCTTCACAACGTCGCCCTCACGAAAAGCGTCCTCGGCCATCACAACGGCGTCGGCGCCTGGCGGTAAGGGCGCGCCCGTGTATATTATGTAGGCCTCGCCCTCGCCAAGGGGCTTCAGCGATGAAGAGTCCGTCCCCGCCTCAACCTCGCCCACTATCCTTAGCTCGACGGGATTCAACAGGCTTGCCCCCAGAGTATCAGAGGACCTGACCGCGTAGCCGTCCACAGCGCTCCTGTCAAACGGCGGGAAGTCTGACTGGGCTATAACGTCCTCTGCAGATATAAGGTTCAGGGAGTCCTCTATGTCAACCTCTATTGGCCTTGGCCTGTGAGTCGTGTGGGCCAACAATAGCCTCAGGGCGTCATCGACTCTGGCCAGTGACTTGAAGCCCTCCATTAGCCTCTTCTCGCTGAGGGACGTTGGTTATCACCACTAAGGGTCAGGACCCTATGGGTTATAATCCTGCGTAATTTTCACGTCCTCTTAAGGATTACCTGGTCACCAGCGGCCTCGACCCTATAGCCAAGCCTTGACGCTATGTATGCCAGAACCCTCTGCGCCAGCTCAAGCTTCGAGGCCTTCAAGCCCTCGTCGCAGAGGTCCTTGTGTTCGCAGAAGGGCCTCTGCGACGAAAGCCGGTTAATGATAACTCTGGAGGCCCTGAAGTACATGGCTATTGCAGCCCCCCTATCGCCGTCTGTGAAGGCCCCTACGGGTAGGGTGCAGTAGGGGGTCTCCACCTGGGTCGTCAGTATGACGGCTGAGCGCCTCAGAAGGCCCGTTAAGGGCTTCAGCCTGTACAGGTTATCTCCATGAGAATGGAGCAGGTAAGGCGCCTCCAGCTGAAGGGCTAGGCCGAGGAGCCTAAGGGAAGGATCTGCGTCACCAACGAGGACGTCAGGCCTGCGGCCTGCCTTTGCCAAGGTCTCAATAGAGGAGTCAGTGGCCACTACCCTCTCGCAGCTGCCTTTCGTCAAAAGCTCAAGGCCGCCGGGCACAGGCGTAATGACGCAGACCTCGGCGTCCTCCAGCCTTCCTAAGACTTCCTGGAGCGCCCTACAGGCAACGTCGCAGTCCAAGAGCCCTAAGGCCTCTGAGGCGCTCTCTAGCTCCCGCTCCCTTGGATATCCCGTGCTGCTCTCGACCAGCTTCAGGTAGGCCTCAAGGCCTACCCTCAGCCTTGCCTCGTATTCCCTCAAGCTCCCGCAGTACCTCAAGAGCGGCATTGACATACTTCTCCGACCCCCTTGAGGACCTCTCCACGCACCATGTAAGGCCCCTCGCATAGGGGAGGAACCACTCCTCCCATACCCCTGCCCTCGCCTTAGTCAGCAACACCAGGAGCTCAACGAGGCAGCCATAGGTCCTGGTGAAGGGTCCCGTGAGCCCTCCCAGGTACCTTATGCCGTCACAGACGTAGGAAGAGCCCTCTTCCTGTAAGCTTAGCAACCTGTACCTGCAATCGTACCAGGCTCCAAGGCTCTCGTCGATGGCCGGACACCCCCCAGACCACTGAAGCTCCTGCTCAAGCTCGTGTCTAAGGCTCTTCACAAAGAGCAACGGGTCCCTGGGCGAGAGGAGCCTCAGCGTCCCTGACGTGGAGAGGGAGCCGTAAAGCCTTGAGCCTTTGTAAACGAAGAACGTGGGTTGGTCGCCGGCCACGACGCCTAGCGGCATCGAGACCCTGGCCCCGCAGGGCAGCCCTATGAACTCGTAGTAGATGCCCTCTATCACGGCTTTAGCGCGTAGCTGAAGAAACCTTTATAGCCTAACCCATAGCACCTGGCGCAGGACAGCCATGGTGACAGCCAGGGACGTGCCAGCGGACGAGCTCATAAAGAGGCTGGCTATGAGACTCAAGAACTTTGAGCAGGTTAAGCCGCCGGAGTGGGCCGCTTACGTTAAGACTGGCGTCTTTAAGGAGAAGCCGCCCACAGACCCTGACTGGTGGTATGTGAGGGCTGCCTCGCTGCTCAGGAAGCTCTACTTGGCCGAGGGCCCCCTTGGCGTGGGGACCCTGAGGACGATTTATGGAGGACGCAAAAGGAACGGCGTAGCTCCCGCCCACTTCGCTAAGGGCTCAGGCAGCATTGTAAGGAGGCTTTTACAGCAGCTTGAGCAGGCAGGCCTCGTTAAGATGACCGCCAAGGGCAGGACGCTGAGCCCGAAGGGCAGAAGCCTCATAGACCAGGTCGCCAAGGAAACAGCCGAGGAACTAGCTAAGGAGAACCCTGAGCTGGCTAAGTACTTCTAAGGTTGCCTGATCTGCGCCTGTACATCAGCTCAGCGTACGTCTCCTTAATGATCTCGCCCCTTATGCCGAACTCTTCTAGCGCCCTCGTGACGCTGGCCTCGTCAGAGTCCTTGGACTCAACCTCGACAAAGCAGCCCAGGTCATTGACAAAGTCAATAGTCACTTGGACGTCAGAAAGGTCAATATAGTACCTGGTCTTGACCACTTCCACATACCTTGTGAAGCCAAGGGCCTCAAGCAGCCCGGCAGGGTCTTCCGAGACGTTAACGTTTATCTCGGTCCTAGCCTTGAACTGGGACTCGAGCCGAGACCCTTTGTAGGTCAGACAGCAAGGCGAATCGTTAACGTACCTGACCCTCACGGCCTCATCAGAGGTCGAGAAGTCGCGGCAAGGATGGCTGTAGTAGACGTCCCTCTCCCTGAGGGGTCCCCTCATGAGGCCTATTGATGACAGTCTCTGAAGCAGGGCCTTGGCCTCCTCGCACCCGACCCTAAGCTTGACCTCAACCTCGACGCGCGACAATGAGATCGCCCACTGCTCACATGTACATGAGCTTCTTGAGCCTGTCAGCCATCTGCTCATACCTAGCTATGTCATCCCTTGTGAGGCTGGGCCTGACCTTCTTAAGGGCTTGCTCGAAGTGCCTCCACTCAACCGGACCTGGCTCAAGCTTCTCCCTCAGCTTCAGCAACGCGGCCTCCCTGACTAGGGCCGCCAGGTCGGCGCCCGTGTAGCCCTCCGTGAGCTCTGCTAGCCTGTCGAGGTCAACATCGTTAGCCAGTGGCACCTTCTTGGTGTGTATCTTCAGTATCTGCTTCCTGGCCTCCTTGTCAGGCGGTGGCACGTAGATCACCCTGTCAAACCTGCCAGGCCTCAGGAGAGCGGGGTCAAGCATGTCTGGCCTGTTGGTGGCCGCCAGAACCACTACGTTAGACAGCGGCACTATGCCGTCCATCTCGGTCAGGAGCTGGTTCACTATCCTGTCTGTGACGCCGCTGTCAAAGCTCTGGCCGCGGACAGGAGCTATGGAGTCTATCTCATCGAAGAACACGACGGCAGGGGCCACCTCCCTGGCCCTCCTGAAGACCTCCCTCACGGCCTTCTCGCTCTCGCCGACCCACTTGCTCAGCAGCTCAGGTCCCCTTATCGCTATGAAGTTGGCCCCGCTCTCCGTCGCCACGGCCTTGGCCAGCAGCGTCTTGCCTGTGCCAGGGGGGCCGTAGAGGAGTATCCCCTTTGGCGGCTCGATGCCCATCTTCTGGAACACCTCTGGGTACTTCAGGGGCCACTCGACGACCTCCCTGAGCTCCTGCTTAACGTTCTCAAGGCCGCCTATGTCGTCCCAGTGGACCTCAGGGACCTCGACGTAGACCTCCCTCATGAGCGTCGGCCTTACGAACTTCATGGCCTCAAGGAAGTGCCTCCGGCCTACCTTCAGGGTCTCAAGTATTTCGCGCCTGATCTCGCCTGGCTTGTTCAGGTCCACCTTGCCGCTCTTCATGAACTCCCTTAGCGAGGCCATAGCCGCCTCCTTGGCGAGGGCCGCCAGGTCGGCGCCCGTGTAGCCCTTGGTCATCTTGGCTATCTCCCTAAGGTCAACGTCCTCAGCTAAGGGCATGTTCCTCGTGTGGACCTGCAGTATCTCGAACCTGCCCTTCTCGTCAGGCGGCCTTATCTCTATCTCCCTGTCGAACCTCCCGGGCCTCCTGAGGGCCGGGTCTATGTCGTCGGGCCTGTTGGTGGCCCCTATGACAATAACCTTTCCCCTCTCCTGGATTCCGTCCATAAGCGTGAGGAGCTGAGCGACCACCCTCTTCTCAACCTCGCCTACAACCTCACTCCTCTTTGGCGCTATGGAGTCTATCTCGTCGATGAATATTATTGCTGGCGCGTTCTCCTGGGCCTCCTTGAACACCTCCCTCAACCTCTCCTCGCTCTCGCCGTAGAACTTGCTCATTATCTCAGGGCCGTTGACGGCTATGAAGTACGCCCCTATTTCATTAGCTAGCGCCTTGGCCAGCAGCGTCTTGCCTGTGCCAGGGGGGCCGTAGAGGAGTATCCCCTTTGGCGGCTCGATGCCAAGCCTCTGGAATATCTCTGGGTGCTTAAGTGGGAGCTCCACGATTTCCCTTATCCTCTCCTTGGCCTCCTCGAGGTCCCCTATGTCCTCCCATGTGACCCTTGTCGACCTGGCCAGGAGGGGGTACTCAGAGCTCTTGACGGGCTCCTGCCTTACCTCGACCTCCGTGTCGTCGGTTATGTAAACAGGGTCCGTAGGTGTTGTCTGAACTACGACGAACGGTATCTCGCCCTGGACCAGCAAGACGTCACCTCTCATGACGGGCTTCCTTATGAACTCGTCCCTTATCTCGTCACCTGATATGACCGCACTTATCGGCACCGCCCCAAAGAACGTCGGCACCGTAGCCTGGTCCAGCGGCGCGACCACAATTATCGAGGCAGGCTTAACGTTGTCAGCCCTTGACACCTCGACCTTATCGCCGATGCCTACTCCTAGGAACTTCCTCATGTAGCCGTCCATCCTTATCTTGTCTGAACCCATGTCATTACTCCTGAGGGGCCAAACAACTGCGACGGTTTCAGCCCTCTGGCCCTTGATCCTCACAAAGTCGCCAGTGCCGACCCCTATCTCTTCCATCTTTGAGGGGTCTATCCTAACTATCTTAACGCCCTGCCTGTCGCTCCTGTAGGCCTCGTCGACCGTGAGCGTCACTGACTGCTTAGACAAGGTCGCTCTCCTAGAACGCACTAGCTTCTAGGCTTAAAATCCGCTTGTCAGGCCAGGTCCTGACATAAGGTAGGGCCTAAATAGGGCCAGGGCCTCTTAGCGATGGAATGCCTGAAATGTATACAGCTGGCGCCGAGGTGTTCTTTGAGCCTAAGAAGGTAGCCGTAGTAGGCGCGTCCCCCAGGCCGGACAACCTGGGCAGGGCCATCCTGGAGAACCTCTTGACAGGGTTCAAGGGAAAGGTCTACGTGGTCAATCCAGGCTACACAGAGGTCCTGGGCCTCAAGTCCTACCCATCGGTTCAGGCGGTGCCCGATGAAGTTGATCTCGTAGTGGTGGCCACGCCGGCGAGGCTGGCGCCGAGGGTAGTTGAGGACGCCGGCGCTAAGGGCGCTAAGGGCGTAGTGGTCTTCAGCGGCGGCTTTGCCGAGACAGGCACTGATGAGGGGAGGAGGCTACAGGAGGAAGTTGTTGAGGTCGCTAAGAGGCACGGAGTCAGGCTGCTGGGACCCAACTGCATAGGCGTCTACAACTACTCTAACGGTCTTGACACGTTCTTCCTGCCGAGGTCAAAGATGAAGAGGCCGCCGCCCGGTCCCATAGCCCTGGTTAGCCAGAGCGGAGCCCTGCTGGCCACTCTCATGGACTGGGCGTCAGCCAGGAACATAGGAATCAGTAAAGCAATAAACTTCGGCAACAAGGCCGACGTCGATGAGGTCGACAGCCTTGAGTACATGGCAAAGGCGCCTGACGTCAAGGCAATGGTTGTTTACCTGGAGGGCGTCACGAGGGGGAGGGCGCTAATAGATGCCATAAGGCTTAACGTAAATGAGGGCAAGCCCGTAATAGTAGTGAAGGGCGGCAGGTCCCAGGCGACCGCGAGGGCTACCTTAAGTCACACCGCCTCAATAGCTGGCTCCTATGACGTGTTCAAGGAGGCCATGAGGGAGGCCGGGGCGCTGCTGTTCGAGGACCTTGAGGCCGCCTTTGACGCAGCCAAGGTGCTGGTCTCGCAGCCGTTGCCCAGAGGACCTCGGGTCGGGGTAATAACTAACTCAGGAGGACATGGCGTCATAGCGGCCGACACTGTGACTGCCGAAGGCCTTGAGGTCCCTGAGACCCCCGCTGCCATAGCTAGCTCGCTCAGGCAGATTTTCCCAGACAGGGTCTCCCTGAGGAACCCTATTGACTTGACTGGAGACGCGAGGCCTGAGCAGTATAAGCTCGTAGCTCAAGCACTGGTTAAGGGGGGTCTTGTTGACTCGCTGTTGCTGATATCGCTAGTCCAGCCTCCCACGATGGACGTTGATGAGACCCTCAGGACTATCGAGCTGATAAGAGATGACGGCGAGGGAGTACCCCTGGTCGTGGTCACCATAGGGGCCGAGGCAGGCGCTAAGTTGGCCAGGGCGCTGGAGGAGCTAGGCATACCGACCTTTGAGCTCCCTGACCGCGCTGCCAGGGCCTTGGCCTCTCTCCTTCACTTCAGGCGGGCCAAGGACATCATAAAGCCCAGGGGACCCGCGCCAACCGTTTCTAAGGAGGCCTTCGCGAGAGCCAAGGAGATAATTCAGCGGGCCCTCTCACAGGGCAGAAGCAAGCTCCTTGAGGACGAGGCGCTGGAGCTTCTCAGGGCCTATGGGGTCAAGGTGGCCGACTTCTGCGTGGCCAGGAGCGAGGAGGAGGCTTCAGCCTGCGCCGAGAAGGTGGGCCCCCGCTTGGCCATGAAGGTTATATCGCCTGACATATCCCATAAGTCTGACGTAGGAGGCGTCCTGGTGGGCGTGACCCCTGAGACCGCTGTCTCCTCGTACAGGGCCATAATTAATAACGTCAAGTCTAGGGCGCCTGGGGCCAGGATTGAGGGGGTCCTAGTCCAGAGGCTCGAGTCAGGCCATGAGGTCATGGTGGGAGGGCTTAACGACATAGCCTTCGGCCCAGTGGTGACGTTCGGCGCAGGAGGACTGCTGGTGGAGCTTCTGGGGGATGTCGCCATGAGGCTTTCCCCGCTTGACCAAGAGGAGGCGCTCGAGATGATTAAGGCCACCAAGGTCTATAGGCTCCTCAAGGGTTTCAGGGGAGAGGTCCCGGCCAACATAGACGCAATAGCCGATATAGTAGTTAAGGTTGGTCTCCTACTTAATGACCACGATGAGATAAAAGAGTTAGATATAAATCCTATTCTTGCTAACCAAGACACAGCAACCGCTGTAGACGCACGAGTGATGGTCACGAGGGGAGGTGGTCAAGCGGTTGTACGATGACCCACGCGAGAGTGCAGAGGCCAACGCAAGCCAGGCCAACACGGCAAATGAGGTTCAACAGAGGGCTGAGAAGCCCCAGCTTCTACCTGACGTCCAGGAGCTAGTTAATATTGATATAAGTAACAAGCCTGAGGAGGAGCTCTACCAGATAGTTGACAGGATAAGGGATAAGATAGTCCAAGTCAAGGAGCAGAGGACCCGGCTTATAGAGGAGGTAAAGGGTCTCAGGGAGAAGCGGAGGTCCCTTATTGATAAGAAGAGGGAGGTCGTTGGCCAGCTCCTGAAGCTGAGGGAGGAGAGGAAGGGGGTCCTGGATGAGCTCGCCAAGGTCAAGGAGGAGCTGAACAACGCCCTTAACGAGCTCAAGTCAAAGAGGGAGCAGCTGAGGGAGGCGAGACAGCTCCTTGAGAAGGAGGGCAGTATAGCGAAGCTGAGCCTGAGGAAGGTCATGAAGAGGATTGAGGAGCTTGAGTGGAGGCAGCAGACCAGCGTCCTGCCCCCGCAGGAGGAGAAGAGGCTCGTCGAGGAGATAGAGAGGCTGGAGCAGCTGGCCGAGAGGATCAGGAAGGCCAGACAGGAGGAGATATCGATAATGGAGCTCGAGGCCGAGGTGAAGGGCCTGAAGCTGAAGCTCAACGAGCTCATCAATAAGAGGAACGAGCTGAGGCAGAAGGCGGTGAATTTGAAGAGCCAGGTTCAGTCCCTGTCAAGCCAGGTAGACGGGATGAACAAGGAGATAGACTCCCTAAAGGGCCTAATTGATGAGAAGAGCAAGGAGATAGACAGTCTGTCAAAGGTCCTTGACGCGCTCTACACGAAGTATAGGGAGATCATGGTTAGGCTGAAGGAGCTGAAGGTATCAAGGCAGAGAGGGATACAGCTCAAGGTGCTCGAGGAGAGAAGAAAGGAGATAGAGGAGAAGGCGAGGAGGGGCGAGCCGCTCAGCATAGATGAGATGAGGATACTCTACGGCGAGTTTGACGTACCGTAGAAGACCTCTAACGCCCTTTTTCCTTTATCTGTTATCTACCTGTACCCTTATGCAGGTCTTGTCCTGCCCACCTCGTGATTCCGTGCACACCGAGCTAGTAGTGAAGGGAAGCCTAACGAAAACGCATTTTATCGCCTCTGGCCTTATAGAGGAGACGGTCATGAGCCTTGAGCGTAAGCGAAGGAGTTAGCGTCATGCTGAAGCTTTACGGGACCTGGCCTGACCAGCTCCTTGGATCTTACAGAGACGCATTGAACGTGAAGGTCCCCCGCATCACGCCTCAGGGCATAGTCCTCTGTGGCATGGGGGGAAGCGGGGTCACCGCCGACTACGTCCTCGCCCTCGCCGCGGCTAAGGGCTTTAGGGTCCCCGTCTTTGTCCACAAGAGCGAAGGCCTGCCTCCCTGGGTCACGAGAGACCACCTCGTCATAGCGATTAGCTACTCAGGCAACACATACGAGACTCTCTCATGCGCCAGGGAGGCCAGGTCCAGAGGCGCCTTGGTGGGCTCTGTGACGAGCGGCGGCAAGCTGGGCCAGTGGGCAAAAGAGAACGGGCTTCCGCTGGCCCTCATAGAGCCCAACTACTACCCCAGGACGGCCCTTGGGATGCTGATAGGCGCTACCCTTGGCCTGCTTAAGGCCTCAGGGGTTGACCTGGTAAGTGATGATGAGGTAAGGGCAGCAGCCGATGCCCTCAGGTCGACCTCGGCTGAGGAGGGCCTTGTTATAGCTAACGCCATCGGGGACAGGGATGTCTACATAATAGCTGGCTGCGGCCCCTTTGAGATAATTGCCCATAGGTGGAGGCAGGAGCTCAGCGAGAACGCGAAGGTCATAGCTAAGACGGAGTTCTACCCGGAGTCCGCTCACAACGACTTAGTGGCGTGGCAGGTACAACATAAACTAAGGAAGGGCTTCGTCCTAATAGAGGGGGGTGGCAGGCTCTGCTCAGTTATAACTGACATGCTAAGGGGGGTCTACGAGGGCCAAGGCGACGTCACTGTTAGGGTTACCCCAAGGGGCGAGGGGCTGCTCGCCCAGCTGCTGCAGGGCTCCCTGCTAGGCGGCTACGTCTCTGTCTACCTGGCCCAGCTAAGGGGCGTTGACCCCAGGACAACTGAGATAACGGGCAAGTACAAGCACGCCCTCGAGGAGGCCGGGCTCGGCTGATCACGACATCTTTAAAACTTGTCCTCTCTCTGATCATGGGGGAGGCCAGGAACTGATGGGCCTCAATAGCGAGGGGAGGCTAGGAGCCTATGAACCTAAAGGGGTAATACAGGATTCAATACACGGCTTCATCCCAATAAATGACGCTGAGTACTGGCTTCTTCAGACACCCTTCCTGAGAAGATTACACGGGGTTAAGCAGCTGGGCATGGCCTTCCTCGTCTTTCCCTCGGCCCGCCACAGCAGACTCGAGCACTCGCTTGGCGTCATGCACCTGGCCTCCATGATAGCCGCCAAGGTCGCCAGCGTCGCCAAGAGGGACCAAAGGGTCTGTGACGCGTTAGCCTCGGACTGCGACAGGCTCGCTGAAAGCCTAATTCAGGTCGCTAGGCTGGCAGGCCTACTACATGACATAGGGCACCTGGCGTACAGCCACATGACCGAGGAGGCCGTGAAGGACCTCGCGCTGTTCGCGGAGGGAAGAGGATCAAGGGCCCTCTTTGAGGAGCTCACTAATTTGTCTGGGGGCAACCTCAAGGTCCATGAGGCCTATGCCCAGGTCTTCATAGACCGCCTTCTGAGGCTGGCCTCCGAGGACCCGCGGGCGGGGAAGCTCAAAGACCTTGAGGGCTACCTTATGGCCGCGAAGCTCTCACTCACAGGTAGCTCGACGAGGTCCGGGCTACGGGTCCTTGAGGACCTTGGCCTGAGCGAGGGCAGCGTCAAGGTAATACATGACATTATAAGTAATGAGATAGCGGACGCTGACAGGCTCGACTACCTTCAGCGGGATGCTCAGGCAACAGGCATAGTCTATGGCAACATAGATATTGCGAGGCTGATCCACGGCATAACGTTAACAATAGACCCTGATGGAAGGCCCCTCCTGGGACTTGATATCAAGAGCCTTCAGACGCTGGAGGACATATTTGACGCCAGGTATAAGATGTATAGGTCCGTTTACTTCCACCACAAGGTCCTGGCGTTCTCCAAGGCCATAACGATGTTTATGAAGGCCCTATCCCAAGAGTGGGAGCCAGGCCTGTTCCCCCTTTACGGCAATGACTCCCTCCCTTCACTCTTACTTCCATCAAGGCTGGCCGAGGCCATCATGAACGACGCCTATTACTTTGACGACTCTGAGCTAGACTACATGGTCAAGGTCTACGCGGCCCGCGGTCAGCTGGCCAGGAGATGGGCCCTAAGCCTCCTTGATAGGCGTGACCTCGTGCACGTGTCCGTATTTAAGAGAAGCGAGGAGCTCGTCCTCGTAGCTGAGGACGTGCTTAGGTCAAAAGGGCTGCCTGAGACGCCTCAGAGAGTAGCTGACCTGATGGAATACGTTGTGGTGAACTTCAAGAGCCTAATCGATGACGTAAAGAAGGCGTTCTCTGATAGGCTAGAGCTCGACTTCTTTAAGAGCTCCATTGTTGACGCGGCTAAGCTTCAGGCCTCAGGGCTCAGGGTCTTCAACTGGAACGACTCGCTTTACCTGCGCGGGCTAGCGGAGGAGGCCAAGATACCAGTAGTCCTTCTGTACGCCTACTCCAACGACGAGAAGTTCCACGCCGACTCGCTGAGGCCTAGAGCTGATGAGCTAAGGAAGTATATAAAGGACAAGGTCAGGGATCTCATGAAGGAGGCCGTAAGTTGACCTGAAGCCCTATCCTCTTGCTGACCTCATCTATTAGCTGAGGGCTAACTCGGAGGCCCTGCTTAAGCTCCCCTATAACCTCCTTTAGCAAGTCGCCGTTGTGCGCCAGCTCGTAAGCCAGCCTCTGCGGCCATCCATCGCCTGTCTTTGAGATGCCCTCGAGCGCCTCCTTTACTTTCTCGGGCTCCCAGCTCCTCGCCAGGGCCGCCGCAACCATAACGACGGCGCCTGGGGCCTCATGATGAAGCTCCCACTCGCTCCTCGAGATCACGCCAAACCCCATCTTAGGTATCGCCCCGAAGCCCTTCACAAACTAGCGCTAGTAATACCTCAAATAGAGGGACGGAGTTCGTAAACTGCGGGCGGAAGGCTTGAGCCTCAGGCTCTATGAGGAGGCCAAGGAGGTCCTCGTGGGCGGCGTTAATAGCCCTGTCAGGGCCGCCGTCAGGCCTTACCCGTTCTTCGTCAGGTCAGCTAAGGGGGCTTACCTGTTCACCGAGGACGGCGAGAAGCTCATAGATTACGTACTGGGTTACGGTCCCCTCATACTGGGGCACGCAAACGATTACGTCAGCCGGAGGGTCTTAGAACAGGTCGAAAGGGGCTGGCTCTACGGGGCCCCATCAAGGTCGGAGGTTGAGCTGGCGAGAAAGATAGTAGGCTACGTTATGCCTGGCGGGAAGGTCCGCTTCGTCAACTCAGGGACCGAAGCCACCATGACGGCCATAAGGCTTGCCAGGGGGTATACGAGAAAGACCAAGGTACTGAAGTTCGATGGGTGCTACCACGGCGCCCACGACTACGTCCTAGTTCAGGCGGGAAGCGCTGCCTCAGAGTTCGGGGTCCCTAACAGCCTTGGGGTTCCGCCCCAGGCAGCCTCGCTGACGCTCATAGCCAGGTTCAATGACATAGAATCAGCGGAGAGGGCGGCCAAGTCGGCAGGGGACGACCTGGCGGCAATAATAGTTGAGCCAGTCATAGGTAACATGGGCGTCATACCGCCCGCCAAGGACTTCCTGAAGGCGCTCAGGGAGCTCGCTGACCGTCACGGGGCCCTGTTGATATTCGATGAGGTCATCACGGGCTTCAGGCTCTCGCTGGGCGGGGCCCAGGAGTACTTTGGGGTAAGGGCCGACATAGTGACCCTCGGCAAGATAATAGGCGGAGGGTTCCCCGTGGGGGCTATAGTCGCCAGGAGGGAGATAATGGACATGCTCGCGCCGCTGGGGCAGGTCTTCAACGCGGGCACCTTCAACGCCCACCCAGTCACAATGGCTGCGGGGCTAGCAACCCTTGAGGTCCTCGAGAACGGGGACGGCCTCAGGAGGGCCTCGAGGGCTGCCGAGGAGGTCGCCAAGGCCCTTGAGGCCCCAGGGTACACCGTGAACAGGGTTGAGAGCATGTTCCAGGTCTTCTTCGTCAAGGGGCCTGTTAAGGACGCTGACGACGCCAGGAGGGCTAACAGGGAGCTCTACGCCAGGTTCCATGAGGCCTTGAGGAGGCTGGGGGTGTTCTCGCCGCCGAGCCAGTACGAGTCCTGGTTCACCAGCACAGCCCACGACGAGGAGGCCCTGAGCCTAACAGTTAATGCTGTGGAGGGCGCCCTAAGGGAGCTGAGATGAAGCTAAGGGTCGCGACGAGAGGCAGCAAGCTGAGCTTAGTCCAGGTTAAGATAGTCATGAATTACTTAGCCCATAGGCTTGGGGAAGCCGTAGATTATGAGCTAGTCATAGTCAGGACCAAGGGGGACGAGGTCCTTGACAGGCCCATAAGTCAGATCGGCGTGAAGGGCGCCTTTGAGAAGGAGGTCAACAGGGCTGTCCTTGACAACCTGGCTGACGTTGCCGTGCACAGCCTCAAGGACCTGCCGGGGGAGCTCAGCGGAGGGTTAGCTATAGTAGCGGTTCCCCCGAGGGACCCTCCCAACGACTCCCTCGTCTTCGGCAAGGGCAGGCCCCCTGTAGGCTCCATTGAGGAAATTCCTGAGGGCTCTTCAATAGGCACAGCGAGCGTGAGGAGGTCAGCTTTTGTCCTGGCTCACAACCCTAACGTCAAGGTTAAGCTCGTCAGGGGAAACGTTGACACGAGGGTCAGGAAGCTCATGGAAGGGGAAGTGGATTACCTGGTCCTGGCGGAGGCCGGCCTGCTCAGGCTGAGTATTGAAGTGCCCAGGCTCAGGCTCCCTCTCGACTACTTCCCCCCAGAGCCAGGACAGGGCCTCATAGCTGTCGTAGCGCCTGAGGACTCCCCTGTCGCTAAGAGGCTCTCCGAGGCCTCAGACCCCCTGGCAATGGCGATGGCTATGGCCGAGAGGGAGTTCGTCAGGACGCTCAGGGTGGGCTGCGGCGTTCCGGTGGGCGGCGTGTCCGAGGCGCTGAAGGGCGACCTGATGACGTTCATAGCGGGGGCAGCGAGCCCTGAGGGCGCCTCAATGGCCGTGATAAGGGTAAGAGGCGAGAGGTCGAGGCCTGAGGACCTGGGGAGGAGGGCTGCTGAGGAGTTAAAGAGGTTCCTATGAGGTGCCCTTCTTGAAGGGCAAGGTCATCATAGTGGGGGCCGGACCTGGGGACCCTGGCCTCATCACCGTAAAGGGGCTTGAGGCGCTGAGGAGAGCTGACGTAGTAATCTACGACAGGCTAATACCGAGGGGGCTGCTTAAGGGGGTAAAGCCCGGCTGTGAGCTCATATATGCTGGCAAGCAGCCTGGCCGACACGAGCTTGAGCAGGACGAAATTAACGAGCTGCTCGTTGACAGGGCCTCAAGGGGCCTCCTGGTCGTGAGGCTCAAGGGAGGCGACCCCTACACCTTCGGCAGAGGTGAAGAGGAGTGCGAGTACGTCGTTTCAAGGGGCTTAGAGTGTGAAGTGGTGCCTGGCATTCCAAGCTATGTCGGCGCCGCTGCCTACGCCGGCGCGCCGTTGGCAGGGAGAGTCTACGGGTCAAGCTTTGTCGTTGTCACGGGACGCGTCGCGGGCGGGGAGCCCGAGATGGAGGAGTACCTGAGGAGGCTGAGGGAGCTGGCAAGGCATGTCGACAACGTGGTGGTCCTCATGGGGGTCTCAACCTCGGAGAGGGTTCTCACGGCGCTGGCTGAGGCCAAGGGTCCCTCAGCGCCAGCCCTAGCCATTATGGACGCAACCATGCCGACCCAGAGGTCCCTCGCAGGCACCATAGAGGACCTAGCCAGGTACTCAAGGGAGGGGCTCCTGAGGAACCCCGCCGTCATAATAGTGGGGCCCGCGGCCTTGGCGAGGGACAGGCTTTGGAGGGCGGATGCAGAGCGCTCTACCTAGGCCCCGAGCTCCCGCTGGAGCTCAGGGACCTCAGGTCGCTTACGTGGGTTAAGGCCGTGGTGATAGAGCCGCTTGATGAGGGCCTGAGGGAGTCGGCGAGGCTCATAAGGGAGGGCCTTTATGACTGCGTCGCCTTCACGAGCCCGAGGGGCCCCCTCCTCCTCAGGGGCTTCCTACAGGGCTGGCCGAGCGGGCCGAGGCCGCTGTGCGTGGGCCCAGGCACCGCCAGGGCCTTCTCTGAGGCCTTCGGCCTCCGGTGCTATATGCCGAGGACCTACACTACGGGCTCCTTGGCGTCGCTGGCCCTTGAACTGAACTGCAGGTCGCTACTGACGTTAAGGTCTGAGCAGGGGGACGACGAGCTTGAGGCTGCGGTCAAAGCCAGCGCTAGCGTTCACAGGGTTAACATCTACAGGGAGCGGGTGCTGGCCGACCTAATACCAACTGGGTTCAACGTGGTCATAGCCTCCTCCGCGCTGATCGCCGAGGCTGCCTGCCAGAGGCTTAAGGACACTGTGGACCTGGTCATAGCGATGGGTCCAAAGGCCGCGAGGAAAGCAAAGGAGCTGTGCCCCAAGGCCACAGTAATAGAGCCCCAAGAGCACAGCTTTAAGGCCGTGAGGGAGACGCTAGCCATGTCAGGGTGTAGTTAGTGGCCCTGGTGTTCCATAAGCTGGTTAGCGTTGAGGAGGCGTTGAGGCTCCTTGAGGAGAAGGTTGGCGGCATAAGGCCCCTTGAAGTAATCGAGGTGCCCCTCCTTGAAGCCCAGGGCAAGGTGCTAGCTGAGGACGTGAGGGCCCCTATAGACTATCCTCCCTTTGACAGGTCAACCGTCGATGGCTACGCCGTCAGGTCAGTTGACGTGGCGGGCGCCAGCGAGGTCACGCCTATCTCGTTAAGGGTGACCGGCAAGGTAAGCGTTGGGTCAGCGCCTCTCGGCGAGGTCAGGCCCGGCGAGGCGTACGAGATAGCCACGGGGGCAATGATACCAAGGGGGGCCGACGCTGTCGTTATGGAGGAGCACGTTAGCAGAAAAGGTGACCTGCTCACAGTTTACAGGTCCGTAGCGCCCAGCGAGAACATAAGCCAGGCCGGCTCTGACGTCTCAGCCGGGGACGTCGTGCTGAGGGCGGGGACCCTGCTAACCGCCCGCGAGATAGCGGTCCTGGCGGGCCTCGGGGTCAGCAGGGTGAGGGTCTACAGGCCGCCCAGGGTCTCAGTATTCTCTACAGGCGTTGAGCTCACGCCGCCTGGTGCGCCCCTAGAGCCAGGCCACCTTTATGATGTGGACGGTTACGTGGTGACGGCCTCACTGAGGGAGCTCGGAGTTGACGCCCAGTTCCTTGGGATACTGCCTGACAACTACGAGGTGATGTTGAATTCCGTGGCCAAGGCCCTCGAGGAGTCAGACATAGTGATAACTACTGGCAGCACGTCAGCTGGCTACGGCGACATGATCTACAGGGTCTTCAGGGACCTGGGCGCTGAGGTCATAGTCCACGGGCTTAAGGCCAGGCCCGGCAAGCCGACAGCCATAGCCGTCAAGGGCCGCAAGGTACTGTTCGGCCTCCCCGGCTTTCCGCTCTCGGCCATGATGAACCTCTACACGCTCGTGACCCCAGTGGTCCTGAGGATGATGGGCCTTGAGCCTACACGTGAGGTCGTGAAGGTCAGGGCGAGGATCCCCTTCAGGTTCCAGGCGGGAAGGGGCTTCACAGAGCTCATACCTGTGCAGCTGGTCCAGGGCATGGAGGGCATCTCGGCCTACCCCCTGATGGCAGGGTCAGGCTCCATAGCTGGCATAGGGCTCTCAGACGGCTTCATAGTGGCTGAGGAGTCCAGGGAGTACTTCGATGAGAACGAGGAGGTTGAGGTCACCCTCTTCTCCAGGTCGCTGAGGGTGCCGGAGCTCAACATCATAGGCAGCAACTGCCCAGGCATTGAGGTAGTTCTCAGGGTGGCTGGCCTTTCCAGGTCCTCAAGGATCATAAGCGTTGGCTCCATGGGCGGCTGGCTGGCTTTGAGGAGGGGAGACGCCGATATAGCTGGCACACACCTCCTTGACGAAAAGACCCTGCAGTACAACGTCCACATGCCAAAGGTCGTAGGCCTTGAGGGCAAGGTAGTAATTTTCAGGGGTTATGCCAGGCGCATAGGCCTCCTGGTCAGGAAGGGTAACCCGAAGAGGATAAGGGGCTTTGAGGACATGTTACGTGACGACGTAGTTATAGTTAACCGCAACAGGGGCTCAGGGACCAGGGTACTGCTTGACCTCAGGCTGAGGGAACTGCTCGGGGGTAAGAGACCAGAGGACTCCGTGAAGGGCTACACCTATGAGGTTAAGACGCACACCGCCGTGGCCACGGCCATAATACAGGGGAGGGCTGACGTGGGCCTCTCGCTCGAGGCCGTAGCCAGGATGTTTGACCTTGACTTCATACCGGTTGGCGAGGAGATATACGACTTCGCCGTCAGAAGGGAGAGGCTTGAGAAGCCCGCCGTGCGCAGGTTCCTTGATGCCCTGGCCAGCAGGGAGTTCGCCGAGCTGTTGCCGAAGGAGTTGCCCGGCTACAGGACGCTTCCAGAGACAGGTAAGCAAGTCTACCCCTAAGCCCAGCCCAGAGCAGGCCTCTCGTCCACGAGGTAAAGGGTGGTGCGGGGGGTGGGATTTGAACCCACGCAGGCCTACGCCAACGGGTCTTAGGCCCGTCCCCTTTGGCCGGGCTCGGGCACCCCCGCACCGCAGTCATCGCGGCCTCCGTGAGTTAAAAGCTCAGAGCTAACCACCAAGTTGAGGGCGGCGGCCGCTATCCTTGCGGCGAAGTCGAGGGCCCACTGGTAAGTCCTCCTCTTGCCCTCCTCCAGAGGCTCCACGCCGCAGTCGCAGGGGCCTAGGAAGTACCTGACCTCATTGAGGTAGCCTGTCTCCGAGAGCCTGGAGCACAGGCTGGGGCAGCCCCCTCTGGCCATAACTACGCCGTCTATGCTGTTTGACCTGACTATGAGCGCGACGCAGAGCTCATTGGCACACGCCGAGGCGGCGACTCTGGCCTCGGGCTTCACTCAAGCTCCTCCACGCCGTGCTCCTTTGCCTTCTCCAGGAAGGCCCTCCTGAACTCCTCGTTCAGCTCCTTTATCTTGACCAGGGCCTGCCTGAGGGACTCCTTAACGTCGTAGCCCTGGTCCAGGTGAACGTAGACCTTGACCCGCCTCTCAAGTGGGTGCTCAACCTCATAGTAGGCTAGCCTGACGCCAGGAACCTCCATCAGCGTCGTCGCCAGGAGGTTTCCAATCGTGTGGTCCTCGCCCTCTATCGTGACAACGTAGACGTTCTCCCCTGCCTTAGATATGCTCAGGCCCTCAGCCAAGGCCTACCGACCTCCTTATCCTATCGGCCGTGGACACCCAGTCAGTAACCGCTAGGACCTTATTAGCTTTTGACTTGCTCAAGACGCCCTCCCTGACGCCGACCTCTATCAGCTCGCTCACAGGCCTCGAAGTCATGAAGGACGCTAAGGCTACGGCCTTTCTGGCGGACCTGCTGAGCTCCTTATGCGTGATGACTTCATTCCACACTTTGACGAGGGCGAACGCCACCTCCTTAACAACGTCAAGGGGGGCATGGGTCCTGACAACGTCGTCCTGAGCCTCGCTCCCGAAGCCCCTCCTCCTGAGGGCCTCAGCCAGCAGGTCTGCTGGCATGCTGTTGGCCTGGGGCAGCAGGTCCCTCACCCTGACCTCAGTCCTGTAGGGCTTAGGACCCATGACCTCTGAGAGGGCTGACTGAACTGCCAGCCTGACGTAGTCAATTGGCCTCGCTGGCCCTTCCACCAGGACCCTGACCTTGTCGCCCTTCAGCTCAACCCTCAGGCCCTCTGAGGGCACAGACCAGGAGAGCCTCTCTATGAGCCTCTCCAGGTCCTCAGCGCTGAGCCCTCTCGAGGAGGCCACGAACTCGTATCTCATGGGCCCACCTTAGGTCGGGATCAGCCCGATCCTCTTCACGTCTATCTTTATGGCGTCCCGCGAGTAAGCCAGGCTTGAGACCTTCCTCTTCTCAAAGTTTCCACAGCGTGGGCACCTGAAGCCGTCAGCCTCAGGCGTCATCGGTGAGCCGCAGCGGGAACAGAAGGCGTAGAGCACGCCCAGCTGAGGCAACTTCAGGGAGAGAAGGTAAGGGCTGATAGTGCTCACGACCCTGGCGACTATTATGTCGCCAGGCCTTAAGAAGGAATATATGTCGTCAATCCTGGAGTTAGATATGTGCTCAGGGGTTATGACGCCTGTTAGCCTGCCTGAGAACTCCTTGACCCACCTAGGGCGAGGCTCCAGCGAAACTTCCCCATAGAGCTCCGTGAAGACCAAGCTCTCCCTGACCTGCGTCACCATGCCAATGACGAACGAGCCCTTGCCTGGGGCCCTCAGGGTCCTAGCTGGCAGGACTGACGCTACCTTCAAGTTATCGTCAAGCCTGAGGACGCCTACAGTTGAAGCCCTTAGGAGGCCAGCGGGCTCCTCAAGGAACACGTTCTGACCCTCGACGTACTCCTCCTCATACCCTATCACGTCGCCTGGCACGACCCTCCTATCGCGCTCCTGAGAGCTCAATTAAGTCCACCCTTACCCTCCTTATCCTGCTCCTGTGGTGCGGCATAGAGGCAGGTATAGGGAAGTCGAACAGGCCTATAAGCTTCAAGGAGAAGCCCTCCCTTTCGGCCATCCTCCTGTGGAACTCCAGGTTGCCCGACTTAACTACCGCTATCACGGCCCTCGGCCTGAGCCTCATGGCGTACGCTAGGAACTCGGCGTCAGCCCCCCTCCTCCACACCCCAAAGGGCGGGTTCGTCAGAACTAGGTCAATGGTTCCTGGCATCAGGGGGCCCTCCTCAGATGATATGTAGCTAACCACATATGACAGCCTGTCCTCGACGCCCAGGTACCTGCTGGCGACAAGGCAGGGGGTCGCTAACCTCTCATCTACGTCAACGGCTATCGCCTTGGAGGCGCCCAAAAGAAGGGCGGCCAGCGCTATCCTGCAGGTGCCAGCGCCCAGGTCAGCGACCGTGGCCCCCTCAAGGAGGCCTGCCTCCCTGGCAAAGGACGTCATGGCCAGGGCTATCTCGGCCGGGGTGGTGTACTGCTCCAGGTCCCTGCTCGGGGCCTCAATTACGGGCACAGCGCTCTCCAGCAGCACCTTAAGCCTGCCTATCGACACTGTTAACTCCCCGGTTTACCAGGGAAACATGTAAGGCTCGAGGCGGCCCTGAAGGGCCATGAAGGCCTCTCCAGGGGTCAGCACGGGCTTCTCATATTCGTAAAGGTCATCCACCGGCAGCCTTGGACAGCTGGTCACCACGAACGCCTCGAACCACTCACTATCAACGTCCCTCAGGTACTGCTGATTTAGCACGTCAGACGCCAACAAGATGAACTCCCTATTGTGATGCCTGAGGGAGGCCTGTAAGGCGTTGAGGACCCAGGGCCTGTACTGGCCTGTCTTCAGGCCCATTATGACGCCCCATCTCCTGGCGTTAATGGCGTCAGAAACCTTCTTCAGCCTCATAGCTAGGAACCTCTCGCCCTCCCTGGTCATGTCCCTGGCCTCCTGCCTGTAGGGGTCCACCTGCACCACGGGCCTCTGGGTGGCCAGGTATAGGCCTATGGCGTGAAAGAGGCCCCCTCCCAACATGACGTAGCCTTCGGCAAGCCTTGGAACTACCCTGTAGTCGCAGCCAAGGACCTGGCCCTCAAGGAGGTAGGGCAGCGCCTTGCCTGCCCTTATCACGCTCAGGCCGGCCTCCTCAAGCCCCCTTACGACTGCTTCGTAGAACTTAGCGTGCTGGACTGTGGTCAGGACCGAGACCCTCTTAAGCCCCCTCGAGAGGAGGATCCCCGCCGCCCCCCTTATGACCTCGCTCCTTGGCGGTATGTTAAATGATGCCTCGGCGTAGACTACCTTGACCCCCTCAGTTGAAGCCCCCCTGGCCAGCTCAGGAGGGTACGGGGTGTGACCCACGTGAACTATAGTCACGTTGCTGCCCAGCGCCTCCCTTAGCTGGGGCGCGTGGATGTCGCAGGAGCCGTAGGTTGGGTCTACCTCAACTATGGGGTCTACTCCATAGGTCCTGAGGCACTGAACAAGCTCGGCAGCGGCCCTTTTCAGGCCTGGCGGAAGCTGAAGGACCACTGGCCCCCTGGCTTCCTTAAGCTCGGGCGGGAATGTGAACGTGTAGTCCATAAGCTCGCACTCTATGCCTCTCACCTACCCTCCTCACCTGCCTGGGCGGACCTTGAGGGGGGCTGCCTCCTGTGCTCAAGGGTCCCCTTAGCGTGCGCCACCATGTGCGCTAACAGGTCCTCTGGCGTCGAGAACCTGGCCCTCCTGCAGATGGGGCAGAGGAGGAGCCCCGTGGACCTCTCCTTCAGCGCCCTAACCCTAGAGCCCGCGAACTCCACTATGACCTCCTCGACCTCCTCGCTCAAGCCTGTCAGCCGGCATAACCTAGATTAGCCCCAGAGGCCTTAAACTGTTCAGGCCGATGAGTTGGCTGACCTGCGCTGATGCCTGGATGAGGACCACCGATCTCAACGAGGCCCCTCAGAAGTCATATCGGTAAGCTTATGGCTCACCTCTGCAAGCAGCTGAGCCGCCTCCTTAAGCGCCTCAAGCCCCAGCCCCGTGACCTCATAGGCCCCGTGCTCGTTCTTCCTTATGAGGCCCTCCCTCTCAAGCCTATACATCACTGTGTAGAGCGTGACCGTGGGCGGGTTGAAGGAGAACTTCTCCCTTATGCTCTTCTTGACCTGATAAGGGTACGTGGGGTTGTCCTTCAGGACGGCCAACACGTATATCCACAGGGTCCTTACAGTAATGTTCTTAATTAACCTCGTCAGGGCCTTGGTCTTTCTTGCCTTCCCCTCTTCCTCCTTCTCGTCTGCCAAGGTCTATCCCACTTAAAGCCTTCCGGCCCTTGTTTTAGCAGAGAAAAACCCTTTATATACGCTCTCCTAATCCCTAGATCACAGGTGCGGGGGTGCCCGAGCCTGGTCAAAGGGGTCGGGCTGAGGGCCCGATGGCGTAGGCCTGCGTGGGTTCAAAGCCCACCCCCCGCACCACACGCTGCCTAATGGCCTCCCTTCAGCAGCTTACCGGCCCTCTCGGCTAGTTGCGAGTCCCTCCTCTCGTACTCGTAATATCCTATCAGCTCATAGAACTCCTGCCTCGTCATCAGCTTGTCCAGGATGTGCTTCTGGGTCCCCCTCTGCTTAAGCTCAATTAGGACGTCCTTGATCGCCTTAATCGCGGCCCTGAACGTGGTCACTGGGAATATCACTATTTTGTACCCGGCCTCCCTGAACTCATCAACGGTTATGTATGGCGTCCTGCCGAACTCTGTCATGTTGGCCAGCAGGGGGGCCTTAACCCTTCTGGCGAACTCGCGGAACTCCTCAAGGCTGTGAAGGGCCTCGGGGAATATGACGTCGGCGCCGGCCTCAACGTAAAGCTGCGCCCTCTCGATGGCCGCCTCGAGCCCCTCGACCTCCCTTGCGTCGGTCCTAGCTATTATCACCATGCCCTTCCTCCTGGCCTCAGCGGCCGCCATTACCTTCTTCACCATCTCTTCAGGGGGGACCACGCTCTTGCCTGACAGGTGCCCGCACTTCTTCGGCATGACCTGGTCCTCTATCTGTACAGCTGCCGCCCCGGCCTCCTCGAGCTCCTTGACGGTCCTATAGACGTTAAGTGGCTCCCCGAAGCCTGTGTCCGTGTCCACTATCAGCGGCAGATCAACGACCTCGTTTATCCTCCTGACGGCGTCGAGGACCTCTGAGAAGGTTATGATGCCGAGGTCGGGCATGGCGAGGCTTCCCGTGAGGGCGGCCCCGGAGAGATATAACGCCTCAAAGCCCACGGACTCGGCCAGCAGGGCTGAGATAGGGTCGAAGACCCCAGGCGCAACTATGACGTCCCTTTTAGCTATGAGGTCCCTCAGCCTCTGTGAGGGATGAACGTCGCCTTTGATCCTATAAAGGTAGGCCATAGCCCCCACCGCTACAGAACAGAGGCTGGGTCCAACTATTATTTGGTTGTTGAGACAGCATAACCAGCTTAACGTGAAAGCTCGTTATGTTTATAGCCTGAAGTCTGTGACCAGCGCTGAGGGTGAGAACGTTGGGAGGCAGGCAGAGGACCACGCTCTTCATGACTAAGGAGCAGAGGCAGGAGAAGGGTAAGAAGTCTTGAGCCTGAGCTGGGCGCCCTGGCAGCCCCTGAGGAGGCGCCAGCCCCTTGAGGTCCTGATGCCAGGCAGCGTGCTCTCCGTCGAGCAGGACCTAAGGGACAAGACCTATAAGGCTGGCCTCATTTCAAGGGCCCTTGCCCTCTTTAGGGTAGACAGGGTCACTATATTCTCGGACGAGGAGACGGCCGAGCGGGACAAGTCGCTGCTGGCTGAGCTGCTGAGGTACCAGGTCACGCCACCTCACCTTAAGCGGAAGGTCTTCCCCCTGAAGGAGGAGCTGAAGTATGCCGGCCTCATGCCGCCCCTTAACCTGCCTAACCACAGGCCCCCTAAGGAGGCCAGGGCAGGGGCCATAATTGACGGCCTCGTCATCTCTAAGGGGGAGGAGGGCTGTGAGGTGTTCCTCGGAGACGTTGGCACAGGCCTCCTTCGTAGTTGCAAGGAGAGGCCTGGCGACGTGGTGACGGTCGTCATAACCTCGACCTCTGGTGAAAGGGTCTTCCTGGAGAGGGCGAGCTGGGGAAGGGTGTACGTGGGCTATGAGGTAGAGTTGGGTGATGACCTAATGAAGGAGCTGGAGAGGCTGCGCTCCTCCGGCTTCGCAGTGATAGGCACCAGCAGGTACGGCTCCACCCAATATGGCCTCCTCAAGGAGCTGGCCGAGAGGCCGCTGGCGGTGGTTATCGGCGGGCCTAGGACGGGCCTCCTTCAGTACGCAAGGAGAACAGATTTTGACCTAGTAATTAACACGGTCCCTGGCCAGGGCACCGAGACAGTGAGGTCTGAGGAGGCGCTCTTCTCGACGCTTGCCCTCATCAACTCGGTCCTCTTAGCTTAATAAGGCCTTCCTGTCGCCTGAGGAACGGGATGATATGGAATCCGGGATCGGACCCTTCAGGGGGATGGCGATAACATGGCTGATGACCGCCCCCTCGCTGGCAAGGTAGCGCTGGTCACAGGCGGGGACAGGGGAATAGGGAAGGCCATAGCTTTAAGGCTGGCTAAGATGGGGGCTGACATAGCTATAACGTACAGGAAGAGGGCTGAGGAAGCCGCTGAGGCCCTTAGGGAGGTGGAGGCTGAGGGAGTGAGGGCCGTCAGCGTCCAGGCCGACCTAGGCGTTGCTGAGCAGGCCATAGAGGCCGTGAGGGCCGTGAGGGCCAGGCTTGGACCCGTCTCAATACTTGTTAACAACGCGGGCGTCGGCTTTGCCTCCCCCTTTGAGGAGATTGAGCTGGAGTCCTGGAGGAGGCAGATAGAAGTAAATCTCAACGGCGCGTACCTGGTCACCAGGGAGTCGCTAAAGGACATGCTAAGCGCTGGCTGGGGAAGGATTATCTTCATGTCAAGCGTGGCGGGTCTGAGGGGCGTTGAGTTCCTGTCAGCCTACTCGGCAGCAAAGGCAGGGCTCATAGGCCTGGCCAGGGCGCTGGCCGCCGAGGTGGCGTCAAAGGGCATCACGGTGAACGTCGTCGCGCCTGGCTTCGTAGGGACCAGGCTTGGGCTAAGCTACTTCCAGTGGCTCGACCAGAGGCTGGCCAGGAAGCCCGGGGAGTCGCTGAAGGAGTTCCTGTCAAGGATACCCCCAAGGAGGCTCGTGACTGAGGAGGAGGTGGCTGCCGTCGTCGCCTTCCTAGCAAGCCCTGACGCAAGCGGCGTCAACGGCCAGGTAATAGTTGTGGACGCCGGCGCCTCCTTAGGCCTAGGATAGTGGAAGCCTGTGTATGTAGCCGCAGACCATGCACCTCCTCACTATGTACTTGTGCCTGCCCTGGGACCTAGTCCTTACTGAGAGGGTCACGCCAGGTACGAGGGAGACGTGGCACCTCTTACAGATAGAGATCTTCATCTCCCTTGGCAGCCTCACCCTGTTCGCCTGTGCCATCCTTAGGACTAGCTCGTTAATCCTTGATGACCTCTCGTAGTCGCCCTCGAGGGCGGCCCTCGCCGCCTCAGCGAGAAGCCTCTGAGCGTCCTCAAGCACGATATCAACTACGTCCGTCACCTTAGGCCTCCTCTGCCGCTGGCTTCTCCTCTATCTTCCTCAGCTGTCTCTTATACATCTCCAGGAGCTCCTCCTCGGTGGTCGCGTCCTCAGGGCCCTTGTCGTCCCTCCACCTTATGAACCTCGGGAACCTTATCGATATGCCTGCGCCCTCGCGCACCGCACCCATGCAACAGGTGTGCGCTGGCGAGAGGGTAAGCTCAGCCCCTATTATTTCGGCCACCTTGACTGGCTCAAACCAGACGTCGGCCTCAAGGCTTGAGACTACCCGCGGGTGCCTGTGATCAATTATGTAAGGGCTGAACAGGTCATACATCTTATTTATGTCCTCGTCTGTGAAGCCTGTGCCGACCTTGCAGACCGTCTTAAACACGTCGCTCTTCGGGTCGTAGGCCGCCATTAGCAGGGTCCCGAGCTTCCCGCCCCTCTTGCCCTTCCCGTAGAAGGCTCCAACGGCCACGAGGTCGACGGTGTCGGTCATCTCGCTCCTGTAGTCCCTCTTGAACTTAACCCAGAGCCAGCCCCTGACGCCAGCCCTGTAGATGCTCTCGTCGTGGACGGCCTTTATCATTACCCCCTCCGCTCCCTCTGAGACGGCCTGCAGGAAGAAGTTCATTATCTCGTCAGGGTTCGAGCTCTCTATGTAGTTCGCCAACGTGACCCTGTCGTTAGGCTCGAGTATGGACTCCAGCACCTTCCTCCTGTAGGGCAAGGGCGTCATCGTGAGGTCCTCGCTGTCTTTCATGAGTACGTCGAACAGGAAGACCCTGGTCGGCACCTCCTTCATCATCTTCTCTATGTCGTACTTCCTCCTCCTCTGCATAAGCTCCTGGAAGGGCCTGAACTCGCCCGTGTCAGGGTCTATGCCCACTATCTCGCCCTCAACGATCGCCCTCTCCGCCTTGATGGCGCTCTTAATGCCCTCCACAACGTCAGGGTACATGGCCGTTATGTCCTCGAGCCTCCTTGAGAATATCTTGACCTTGTCGCCGTCCTTATGTATCTGGCCCCTCTCCCCATCGTACTTGTACTCAACGAAGGCCCTGCCTCCGACCTTTGTGAGTATCTCCCTGACGTCGCTGGCCCTCTCTGCCAGCATGGGCCTTATGGGGGTGCCTATCTCGGGCTTGATCCCCTTAAGGGACTCCACACCGTTCATGGCCACGAGCCTGGCTATCTCGCCCAGGTCGGCCCTCAGGTTGTAGGCCCTCTCTATGATTTCCCTTGCAGCGCTCCCGCCCCCATAGGCCACGGCCAGTGCATCAAGTATGGTAGCGTCCCCTATGCCGAGCCTAAGCCGTCCCTCAACGAAGCGAACTATGTACCTCGCTTCAACGGGCTTGGCGTCCTTTAGGAGGCCAGCCATGACCCTCAGCTTGAGGTCCCTGCTCGCCTCGCCCACGGCATAGGCTATCTTCATAAAGGACTCGAAGACCCTTGACACGGTTAGCTGGGCCCCACCCCCGCCCATGAAGGCAGCGAGGCTGCTCTTGACGTGGCCTCCTGCCTGGGCCAGCTGCTCGGCCACCTTGCCCGGGTCCCCTAGCTTGTCTACGAGCTTGGAGACCTCGCCCTCGGTCTTGCCGTAGGCCATAGCTACGGCCTGTATGAGCAGCTTCTCCCCGACGCCCAGCTCGGGTATGCCCTTCCAGTCGGGCCCCAGCTTCCCCTGTATCAGGTAGACGACCTTGTCTATAGCGTCAGGGGGTGTCCTCTTCAGGAGGCCTGCCAGGAGCTGGGTCAGCTGAGTCCTTGAAGTTATTCCCTCCATGCTAGCGAACGTCTTAGCTATCTCCTCGAACTTGAAGTCTGCCATGTCTGCCCCCGTATTTGAAGTAGCGTCCGGAAGTTAAAACTCGGAAGAGGATAGTTGAGGAAGACGCCGGGGGTGGGATTTGAACCCACGCGCCCCTTATGGAGCAACGGGTCTCAAGCCCGTCCCCTTGGGCCGCTCGGGCACCCCGGCGCCGCCAGGAACCTAACACGCCCAGGAGTAAAAAGGCAAACTCATCTGCTTGACTTAATCTCTATGTAAACGTCCGGGGGAACCTGGATCCTCATGAGCCTCCTGAGGACCCTCTCGTCAGCCTCTATGTCTATAAGCCTCTTATGTATCCTCATCTCCCAGTGCTCCCAGTGCTTGCTGCCCTCGCCGTGGGGCAGCCTGAATATGGGGACCTCGAGCCTCTTCGTGGGAAGCGGCACAGGACCCCTCATCGGGGCCCCGGTCTTCTGCGCTATGTCTTTTATCTGCTGTACTACCTGTTCGAGGCTCCTTGGGTTGGTGCTCCACAGCCATATCCTAACGTTGAATGCCGCCATGACCTGACACCGCTTGGGTTGGCGGGGTCAGCTTCACTTCTTGACCTCAACCTTGGCCGGCTTTACGTCAACTACTACCCCTATCCCTATGGTCCTGCCCATGTCCCTCATAGCGAACCTTCCGAGCTGCGGGAAGTCGCTGAACTTCTCAATCACAAGCGGCTTTATGGGCTTGAACTTCACTATAGCGGTGTCGCCGGCCTTCAGGAACTGCGGGTGCTGCTCTACCGGGTTGCCAGTCCTCGGGTCCAGCTTAGCAACTATCTCGGTTATCCTTGAGGCCACCGAGGCCGTGTGGACGTGTATCACTGGCGTGTACCCCACGGCTACGGCGCTCGGATGCCACACTATGACCACCCTTGCGGTGAACTCCTCGGCCACGGTCGGCGGCGCGTCAGTGCGGCCGATTACGTCACCCCTCTTCACCTGGCTCTTCTCGACGCCCCTGAGGGCAACGCCAACGTTGTCGCCAGGCTCGGCCTGCGGCAGGTCCTGGTAGTGCATCTGGATGCTCTTCACGTCAGCCACTATGCCTGCCGGCATTATCATGACCTTGTCGCCTGGCTTGAGAACGCCCGTCTCCACCCTGCCGGTCACCACGGTTCCAGCGCCGGGTATGCTCAGGACGCCCTGGATGGGGAGCCTCAGCGGCTTGTCGACAGGCTTGGGCGGCAGCTTGAGGTTGTCAAAGGCCTCAACCAGCGTGGGGCCGTTGTACCATGGCGTGTTGGGGCTCCTCTCTATAAGGTTCTCACCGGTCCAGGCGCTCACGGGCACGAACGGTATGACGTCAGGGTTGTACCCAATACTCTTGAAGTACTTCTTGAGGGTGTTCACTATCTCGTTGTACCTCTGTTGGCTGTAGCTTACGTCAGGGGCGTCCATCTTGTTAACGGCCACTATGACCTGCTCTATGCCCAGGGTCCTCGCCAGGAGCACGTGCTCACGTGTCTGCCCCTCAGGGCTCATGCCGGCCTCGAACTCTCCCTTCCTGGCAGAGACCACGAGGAGCGCCGCGTCAGCCTGGCTGGCGCCGGTTATCATGTTCTTGACGAAGTCCCTATGGCCTGGGGCGTCTATGATCGTAAAGTAGTACTTCTTGGTCTCGAACCTCATGAACGAGAGGTCTATCGTGATGCCCCTCTCCCTCTCCTCCTTCATCTTGTCGAGTACCCACGCGTACTTGAATGACTCCTTGCCCGCCTGCTTGGCCTGCTCCTCTATCTGCTGCATGACCTTGGAGTCGATGAACCCGAGCCTGAAGAGCAGGTGACCCGTCAGGGTGCTCTTACCGTGGTCTATGTGACCTATCACCACTAGGTTCAAGTGTGGCTTCTCGGGCATATCCTTCACCCTCTGCCTTGCGTTATGACAGGAGGTAGCGGGGATTTAAAAGCTCACTGGGGGAGAGGACGTCGCTTACCTGGAGCTGAGCGCTATCCTCTCTATTTCCTCCTTCTGCCTTATCGCATAGCTTGAGGGGTCGCCGCGCGACGCCGCCATTATCTCCTCGGCGAGACACTCCTCGATGCTCTTAGGGCTTCCGAAAGCGCAGAGCCTGGCCCCCTCGGTTATGAACCTCAGCGCCAGGTCGACCCTCCTCTGGGCCGAGACGTCGACTGAGACCCTGTAGATTATGCCGCCGTACATTATCCTCGTGGTCTCCTCCCTGGGAGCCGCGTTCTCAATGGCCCTGACCAGGACCTGTATTGGATTCTCGCCCGTCTCTGCGTGGATGATTTCAAAGGCCGCCTTTACTATGTTATAGGCCAGCGCCTTCTTGCCGCCGTTCTTGCCAGGGTACATCAGCCTGTTTATCAGCCTCTCAACGATGGGCACCTCGGCCTTGCCAAAGCGCCTGTGCTCGTGTCTACCCCCGGTGTGCGGCAGTAGGACAGGCCTCAGGCTTATGTACTTCTTGAGGCTGGGGTCCCTCACCTCAACGCCTGCCCAGTCCCACTTGCCGAAGAGCCTTACACTGGCTGCCCCGGAGCCCACCACTGCTGGGTCTGGCACCTTGGACTCCTGCGACATGTTGATCCAGGGCCTGAGCCCGGGCGAGGTTTAAAAGCAAAAGGCAGTCCCAGTTGTGCTTAGGATAGACTTAAGAGCCTCCGTTTCAAGTTGTGGCGCTGGGCCTCACAGGTCTTGAGCGAGGAAGAGCTGGTAAGGGTGACCTCGGTTGAGCCCTTCTACAGGGTGGTGGAGGACAGCAGGACCCATATGACCTTCTCGCTGGTGGGCCTTTCGCTGACCCTTGAGGACGGCGGCGAGTTCACGCTCGTAAACATACCTTACGACGTGGCCGAGGCCATAAAGATACTCAACGACGGCAGCGTCCCGCCCCGCAGGCAGAGCATATACACGTTCCTCGCGTCACACGAGGAGTTCAAGGAGCTGATAGGCAGAACCCTGAAGAGGGTCATAATAGACGAAGTTGACCTCACCACGGGCCTCTACACAGCCACCGTAGAGTTCGAGGGTTCAGGCATAAACCTGAGCGTGAAGATGATACCCAGCCAGGCCATATACCTGGCCATGATAACGGGTAAGCCCATATATGTGACCCGTAGGCTCGTTGAGATGGAGAGGAAGATGAACGAGGAGGGTGGCGAGGAGGGAGGAGAGGGCGAGGAGGGAGAGACCTCCTTCTGACATTCCGTCAGCTTGTGCAGGCTACCTCTTGACCTTCTGCTTCTTGCCCTTCCACAGCGCGTCGAGCGAAACGCCATTGACAGCTATGACCTTGTACTTGACGCCGGGTATGTCGCCCATGGCCCTTCCCTTAGGACCCCCTATGCCCTCTATTATAACCTCGTCGTGCTCGTCTATGAACAGTATCCCGCCGTCACGGGGCACGAAAGCCGTGACGACCTTCTTGTTCTTAACTAGCTGGACCCTGACGCACTTCCTTAAGGCCGCGTTAGGCTGCCTTGAAGGTATGCCCACCTTCTCCAGGACTATGCCCCTTGCCATAGGGGCGCCCTCTAGCGGGTCGTACCTCTCCTTAAGCTTAAGCGACCTGACCTTGAACTCCCTCTTAGCCCACCTGAACTTGAGCCTGCTCTTCCTGAGCTTCCTGGCCGCGAAGAGCCCATTTGGTCCCTCTGGCAAGGCGCTTCCCTAAGGGCTTGTATGAGGTGGGTTTATATGCGCTCCCCTGCTCACCTTATCACGACCCTGTCAACGTTGAAGAGCCTGTTCAGGACCAGCCTGGCCCTTTTGACGTTCCTCCCGTCCCTACCTATGGCCTTACCTTTCTCGTCATCCTTCACCTTAACGTAGACGGTCTTCAGGCCGTCCCTCTCCGTGACCTCAACTTTAAGTACCGTCACGCCAGGAAGAAGGTTCCTAACCATGTTATCAATGTCGTTTGCGTATTCAACTATCTCGATGTTCTTGTTGAGTATTTTTGACAACATCTTGACGTTCCTCCCGTCCCTACCTATGGCCTTACCGACGTCGTTTCTGTCAACGAGGTATATTATCCTGTTGTCATTATCGTCCTCGAGGGCCCTGTACACCATGGCCCCCGTGAGGTCCTGGAGGATTGATATGTACCGAAGCTCCTCAAGGCCTATTCTATCGCTCTTGTTCTCCCCCATGGCCACGCGCTTCACCTTTGCTCCTCGAGCAGTAGGTCAATTATCTTGGAGTCGCCAGGGTCTATGATACCTATGGCTGATACCTTAAATGGCTTGCCTATCACCGAGCCCAGCTCTGCTGAGGTCCCCTTAAAGATGGCGACAGGTACGTTATTAAGCCTGGCCACATATGTGAGCCTCTCCCTTACCTCATATGGCGTGTTATCAGCTATTACGAGACCCTTAAGCTCATTCCTGAGAAGGAGCTGGAGTGACTCCTTGGCCCCTAAGACAACCTTACCTGACTTCATTACAGCCTTCAGCTCTCTCTCAAGCGCTATGGCCTCAGGCAACCGCTTTCACCTTAGCTCTGTTCAGTGCTTGCCTGCGGGACGTTGCCCTGCAGGGATTTAAGAGCGTTGACCCCCACTGTTGTGATAACCAGGCCCGTCCCGACCCTCGGCGGGAGCCCGGCGATTATGCTCTCGGTGACGCCCCTGAAGCTCTCGGCGTCCCCTCTTACGGCTGCGTCGTAAAGCTGGTTCACCGTGACCTCAAAGGCGGCCCTGGCTAGGACGCTAGGCTTCTCACCAACTATGCCGAGCCTCCCTATCTGCCTAACCTTGCCTGTCCACGTCATTATGTCAGCGACCAGCATGACGTGCCTTATGTCAACGTCAAGGCCTGAGCTCTGAAGCACATCCATGATCTCCCTTATGATTGCGTTCCTCGCGGCCTCAATGCCGAGGACCTCCGCTATCTCGTGTATGTTGTTCGTCTCCACGCGCAGCGGATCTACTCCATCGACCTTCATGACCTCAGCTAGGTTACTACCCTCCGTAATTATCACGTACTCTCTCTTGCCCGCCTTCTCGTTAACTCTCTCCTGGATTATGGCCCTCTTGATGCCTTTGATCCCCTTTATGTAGGCTTTCTTCATCTTGTTGACCAGCTCGTCGTAGGTCTTCTCGTCAAAGAGGTAGTCGTCAGGTAAGGCGCTCTTGTTGGCCTCAAGAACTACGGTCCACTCGTCCTCACCCTCGCTGACCTCGCCCAGCCTCAGCCTCTCAAGAGCGTCCACGACCATATCCCTAGTGACGCCACGGTCCTCCATCATCTCGGGGTCAAGCCTTATGATGAAGGTCCTCTCGCCGAGGGACCAGGAGACCTCGGAGACCACGTTAGCTAGCGTGGTGTACTCTATGGACCTAGCGATCTCCCTCGCCTTCTCGGGATCGCTGGCGTACTTCTCTTCGAGGTATATCTTCATCAGTGGCGTGGAGGGCTCGTGTCTGGCGTCAACTATCTCTATGAGTCTGGGCAGTCCGAGGGTCACGTCGAACTCCATAAGGCCCGCGTAGTGGAAAGTCCTGAGGGTCATCTGTGTTCCTGGCTCCCCGATAGACTGAGCTGCCACAACGCCAACAGGCTCCCCCGGCTGAACCATCGCGCTTATATATGTCCTAACGGCCTCCTCTACGGCTATGACCTTCTGTTGTAACGTGAGGTCGTTATTGTCTACTACCTTCTTGTAGAGCTCGTCAAATAGCTTGGAAGGCAGTATCTCCTTTGCGGCGTCCAGCTTCCTCTTGAGCTCCTCACCTACCTCAAGGCTCTCCTTGGCCTGCTCCTTACGGGCCTGCCCCTTACGCTTAGCGCCCTTCCTGACCATCATGAGCCACCTCCTAGGGCCTTCACCTTTTCAACTATCCTGTCCACGTTTACTGGCTCGCCGTGATACGTCCTCTGCGGGTCCACGCCGTCTTCGCCGTACCTGAACTGAACAATGTCGTCCATGGAGTCCCTGACCGTCCCATCATAGGCAACATAGAGATCCTGGAGCGCGTTAATGAGCCTCCTCTGCATATAGCCGCTCTGCGACGTCTTCACCGCTGTGTCTACAAGTCCCTCCCTTCCACCGGCTGCGTGGTAGAACACTTCGTGCGGCCTGAGTCCGTCGCGGAAGTTCCCAACCACAAACCCTCTCGCCTCCGGCGAAAGGTCGCCGGGCCTGAAGTGAGGCAAAGTCCTTGTCCTGAAGCCCCTTACTATCCTCTTGCCCCTTACGGTCTGCTGGCCCAGCATGGCGGCCATTTGGGTTATGTTAATGTCGCTGCCCCTTGCGCCGGTCCTGGCCATTATGAAGGCGTTGTTGAACGCGTCCATGTAACCTATGGCCAGCTTGCCGGCCTCCTCCCTCAGCCTCTGAAGCCTCCGGATTATCTTGAGCTCGAGGCTCTCCTCAGGGGTCCTCCCAGGGATTATCTCGAGCGACCCCTCGCGGTACTGCCTTATCAGCTCCATTACGTCCTCCTTGGCCTTCTCGACCATCTCGGCTATCCTCGCCCTTGCGTCGCCTGGGACCTCTATGTCCTCCAAGGACATCGTGAAGCCCTTTATCTCGAGCATCCTTATGAAGGACCTAAAGACGCTGTCAAGGAACTTCCTAGCGAACTCGCCGCCGTACTCCAACGCTAAATAGTGGAGAACGCCTCCGGGCTGCTCGGCCCCTATGGCGTTCTTGTCTAGCACTCCCTCTAGAAGCCTCCCCTTGTAAACCACCACGTAAGAGTCCACAAAGCAGCTCTCATCATCGCACTTTAGGTCGCCAGCGTTTATCTTAGCCCTCCCCCTGAAGTTGAAGTCCTTCGGAAGGAAGAGGCTTACGAGCTGCTTGCCGGTCCAGAGCCTCCTGGGCTTAAGTATCGCTGGCTCGGGCAGCTCACTGTTTGAGTACCCAGCGGCAGCCAGAAGCTGGCCCATTGTATCTGCGTCTAGAAGTGTCGTCTTAACAGTCAGCAGGTAGGCCCCGCTTATGTAGTCCTGCCTGCCCCCTATGATGGGGCCTCCGTAGCGCGGCGTCAGGATGTGCTTTTCAACAAGCAGCAGCTCCTCGGCCTCGGCCCTGGCCTCCTCCAGCCTCGGCACGTGGAGGTTCATCTCGTCCCCGTCGAAGTCGGCATTATAGGGCGGGCACACTAAGAGGTTCAGCCTGAAGGTCCTGCCCGGCATTACGCGGACCCTGTGGCCCATGATTGACATCCTGTGGAGGCTAGGCTGTCTGTTGAACAGCACGATATCCCCGTCCACCAGGTGCCTCTCCACTACGTCGCCAGGCTCGAGGCTCTCGGCGAGCTGTCTCAGGTTCCTCTGGTACCTCAGGTCTATCTTTACGCCCTCCCGCTTCTTGTAAACCATGGTGGCCCCAGGCCAGGTGTAGGGGCCGTTGAGCACGTACATCCTGGCCTCCTCTATGTTATACTTGGTCACAACCATGGGCACGGTCAATATCTTCGCTACTTCAACGGGGACTCCTACCTCGTTTATGCTCAGGAGCGGGTCAGGTGATATGACGGTCCTTGAGGAGAAGTTCACCCTCTTGCCGTTAAGGTTGCCCCTCAGCCTCCCCTCCTTGCCCTTCAGCCTCTGGGCCAGCGTCTTGAGGGTCTTCCTTCCCCTGTGCGAGAGCTGGAATATATTGGGCAACTCGTTGTCTATATAGGCGGCCACCACGTTCTGGAGGGTCTGCCAGGCCTCCTCTATCATCGACTCAGGGGCGCTGGATGAGGTAAAGTTCTTCAGCCTCTCGTTCTGCCTGACTATCTCTACCAAGGCGTGAGTCAGGTCGTCTTCGGCCCTCAGGCCCGTCTCCATGGTTATCGAGGGCCTCACACTAAGCGGGGGCACAGGGAGAACCGTGAGGACAGCCCACTCAGGCCTGGCGACCTTTGGGTTCCAGCCAAGGAGCTCAGCGTCCTCGTCAGGTATCTTCTCGAGCCTCTCCCTCACATCAGCCGGCGTCAGCCTCACCTCGCCCTCTGGCCTCTCCTCATAGAAGTTGTACGGCTTGACGAACCTGATCCTGTACTGCTTGGCGCCGCAGTGGGGACACTCCGTGGTCGACGAGGCCTCCTTAATTACCTCCTCTGCGAAAATCTCTGCCAGGATCGGCCACCTCTCCCTCAACCTCCTGTAAACCGAGAGCATGTAAGCTGCCCGCTGAGGCGGTATCAGGACCCTACCGCAGTTCCTGCACGTAGCCTGAAGCGTCCTGTATATCTTCTCTCCTAGGTGAGGCAGCACCACGGGCCTGGCTAGGTCTATCTTGCCGAAGTGACCAGGGCAAGCCTCCCTTCTGTTCCCGCAGACCGGACACGTCTCGCCGGGCTCTATCGCGCCAAAGTGCGGGTCCCTGAGCCCACCCATGACGGGAGAGCCGTCGCTCTCGTAGAGCTCAGGCCTGATCACCGTGACCTTAGCCATCTCCCTTATCTCGCGAGGACTGAGGAGGCCAAACCTTATGGCGCTGATCACGTATTTCTCAGCGCCGCCATATGGCCCATACGACATGGCCTTCACCTCCTGTCCTCTGAGCCGTTGCCCGAGCCGCCCTTACCGTTGTCACTCTCGTTCGCAGCCGCGGAGAGCTTGGAGAGGCTTAAGGGGCTTACTCTGCTAACCAGGGCCGTCTTATCAACTACCTCTATCTTCGGCTTTATCCCCATACTCATGATCTCCTGTAAGAGCAACTTGAAGGCGTAGGGCACCTTTACGGGCCTTATGTCGCCGTTTTCCCCGTGTACTGGACACTCGTAAACGCCTTTCTTGGCGTTGTACCACGCTATGTGGCCGCAGAGGGTGCAGACGTACATTGTGAACGCGTCACTGCCGTCCAGCATCCTGTCACGTAGCAACATAGTGGCCCCGTGCCCTACGAGACAGTCCCTCTCCATCTCGCCAAACCTCAGGCCTCCCTGCCTTGCCTTGCCCTCTGTCGGCTGCCTAGTAAGCAGCTGGACCTTGCCCGTCGCTCTAGCGTGCATCTTGTCTGCAACCATGTGGTATAGTCTCTGATAGAAGACCAGACCTATCGCTATGGGCTTCTCAAAGAGCCTGCCCGTCCTCCCGTCGTACATGACTTCCGTTCCGTCAGGCGCGTAGCCGTTCTTCAGAAGAACCACCTTAAGCGGCTCGATGTCCTCCTTGAAGAACGGCGTCCCATCAACGTACCTGGCCTCAAGGGCCCCCGCCTTCCCAGTTATCAGCTCTAGCAGCTGGCCTACGGTCATCCTTGACGGTATGGCGTGAGGGTTAATTATGGCGTCTGGCACTAAGCCCTCCTCCGTGTAAGGCATATCATACTTAGGGAACAGCATGCCTATGACGCCCTTCTGGCCGTGTCTGCTGGCGAACTTGTCACCGAGCTCAGGTATCCTGAGGTCCCTGACCCTCACCTTCACAAGCTTGTTCCTCTCGAGGGTCTGAGTCACAACTACCATGTCCACGACGCCCTTCTCGCCGTAGCGGAGCTGCACGCTTGTGTCCCTCCTCATCAGCGCCCCTGGAGTCATGACCCTCTCCTCACCCAGGAACCTCGGCGGGCTCTCCCGCCCTACCAGAACGTCGCCTCCGGCGACCTCAACCTCGGGCTCTATTATCCCGTCAGGCCCTAGCTTGGTGTAGTACTGATCGCCCTTGTGGTCGTAGAGCTTTGGCGAGGGGACTGTTATCCTGTCAGTAAGGCCGCCAGGGTATTCGTTCTCCTGGGCTACGTAGACCCTGAAGAAGTGGGCCCTCGCAAGGCCGTAATCGACGCTGGTCCTATTCATTATCAGCGCGTCCTCCATGTTATAGCCCATAAAAGTCATGACGGCTACCACGAAGTTCTGCCCTGAGGGCCTATCGTTATAACCTATCAGGTCTAAGGACCTCGTCAGGACTATCGGCTTCTGGGGGTAGTGCAGCAGGTAAGCGTGGCTGTCCATCCTAAGCTGGTAGTTAAGGGCGTAAAGGCCCAGCGCCTGCTTGGCCATGGCTGCCTGGTAGGTGTTCCTTGGGCTCTGGTTGTGCTCAAGGTAAGGTATGATTGACGTGACGACGCTGAATATGCCCGGAGACCAGAGCTCAAGGTGTGTGTGCTCAGGGGTCAGCTCCTCAGGGGTCTCAGCGATGTAGGCGTTCTCCTCCTCGTCAGGGTCCAAGAACTCTATTACCCCCATCTTGACAAGGTCCCAGAAGGAAAGCTCTCCAGCCTCGAGGCGATCAACCAGGTCCTTCGTGAGCCTTGGCGTGCCGTTCTCAACCACTATGACAGGCCTCATCAGCCTGCCCTCGTCGGTGTTGATGTAAACCTCCTTGGCCTCGCCCTGCTCAAGGTACGCCACGCTCACCTCAAAGCTTATCTCGCCTTTCCTCCTGCGAGACCTTATGGTCTCCGCTAGCGACCTGCCGTCTTGGACGTAGCCTATTGGCCTGCCGTTAAGGAACACCTTAGCCATACTGATGTACTTGGAGGAGGCCTCAGGCTCCCCTGAGGCCATCTCCTTAATCGCCTCATCTATCGGTACCACGCCAAGGCCGTATAGGAGCCTCTCGACGGGCTCCTCGTCAACGCCAACTGATATGTAGGCAGTCATGGCCAGGTTCTTAACGAGGCCACAGTTTATGCCCTCAGGCGTCTCAAATGGGCAGAGCCTGCCCCAGTGCGTGCCGTGGAGGTCCCTTGCCTCAAAGTTCGACTGGCCCCTGCTAAGGGGCGAGATGACCCTGCGAAGGTGACTCAGGAGGCTCATCCAGTTAGTCCTGTCGAGGGCCTGGCTTACGCCTGTTCTGTTTCCTGTCCAGTTGCCTGTGGCCAGCGCCGCCCTGACCCTCTCCGTAACTATGTCGGGCCTGACCAGGACGTCAAGGCTCTTTATCTTCTTGTGCTGGCTTATGTACTCCTCGAGCTGGCTTGACATAGTGTTGACAAGCTGCTGGAAGGCGTCTCTGAATATCTCGGCTATCAGGTCCCCTGCCAGCCTGAGCCTCTTGTTGGCCAGGTGGTCTTTGTCGTCCTCAGGCCTCTTGCCGAGGTAGAGCTGAAGGACCCTGTTAGCCATCTCGCCCAGGAAGTAGGCCTTGATCTTTCTGTCGGAGGGCCTTGTGCCCAGGTGAGGCAGGAACTGGGTGTCTATGAACTCCTCAGCCCTCTGTATCCTTATCTCCTTAGGCTGCCCAGAGGCTATCCTGTTGCCCAGGAACTCAAGGGCGTCCTCCTGGGTCTTAATGGAGGCGGAGACCTTCTCAAAGCTGGGCAGGAGCTCCCTCTGTATATCGGGGTCAGGCGACACCGCGGCCGCTATGTCCGCGTCCTTCTCGAGGCCAAGCGCCTTCATCATTACGACGAAGGGTATCCTGTAGTTCAGTCTGCTCATGCTTATCTCGAGCGACCCATCGCTCATCCTGTCAACTATTACCTGTCTCCTAAGGCCGAGGACCGTGGATACTGTCTTAGCGCTATGAGTTATCTTGGCAGTGCTGGCCGTTGAAACGCCTACTATGATCCTGTTTACCGCCAGGTCCTCCTGGGCCACTACGACCCTCTCGCTGCCATTTATTATGAAGTAGCCTCCTGGGTCCCTGGGGTCCTCTCCATGCCTTATGAGCTCCTCCTCACTGAGCTTAGAGAGGGGGTCCGCCACTGACTTTATCATAATGGGGAAGTCCGCTACCTTGACCTCCTGATGGTCAACCTCCGTGTTGTTCTCGATAAGCGTCATCTCCAGGTAAAGGGGGGCTGAGTAAGTGAAGTTCCTCAGCCTGGCCTCAAGCGGCGTCACGCTCGGGAACTGCCTGACGTTACGGTCGGCCTCCTTGACCTGCGGTATCCCTACACGGACCTTTCCGAAGACCACCTTCACGTCAGGGCCTATCGCCTGCTCAGCCCCCTTCTTAGCTAGCCTGTAAGCAGGCCTTACCTCCTTAAAGGAGTCGACGATCTTCTGAATCCTCTCGCTTACGAACGCGTTGTAAGAGTCCAGGTGCTGCCTGGCAAGGCCTGTCTCCTTGATGAACTGCTTGAAGACAGCCCATAGGTCATCCTTTGTGACATTATTGGACGACAACTTCTTTTCCCCTCAATAAGCAACCACTATCCTATAAACCTTGTACTTGCCTGCCGTCGGCGAGTCCCTCTCTATCTCAACTATGTCGCCCGGCTTTCCCCCTAGCAGCCTCACAACAGGGTCGTTGACACTAATGCGCGGCAGCTGCCAAGGCTTCACGTTAAGCCTGTTAAGGACCTCCACGGCCTCCTCAAGGCTTAGCAAACGGTGCTTTGGCACCAGGAAGTGACTAAGTATCCTCTCGTCAGGTTGCCTCCCAGCGGGCAAGCCTTCTCTAACACCCCTCTGGGGAGCGGTAGTACCCTGAGGTTTTCTAGTTAACTGATCTATTGACCGAATTGAAGCGTAAAGAGTCCGTGTAAACTATAACTTAGTCTATGACATAGCTCGGCCTAGTAACGCGATGAACCTGTAGCCGACCGATGTTGGCGGGCCCGCCGGGATTCGAACCCGGGACTTCCGCCCGCGCTGGCCAGGGCACGCGGCCTACGGGTTAAAAGCCCGCCGCTCTGTCCTGACTGAGCTACGGGCCCCTCAAGGGGAACTGGCCACTGGGGTCAAAAGGCTTTCACTCAGTGACCTCAATGCCCATGTAAGCGAGCCACTCCGTAAATACCTCAATGGCCCTGTCAACGTCCATGTAGCCGGCCCTCCTTATGATGTCCCTCAGGACCTCCCTCCCTATGCTGTCATCCTTTATAGAGTTGAAGATCTCCTTGAAGGGCTCCACGTCATCACTTAGCTCCTTTATCAGCGCCCTTAACCTCTTGCCCCTTAGCTCGACGGACTTTCTGCCCTCCTCCGTCACCACCAGGTCGCCGCCCTCTCGCCTCATCAGCCCAAGGACCACGGCAGCCTCAACAACGTGCGGCAGCAAGTCCATATCAACGTCAAGCAGCTCGTCTAGCTTAGATGAGTCCACACGGCCTCCGAGCGAGGCCACATACTTCACGAGCCCCAGCACCTGGTCAACGGTTACAGGAGGTACCAGTCTCACCCTAAGCCCCGTCCACGGACAGAACTATCGAGAACCGAACTTTTTAGCTTTAGCCTGCCGTTGCATGTACAGTGAACGCCGATATTAACAGAAGCCTGTACCCTGCGATCTTATAGGCTTATTTATCCCAACTCACTTTCTCTAAATAGAGAGGGCGGGAGCATGGGGAACAAGCTCTCAATAATAGTCTTTTCTGGAACCGAGGACAAGTTCATACCTGTTGGCGTCATATCCCAGGCGGCTGCAGCCCTGGGCTTTGAGGTCAGGGTATTCGTGACCGGGTGGGCCATGCTGAGGTTCCTTAAGAAGGCCGCTCAGCCCACGTGGCCGAAGGAGTTTGAGTCCATGGTGCCTGCCTTGATGAACGGTATGAAGTCTATCAACGCGCCCAGCTGGGTTGACATGATCAAGCAGGCCAAGGCCATGGGGGCCAAGATCTACGTCTGCAGCATGATGGCGCAGGTCATGGGGCTTAAGAAGGAGGACTTCGACCCTGAGCTAGTTGACGACATAGTGGGAGTTACAACGTTCCTCCAGGAGGCTGAGGGAGGCCAGGTCCTCTTCATCTGAAGGTGGGCCGATGGCCAGCGCTAGGAGGAAGGTAGTGATAGTGGGCGGCGGGGCCGGCGGGCTGATACTGGCCAACTCGCTTGCGATCAGGGGCGAGTACGACATAACGCTGATCAACGACACACCCTATCACTACTACTGGCCCCAGCTGCTCCAGATAGCGTTCAGGGGTGACGACAGGCAGCTGAGGAGGCCTATAGACTCACTGGTCAGGAGGGGCGTTAACCTGGTCATTGAGAGGGCTGAGACCGTTAACCTCCAGGAGAGGAAGGTGGTCCTGGCCTCGGGCCGCGAGCTCACGTATGACATTGTAGTCATCGCGCCTGGGCTGACCATAGATCACAGCGCAGTAAAGGGGAACGACAAGCTCGTCGAGCAGTTCGGCGACTTCCACTCGACACCTGAGAACGCCTGGAAGGTCTACTCCACCGTAAGAAATATCAAGAAGGGCAGGCTGGTAATAGCCGTCGCTGACCCACGCCATCGCTGTCCCCCCTCTCCCTATGAGGGCGTCCTTCTGGCTGACGAGGCGCTGAGGACCTATGGCGTAAGGGATAACGTCAATATAACCATAGCGGTCCCCTACCCGAGGGCCTACCCTGCTGAGACCTTTAACGAGGTCCTGGAGCCCGTGCTCAAGGAGAGGGGAATAGAGGTTGAGACCTTCTTCACCGTCGACTCGGTAGACCTTGACAACAAGAAGCTGATAGCCTTAGAGGGGGGCGAGATGCCCTTTGACGCAGCCATCATAGTGCCCATGCATAAGGGGCCTAAGCTTAAGGTCGTCCCTGAGGACGCCAAGGACGAGGACGGGTTCGTAAAGGCGGACAAGCTCACCAACCAGGTAGCTGGCTTTGATGACGCCTTTGCGATAGGCGACGCCTCGACCTCCACTAACGCCAGGACCGGCGTCACCGCCCACCTGCAGGCCAAGGTGGTTGAGAGGAGGCTGAGGGGCGAGGTCGCTGTCAACACTGGCAGGACCAACTGCCCTACAGAGCTGGGCTTTGGGCTCGGCACTTTCGTGATAAGCGACTTCAAGCACCCGGCAGTTAAGCTGCCGCCTATGAGGGTCTTCTACGTTATGAAGAGGTTCTTCGCAGATGCCTACTGGGACATAGTCAAGTACCCCGAGTTCTGGGACCCAATATTTGACACCTACTTTGACGCCACGTCGCCTGAGAGGCTCTGGCAGATATTCAAGTGAGGTGAGGTAAATGACTTCAGAGGCTGAAAGGCAGGCCGAGGCCCTTCAGAGGCTGATGGACCTACTTAGCACCTTAAACGAGCTGCTGAGCGACGAGGAGCTGCTCAGGACAGCCTCTAAGCTCATAATGACGCCTGAGCTCTTCATGCTGCTTGAGAGGTTGCCCCAGATAATACCGCTCCTTGAGAGGCTCACAAGGCCTGAGACGCTGAAGCTCTTAGAGTCGCTCCTAGAGGTCCTCTCGAAGATGAACGTGCAAGCCCTAGCGCCGGCCCTGGAGGCCCTCGCAAAGCCGCCGACGACCGCGCCGACGCTAAGCCAGCTCCTCGCTCAGCTTGGAGACCCCGCGGTTCTCAGGGGCCTCTCAGTGATGCTGGCCCTGGCCAAGGCGCTAGGGGGCTCCTCTTAAGAGAGGGCTTTTTGAGGTCTTTCCTAAAATAAGACTATAGCTTTCTTTACCCTTTTATCTGGTATTCAATGACCTTGATGGAACTAGCTTTATATACGACTAAAGGCTAACCTGCCTGGTGTCGCCCTTGCCGAAGGAGGTGCTGGTCCTAGGCGGCGGCGTGGGTGGCTACGTTGCGGCGAAAAGGCTAGCCGAAGGCTTCAGGAAGCACGGCGTGGACGCGAAGGTGACTATAATGGAGAAGTCCACATATCACTACATGCCTCCCCTCTTCTTTGACGTGGCCCTTGGCTACGCTAGGCCTGAGGAGACCAGGGCGCCTATACAGAACATGATGAAGTACGGGATAAATGTGGTGATTGATGAAGCCCAGTCCATAGACGCCGCCAACAGGACCGTGATAGGCGCAAGGGGTAAGTACAGCTACGACTACCTTGTCGTGGCGCTAGGCGTCGACTATGGCTGGAGCGCTTACCCAGGCCTTGACAAGGAGGGCGTTCATAACTTTGACCTAGAGGGCGCCATTAAAATGAAGGAGGCCCTGAACCAGGTCAAGGACGGCCAGAACATAACGATCCTCGTCCCTGAGGTACCCTACAGGTGTGGCATATACCCCTATGAGGCTGCGACGGCCATCTCTGCCTTCTTCAGGACCCGCAACAAAAAGGTAAGCGTCAGGCTGATAGACCCCTTGCCAGCCCCTGCCTCTCCGCTAGGTCCTTCTATATCTAGGTTCCTGCTCGAGGAGCTTGAGAAGTACGGCGTTGAGTACCACCCCAACTCCAAGTTCAGGGAGGTCGACCCCCAGAAGAAGGCCGTCGTGACCTCGGACGGCGAGTTCAAGTACGACCTGCTCGTGAAGGTGCCTCCGTCCAGGCTGCCCAAGGCGTTGGCCTCCAGCGAGGGCTTTGCCTGGAAGCAGGACAGCAGGTGGACCCCAGTGCTGCCTAACACCAGGCACCCCCAGTACGATGACGTTTACCTTGTCGGTGAGCACGCCTTGCCTCCGCTAGGGATTGGCCTCGCGGGCGTCTTCGTAGAGTCGCTCGCTGTAACGGCCGCCACCAACATACTTGGTGACCTAATTGGCGGCTTCGGACCCGCCTTCGCCCCAAGCCCCGTATCATGCGTTGGCTACGCCGGCGAGAGGGGCTGGGCAGGTACCTGCGAGCTGCCCTTCGACCCCAGCAAGGGCACCTATGCCATGAAGTGCTACTTCACCGGGGTCTACAGCATAGGCAGGCTCCTCAAGCAGGCCTTCTACCACGGGTGGATAGATGGACTGACGTTCTGATGGGGGTGAGAAGGGATGGCACAGAGCCCTGAGGCATCAAAGGCCGAGGCCAAGGCGCCCCTGCCCCCAGCTCCAGAGGTCCCGCCTGAGGTCCAGGCCCAGGCGCTAGCCCAGCTACTTGACGCAATAGTCGGCCTCAAGAGGAGCGGCCTCCTCGGCCTCCTCTCCTACCTCGCTGACAAGGCCGACGAGTCCTTCCTCGCGGTCGCCACGGACCCGGCCCTCATGAGGCTCCTGGCGGTGCTGGCCTCGCTTCAGAGGGGCATAACCAAGGTAGAAGCAGAAGACCTATCCAGGGCCCAGAACAACTTGGAGGACCTGACGTCATGCGCCTTCAAGGCGCTCGGAAGCGTTGACCTGAGCCAGCCGCGCAGGATTGGCCTCTTCGGACTTCTGAACAAGCTGAATGACCCAGACATATCCCAGGGGCTTGGAATACTGTTTGACATAGCTAAAGGCCTGGGTTCCTGCGTGAGGGCTAAGTCTAAGGCCTAACATCAGTTATCATGTGAGCGTTTTTATATATCGTTTAACTTAGCTTTTTGGGACCTGATATGACAGGCGGCGAAGCTGAAAGGCTCTATGGTAGAGCCTGGAAGCCATCAGGGCGCCTTTTAGCCGCCTTAGCTCTCCTGGTCGTCTCGGTCGCAGTCTTTGCCAGTCCCCTTAAGTCCCTCAGCGTCTCAGCCGAGACGCTTCCATCCATTAAGCCCACCTTTGTGGCCTTCAGCCACTGGGGAGTCAACGAAACTTACCTAGTAGCCTATCCTGGCGCCTCCTTCATGCCCTTAACCATAGCCCTCCTCTACGAGGGCCCCGTGACTCTATATGATGTTAACGTCACGCTGAACGTTAGCTACCCCCTGTCATTGGTTCAGGGCGAGCCAACGCCCAGGCTTCAGGTCCTCGAGCTTCAGCCAGGACAAGAGTTAACAATGCTTGGACTCTTCAACGTTAGTGAGCAGGCCTCGCCAGGAATCTACAATGAAACCCTTAACGTGACCTACGTTGCTGAGGTTCAGACGCCTCTTGGGGCTGAGACAATTAAGGGCAGCTCCTCTGTGCGCTTCACCGTAGCCATCACTGGCTACTCAAGTCTCGAGGTTGAGGGCTTCAGGACCGTTCCCCCTCTAATTTATGCTGGCATGCAGGCCGCTGAGCTGGTAGTGTACATAGCTAACAAGGGCACCTCGCCGGCCTCCAATATAACGGCCACTCTTAACGTAAGCTCCCCTTTGTACCCGCTGTACCCAGGCTCTAACGTTGTAAGGATCCCCTACCTGCCGCCGGGCTACACCGTTAACCTGACCTTCCCGCTTGGGCTCAGCAACGTCACAAAGCTCGCATCCACGAGCTTTGGCAACTACGAGGTTCCTGAGCCGTACAACGTCACTGTTGACCTAATTTTGACTGGAAATGGGCTCAGGTACGTGGTCCCGCTCACGCTTTACGTTGCCCCTTCGGCCTACTTTGTCCTGGTCGCCAGCTACTATCCTCACGTAGCTCCAGGCTCCTCAGACTTCTACGTAACGGTAACCCTTGGCAACGTTGGGACCTCCAAGGCCAGGTTTGTGACGGTGACCCTTCTGCCTAACCCTGTCTTCACCCCCTACATATCGTCCAGCGAGAACCCTGTCATAGCGCTCTCGCTCTGGAACTGCAGCCTGGGTGACGTAAATGCCGGGGCGGAAGCCAACGCGACCTTTGTGTTGTCTGTCAGCTCCGCTATAAGGCCTGGGACGTATTACCTGCCCCTTCTGGTCAGCTGGCTTCAGCCGCCAACCATGCAGCCCATGCATGAAGTGATAATGGTGCCTATCAGCGTCTCGCCCTCTTTTAGCTTTACCTCACTTCTGAAGCCCTCACTCCTGACATCGTCAGGTACAACAACGTTGTACCTAGTGGCGGCGACCGTTGTCATAATAATAGTAGTCATGGCCGCCTTAGGGAGGAGGCGGTCTTGACAGCCTCGCGCGATCCAAGGATAAGGCCTAATGTGATATTGGGCGTCCTAACCCTAGTTAGCCTCATGACCAGCTACGTTGAGGCCATGGTAGTGCCGTCACTCCCCCACATAGAGTCAGCCCTCTCAGCCACCGATGAGGAGGCCGCCTGGATAGTCTCGGCTTACTTAGTGGTGGGCGCCGCCATAGCGCCGCTCTTTGGCAAGATGGGGGATGTCTACGGTAAGCGGAGGCTTTACCTCATCTCCTTAGCGCTCTACTCAGTGGCAGTGCTCATGGCCGGCTTCGTCCCTAACGTGTACTACCTGATAGCAGCGAGGGCGGTCCAGGGCTTCGGCTTTGCCCTCTTCCCCTTAGGCCTGGCCATAGTCACCGACGTGTTTCCCAGAGAAAGGGTTGCTGTAGCTCAAGGCATACTGAGCGCCACGTTCGCAATAGGCATGACAGTAGGCATGATAGCAGGGGCCTATATTGAGGAGTACCTTGGCTGGAGGGCCATGTTTCATACAGCCTTTGCCATATCGATCATCATGCTGGTTCTGGCGTCGCTCCTCCTCTGGAGCCCATCCCCGGTGGCCAGGGAGCGCATAGATTTCGCCAGTACCGTGCTCCTCGCGTCAGCGACCACCGTCATCCTTGTGTACCTGACCGAGGCCCCCTACAGGGGCTGGCTGTCGCTCGGCCAGCTCTCGCTACTCGCGACGGGCTTCGCGTTGTTCGGAGGCTTCATAGCCTATGGCTCCAGGTCAACAAGGGTCCTGATAAGGTTTGACCTGCTGAAGAGGAGGAACGTGATGGTTGCTAACCTGCTAGGCCTACTCTCGGGCGTAATAATGTTCCTCCTCTTCATGGGGGTCATCTACTACGCCGAGGAGCTCCCACCCTACGGCCTCGGGTTATCCGTTATAAGCGCTGCCATGACGCTGTTGCCAGCCACTCTCGCGATGATATTCATAGCCCCCTTAGTCGGCGCCGTCACCTCAAGCCTGGGGCCGAGGCCTGTCCTCATATATGGCTCCCTGGTCTCAGCTCTGGGGTTTTACCTCTTCGTGTGGGATAGGGCGAGCTCCACAGCCCTTGTCCTCGACTCCTTTGTGACAGGCGTTGGCGTGGTTTCAACGACCATACCAATAGTTAACATGGTCGCCGTCTCGATGCCCCCCGATAGCGTTAGTGTGGGGCTAGGCTTCAACACCATGGTTAGGTTCCTAGGGGCGTCTGCAGGTCCTGTCCTTGCCGCGACCCTCCTGACGGACTACAGGGCCTACGCCGAGTACATAATCCCGTACTTAGGCACGCTTACGTTCGCAGAAGGAGGCCCGCAGGCCTTTAACATGATATTTTACATAGGGTCGGCCATATCGATCGTGATGATGGTAATATCCCTGTTCACGAAAAACTATAGGGCTCGTGGCAGCGCCGCCTTGACGCTCTAAGTGGCTCATCTTAAGTTTAAAGTACTACCCGTGCCTTACCTCTTTACGTGTCTCGGTCCGAGGCCTTGAGGGCATAGGTAATATACGCTGACAAGCACATAGTGGGCGGGCTAGCCTCGAGGGGATGGCAGGCGGAGGCCGAGAAGGCGGAGGAAACTTCATGGGATTCTAAGCTCTTGGGGGTTTCGAGGTTTCACGCTAGACTCCAGTACATTGTGGCCTCTTATCTTAAGGAGAAGGGCTACAGTGTTGACGTAGAACATTGCGTCGATGGCACACACTACGCTGATGTCTATGCCGACAACGGTAAGGAGACGGTGATCGTTGAGGTCGAGACGGGCTACGTCCCTCCCATTTTCATAGAGCGCGCTGAGGAGTACCTGTGGGCAAGAACCATAGTCAAGACAATAAAGTATGCCTGCCTGGCCAGCGAGTTCTACATAGCGACTCCTTCGTACGTGAAAATTGCTGTGCCCTCTATACTTTTGAAACCTACTGACAGCTATGACGAAGTTTTGAGCGCTTCAAGGCTCGTAGGCCTTTACTTTGGGGAGAGGTGGGCCGAGGAGACCCTCAAGAGGGTTCACGAGTGCAGGCTTACGGGCCTCATGCTGGTGAACATATCCAGGAGGGAGGTCAAGGTGCTGAAAGATCGTGAGCTTAGGGCCCTGACGGCCCTTTAACGTGTAGGCTAATGCCTTAAACGTAAAGGAAAACCGAGAAGTGAAAAGGGACTTGAGGCCCTGTCCGTCCCCCTCTAACGGCCCTGAGCTCGCTCAGCTGATTCCTTCGGAGGAGATATCAGGAAGACTATCCTGTGCACTGTCAGCTCCACTACCTTCTTTATCCCCCTCTGGCCTGGCACGTACCGCGACTTAACTATGTTGGCTTCCTCGAGCTTCCTTATCTGGCTGCTGACGTTCGCCTTGCTCTGGTTCACCTGAGTCGCTATGTCCTCTAGGTCTGCCGCCCCCTTCTGCAGGATCGCTAATATGCTGGCCCTGCTCTCACTGGCCAGGGCCGAGGAAACTTTAGCTATATGATGAGGACCTATAACGTAGAGTGTATCACCCCTGGCATAAATCCCCTCCTTCGTGGGTATGCTCTCCTCCATATCTATTTTCCCCTCCCCCTTTCAGTTCCCTATGGCTTTTAATTATGCAGAGTTAATATTTCTTTGTATCCCATGCGATAATAAGACTTGACTTGATAGCTAAGGTTATTTATTACCACAAAGCCATTAGGGTTCCTGCCTAACAGTAAGGCGCCGTGTTAACGTTACCTGAGAGGCTAGAGGCCGTCGACATCAATGATGTGAGGCTACTCGAGCTCATGCTGAGGCTTCACAGGAGGTATTCCTTCATACCCCTTAGCGTCCTCGAGGGCGCCCCTAAGGACGTAACAAACCTCAGCTCAACGCTCGCGAAGCTGTTGGACCTTGGTCTGGTCAGGTCCAGGGTAGGACCTGAGTACATGTACCAGATAACTTTCAGAGGCCTTGACATACTTGCCGTTGCCGAGCTGACTAGGAGAGGCGTGTTGGCCAGGGTAGGGGACGTCATAGGGGTGGGCAAGGAAAGCGAGGTATACCTCGCCTGGACGCCGGCTGGGACCCCGGTAGCCCTGAAGCTTCACAGGGAGGGGGCCAGAAGCTTCAGGAACCTCAAGAGGAGCAGAAAATATAGGGGGCTCGAGGGAAGGCAGCTATGGATTGATATAGCTATTGAGGCGGCCTCTAGGGAGTTCATAGCGCTCGTGAGCGTCTCAAGGGCAGGGGGGTTGGTGCCGAGGCCTATTGACAGGGCCCTTCACGCGGTTGTGACAGCTTACCTTGATGGGGCAGAGCTCGAGAAGGTGAGGGGGCTATCTATGGAGGAGGCCTCTAAGGTGCTCGATGACGTGGTGTTGACTGTGAGGTCGGCCTTAAAGGTAGCCAGAATAGTCCACGGCGATCTTAGCCCTTACAACGTACTGGTCGTAAGGCAGGAGGGTTCGGTCTCAGGATATGTAATAGACTGGCCTCAATATATAAGCGCGGAGGACCCCGCCGCCAAGGAGGCGCTGGTCAAGGACCTGAAGAGACTAGCAACGTATTTCAATAAAAGCTTTGGCCTTAGCATAAGCGCGGAGGACCTACTAAGGGAGGTGCAAGGAGGGGAAGGGTAACTTAATGTCCTCAGGTCCCCAACGCCTTTACATGGGTGTTGACATCGAGTCAGGTAGCCCTGAGACTCCTGAGAGGGCCAGGTACTCTGTAGCTGTCGTGGACCAGGACCTGAGACTTGTCCTGAAAGCCCAGGGAGTCTCGCTGGCTGGCGTCGTAAGGCTCTGTTGGGAGAGGAGACCTAACGTCATAGCTGTTGACAACGTCTTTGAGCTGGCCCCTGGCGGTTCAGCTGAGGGCCTAGCCAGGTTCTTGTCACTTCTGCCCCCAGGGACTCAGCTGATCCAGGTGACGGCCACCGAGGAAGGCTTTGTCGACATACGCGAGGCGGCCAAAAGGGCAGGGCTCGACGTAGGCGGCCAGAAGCCCAGCTCGGCCAAGACGGCGTTCATTGCCGCTGCGATAGCGGCCAGAGGCGGAGGCCAGAGGGTCGGCTTCAGCAGGGAGAAGACCTACATATTTGTAACGAGAGGCCGTGGCGTGCACAGCGGTGGGTGGAGCCAGTCAAGGTATCAGAGAAGAGTTAGGGCTTCAGTTAAGATAGCGGCGGAGAAGGTCAAGGAGAAGTTAGAACAGGCTAACCTGGATTATGACGTCTATTATAGGGCTAGCGAGGGAGGCATCGAGTCCGCTACGTTCATCGTTTACGCCCCTAGGGAGAGACTGATCGGGCTCGTCAGGCCGCACAGAGGGGTGGACTACACAATAAGGGTTGAGACCAGGTATGAAGGGGAACTGGCGTTTGGCAACGATAAGGGTTCTCTGAATATGAGACCTGTAATAGTCGGTATCGACGCAGGCATGACAACAGGGTTGGCTGTGCTTGACTTTGAAGGCAAGGTACTACACCTGGGAAGTTATAAGGAGGTCGACAGGGGCGAGATATTAAGCGTCATCTCGAAGCTCGGCAGGCCAGCGCTAGTAGCCACCGACGTTAAGGACCCCCCTGACCTAGTTAAGAAGCTGGCTGCACAGCTCGGGGCGCAGCTTTACCTACCTGATTACGACCTATTGGTCGCTGAGAAAGAGGACCTCTCCTCAAGAGCTGTTGAAGGCTCTGAGCTAAGGCCCAGGACACCGCATGAGCGTGACGCCTTAGCTGCCGCCTACAGGGCCTACCTTGACTTTAAGTCAAAGCTGTCCCAGGTCGAGAGCTACCTCTCCTCCATGGACATAGACGTAGACATAGACGAAGTTAAGGCTGACGTAATAAAGGGCCTAACGATAGCCGAGGCCGTAGAGAGACAGATAGAGAGGCTGATGAGTGCGGCCTCAGCAGGTCAGGCCCAAGGGCCACAGCCTGAAAGGCGCGAACAGCCCAAGGAGTGTGACACCTCTAAGTACGAGCTACTTGAGGCCCAGAAGATGGCGCTGGAGAAGCAGGTCCAGGAGCTCAGGGCAGGCCTTGACAACGCTGAGAGGGAGCTTGAGGAGCTCAGGAAGAGGCTTAAGGTTGAGCTCCTGAGGGATCCTGAGGTGGCTAAGCTCAAGGCAGAGGCCGAGAAGGCCAAGGCCCTCCTGGCCGATGCCTTGAAGCGCTCTGAGGCCCTTGAGGCTCAGCTTGAGGACCTCAGAGGAGCCCTTACCCTTCTGAGGTCAGGGGAATTCCTCGTGGCTCGGAGGCTCAGCGAGCTTAAGGTCCAGGAACTGAGGCGGAGCGAGGCCGCTTTTGGCGAGCTGACAGCAAACGAAATCGTTGTGATAGACAGTTGGGCCCAATTTGAGCAGGAAGCTGTAGACAAGCTGGCGAAGGCCAACGTAGCCGTGGTCGTCCTGGCTGATGTCTCGTCCCCCCTAGCTAACGCCCTTAGGTCAAGGGGGGTACCGACGCTCCAGGCCTCTAAGTATAGGGTTATCGAAGCCGGCGGTCTGACATTAGTTGAGGCCAGGGTCCTCAAGGACGCCGAGGCGGAGAGATCAAAACTTAGGTCGAGGGCCTCTGACTACCTCCTTGAGAGGCTGCTTAAGGAGTACAGGCTCTCAAGATCAATGACGAGCAGGAGCAAAGACGTTAATGAGGCCAACCGAGGCTAGATTATTTAGAACGCCCCTCTAAAAGACTCGTCGTACATTGCTAGCTAAAAGCCCTAGGCCTCAGAACAGCTGCACAGCGCCTATCAGGAACCTCTCTGTCAGCTGAGGCAGCTTGGACAGGTATTCGTCAACAATCGATGTGATCTCTGCCTTTACGTTGCTGGATACGCTGACCCCCCTCTCCATCAGAAGGGAGACGTCGGCTATGAGCGGGTCATCTATGGGTCTGCCTATCTGGCCCAGGAGCCTGACGTAAACCTCCCTTACGTTCGGGACCTTAGTGTAAATAAGCTGGGCCAGCTCGGTCGCGACCACGTTGTATATCTTGCCTATGTGGTTAACGGGGTTCTTCCCTGCGGCGGCCTCGAGGCTCATAGGCCTCATAGGGGTTATCAACCCGTTCACCCTGTTGCCTCTGCCAGTGGCCCCGTCGTCCCCGTGCTCAGCGCTGGTGCCTGTCACCGTTATGTAGAACACCTCCTCCTCCGGTATGTCCCCATTATTCACGTAAACCCTTACGTCATAGTTAGGAGCTATCTTAGAGGCTACGTCTAAGACCTTCTCCTTTATCTCCTCCTTGACGCTCATGTACTCGTCTTTGTCCCTCACGAACCTACTGACGATAGCGTTAGCCACAGTTATGTCTATAACGTTGCCGTTCCTGAGTCCCATGACCTTAACGTCCTCACCCGACGCCGGGACCCTTGACTTAAACTCCTGGCTATTCAGCATGCGCTCAGTCTCTATCACAAGCCTCTCGAGCGTAGTCAGGGGCGCAAAGCCAGCCCCAAAGCTTGTGTCGTTAGCCCTATGCGACGCTGACCTGGACTCGAATATCCCCCTGAGGTCCGCGCTGCCCTTGCCTATCTTATAGTCGACCACGACGTGGGTCTCGGGATCGAGGAACCTAAGGTTCCGTTTGACCCATTCCTTTACGGCCTTAAGTATAATCCTTCCTACAGGCACCTCCTCGACGCCTGAGGAGGTGCGTACCTCCGTCGTGGCCCTCCCAGACACTATGATGTATATGGGCTGAAGCACGTCACCGCCTCCCCACCTAGGCGCTGCCTGGCCGCCTACCAGGAGGACCTTGTCAAGGTTGTGATGCATTATGGTGCCGAACCTCTCGCGGTAGTAAAGGCTCAGTTGCCTGCTTGCCTCCTCAGCGACGGCGTCACTTATGTAATCAGGGTGACCAAGGCCCTTCCTCTCAACGAGCTCCACCTGGCCCTCCTCAACTGCTGGCTGCTGCAGCTCCCTGACCACTATGTTCCTGGGCACCTTGTATCACACCGCAAGGCCCTGATATGCCTGGCTTTTTAAATATACCCCCAATGGACTGAACTACGTCAAGGTCTTGCGCCCCTCATTGACTCGCGGATCCTCTTCTTAACGTCCTCAGGGAGCGTCAGGTCCTCCCTGCTTATCTCCGCCGGCTCAAGTATTACTAGGCCCTTGCCATCAACTATGTCTATGTAGTGTACCTTAAGGTCGTGCGGCGTCTGCCTCATCTTCTCAATTAGGACGTACCTCTTGAGTTCGCCGCTCACTATCCTCCTGCCGAACCTTATTATGCCATCGGCTACGTGCTCAAGCCCCCAGCCGAACGCGCTTGACGTAGTTATTGCGTACTGACTGGTCATAAGGACTGTGAAGTCCCATCTATATAGGACCCTCTTGACGGCATAGCTGTACTTCCTTGCCAAGGCAGGCTTGTCAAGCCAGAAGGTGCTCATGCTGTCTATGATGAGCCTCGACCTGCCGTAGCCCAGCTTCCTCTTGGCCTCTATCACCTTGTTGACTAAAGTCTCAACGTCTATTTCTTCGAGCGACCACTCGTCGCCTTGTGACTTAAGGAGGGCGTCAATTATAATCACCTTGCCTTCGTCAACGGCCTCGCCAAGCCTCATGCCGAACATCTTAGCCTGCCTTATTATGCTCTCGCGGCTCTCCTCGGTGGTCACGTAGATGACCTTGTCGCCCTCCCTTACACCCTCCCAGGCGAAGTGCAACGCAAAAACGGTCTTACCGGTGCCTGGCTCGCCCACGACAGCGACAAAGAAGCCCCTTGGTATGCCGCCAGCTAACATATTATCCATGCCAGGGACTCCTGTTGAAAGCCTCTCTATGGTCTGTACCACGCTCTCCCCAGGACCTAGTCGCTTTGGAAGGCTAAAACCCAGGGCCCTAGCTGATAGAGCTCAGGGCCCTACCAAAGTCCTCTATTAGGTCCTCAGGGTCCTCAAGGCCCACCGCGACCCTCACGAGGGAGTCCTCTATGCCGAGGGCCTTCCTGTCCTCAGGGCTTATGTTGCTTGCTGCAGTGAGGGCAGGTAATGTGACGAGCGTCTCAGTGCCGCCTAGGCTCGGCGCGGCCTTAGCCAGCCTCAGTGACTTGAGGAACTTCTTAGCCGCGTCAGGGCCTTCCCTGAGCGTGAACGAGAGCACTCCGCCGTAAAGCTGCCTATCAAAGAGCCTTGTGGCCACGGAGTGATAGGGGTCGTCCGGGAGGCCTGGGTAGTTCACAGACTTCACCTTGCTGTTGCCCCTGAGGAACTCGGCAAGCGCCATGGCGGTCCTGCTGTGCTTCTCGAACCTCAGGGGAAGGGTCTTGAGGCCACGGTACGTCAGGTATGCCTCCAGAGGCTGCTGGGCTGTCCCAAGCCTCCTTCTCCACTCCCATATCACCTCCACAAGCTCCTCGTTCGCCGCCACCACGCCGCCCATTACGTCATTGTGGCCTGAGAGGTACTTCGTGCTGCTGTGGATGACTGCGGAGGCCCCTGACCTGAGGGGCTTCACGAGGATAGGCGTCGTGAACGTGTTATCAACAATCAGCGCAGTGCCAGCCTCCGCGGCAACCTTCCCAACCTCACTGACGTCTATGACCTTAAGCGTGGGATTAGTCATAACCTCCATGATGACCAGGTCGTACTTCCTGCCCTTCAGCTCCTCTAAAATGGCCTCAGTTGAGGGGTACACCTTGACCAGCTCGCCTCCGACCATGGCCACTAGCTCCTGGAGCAACTGAATAGTAGTGCTGTACATCTCCTTGAGGGTCAGCGCCCTCAGGCCTCTTCTCATAAATGCCATCAGGGTAGTGGCTATGGCGCTCATCCCACTGTTGAAGGCCAGCCCATCGTCTGCCCCCTCGAGGGCAGCTATCGCCCTCTCAAGGGGCCTTAGCGTCGGGTTCTCCTCCCTCGAGTACTTTACCACCTCGCCCCTGTCGTCCCTTGCCGACTCCTCATCGTCCACATACCTGTAGGCCACGCTGAGGTATATGGGTGGGACTACCGAAGAGAAGGGGTCCTCATAGAAGTACTGGGACTCCAGGATCCTCGTAGATTCAGGCACTTGGGCTCACCGAGCCCTGCCCCCTGCCGCCAAATATTATGCCTGACAGCAGGGAGCGCGCCATGGACCTGATATCCCTGTCGACCAGCAGCAAAGCGAAGTAGGAGGCTAGGAAAGCAAGGCCTGGAAGCGCCAAAACCTTGACCGACCCCACAAGGCCCTTCACGGGCGGGGACCATGGACTTATTGCAAAGGCCAGGGCTGCCGCCAACAGAGACGACAGAGCGACCTTTGACACGTAAGGCCTTATGGCGCTCTTCGCCTCCTTGGGAAGCAACCAATAGTTTATCAATGTGCTAGTTATGAACCTGAGCCCATAAGCTATGGACCAGGCCAGTATGAGGTCCTGGGGACCATACTCTCTGAGGGCTACCATGAGGGCCGCCAGGGCGCCAAAGTATACCGCTGACGGAACTGAGCCCCAGACGTTTATCCTGGTAAACGCGCCCACAGACTCAAGCCCTACCTCTCTTATAGAGCCTGCCAAGACGTTTGAGATGCCGACGTTCATGACCTCAACTATGGCTATTACCATGAAGACCCTCGTAGCGGTCGCGGCCCAATAGTAGACAGGATTAAAGACATAGATTACGTAAATGGGGTGAACGGCAGCATAAATGAAGAACGGCACCGTGGCAGTTGTGACCAAGTATACAGCCCTTGCAGCGCCATTCACGTCGCCCGTCCTCAGGACGTACTGATGCAGGTATGATAGCCCGTTGTTAGCAGCCTCCCTGACAAGCGTCGCCGCAGCGGCCACTACGAAGAAGGCTGCCACTACTTCATAACCCCCTAGGTCATAAGCTACCACTGCGTCAAAAGACGTCAAAGTGCCTATCACAAAACTTATGATCAGTGGCTGAGACCCCTTAGCCCACTCAAGCAGCGTCTCCTTGCCACCCCTCAGGTACTCAGGCCTCACCTCCTCAGCCAGCCAGTAGGCCCCTAACACGGCTCCCATAAGCAGGGCTGCTAGGGTTCCAATGAAGGCATGGGTGAGGGTAGGGGCCATGAGATACAACGCTATTAATATGCCGACCAGGTAAAGGAGCCTGTAAAGCGGTGACAGCAACGCCCTCCTAACGGGCCTCATTGCGTCAAGGGCCGAGGTTATAGTGAAATATACGTTCTGGCTGGCCACTACAAGTCCTGCCAGGGCTGCAGCCTCAAGCCCTACGTTTGATTCATCTAGCCCAAGTACTATGCCTAGAGGGATCGAGATCGCTACGCTTATAGCGAGGAGAACTAGAAGGGCTCCCAGGGACCCTCTCCTCCTAGTCGCAACATACCTGTATGACCAGAGGCCGAAGAACGAAAGGGGTATCGAGGCGTACTGGATCACTCTCTTGGTTACAAACTGGTACGCCGCGTAATCCTTGGCCACGAGCCTCCTGGCCAAAAGGACGCTGATGACAATGTTAATGACCAGCGAAAGCCCATAGAAGACAGCCCTAATGACAGCAGCCCTGACGGGCCCCGCTGGTCTCCTCAAGAGCCGGCCCTCACTTGATGAGACCTAGCTCCCTGAGCTGGGATAGAACATAAGACCTTATGTCGCCGATGGACGGCAGGTCACGGACTATCTCACCGTTCTCCATGTACTCCAGGAGCAGAGGCTCGGCCTTGCTACCGTTAGGACAAGTAGGTGGCTCAGACCCCCAGGGCACCACTAGGTGGTTGAGCGGGCCGCAGCTGTAGACCATCTTGGCTCCCGGCATCTTGCCCCTCTTTGATATAGCCTCCCATCCCTTGCCCCTATCGACCTCTACTATGTCCATGCTCAGGTCAACGCTTCTGGGCATAGCAACAGAGGTCCCTACACCAAATCCGTCTACGACATCGCGAAGCTCCCTTATCTCCTCCTCATCAAGGCCTCCGCTCACTATGATCTTTACATGTTTAAACCCGTTCAGGTCGAGTGTCCACCTGACCTCCTCCACTATGTCCCTCATGTTACCCCTCCTACTTGAAGGCGTGTCGAGCCTCACCCCCCATAGCTTGTCGCCTAGCTCCCTTGCAGCCATCAACGCCTCGTTCCTTTCATCATCAAATGTGTCGGCAAGCGCCGTTACGTTGACCTTGCCGCCAAAGACGTCAGCGAATATCCTCCAGGCCTTCCTCTGATCCCCAACCGTTATTATAAAGGCGTGGGGCATCGTGCCCTGAGGCTTCAACTCCAAGTACCTTTCAGACAGCACCCCGCTTACCGAGTCAGCCCCACCTATGTAAGCTGCCCTGTCGGCAGCCGGGAACACGGCCGGGTGCAGGGCCCTGAGGCCGAAGAACAGGAACAGCTTATCGCCAGCGGCAGCCCTTATCCTCGCTGCCTTAGTGGCGATGCTGCTCTCAAACCTAAGCACGCCAAGCACCGCCGCCTCGTACGGGGCGAAGGCCTCGTATGGCGCCTCTATCAGCATGACAGGCGTCTTACGCCTGAACAGGGTGCCCTCAGGAAGCGAGTAAACAGTGAAGGGCTTACCCTTCATTATTGCTAGGGCCTCCTCGAGGCCGGCGTAGACCGCCCAGTCGCCTTCCGGCGGATTGCTGTAAAGGTGGACCTCCATTCTGACCCTGACGTTCTGAAGGCCTGCTGCCCTGAGCGCCTCCTGCGTCCTCTTGAAATAGACGTCCGTAGCGTCCCCGTTAGCTATTTCGTCGTGGCTGGCCACATAGAGCTTCGGTTCCCTCATGGTTACCCTGGACCTGGCAACGGGCTAAAATTATAAACCTCACGTAAAGGTTTTTGAAGTCGTGAAGGCGCTTATACTCGACTATGTAAAATATAAAAGGCCTACCTCTTTTCTCTTTAAAGAAAATGGTGTTAAAGGTGAAGGTAAGGCACATAAAAGCCAGAGAGGTAAAGGGCAGGAAAGAGGTGGGGTCTAAGGTCTACGAGTATGAGTACTTCACGCTGCCTCTGAACCTTTACGTCAAGAAGCACGTAATAGAGAGGTGGGGTAGCGAGTTCACGATAGAGGTTGATGATGATTTAGGTGTGATATGCGTAAAGCCCAAGAGCATAGGCGACCTATTAGGCCTGGCTAAGTGCCCTTCAGTTTCCCTTAGGAGCTGATCCTTTTTACATTAATAGAAACCTTTTATAGTAATAACTTGTTGACAGGTCTCACGGATGACCCCTCACCTGATGGGGGCGCTGCCCCAAGGGCCAGGCGATAATGTGATAAGGGGCGCCAACCACCGTAGATGGGGCCCCGTGCCGTTGGGCCTGACGGCCGCCCATGACGCCGCGGAGGGCGTAAGCTCCCTGCGGCAAGAGGTGGAAGTCCCTAGGCACAACGAGTGAACGTAAAACAGGATGAGGATGAGAGCCTAGGGACAAACGGTCTAGGGAGCCCCCTAGCGCAGTAATGTTGTTTAAAACCCTTATAACCAAGCCCTGCCGTCCTTACTAGGGTGCAAGGCCTGCTTTTCGGAACCGCAGGCGCAAGGGGACCTTATCCAGCTCGCATAAACCCCAAGCTAATTTATGACATAGCCCTGACAGCGTCAGGCGTGGTGGCTAAGAACTCCGGCAGTGCCGTAGTTGGCCACGACCCACGTACCACAAGTCCCCTGCTTTCCCTTTCCGCCGCCGCAGGATTCATGGCAGGAGGACTAGATGTGATAATGATAGGCGAGGCACCTCTTCCTGTTGTAGCTTATGAGGTAAAGAGGTCAAGGTCTAGCTTAGGGGCTGCGATATCAGCAAGTCATAATCCTCCCACTGATAACGGGATTAAGCTGTTCAAGGCAGGCGGCTTTGAGCTGTACAGGTCTGAGGAAGAGGCCATTGAGAGGTCTATTGGCTCGCGTTCAGAGGTGGAGTGGAGCAGGGTGGGCTCTTACATTTTGGAGCCCTCGGCCCTGGAGGCCTATATTAATGACGCGGCCCTGAGGGTCGACCCCTCCGAGTGGAGGAGAGGTGACCCGCCACGCCTTGTAGTGGACTGCGCCAACGGGGCCGCCAGCATAGTGACGCCCAAGCTGCTCAGGAAGGCTGGCCTAGGCAACGTGGTCACGGTCAACTGTAACCTTGACGGCATGTTCCCTGGCAGGCTTCCAGAGCCAAGGCCTGACGTGTTGCAGTCCCTGACGCCAGTCCTGGACGCGACTAACGCCGAGGCCATGATGGCCCACGACGGTGACGCCGACAGGCTCGCCCTGGTAGTTCGCGGCCTGGGCTTCATTAAGCAGGACCTTGTCATAGCCCTCCTGGCCGAGAGGGCCCTAAGGGATCACAAGGGCACGGTAATAGTGTCTGTTGACGTAGGTTACGAGGTAGAGGAGGTAGTAGAGAAGAACGGGGGCAGGCTTGTAAGGGCGCCGCTTGGCAGACTGCATGAGTATCTGGCTTCGAACCCTGACGCCCTGATGGCAGCTGAGCCCTGGAAGTACATAGAGCCCCGTTGGGGCCCCTGGCCTGACGGAATCTACCAGGCCCTAGTGGTCACCGATGAGGTCATGGTAAGAGGTCAGAAGTTCGGCGAGGTCTTCACGAAGATGCCCAGCTATCCCAGCATGAGACTCTCGTTCGTTGTACCTGGGCCTGAGGAGAGGGGGAGACTCTTTAAAGGGATGCTGGCTGACTTGGAGGGAGTACTGAGGCCAGCGAAGGTCGTAAGCCGCCTTGATATAGATGGCCTAAGGCTTCAGGCTGACGACGGCTCATGGGTCCTGCTGAGGCAGAGCGGCACCGAGTACAAGGTTAGGGTTTACGGCCAGGCGCTTACGCCTGCCAGGCTCATTGAGCTGCTGAAGGGCGTTAAGGACCTCGCGTCAAGGGCTGCCTCAAACATTAACGCCAAGATACTGAGCTTAGAGGAGGCCTACGACCTGGCCTCTCGCTGAGGAGCGCAGGCCTTCACTGCTTGGCCATCGCGACATACGCCTTGACCTTTCTCTCAAGCTCTGACTTAGAGACGGACCCGACCACTGTATCCATGACCTTACCATCGACAAGTATAAGTATTGATGGTATGTGCCTTACCTTGTACTTGTCTGCCACGCTGTAGGCAGCGTCAACGTCAACCTTCCCATAGGCTACACCGGGTGCTAGGTTCTCAACAGCGACGTCCCTGTAGGTCTTATAGAACGTGACGCAGGGGCCGCACCACTCGGCCGTGAAGTACAGGAACACGACCTTGTTCACACCTATGATGTCCTGAAGGTTTGACGAAGTTACGTCCACTATGAACTCCTTTAGTACCTTTTCGAGCAGGGAGGCCCTTTCGTTAAGGGCCTTTGCGAGCTCAAGCCAAGCATCGCCTGTGGACATGCCTAAATCCTCAAGGTTAAACCCAAAGGAGAGTTTATATTAGCTCCGTACTAGACGGTCATTATATAACTAACAATGACTGTGAAAGGCTTTATACTTGCGTAAGCTTATAAAACTGAAGAGAGGGCTAGACGTGGAGGTTTGAGGCTTGGCCGTAACGCAGGTGACCAAAGCTAATAACGCGTCCTTGACCGTGCTTCCGTCGCCAGCGAGGCTTATCAGAGAGAATAACGCTGGCTACGTTGAGATAGCCGAGAGGAAGATCCCCATAGGGGGTCCTATACCACCCCTGAGGGAGGGGGAGAAGCACCTTAACTTCACAACAAGCCTATGTCCTGTCTGTATGAGGCTGCTGCCCGCAAGGGTCTTCGAGAGGGATGGCAAAGTATACATAAGGAAGATCTGTCCAGAGCACGGGGAGTTCGAGGAGCTTTACTACGGCGATGCCGAGCTTTACCATAAGATGATGAAGTATGAGGAGACAGGTCATGGCACAGGCAAGGTTAAGGCCTACGTCCAGCTGACGGCCCCCTGCCCGTTCAACTGCGGCCTCTGCGCCATGCATGAGAACCACACAGCCCTCGTCAATATAGTTGTGACTAACAGGTGCAACCTGAGCTGCTACTACTGCTTCTTCTACGCCGAGAAGGCGGGCTACGTCTATGAGCCCACGATTGAGCAGATCAGGTACCAGATAAGGCAGGTCAAGAAGCAGGGGTTCACGCTGGCCGTGCAGCTGACGGGCGGCGAGCCCACCATGAGGGACGACCTGGTCGACATAGTTAAGATGTTGAGGGAGGAGGGAGTCCGCCACATACAGCTCAACACCGAGGGCATAAAGTTCGCCGAGATGTATTTCAACGACCCAGCCTCCGCCATAAACTACGCTAAGCAGCTCAGGGAGGCCGGCGTCAACACTGTCTACCTCAGCTTTGACGGCGTGACCCCTAAGGCCAACCCCAAGAACCACTGGGAGATACCCTACATCTTTGAGGTATTCAGGAAGTCCAACATGACGAGCGTGGTCCTCGTGCCGACCCTTATAAAGAACATGAACTTCAACGAGATGAGCCTCATACTCAAGTTCGCAGGAAAGAACATGGACATAGTGAGGGCGGTCAACTTCCAGCCCGTGAGCCTCACGGGGCAGCTAAAGAAGAGCGAGAGGGAGAAGATGAGAGTCACGATAGCGGACGCCATAAATGGTATCGAGGAACAGACGGAGGGCCAGATAAGCAAGAACACCTGGTATCCGATACCTGTCGCGGCCAAGTTCGCTAAGTTCATAGAGGCGGCCGTAGGCGGCGAGCAATTCTGCATGGCCAACCACCCCATGTGTGGGGCAGCCAACTACGTCTTTGTTGAGAGAGGCCCAGACGGCATACCTACCAGGTTCGTTCCGCTCGCCGACTTCTTTGACGTTGAGGGCTTCATAGAGTACCTTGACGAGCAGAGGTTCAACTTGGAGGACTCGAGATTCAAGAAGCTCGCGCTCGTAAAGGGGCTCATAGACCTCAGGAAGTTCGTGGACGAGGAGAAGATGCCGAAGGAGCTGAGCTTTTCAAAGCTCCTCAGGAGCGTCCTTATAAAGAGGAGCTATGAGGCGCTAGGAGAGCTTCACTACAAGATGCTCTTCATAGGCATGATGCACTTCATGGACCTCTACAACTATGACGTTGAGAGGGTGAGGCGCTGTAACATACACTACACGCTCCCTGACGGAAGGGTTGTGCCGTTCTGCGCGTTCAACGTTCTTGAGAGCCTGTACAGGGACTACGTACAGGCCAAGTACAAGAAGGCCGAGCTGTCAAAAGACGCTACGAAGACCTTCAACCCTGGCGAGAAGTATGATAGGTCAAAGTATATACTGAGGATCAGGAAGGACCCGCTTTACATCGAGGCCTACAAGGGCTTCCTGTTCTAACGAGAAGCCGTAAAGGCCTTTCATACGATGTCAGGCCTTCTGATCACGCTCAGCGACCTCAGCATTAGCCAAGTTAAGAGCGCCCAGAACCCAGAACCTTGTACCTCAGGTTGACCCAGCCGCCGCAGAGAACCTCATAGGACGTGAGGTAGAGCCTGACCCCCAGGCTCCTGGTCTGTGGGCCTCCTATTATTGGCGTGCCAGCCCCAAACACGTAAGGCGCGATGGTGATCCAGAGCTCGTCAAGGAGCCCCTCCTTCATGAGGCTGTATATAGTGAGGCCTCCGCCCTCAACCAACAGCCTCTTCACCCCAAGCCTCTCCCTTAGCTCTTCTAAGGCCTCCGTAAGGTTAACCCCCTCGGGCGTCCCAGACTCTATTACAATGACCCCCCTGCTCCTGTAGGCCTCCAGCTTTGACCGTGGGTGACCTCTTCTCGTTATGATGACGGAGCGGCCCGGTACCTCGAATACCCTCAGATCGGGCGGCACCTGCAGGCTTCCGTCGAGCACCACCCTGATGGGGCTCCTTCCTATAGCCAGCCTAGTGGTCAGTGAGGGGTTATCAAGTATGGCCGTCCTTGCTCCCACCATGACCCCGTCAGCCCATGCCCTGAGACTGTGAAGGAGCTCAAAGTCCTCATTACAGCTAAGCCTTGAGAAGCCCCTGTCGTCAGCTATCCTGCCGTCAGCCGTCATCGTTGAAAACGCTATGGTGTAGGGCCTCAAGGTCCCGCTTCAAGCAACGCTTTCTACGCCCCGGCCTAAAAGTTAGCTGGTGAGCGCCCTGAGAGTTGAGAGTTTCTCATTCACGGTCAAGACCACAAAGAGGTTTGAGGTTGTAGACGTAACCCAGCAAATCCAGAACTGGCTCTCATCAATAAAGGCAGCCGACGGTATTGCCCTGATATCAGTACCCCACACGACGGCGTCCTTGACCGTTAACGAGTCAGAGGCTGGATTGAAGACGGACATAATAGACGCGGCAACAAGCCTCTTCAACCCCCAAGGTCCCTGGAAGCACAACATGATTGACGATAACGCCCACGCCCACCTGACGTCGGTCTTCATAGGCTCTTCTCAGTGCCTGCCAGTGGAAGGAGGCAGGCTCAAGCTGGGGACGTGGCAAAGAGTCATGTTGATTGAGATGGACGGTCCTAGGACGAGGACCATAGAGGTAAAATATCTGGGGCTCTGAAATCGAAATCTACGCGAGACTCCTCAAGCTCACCTTCACGTCAGTTTCTGTTAGCTCGATCAGCGCGTACCTGCCGTCCCTCAGAGGACCTGGGTTAACAGCGACTATGCCCTCATAAGCCTGGTGGCCTGGAGACTCATGTACATGTCCAAAGAGATGAACCCTGGGCTTAGCCATCAACGAGAGCTCTCTAATGCTCTTGAGACCTACTCTGACCCCCATAAAGGTCCTGTCAAGGACGCCCTTGGGGGGATGATGTGTGACCAGAACGTCAAGTCGGCCCGCTTTAGAGAGATCCGACCTGAGCGCCATGACGTCACCCGCGTGATCTATGCCGCCGACTCCGCCAAGCCGAAGCCCGCCCAGCTCGCGGACCCTCCCATCAATAAGTACGCCAAGGGACTGAAGATATCTCCTCACGGAGATATCATCGACGTTACCAGTCACGGCAACCGCCCTGTCCTTGAAAGGCTCCCAGCTCCTCAGCGGCTTCAACGCACTCTAGGTCGCCGCTAACTACGACTATATCGAAGGACTCAGTTGATAGAACCCTGTGTAAAGGCTCAAGGCCGCAGTGGACGTCAGTTATGTGTAAGATTCTCACCTGCTCTCACCAAGCCTTTCAGCTAACGCCCTTAGCCTGGCTAAGGCCATGAGCTTTTCCCTGCTTCCCACCCTTGCCTCCTCAAGGGCCTGCCTCAGGTACTCTATAACCTTGGCAGCCGTCTCCCTATCGTAAGGGTAAGGCACGCCGTCCTTGCCCCCAACCGCGTACGCGTAGGCGAACGGATCGAGGGGGACCGTTACAGGGTCCCTCACAGAGGTAGGCACTGAATATATTACGTCAGCCACCAACGCTAGCGCCCTCACTACCTTAGGCCCGAGCCCAGGCGCTACGGCAAGCTCGCCCTCTGAGCTTGGCTGCGCCCTGAACAGCGCCTCTAGGGCCTTCGTGAACTGCCTAGACGGCATGACTGGCTTGTAGTAGGCCTTCACAGGAACCCTTAGCTCGCCCTCTAAGTACCTAAGCAGCGAGGGAGCGCCGATGGCCGCGTTGGCCTCCGCTAAAAGCCTGAGGAACCTCTCCTTACCCTCGCCCAATATATCGAGGTATGCCCTTCTTGCGGCCCTGCTCTCGGCAGCCGTCGCGTTGAGGGTCACGGTCCCCCTGAAGCCTGCTACCCCACTGAAGGGTTCGTCGAGTGAGTCCTTGTCTACGTGATACCTTCTAGCCATCCCTGCCGTGGGGTTCATCCCCTGCTGTATTACTACGGCCTCGCCAGTCTCGGCCACCACGAGCCCGTGTATGTACGTGTCGTAGCCGTCCTGAAGGAACGTTGAGGCCGCCCTCGCGGCTACCTTGCTGAACCTGAAAAGCCTTGAAGCGTCAAGACCGTACCTCCTCTCGGCCTCCTCGGTTTCATCCTTTACCTGTAACATCCTCCTTCCCTTGCCTCCAAGCACTATGAAGCCAAGGTCCTCAGACCAGCTGATCTCCTTGAGCAGGGACAGGACAACAGTTGTGCTGCCGCTGCTGTCCCAGTCCATACCGATTACGTTGTTAAACGCCTGGAACCAGACGGGGTCAGCGAGGGCCCTGACAAGGTTCGAGGGACCCCTCTCCTCAACGATGACCTTGACGATCCCTCTGGAAAGCTCCCTCATAATCCTCAGTAGCCCCGGAGGCACGTGCCCGTCGTGAAGTGGTAGCTCCGCAGCCCCTGTCAAGGCTCCAACTCTTAGGGTTCCTCTAGAAGGTATAAGGTCAACGCAGGGCCGCAGGGATCGCTAGGCCTTGCCCATAGACTTCATGAGCCTCTCACGGGACTGTACGTCCACCAATAACGCCTTAGTGCTGTCTATCAGGGCCCTCGCGACGTCAACCTTGTGCCTTACGTTAGGAAGCACCGAGTCAGGGTAGTCAAGGCTCTTTAGGGCATTGTGTATGGTCTCCATGATCGCCAAGGCTCTCCAGGCCTCCTCCAGGTTCTCCTTAGCTACGCTGTCCAGTGCGTGTCTCCTCAGCTCGCCAACGACGTCAGCAAGCCCCTGAAGGTATGGAACTGGGTCAACGCCCAGCTCCTTAAATGATGGGACCTTTGCGTGCGTCATTAATGAGAAGAACACCTTAGCCTCAACGTACTCGCTGACGGCGTTGTAGACGAGGCCTGAGTGAAGGAGCTCAGGATATGGGGACGCTGACTCTATTAGCCTCCTCACAAGCCTCTCGCACTCGCCTAAGGCCTCAGAGGCCTTATTGATGTCACCCTGATGCAAATAGGTTATGCTGAAGCCGCTGTACCTTATTACGTCGCGACTGACCTTAACAGCCTCCTCCCTTGCCGCGTCTAGCCTCCTCAGGTACTCGTCAGCTTCCTGCACGGACCTCTCTATGTTCGCAATTACATCGCTGACCTCTGCGCCGCTCACGGCGCCCACACCGGCTTCCGTCAAAACCTTTTTATCTCCTTAAAAAGGATATGATTTGAAGGGCCCGTAGCTCAGCCAGGTGGAGCGCCCGGCTGATAACGTGAGGCCGGCAGAGACCGGGCGGTCGGGGGTTCAAATCCCCCCGGGCCCACCACCTTTAGTGATAACGTCTCTCGAGGCTGATCAAATCGAACTTTATGCCTAGCTGCTTGGCGTATTCGTACGCGGTCCTTATCTCCTCATCTGTGGGCCTCCTCGCTATGTCAGAGTACTTGAGGTCGTAGAGAGGGGACGTAGGGTCAGCGTAGGCCTCAGGCCTGTACTGATCCATTATGTTCACCCACACGCCTGGGGTATTCTTCGCTATCCACTCAAGGACAGGCTTCGTGTCGCACTCCACGTGGTTAGGCATCACGAGGTGCCTAATTACCATGTCCTCACCCCAGTCATGGACGAGCTTCAGGTTACGGGTGACCGTCCTCACGTAGAACGGGGTCCTAGCAAGTCTTATTGCGCACTTATCGTTACCGAACTTGAAGTCGGGGAGCCAGATGTCAACTATGACCCTGAGGAACCTCGTGAACTCAGCGGTCATGTAGAAGTTGCTGTTCCACAGCACTGGGAAGTTCACGAGCCCCCTGTAGAGGGCGTGGGAGGGCGAGACCGGGTAGTAAAGGAAGTCGCTGTTCGCCTGGACCACTGAGTCCCAGCTGTCAGGCCTGACGTTAAGGCCCTGCCTGGCAACGACTCTGAGCGCGTCAACTATGGTGTGTATATGCGGCGTCGGCTCGCCCCCAACCAGGTTTATGTTGTGAACGCCCTCAAGCCTCAGCTTAACCATAGTGAAGGCCAGGTCGTTAGGGGTGAAGACGGCACCGTTGAAGCGGTCCCTCGATATGTCGCTGTTCTGGCAGAAGGCGCACCTCATATTACATGACGTGAAGAATATGGTGCCAGAGCCCAGGACTCCCCTGAACACTAGCTCCTCGCCATGATGATGGAAGTACGAAGCGACGCGGGTCGTAGTGTCAAGCATACAGGCCCCTAGGAGCTTAGGCCTCGTCCTATCAACCCTGCACTTCCACTCGCAGAAGGTACACCTCTCCAGGGTCTTCCTGGCTATGGCTGACATTAGGTCTAGGAGGGATCTCTGAGGCCTTTCAAGCTTAGTTATGTCCTCGTCGTTGTACCTGACGTCAGACCACAGCCTTAGGAACTCCTGCTCGGCCCTGAAGAACCTGGACCAAAGCGCGTCTACGTTATCGTCGTCAGAGAAGTCGACAGGGACCCTATCCGCTATCAGGAACTTCGCCGGCTTCTCATTATCGGCCACCGCGAAGTACCATGGCAGGTCGTCCTTTAGGTACTTCGAGATCCACAGGTCCTTCAGCGACAAGCCTCCCTTTCGCTGTTATAAAAAGAAGGAAGGGCTATATTGGCTCCTGGCTAAGGTTCAGCTAACCTGGCGGCAACGAGAGCTTGAGGAGCTGGGCGTGCTCGTCGGTTATGTCCTCCTCCTTGTACTTAACGAGCTCCACGCCGCCTTCCTTGAACTTGACTATGTGGAAGAAGAACTTCTTAGCGTTGGCGTCGGCTGTGAACACCTTTACCTCCTTCAGCGACCCGAGGTACCCGCTGAGGGATGGGTCGGCAAGAACCGTTGACAGCTGCTTCGTCGCCAGCCACGCCCTGACGTGGATCAGGAGGGACCCCTTAAAGCCCTTGTCCATCAGGGCCTTGAGCAGCTCGACTGTCATGTTGTTAACGTCGGTCATCCTCTGCTCGCCGCCAAAGGCTATGTAGATGGCCTCGGGATTCCACGAGATCACCTTTTCAGCTAGGGCTTTCAGGTCCTCCTGGTAGTCGAAGATCATTACCTTGCCAGGCCCGTAGCCGAAAGTCTCTAGGTAGGCCACGGCGGCCGCTGCCGCTATGGACTCGCAGACCCTGTCTGGGTAAGTAATTATGGCGACCTTGTTGTACCCCCTGAAGAGCTCCTTGCCAACAAGCCTGCCGGTGAGAGCCCTCAGGTAGGCCTCCTCCCCTATCGAGAGCCTCCCAGATATCGCCGCCAAGGCGCTCGCCATGCTTAGAACCTTTTTCAAGCATAAAAGTTTTCCTTATAAGAAACTCTTTAAGAAGGCTTTTAAGGGGTTGCGTCAATGCGATAAGGGGCCTGACGATGCCTGTCACGGACCCTGAGCTGGTTAAGATAGTTCAGGAGAGGGTGTTCAACGTGCTAATATGCCGCAAGTGTGGAGCCCATAACCCGCCTGGAGCCACGAAGTGCAGAAGGTGTCATAGTAAGGACCTCAGGCCGAAGAGGAAGGAGCTGGCCAAGATCAAGGCGGCCTGAGGTCAATGCCTTTTCCTTACCAGGCGCCTTTAGGCTCCCCCACTTACAAGCAACACTATGGCTAGACTCGGTAAGGCTCTTCCTTAGCGCGCTCCCTTGCTGGGTGACTTAAAGCCTGAGAAGCCTGTGACCCTGAGGCTGCTCTGCAAAAGGCCTCATGGCACGTTGCCAGTCATGCGACAAGGTAGAACGGCCTAAAGGAGTGTCGCCTCAGCCCCGCTGTTGTCGATACCTGTCACAAAGTAACCCTCGAGTGCCGTTTCACCATGTCCAAGGGCTACCTCAAGGCCAAGCCTTGCGTCAGTACACCTGCACAGGACGCCCTTAGTTCCACGAGCTGTTAAGGCCTTCGACATGATTTCCAGCAGGCTTGGATGTGCTAGGTCTTTGTTACCTGAGGGCTTAACAAGAACTAACAAGTAACCAGGAAGCTGCCATCTCGACAGAGCCACGCTGCCCTTCTCAGACCTTTTAGTGAGGATGGCTCCTCCCAACGATATTGCGTAAGCCAGCCCCTCTAGGGGTAGGACCTCCTTATCCCTTGTCGCAGCTAAAGCGTCCGAAACCGATGTAGATCCTCCCCTGCATATCCTGGCTGCCAATATGCTTACTGCAACCTTTGCTATTAGCTCTGCGTAAATGTCAAGGCCTTTAGCTCCCTGGAGCTGCCTGGGCACATCAATAGTGTAGGAAAACCTTAACTCGCCGCAAGGAGTCATTGCTGACGCTGTGGGGCCCTCAGGCCCTGGAGGGCTTAAGACCCTGACCCTTGGCTCCCTTAGCGCTAGAAGTAACCCGTAGCCTCCCTCGCCCTCTAGGTGGACCACAAACGGTGATGATATGGAGAGCTCAGTCCAAGAGCCAGAGCCTGACATCAAATTATGTTCACTTTGGGCTTACGCTCCTCCTCAGCCCTTATCTTGACGAGCCCATAGTGTATTGCACAGCTTATGCAGTAGCACTTGGTTACAGGGTAGCGGGGTATTATGGCCCCCTTCTTCTCTAGCTCAGCTGCCAGCTGGGGGTCCACAGGGCTGTACGTACGTGTCACGCAGATGGCCTTGTCCTCTGGGACCAGCCTTCCGCAGTTGTCGCACTGTATGACCCTGGCCTTGCCCTTGTCGCCCTTCCTTCTTCCTCTGCTCTCACGCTTCTTGGGCATGCTTGTCGCCTCTAGCATGCCTTAGTCCTAACTTTATAAATTTAAGGCCCTTCAAGGCGCAAGGCGGAGGAATTCAGTTCTCACAGAGGCTCACGTGATCTACTTTCATCGCCTCATCCTTATCCCCCTACGTCTAATTCAGGGTTTCATTGGGCTTAGGGGGCGTTCAGAGTCACTCCAGGAGCCCCGCATCTCGAGTACTCTATCACATACTTCTTGTGCACGTTGATTGTAGTAACAACTTATAAACCTATATGAGGACCGAAACAGTTACAGGACGGCGGAGAAAGCCATGGGGGAGGCTGAAATCAAGGTATTTGAGATAAAGGGGCTGATGATGCTTTCGCACGACAGCTTTCCAACGTGGCATAAGTTCACCGTTTACGTAAGGGCCCTCAGGGAGCAGGACGCCTTAGAGAAGGTCTTTTCGGAGCTGGGAAGTCGCCATAAGCTCAAGAGAAAACACATAAGGATAGAGTACATCAGGGCAGTTAGCCCTGAGGAAGTTGACGACGCGAGGGTGCTGGCGCTTTCGCAGGCTACAAGGGTGAGTTAATTGTCCGAGAGCTCCAGAGGCAGAGCCGTGACGCTTGACGAGCTGGTTGCCCAGCTGGACATAATCAGGGCTGAGGCCGCCAGGCTTAGGGACCTCCTGAACCAGCTGATGACAGAGAGGGACCTCATAGTGAGGGCTAAGGAAGGCATAGACGCCATGATCAGGTCTAACCCAGACAGCCCTATACTCTTCCCGCTTTCGACAGGTCTTGTCGCGCTTGTAGAGGCGAAGCCAGAGTCCAGGAACAAAGTCATAGTGCACCTCGGGGCTGAAGTCTATGCAAAGGTCGACGCCTCAGAGGGCCTGAAGCTCCTGGCCGAGGAAGAAGGGGAGATAAACAAAGCCATAAATGAAGTTGCTAAGCGGTTAAGCGAGGTTGAAAGCCTGCAGAGCCAATACGAGTCTGTCATACAACAGGCCTTGGCAGCAGCGCAGGCCCGACAGAGAGCCCAGGGTAAGTAAAGGTGTTCGATAAGTTCAAGGAGGCTCTGGGCAGGTTCGTCTCTAATGTCAAGGAGAAGATAGAAACTAAGGAGGTTAAGCCAGAGGACCTCGAGGGTCCACTCGAAGAGCTGGTCCTTGGGCTAGTGGACGCTGGCGTGGCCTATGACGCTGCCGCTTCAATAGCCGAGTCGCTCAAGAAAGGCCTTATTGGCAAGCGGGTGTCCAGGGGTTCCAATGCTGAGGACCTGGTTAAGGAGGCCCTCCAGGAAGCCCTAATTAAAGAGCTGTCCCTGACAGGACCTGACATAGTCTCTGAGGCGAAGAGCGCCTGCTCCTCAGGCAAGCCCTACGTGATAGCCTTCTTCGGCGTTAACGGCGTTGGCAAGACCACAACGATAGCTAAGGTTGCCAAGTACCTGAAGGACCACGGGGTCAGCTGCCTGATAGTGGCCGCTGACACCTTCAGGGCTGGCGCCCAAGAACAGCTTAAGGTCCACGCCGAGAGGCTAGGCGTTCCGTTTCTCGGAGGCCCTTATGGATCTGACCCGGCCAGCGTGGCCTATAACGCCATAGCGTCTGCCCAGAGAAGGGGGATCTGCGCAGTTCTGCTTGACACGGCTGGCAGAATGCACATAGATGTGGACCTGATGAACGAGCTTAAGAAAGTTGTTAAAGTAGCTAAGCCCCACCTAAAGGTTCTCGTCGTGGACTCGCTCACAGGAAACGACGCAGTCGAGCAGGCCCGGACGTTTAACGATAACATAGGCGTTGACGCGGTCATAGTCACTAAGGTCGACGCCGATGCGAAGGGCGGAACGATAGTCTCCGTTGTCTCTACCATAAAGAGGCCAGTGATATTCGTGGGCATAGGCCAGGGGTATGAGGACCTAGAGAGCCTTGACGTCAAAAAATTCGTGTCGACGCTGATTAGCGGCCTCTAAAGCGCCCTTGCCACAAGCGCTACATAATCGTACTTCGTGACTATGCCTACGACCTTGTTTCCCTCGTCAACTACTGGGATGCACCCTATTCTCTCCTTCGCCATGGTCTTCGCTACATCAGCGGCTTCATCGTTCGGCGAAGCAGTTATGGGGTCCTTCGTCATGATGTCCTCAGCCGTGGGGACTAGGTAGCTTCTCAGGCTCACTATCTTATCCTTAAGCGCGTCAACAACCTTCCTTCTGAGATACCGGTCCTTACCTCGCGAGGCAAGGACCTGCATGGGTATGTAGGCTAAGGCCACGTCCTTCTCCGCGATGACCCCAAGCAGTCTCCCCTCGTCGTCCGTTATAACGACCTTCTTAGCCGGATCCGCTTCCATTAACTTGATAACATAAAATATAGAGTGCGTTGGCCTGGCCTTCGGGAACTCTGACCTCATTATATCGCTCACCTTGAGCTCTCCTGCGTACTTATCTCCATAGGCCCTGACCAGGTCTGTCCTCGTTATGATGCCAACAAGCTTGTCCTCCTTGCCTACAACCGGCAGACCCCCTATCTTGTGCTTGATCATGAGATGGGCAGCGGCCTTAATTGACCTAGAGGGGCTTATAGTCACAAGGTCCTTGGACATAGCTTCAGAGACCTTTATCTCGTCCAGCGTCTTAGCGTAGTTGACTCCTGTTACGGCCTCCACTACGTCGGCCATAGTAATTATGCCTACGGGCTTCTCTGACCGGTCCACTACAACGAGCCTGCCGACGTCCTTCTTAAACATGAGGTTCCTTGCGTAGGCCAAGGTGTCCGTAGGACTGATGACATATACTGGTGAACTCATGTAGCCCGAGACCCTAGGCGCCATGTTCTCACCTCAGGGAGAGGGCAAGAAGGACGTCCCTTTCCGTTATTATACCCTTGGCCTCACCGGCCTCGTCAATCACTATAAGGCTGTTAGTGTTAAGCTTGTTCATTAGCTCTGCCGCGGCGCTGACGTCCTCAGAGTCCTTTATAGTATAGATGTCCTTGGACATCACCTCTGTGACCTTAGTTGAGAGCGCCTCCTCGATGTTACGGCCCGTTATTACGCTGAAAGCGGTATGGGAGCCGAAGTAGGACACTATGTCGAGCGCGCTCACTACGCCAACTATTGTTCCCTCCTCCCTTGATACCACCGGAAGCCTCCTAAAGCCGTAAAGCGACATAAGCTGCGCAGCCCTCTTTATGCTATCGTCGCTGTACGTCACGACGAGGTTTGAGGTCATAACATCGGTTACCTTAATGCTGATCTCCTTGTTCACTAGGTGCCTAACAAGGTCGTGCTCTGTCACAACGCCTTGGGGCAACCCCTGCTTGTCAATAATAGGCAGGAAGCCTATGCCATTGAGCACCATGACTCTCAAGGCGTCTGTTATCCTGGCGTTGCTTAAGACATAGACTGGCGTTGGGTTCATTATGGACTCTACGGTCTCAGAGTTAAGCGCTCTATATATGTCACCCCCATGGCGCTCTCGCACAATGTTATAAGAGGAACCTCCAAGGTAACCTATGAAGTCCATCGCCGTGACCGTTCCCTTTAGCGCGCCCCTAGCGTCAACTACTACGAGGCCACGGACCCTCCTCTTATACATGAGCTCCACAGCGCTGATAATGGGACTAGTGAAAGTTATCGTTACCGGAGGCCTTGACGCTATAGTCATTATCTCGCCCTCCTTCTCCTTCACCCTCTGGCTCCAGTTCGGCTCGGCGTCAACCCTAAGGTAGCGGTAGACCTCAGCCTTCCTGACCGAGGGACCGCTCACTATGTTAGCCCTAGGGGAGATCCTTATTGTGGCGCGAGGCCTCTTGCTCATGGGCATCACCTCAGCACCTTAATTACGTCCTCTCTGTCAACTATACCTATAAGCTTGAGATCCCTCACGCTATTAACAACTGGCACCCTGCCATAGCCCCTTGTAACCATGAGATCTGCTGCATCAATGAGCTTCGACCAGGGCAGGACGTAGCTCGGAGGCCTAGTCATAGCGTCTCTGACCCGAGGCCCCTTAGCGGCCCCAGACTCGCTCTCCAGGTGGATCCTCGTGTAGCCCTTGGCCAAGAGGTCGTACTGTGTTATCATACCTATGAGCCTCCCGTCGCCGTCTATGACGGGTAATCCTGCATACCTAAGCTCGACCATCTTCCTCCATATCTTCGCGACCGAGTCATCAGCCAGGGCTGACACGGGGTCAGAAGTCATGTAATCACTCACCGTCTTCTCCTTTAAGACCTCGGGGTACTTCTGAACGAGGACCCTTATTACGTCACCTAATGAGAAGAACCCCAAGAACTTGTCCCCTTCCGTTACGGGGGTCTCCCACATATCGTAGCCTAACATCATGTCCAAGGCTCTTGACACTGTTAAGGAAGGCTGAAGGACCAGCGGCGGAGCGACCGCCAGAGACCCCGCTGTGGCCTCGCTCTTTGATGAGGAGACCATAAGAACATCCCCTCTAGTGATCATGCCAACGAACTTCCCTGTCTCAGCCTTGATTACAGCAATGCTCCTATACCCCTTTTCCCTCATCAACTTCCTAACGAAGGTCACGCTCGTGTCGTCAGATACCTTAGCTGAGATCGAAGCCTTGTCAAATATACTAGATATAGGGAGCCCCAACAGCTGATTAAGGACCTCCTTCCTCTGGGTAGGAGCCGTCACAGTCATCTTAAAGCCCTCAGACCCAAAATAAGTTATTGCGTCAGGAAAGATTTAAGTTCTAATGAGATGCAGGCCGTAGTTGTGGCCTCGCAGAGATAGCTGACCGAATTCAGGCTTTGAGTACCTGAGGAAGCCGTCTAACGTTCTGGACGTTGACGTTATGCGCAGCGTTCTGAGAGCCAGAGGAGTACAAGCGGGAGGTCCTAAGGACGCGCCTAATGCGCTGCGCCGAGACGATCTATGAGAGTAGGGGCAGACACAGCGTCTACTTAAAGGAGGGAAGACGTAGCACAGGGACTTAGTCGCCCGCTATAACCTCCCCCTGAGGGCCCTGTGCGGCAATAGGAGCGCTGCCCCAAGCCGCGTGAGGGCCGTGGTTGCCGTAGATGAGGGCCAACGGTTAGCTCTCCTGTCGGGTCTTCTTAACTTCGGGACACAAGTCTTCCTGTCCTTCACAGTACTTAGCCAGCACCAGCACCTTGACGTCCGAGCCCGTCTTAGACTTAACCAAGTCCCTTATCTTGGGCTCTGAACCAAAGATCGCCAGAACCCCTGCTATGGAGACCTGCCTCATCTTTACCACGTCTATAAGCGCTAAGAGCTGAGAGGCCTTATCTCCATCCACTGATACAAGCAGCGCCCTCCCCCTCCTCTGTATGCACTCCCTCGGGAAGATCAGGGTATCATAATAGTCCTGAGACACCTTGTAGCTCTTCACTATTAGGTGCCTTGAGTGCGGCGACCTACTGGCGACGCAGAGCCTAGCGTGAAGGGCGTCGGCCAGGATAGCGCCGAACGCCGTCGAGTAGCCATCGGGGCCCGTTATTACAACGTTAACCCTGTCCCCTTTAAGGGTGCTGATGACCTTCAGCTCAGCCAACTCCATGATCCCAGGACTGCTGAGAACCTGCCATGGCTCCTTGCTATCCTTTATAGCCCTCTCAAAGGCCTCGTCTATCAGCTTCTCGTCCTCTATCCTCTGGAGGAGCCTCTCTGCAGTGACCCTCTCAGGCACGCTCCGCAACGAGACGTACCTCCACAATATTTGGGCTGAGACTCCGAGCCTCTCCTCGAGCTCCTTAAACGAGTAGAAGTGCTTAAGCGCGTTGAGGACCTTGAACAGCGTGAACTTCAAGTTCCCCTCGCTGTTAGTCAAAGACGGAAGGGCAGAGCCTGATTTCTCGGTCCCTCCCTTGCTCTGATCCTCAACGGAGGCCTCCATAGGTCTAAACTCTCTCCTGGCGCCAGAAACATATACAAGGACCTTTAAAATAATTTATGACCTTCTGATCTAAAACTTCTCTTCTTCCTCTTCCTCGAACTCCTCCTCTTCGCCTTCCTCCTCGAACTCTTCGAACTCCTCCTCTTCGCCTTCCTCGCCTAGCTCTTCCTCCTCGCCGAACTCCTCCTCTTCCTCGAACTCCTCCTCTTCGCCTTCCTCCTCGTCAAAGACCTTCACGGGCATTCAAATCACTCTATTGGCTTAGGCGCTCTGGGGCAAATTATATAAATTTATACCTATAGAGCTTGATATTTTGTATCGCTGAGCGTTTAAAATAAAACTACAAGAAGTTAGCAGCCAAAGGAATGAGGAGGTCACCAATCAACGTTAGGCGGAGACCATAATAAGAAGTATAACCCTCTAAGCCCGGCTCGTGTAGGGAGACAGGATGCCAACGAGGGCCCCTGTCAGGAGGGTTTCACTTAAGGCGTGCAAGAGCTGCGGGGCTTTAGTGCCAAGGAATGTCAACGTTTGCCCCGTATGCGGCGGCACCGCGTTCGTTGACGAGTGGGAGGGCGTAGCTATAATACTTGACAACTCTGAGCTAGCCAAGAGGCTTAAGGCAAGCTATAAGGGGACCTTTGCTATTAAGGTAGCCGGGACCTATGTCTTCAAGTAGGCGTAGGCGGCTGCAGCTCGGCCTGAAGGCAGATGAAAGGGCCGACTTCGCCCAGCCGCGCGGAGCCCTTGTCAGAGGGGACCTGTCGCCTTTCATCAGTGAGCGCAGCTGGACTAAGGTCATCTGCGTTGGTGACGTTGTAGCCAGTTATTGCATTAAGTCAGGAAGACCCCCTGACGTCGTGATTGTGGACGGTAAGACTAAACGACAACAGCCCATAGGCCTAGACGTTGAGGCTAAGGCGCTAGGCTATGACGTAATCCGTATCGTAAACCCTCCTGGGGGAGTCACGCCTGAGGCTATTGAGCACCTGTGCAAGACCCTTAAGGGATCGGGACGCCAACTCTTACTTATCGAGGGCGAAGAAGACATGCTTGCCCTCCCAGCCCTTATGTGCGCTCCCGTAGGGTCGCTCGTAATATATGGCATACCTGACAGGGGGGCCTCGCTGGTTGTCACAAACAGGGACATCTCAAGGGAGGCCCAGACAAGGCTGCTAAGGCTCCTAGTTATGTCTTCATCGCCTTCCTAGGCTGGTAGCTCGTATTGAGCTTACTTGACGGCCTCGCGAGAACAGAAGTGGGTTCTGTAAACTCTGTAGGCTTTTTAACGTACAACGGCCTTTAAAATGACTCCTAATGAGGCGAGCGCCTTTACTTCGCTTCTCCGCCCTGGTTTGCTGCGCCTTTTATAACATAGGTGTAGGTCCTCAACAGCCAGGCTGGGACCCTTTTGATAAGGTCGTAGGCTTCCTCCCACCCGTTAAGCCCCAGCTCAGCAGCCAGCTGCTCCAGGGTCATGCTGGTCTTCACGTACTTCCTGAGCACCTCAAGCACCTCATCGGTCAGCTCTATCTCTCTATCCCCTACCTTGACCTTGGGCCTCTCCAAGGCGTCTCCCTTAGCCGTTAGCCCCCTTGTAGGAAATTATAAGCATGGTGGGGCCGCGGGGATTTGAACCCCGGACCACCAGCGATCCGGGCGGCCTGGCATGGGGGTCCGCTCCCCAGGCTGGCATCCTACCAGGCTAGACGACGGCCCCACCGCCGCCAATATGGGGGAGGCTGACTTTAAAACGTTACACATTGAAGGTTTGCATCAGCGTTCTGCAGGTACTTGACGCTGTAAGGAGGTTTACCTTAGTATTACACTGTCTTCAATAGGGCGAGCCAGGCCCTCGCCAATAAAATTTTCAACTGGCCCTGCCGCTGAAACCTTTGGTAAACCTTCGCTGCCTGAACAGCGTAAAGGTCGCAAACCCCTTTTAGAGCCTCCATTAATGGTATTACCCTGGTGCAAGCCTTGTCAAACCTGGCCTACTCTGTCGGCAGAATTATAATTAAATGCCATCACTGCGGCGCAATACTGTACAAGTACGCCATAGGCGACAGGGCCGACAAGAACAAGTTCAACGGGCCGCCGGTGCCCAAGAGGGTGCTTGGCGAGTTCGACGATATGACTTGCCCTGTATGTGGAGCGAAGCTGTCTGTTAGACCTCTGAGGGTTGTATTCCTTCCCGCCACAGAGTACGAAAAACTCTACGTTGAGGGCAAGTATAGGCTGGTTTCAAGGGCCGCCGTACAGGAGCCTAAGGCCGTAGCGACTCAGGCGATAACTGATGAGGTCGAGGTCCACGACCTTTAATTGAAGGTCATAGCCTCCTACTTAACGTTTCTTGTCTAGACCCTAAAAGTCCTTGAAACCCTTAACGTCTATTGACGATCATTTAGCTTTAACGTCTAATGAGGTACTCTTATGAGGCCCTAACGGCCTAGGTTGTGAACGCCTGATCTAGCTTCTCCTCTATCATCACGTAGAGGTCCCTTGGACAACCTGCTAGCCTGTAGTCCCTGAGAAGCGACGTAAGGGCCTCCACTGCGCGACCCCTGAGCAGCCCTTTCGCGATCATGAAGCTCAGGACCTTGTTAACGTTGCCGCACTCTCGCGAAGAGGACTCAAGGTCTATGATAACGGCCTTTGGGCTTGAGGGCCACCTTGGGTAAAATACATTACGAAGGGGCCTGTGGAGTTCAGCATGTAATATCTTAACTGCGTCAAGAGCCCTGGCCGCCCTCACGGCCTCCAGAAGGGACCTCCTTAGGAGAGGTGATGGGGAGGCCTTGAGGACCTGCTCAAGGCTTACATCGCCCACGTACTCCATAACTATCAAGTCCTTTGAGTAGTAAAGGGGCGCTGGGGAGGCGCCGGCCCTGCTGGCTACCTCGAGCAGCCTCCCCTCGCCTTCGAGGCTTGACCTCTTGCTGTCAGTCCTCCTCACCTTGACCGCTACGACCTGTCCGTCAAACGTTAGGCCGGCCACGACCAGGCTGGCGTGGCCCTTGCCCAGGACCCTGATCCTGACGCCCCCCACATTGATTTCAGCAACTCCCATGTTTATAATGCAACAGACGCCAGCCGACGAGGCCTCCGCTGCCAGCCTGAGGGGGTCACACCTGTATGCGCGAGGATAACAAAAAGCTGCTGCCGCCTGAGGTGAGCTCAGAGGCCAGCCAGCCATGAAGGCACCGTGTAGAACTCCTTCCAAAGCCACTCCCTTAGAGGCCCCGGTACGCCTGATAGGTCGCCCCCACTAACGCTTACAGCCCTACAGGCGTCGCCTAACAGCTTGCCGTGCGCGGCGAGCCAGCCCCTGGCCACTGAGCCTGCTTCTGTGAGCCTGCGACCCCTGAAGCCGTAGAGCCTGTCGCTTACCCAGAGCCCTCCCTCTTCAAGCCTTTTCCCTATGAACGCCCTGATGTTCTCTACGTTGGCCCAGGCGTCAGGCCCCTTCAGTACCTCAAGGCCTTCAAGCCTGTCGCTGGCGAGCGAGACCCCTACAGCGGCCAAGGACCCCTCGTCGGTGAAGTAGCTCGCCTTAAGCGGCGTGAAGCCCCACGCCTCCAGCTCCTTGGCTAACATCCGGGAGGCCCTTGAAAGCCTTCCCCAGACTCCCTCAGGGGGTTCCTCGTAATATTTACCATTACATACTATGACTATGACGGGAGGCCTTTGCTTAATCTCTATTCGATCAGCGAAGACGTGAAAGAATGATAAGGATGGCCTATGTAGATAGAGTTTAGAGGCCAACACGGCTAAAGCCAGCTTGTCCTCGGATACCGCGGCGGCAGCGTTTCTCATAGGGTCCACGGGATCTACCACTATGAGCGGGCTCTCGGGATACCTCCTCTCAAGCTCCTCTCTGTTGCCTACGCGTTCTGGGTCGACGAACGCCCTCCTGGTCCACTCACTCATGGCCTTCACTGCTGCCCTGAACGAGCCGTAGGCTATGGTCAGCAGCTCCGCCATGTAGCCTGAGAAGCCCCTGACGTGGGTCTCAGCTCCATAAGCCCCTATCCCCTTGAGGAAGGACTTAAGGAGCCTCACTTCATCAGCCATGCAGCTGTCAAGCTTTGACCTCACGTACCTGGTGTGGAAGGGCGTCCTTCCAACTCCCAGGCCAGTAGACGGCCTCTCCGCGTAGATGGCGGGAACTACGTCTATCTCCATGCCCATTAATGACACCGTGAGGTAAGGGTGCTCGCTGAACTTCGAAATGACGGGAAACCCCTGTAGGGCCTCCCTCAGGGGCCCCAGGGACTCGCTTAGGACCCACCCCTCGTCAACCCCCTTGAAGAGGACAAAGACGTCCATCTCCCACCTGTCCCTCAGCAGGGTCCCCTTGGCAAAGCTCCCCTCAGGCTCTATCACGAAGTCGAGGCCGTGAGCGGCGAGGGACCTCTCAAGGGCCCTCCTTATTAAATCATAAGCCCTGCTCAGGAGCCTCAGCTGAATTTCCGTGGGCCTTATGGCCTCCAGGACCCTCTCCTCGATCGGCCCTCTGCCAGGACAGCTCATTAAACCCTTGCCTCCGCTAGGGTCTCATAGATGGGGCCGCGAGGGGTCAGGGTGCTCTTCTTCAGCCTGACAGACGTGACGGTCATCTCGCCGATCTCATAGTTGGACCTCTCCATAAGGAACTTCAGGACGGCTGGCGACCCCCTCTCCTTAAGCCTAGCCAAAGTTATGTGGGGGACGAACTCCTCTTCCTCCAGCCTGAGGCCCAGGTCCTTAAGGCCCTTATCGACCTGCTCCCTTATGGCCTTGAGCTCCTCAAAGCCCTCAGTGATGCCAACCCATATAACCCTTGCATTAGAGGGGCTTGGAAAGGCGCCAAGGCCTGCGAGCCTTAGCTTAAAGGGCCTGAACCTCAGGCTGGGAAGCACCTTTGACCTGATCTCGCCAACTATGAAGTCCGAGACCTCGCCGATGAACCTTATCGTTACGTGTAGGTTCTCGGGCTCCACTAGCTTCATAGGCACCCTCAGCGAGGACAGCTCCTCCTCAAGCGCCCTCAGGCTCTGAACCATCTCGGGCTGATCTACGTCAACGGCTATGAACACCCTCAAGCCCAGGGCCCCCTCTTTGATCTTACGGCCTTGGCTTTTAAGATGTTTTATTAGCCCTCTACGGCTAAAGCTATAGGGTCCGCTATGAGCAGCTATGACTCTACGGACAGCTACGACGAGGAGCTTGAGGAGCTGAAGAGGAGGAAGCTTGAGGAGCTTAGGCGTGAGGCTGAGGAGAAGAGGAGGCTACAGGAGGAGCGGGCGCGTAAAGAGGCTGAGCTGATGGCCCTGCTTCGCGTCATACTGGAGCCCGAGGCCTTGGACAGGATAACCAACCTCAGGCTCGTCAGGCCTGAGCTCGCACAGGCCGCCATCCAGACGATAGTAACCCTTGTCCAGTCCGGCAGGCTCAGCCCTCCCGTGGACGATGATACCGTTAAAAGCATATTAATGGAGCTAGACAGCAGGTCCCGGAGAGAGTACGAAATAAGGTTCAAGCGGAAGTGAGGTGAGGGAGTTGTCGAGACACAAGCCCTTGGCCCGAAAGCTCAGGCTTGCCCGCGCGTCCAAGAGCAGCCAGCCCGTTCCAGCGTGGGTGATAGTTAAGACCCTCAGGAAGTTCACATTTAACCCCAAGAGGAGGCACTGGAGGTCGACCAAGCTGAAGGTCTGAGGTGACGTAACGTGGAGCCAGGCGAGAAGTCTGTCTATGTTATCAACCTGAGCAGGGTTTACTATGGAAGGAGCACCAACAGGGCTAAGAGGGCTGTTGACTTAATTAGGAGGTTTGTGTCAAGGCACGCCAAGGTGCCCGTCGATTCCGTTGTAATACTAAACGACGTAAATAACTTCGTGTGGAGCCGCGGCATAAAGAGGCCGCCGAGAAGGGTTAAGGTCCTGGTAACGCTGGTAAGCGGAGAGGAGGGCAACAGGGCCATAGTGTCGCTGGCCAGAGGTAAGCTGCCTCCAGGGCGACTTTCCAAGGAAACTCCGCGGTGAGCCCTTAGAGGCCTGTGAAGGTAGTCTGTATCCTGGCTATCTCAGGTCCGCTAGTGTCATTACCTACTATTGCTCCCTTGCTATTTACGACTAGTCCTGTCCTCACGAACGAGACCCCGAAGTTGACCGTGCCCGTCCTGAAGGGGACCTTGAAGAGGTCCTTCAAGAACTCTACTTCCTCATCTGTTGCGTCAGGGTGCACGAGGCCTCCCACGTCAGTCACGGCGACTACGGTTCCCACGCTGCTTATGCCTCCTATTGACCTCTTGACCACCTCAACCCCTAACGCGTCCCTGATGACCTTGATCACCTCGTCCTCGAGGTTTGGATAGACCAGCGCCCCATGGCTGTTAGCCACTATGATGTTCCCTAACGCGTTGCTCCTGCTTCGCACGACGATCACGTTGAAGTCCCCTAAAGATGACCTTAGCCTGCTGAGCTCGTCCTGGGTTATAGTGTCTGGAACTAGGAGAGCGTTATTGTTACCTGCTACTAGGACCCCCAGCAGCCTTGTGCCCATCACTGTAGTCTCATAGACGTCCACCTGTAACACCTTAGAAATGGTGTCGATGTCCTTCGGCGTCAGCCCCGGTGGCACTAACGCAAACCTGTCATTAGCGTAAATGTAAACCCCGACGTTGCTATTGCCGAAGACCTGGAGCTTGGCGACCTCAAACGGCACGGCTGCTCCCTGAGTAGACTACCTGTCGACCAAAATAAAGCAGTCGCGAGAAGCCTTGTGGTAGCCGGGCGGGGATTCGAACCCCGGTCACGGGGGCTCCCCCGGCGCCGTCTGTCTAGCGGCCCGCCGTCCAGAGCCCCGCATCCTGGGCCGCTAGACGACCCGGCTACCCACATCCTGCTAACCTTGTTGGGTTAATAAGGGTTTAACACCTACGTGGTGATGGGACCCTATGGCTGAGAGCTTCGAAAAGGCCCTCTCGCTCTGCTCTGACGAGGAGAGCTGCAGGCGGGCTGCCGAGGAGCTGTTGAGGGGGCTGTGCCCGGACGCAGCGCTGTGTAGTGGCCAGAAGGTCGCTTCATCTAGGAACTACGATTGGATCGAGCTACTCCTCAAGAAAGGCGTCCCTGACGGAAGGCGGAGGCTCGTACTTTACGTAGTCTCTAGGTATCTAGTTAACGTCAAGGGCTTAAGCGAAGAGGACGCTATAGCTGAGGTGAAGGACTTCCTAAGGAAGAGCTGCGAGAACTACAACAACTGTAGCAAAGTCTATGACTCGTGGATCAGAAACGTAATCAGTAGAGTCAAGTCAGGGGGCTGGAAGCCGTGGACCTTAGAGAAGCTGAAGGAGAAGGACCCGCAGCTCTACTCTGCCGTGAGCGACATAGCGTTAAAGGGCTCTGAACTCTAGCGTTTGCCCCTTATAGGCTCTACAGAGGAAGCCTGACCCAGGGAACAAGAGATAGAGGCCTTGACAAAGCTTGGGCTTGGAATAGAAGTAAAGCTTGTGCAATACACGCCGGAGGCCCCAAAGCTTGTAGCAGCAGCGTCAAAGATGAGTATATCGCATAAGGGCTCAAGCGAGCTCCTTAGCATAGGCGATGAAGAGGTAGAGGTGTGGATTAAGGAAACCCTGAAGAGAGGGCACCTAAGTCCATGGGAGCATGCAAGCTACACTTTCATAGTTGAGGGGTGTTCAAGGGTCTGCTCCCATCAGTTGGTGAGGCACAGGATAGCAAGCTATACTCAGCAGTCCATGAGGTACACGGAGGCCTCGCTCAGGGCAATGGCCCTTGAGGCTGCCAAGGCGCTTGGAGCTGAGTGCCCTAGCAAGCCGAAGGGCAGCGCTGCCAGGGACGCCTACCTTTGCTACTCTAGGTCGCTCAGGACAGCGGCTGAGAGGCTCGGAGCCGAGGAAGCCTTGAGGCTGGCCTGGTTAAGCTACGTCATACCGCCATCGCTAGCGGTCAACGTTGAAAAGGCCCTGGCCTACGCTAGGGAGCTACTAGAGGCTACCTCAAGTTATTATGAGCTGCTCTCAAAGGGCGTTCCCCGTGAAGACGCTAGGTTCGTCATACCTATGTCAGTGAGAACTAAGATCACGTTCACGATGAACGCAAGGGAGCTCGTACAGTCGTTCCTGCCGCTCAGAATGTGCACACATGCTCAGTGGGAGATAAGACATGTGGCCTGGCTGACCTGGAGGGAGCTGGTGAAAGTTCATCCACAGATCTTCAAGTACGCGGGCCCCTTCTGCGTCTTCTTTAACAATTCTCAGTTGCCAGAGCCGGCGACACTGGAGGACTACTTATCGGGAAAGGCCAAGTTCGTGATAAATAGGTGCCCTGAGCTCATCGAGAGGGACAAGATCCACAGCTGCCTGCTCCTTGCCTACAGGTCGCTCTCGGAGGACCCTTTAAGGGGGTCTAAGGCCTCTTCTGGAGATAACGAAGCCGGGCGCGCTGGTGAGGCCCATCAAGGCGACGCTTGAGGGGAGCCCAAGAGATGATATAAGTCCAAATATATGATCTGGGTGCCACAGCTCGCTGGCGCTCATAGCGTCACTCGTTATTACTATCCTGAGGCCCCTTGAGGCCCCTCTTATGAGAATCTCCCTGAGGTCTCTAAGGTCCCACTCCCCGCTTAACAGGGGCCTTAGGGGTACCTCTAAAGCGCCGCCTCCCTTTGACCTAAACAGGTTAAGCGTGGACCTATCCGGTAAGAGTCTGGCTGAAGGGTTAAGCCTCAACATGTCAACTCTCTTCAACCTGGCCGCATACCTATAGCCTTCCAGGTTACAAGGCCTCACAGACGCTATTACATCCAGTTGCAGCCTTGACAGGAACTTGACAAGTTCACGTCTCTCTTTAGCATCTACAGTGACCTTAGGGTAAATAATAACTCCCGCTTTGGCGGCCTCCTCTAATGCTTCCTCGTACAGCGACGGCCTAACTCCAAGAGCTGCATAACCCATTCTGCTGGCGAGGCTGATTATCTTGACCAGCTCCTTCTCGTCGTCAGCCCCTATGGACAGGTCCACGAACTTCATTTTGTCAGGCCTGAGAGCTTATCCTTGACCTGAGGTAGTCCTCGGCCTTACTCCTACCTCCTGAGAACCTTACGGTGAGCTTTATCACATCATCTGAGTCGCTGAGGACGAACTTGTTAGTTAACGCCTTCTGCTTGTCGAGACGAATGTGAAGGACGCCGTCCTTAGCGAGCCTCTCGTCAAGCGTTGATAGCAAGTACTTCCTGTCAGGCGGCGAGAGCCCCTCGAGTATCCTATCAAAGACCTCCGAGGCCTTGTCTTCGTCGCAGGCAGCTGTCAGGACTATTATGGGATTACCGAAATACCCCCTAAGGTCCTCCTCGACTATCTGCGCGTCGCCGACTACGTTAGTCAGCGCCTTGAGGACCTTGGCCTTATCCTCGGTCGCGTGGACGAAAACCCTTGCCTCCAAGGACCTAATCAACACTATATTCCCACCAGGGGCTACCTCTCCTCAGGCTCGATTAGCCTGGCGCCCCTGCTGGCCTCGTGCCTCCTCTTCTCCTCCCTCTCTTTCTGCTTCTTCTTCCACTTATGTATGTGTGTGCCCCTTAGGCCGCGAGAGCTCAGCAGGCCCCTGGCCCTCTTGCCTGCCGAGGTAAGGCCACGGAAAGGCCTGCCCTTAGCGCTAGCGCTCTCTGCGACCCACCCGAGCTGGGGGTCGCTCCTTATGGTAGGGGCGTTCGGGTCAACCATTATTACCTCATACCACGTGTACTGGCCGTCCTCACCTACGTAGTAGCTCCCAAGGACGACTAGGCTCCTGTACTTTCTCTGAGCCTTCTCCTCAGCCACCGCCTGAAGGCTCTTAGCTAGGGTGTAGCCCTCGACGCCCATCCTCTTAGGCCTTCTGCCGGACCTGGGCCTAGGCTTCCTCTGGCCCCCCTTCCTGACCCTGACCCTGACCACTATAATGCCCTGCTTAGCCTTGTAGCCCAGCGCCCTCGCCCTGTCAAGCCTTAGCGGCTTGTCGACCCTAACTACGGCTGGCTGCCTTCTCCACTCTATGAGCCTCTGCTTCATCAGGGCGCCATGCTCACCTTCCATGGGCCTCTTCCAGGCTTCAGCAATGTAGTGGTATAGCCCCTGCGCCACGTTGAACCCTCTGCACCATCTGCTGTAAAGCTGAGGGTTTTTAACCTAATCATGAACTCTTCTCTTGAGGCAAGTTGAAGCTAGAGACATTGTTGAAGGCCATAGGCAACAACCCTATGTATCACGTAACTGTGACCAATGAAAGGGTGATGCTGAGGGCTAGAGCGCCTTCGGAGAGCGAGGCGGCCTCGGTTGGTTCAGGGCCCAGTGGCGACAGGGAGGTCGTTGTACTGTTCTCAGTAGAGAGCTCAGGCGAACTGAAGGTCTTGGAGGCTTATGTAGAGACGCCCTCAGGCAGAAGACCTATACCACCTGATGAGATAGAGTGGTGGCTGAACATATTAGAGTCTATGGCCTGAGATAGCCCTTCTCCAGTTTCCTGAGGCTGCTGTAGGCCGCGTGGACTAGGTATAAATAGGAGTTGAGGATCGCACGCAACCCATTAACGTCCTCTGCAGTAAGATATACTGATAGACAGCCCCCCTCAGCGACCACCTTGACGTGACCCTTGGCAGGCTGAACTGGCTGAGAGGCCTCAGCTTCAAGGGCCCTGAGCACGTGTAACGTCGACTCTCCTAGGCATAGAGACACCTTTGCCTCAGCCTTCATGGCTTCACCCTAATTATAGGGCCTGAGAAGCCCTTCTCGTTTCGCGGCACAATCAGGTAAACGCCCTCTTCTTCCCTTACTTCTAGGTAGTTACCAACAGGCTCACTTAGCACCTGAAGCGCGAAGGCCTTAGCGACATCGTCGACTACTTTAAAGGTCCTCTCAGAGACGCCGTAAACTCCCCTACACCCGTTTACCTGAACCCTTGACCTAAGCTCCCTTCTCAGGGTGACGCCAACTATGGGGAGCCTGGTCACCTCGACAAGGCCTCTCTCCTCAGGCCTGAAGCTGACTATTATGCCAGGGTTGCCTTTCCTCTCCATAAGCATCACGAGCCTCTCTACGCTGAGCCTCCTCGCTATCACGCCAAGCTCGTCCATAGAAAGGTGACCTCGCGTGAGCCTGACAGCGCCATATATCGTTGCCTCAAGGTCCTTGATGAAAGACCTCGTTCTCCTGCTGGGCCTATGGCTGCTCGTCAACAGGATCAGCGGCCTCTCGCTCCTGTTCCTCAATAACCTTAGGAGCCTAAAGGGAACCTCTTCGTCATGAAACAAGACGACGCCTCCTCACTGGCCCGTTGAGTAGTACCTCGGCAGGTAGGTCGCTAGCTCAGTCCTAGGCACGTAAGCGCCGCCAGCCCATACGTGGCCGCACTTAACGCATTTCCATATACCTGTTGACACCCTCTTCACGGTGCCCACGCTACCGCAGAAGGGGCACTGGTGATCGGCGTACCTCTTCTCGAGAACAGCCTTCATCCTCTTCCTGAGGGTGGAGCCGTACCTGGCCCCATACCTTCCTGCTACTCCAACCACCTTAGTGTGGCTGTAGACCATTACTTGTCACCCTAGCCTGCCTGCTTGCCCAGCTGGAGGGCCTGGTCCAGCAATTTAAAGTAAATCTGTGAGGCCTTTCTCGAGACCTCTATGGCCCTTGAAAGCTCGCTCCTCGTGTAGCCTCCTATGCTGCTCTTCTGTGCCCCAACTATGTTGCCCTCCTCGTCAAAGGCGAGGGTTAGCCTGGCGTCTGCTATAAGCTCCTCGTCAAGGTTAGGGTCAACAACTATATAGTCCCCTATCTTGGCCGTTGTGACTAAGACTACCCTCTTATTGAGCTTAAGCGGTGTTGTGAGCTTGTCTCTGTGAACTATCAGCTCGCCAGACTCCGTCTCCTCATACTCGGGCAGCTTAGTGTTCATCAGCGCCGCCATGACCCCTAACATGCTAGCGTCAAAGTAGTTACCATCGTAGTCCAGGACGTATACGTCTACCCATAGGACCCAGGCCTTCTCGCCAGGCCTCATAACGAGCGACTTGAGGTCTATTGCCTTAGGGTCCCTTAGGCTCCTGTCTATGACCCTCGCCAGCTCTATAGCGTTCTCGTCAGGCGGGCCAGGCTCAAAGACAGGCGACGCCATCGGTACGAGCTCGGAGTTGACCTGAAGAACGCCTTCGTCAGGTGTGTCAGGGAAAGGCTTGCCAGGCTCTATCTTAATGCCTACCAGGACTTGGGTCTTCCCGAGCTTGACCAGAGCTGAGCCGTTAGCCTTTTCTATCACGCCTACCTCTATTGTTATGTTACGCGGGCTCACTAAGTCCCGCTGATCTGACCTCAGGCCCCTCTTCAGCATGCTGATAAGGCTCTCGCTCTTTACCCTGGAAACCACTGGAAGCCTGTAGGGCGTATAGCTCACTCTGCCTCCACCTCTATTGAGCCCTTTAAGGCCTCCTTCTCCTTCTCCACAATATAACTTATAGCTTTGAGCGCCATGTCTATCCCCCTCTGCATCTCGTCAATTGTCATAACGCCGTTGAGCTGGAACAGCGTTATAAGCCCTAGGTCAGGAGCTGCTGCCACGGGCATATCGGCGTCGCCAAAGTTGTCCTCTACCTCGTTTATATCAAGGACTAACACCCCGTCGACCTTGCCCACGGCCACCCCAGCCACGAGGCCCTTCATGGGGATCCCAGCGTCAGCCAGCGCCGCCGAGGCCGCGGTGACGCTCGCGGTCCTGGTGCCCCCGTCAGACTGAAGGACCTCTACATACACTTCAATAGCCGTCCTGGGGAAGAGCTCTGATAGGACCACCGGCTCTAGGGCCTCTCGCACGACCTTTGACAACTCTATCTCCCTCCTAGTCGGGGCTGGGCTCTTCCTCTCCTCGGTGGAGAAGGGCGCCATGTGATACCTCACGAACAGCGAGGCCCTGTCAGGCAGTATCGCGAACCTCTGCGGCGGCTCGCGGGGACCGTAGACGGCGGCTATGACCTTGGTCTTGCCGTAACTTACCAGGGCTGAGCCGTCAGCATTAGAGAGCACGCCAACCTTGATGTCCACAGGCCTCATCTCATCTGGTAGCCTGCCGTCCAGCCTCCTGCCCGTCTCGTCTATGAACCTCTCCGGTCTCTGCTTCACTCTAGACACCCCGGACCTTGCGCTCCTCCTCTATAAACTCCTTAATCCTCCTAGTAAGCCCTGCAAGGTGAGACTGCTCCTCTATCATCCTTATCGCCATAATCGCTATCTCCTGCAGAAGCTCGTTGGGACAGGTTATGTGGACTCTCCCGTTAACAGCGACGAAGAAGTCACAGCCGGTGCTGCTCCTGAGAGTCTCAAGCATAGAGCCCTTCTTACCTATGATGCGCGGAACCTTGACAGGCTTCACTGTTACAACCGTACCCTCTACCACCCTGCCGAGACCCTTGTCCTGTACCGTGAGGACCGGGTCGCGGGTCCTGTCAAAGGCAACTATCTTAGCCTTAACGTAATCACCTATCTTGAGGTATGAGAAGGGGTCATCAGGCACACGGCCACCTTGCTTGACGCCAAAGAAGTCCTGGACGCTCAGAACGCCCGTGTAAGGGGAATTTATGTCAAGGAACCAGTTAGCGGCCCCGTGAGAGGTGACAAGACCTATTACTATATCGCCTTCCTTAGGGAAGTAGAAGCCCTTAAGCGGTATGTAGTTGACTTCCTCCTGAGAGGCTTCAACAAGCCCAAGCACAGTGGCCCTCCTAACGCCCCCATAATCAAAGACGTAGATTCCCTCATTCTCATTAAGGCCCTCTATGACCTCGCCTGGTGCTACCAGGTACCTTCTTAACGTCTGAGGCTTCTCGCTGTTCACGCACCGGTCACCTTCACATTAACGTGGGCCTGCCCCTTTGCAAGGCTTTGTATCTTATCTATGACCTCGAGTTGCAGCCCTGCCGGTATCTCGAGCTCAACCTTAAGGCTGCCGTCGTCAAGCCATGTGGTCTTCTTAACGTCGCCAAGCCTCTTGATCTCGCCTATTGCGCGGCCCGCGTACGCAGCGGGTATTGTGGCCTCGATGAGGGCCCGGGCGACCTTTATTGGCATGACCGTGGCCATCCTCTTTATCGCCTCCAGGGCCTGAACCTCAACTGGCTTGAATGGATCAACGCCTATCCTAAGCTGCTCGAACAGGGTCTCTATCCTGGTCTCGGGTATAGGGGTCCCAGTCTTGGGGTCAACGGCGTTCCTAGCTATGTAAGTTATTATCTGCCTTCTCTTCGTCTCTATGATCTTCCTTCTCTCCTCCTCAGTCAGCTGTATCTGACCCTCCGTGAGTATCTTCTCCGCTATAGCGTTTATGTCCTCGGTCCCGAAGGCTTTCCTGAGGGCATCAGGGCTTGCCTTAAGGCCCTTCCTGACGTCCTTATAGACGGTGTCCGCCCAGAGGACCTCTGATATAGGTACGTTACCGCCCTCCTTGTACCTGAAGGCCTCATTAGGCTTCACGAGAATCTCGAACCGCTGCCCCTTTATCTCGATCCACGCGATAACGTATTCCTGTTTTTTCGGCACGCTCCTCCCCCTTAGAGGTGTGACTGACGTATGTTTATTCGCTAAGCGCTGCCTTAAGCGAGCTCACCCTTGACCTCCTTTAGGTACTCGCTTATGGCCTCGGGCTTGACCTTTGTGAATGTCCTCTCCTTTACGTCAATGTACGCTACCTCGACGAGCTTATCAAAAGAAGCTATCAGCTCTTCCTTCTTCTCCTCGCTTGAGGCCAACCTCCCCTTGAACAGAGCAACTATAGAGGCCCTTATAGCGTCCTCCAGAGTCATGTCTTTCCTATAGACCTTCTCGAGGTAATTGTTAGCGGCGTCTCCCCCAAGGCCTATGGCGATCGCATAGTAGCTGAAGTACTGTCCTCCCGGCTCTGTCCTGAACAGCCTTGGACTTCCATCAGGGTCAACGCCACCGAATATCAGGGCGACGCCGAACGGCCTGACGCCGCCGTGCTGCGTGTAGAGCTGCTTGAGGTCAGCAACGGCCTTAGCCACGTACTCAGTGGAAGGCGGCTCGCCATAGGTCAGCCTGTGCCTAACCGTGATGAGCCTCGCGTAGTCTATTAGGACGCGGCCATCACTTCCCATGCCCGCAAAGGTGACCCCTATGTGGTCATCGACCTTGTAGATCTTCTCTATGCCGTCAAGGTCCAGGAGCGGCATCATCTTCCTCTTCTCAGCGGCGAGAACTACGCCGCTCTCGACAACTATGCCCAAGCTTGTCCATCCCTTTCTGACCGCCTCGAAGGCGTACCTGACCTGGTACAGCTCGCCGTCAGGCGAGAATATCGTTATCGCCCGATCGTACGCCGATGGAGGCGCTGCCATAGCCATGAAGCTCGGTCCCCTAACAAACGAGGCGGGCGCCCTTTTAAATGACTATCCAGGTCTGTCAGGCCAGGGCCCTAAGAAGCCATGGCCTGGCCCACTTGAGCTTCCTTGGGTTCCTCCTCAGGATAACAGCGTTCTTATAGCACTTGCTGCTGCAGAACCAGAGAACCTCGCCGCGCTCGGTAACGTACATCCTGCCTGTGCCCGGCTCTATAGGCCTTCCGCAGAAGGCACAGGTCATCTCCTTGGGCACGTGCCTTCCCCCTGTGCCCAGTGGGCCTTACCTATTAAGCGTTGCTCCGCCTCTCAGGCTCTATGTGAACTACCAGGTCCACGTTATACTTAGACTTGGCGACCCTCTCTAGCCTATCAGCGACCGCGTGGGCCTCCTCAACGCTCTCCCCTGACGGCACTGATATCACGGCGTAACCTGACACCTGGGACCCCGCTATCGTCCTCAGCCTGAGGTCCTTCACCTTAACTCCCATGAGCTCAAAGTCCCTCATGAGGCCCTCAACTACCTCGGGCGGGGGCGAGGGAAGGGACAGCTCGCGTAGGACGTCCCTTGTGTTCACGGCTACCTGGTAAGCCAGGTAAGCCAGTAAGGACGCGGCCCCAGCCCTGTCTATCATGTAACTATACTCGTGAGCCAGAGGGGTCAGGGCTAAAGCTATGACGCTCTCGGCTATCTCGCTCGTGGTGAGGTTCGCATAGACTTCCAGCCCCCTGCCCACCTTTCTGGCTACGAGCACTGAGAGCGTGTAGAGCACCAATACGCCTGCTGGCACCGTCCAGGCGTAGCCCGCGACCCTGTAGGGCGTAGGGTTAGCTACCTCGTCAACGCCGAGGCCCATGATGAACGCGTAGACCACAAGCGTGAAGACCGCTGAGCTAAAGCTGTAGCCGGCGTGACCCAGCGGGTGGTCGGCGTCAGGCGGCTTGAGGGTCTCGCGGTAGAACCAGAGGCCCGCTATTGCCGTGACCAGGTTGGCGATGCACGTAAGCCCGTTAAGGATCAGCAGCCTGCTGCTGAAGATTATACCCCCCGCCAGGTTAGCAACAGAAGCTATGGCGGCCGCTAACACCGTCAGCCTGACCAGCCTACCCATGTCTTCAGTCGTCAAGTTTGACCCCTATCGGTTTTCCGATACCAGGGGCTTAAATCTCGTTTAGCAACCCGAGGACGCTAGGCCTGAAAAAGCCTAATGATATTAGGTGGGCCTAAGTTAAGCCTTAGGCCTCTTAAAGAACGCCACGTAAATGAACGCCACCAGGACTACTATCATTATGGCCATCATGAACGACGTGAAGAACTGGGCGAAGGGCGCCGCCGCAAGGCTGTTGTAGTTGGTCAGGTTGTTATAGGTGGCTATCAGCTGGCCCCAGGGCTGTGGCAGGCTCAGCGCCTGTTGCGTTGTGAGCGACGCTATGAACCGCGGGAACTGCGAGAAGGCGTTCAGCATCTCCCCGGCCTCTATGCCTCCGAGGGCCGTCGCGGCCCCTACTATCAGGGCTGCAGCGCTCCCCCTTGAGACAGGCGATCCCCTAAGGCCCAGGTAGATGACGTAAACTATGGCCAGGAACTGCGCGGCCACCGTGGCCAGGTGAAGCACGAACATCCAGGTGAAGTCATAATGCGGCCCGCTGGACAGCGCCACTCCGAAGCCGACCATTATGTTGTCAAACTTGTATGGCACACCTATCAGGGTGACCAGGTAGGAGAACATCAATGGAACCATCAGGAGGAGCCCTATTAGTGACGGTATCAGGAACTTCCTGATAGAGGCCTCGAAGTACTGCCTCTCCGACTCAGGGTTCCTGAGGTAGGCTATGCCAAAGCCGCCCATTATGGCTATCATAGTTGCGGTAATAGCGCCCACTATGCTTGAGATGTAGAGGGGCCAGAACGTGGGGTTTGAGTAAGCCTCGACAACGTTAAGCGTTGGGGTGACGCTACCCGTTGACCCGCCCGTGACAAACGTGAGGCCCACTGGCTCGTTGAGGAAGGCGAAGACGCCCCTGAACCCAAAAGGTATCATTAGGGCTGAGGCAGCCAGGAGGATCCCAATTATGTTGTGCGTCCTCGGGCTCCACCTGTCCCACCCGTACCAGTACGCCACCAGCGAGAAGAAGTTGAGGCCGACGAAGGCTATGGCTATGGCGAACGGCGCTATGTCTAAGGTTCCTAGGAGAAGGGTGGCAAAGGGGTAGTACGAAAACAGGAACACCGTGAACGCCGTCCCGAAGACGCCAGCTATGGCGTAGGTTACGGCGTAGTACCTCATCAGCCTCCTGGCCATGTTGACCGTTAGCTGGTCCCCCCTCCTCATGCCCAGGTACTTGAGCAGGGGCACCATGACTGCGAGGCCTATGATTAGGTTCACCATAACTATGTGTATGCCAAAGTTGAAGGCGAGCCAGAACACTGAGCTGTAGAACGTCATTCAGATCACCTCCTACGTAACCTCCTCAAGCCTCTCGGCCCTCGAAGGGACCCAGAGGAACCTATAGACAGTGTAGATCAGCGCTAGGCCCAGCAGCACATAGAACACGCTGTACAGAGCCACCCCCCACGCCGGCGGCTGGTTTACTGTCACAGTGTCGCTCAGCGTCATGATGCCGTAGACCACCCACGGCAACCTGCCGATCTCCCTTGTGGCCCAGCCCATGTAGCTCGCGAACTGCGCCAGGATGGCGGCAGGTATGAGGAGGTACATCCAGACCCTGTGAACCCTTGAGGCCCTGCCAGCCGCTACGTAGCCCGTCAGTATCAGGGCGTAGATGCCCAGGGCTACGCCGATTGCGACCATCGCGTAGTAAGTGTAGTCAACTATCAGCGGCGGCAGGTAAGTTGAGGTGCCGGGGACCCCGAGGCCTGACGATATGTTGCCCCAGCTGCTGTAATGCCCTAGCAGGTAGCCGTAGTTGGGCAGATAGGCGTTCAGCGTCCCATAGGCCAACAGCTTCTCAATAGCCGATGTATGGAAGAGCTCTGCAACCGATGTGAAGCCTGGGACTCCAAGGCCCTCTATGGCAGCGAACTTCTCAGGCTGGTACTTGGCCACGGTGATGCCCATCTCGTGGCCAGCTATGAGGCCCTCGTAGGCTATCACTATGAGGGAGAACACGACCGCGAACTTGAAGCCCTTTTCAAGGTACTTCCTGTACCTCTCGTCCTTAGCGCTCATGAGCCTCGTCCCAAAGGCCGCCATCACTGTGAACCCTGAGACCGTGAGCCCTGCGCCTATCGAGTGCATTAACGATGGCGCGAAGTCGGGCGACTGGAAGAGGTAAGTGTAGAGGTTATAGTACTTAACAGTAGTGTCGAGTATAGCGTTCAGGACCGTCAGCACAGGCGTTGAGGCCAGCCCTGGGTCAGCGAGGGCCCCTGAGTTAAGGACAAGCCTCAGGACGCTCTGGTTCAGCGTGTAGCCTGTGAATGACTCGTAGACTAACCTGTTAACTATTGTAACCGGCACGTAGGCCAGTACCGCGTTGCTCGTAGTCCCCTTTATTTGGACGCCAAGGGCCTGCAGGGTCGTGACGTTGAGAAGGGACGCTATTGAGGTGGGTATGGCGACGAGGATCTTGGGGTAGCCCTCAGCGTAGAGCCACTGGCCCGTGTACGCGTTATAGTCGGGCACCAGGCCCGTGGGCACCTGCATATAGGAGTTGGCAGCTATTATCATGGCGCCTGAGTACCAGGGGCCTATGAAGGCGAAGAACGTAAGCACGGCCCTGGCGGCCGGGGAGAGCCTGTCCCAGCCGTACCACAGCATGTAGATTACCAGCACCTCCATTATGAAGGCGAAGACCTCTGCGTACATGGGGAAGTAGAGCCACTTGCCGACGGCAGCCAGCACTCTCGGCCACACTGTTATCAACCCGAACTCAACTAGCGTGCCCGTGGCGGCGCCGACAGCGAAGACTATGGCTGTGGCCTTGATGAGGACCTTAGCTATCCTCATCCAGTCCTCGTCCTTCGTCTTGAAGTATATAAGCTCGGCTATGAAGGCCATGAAGGGCAGGCCTAGCACGTACTGAAGTATGCCCCAGTGAATACCTATGCCGATTATTGATAATGCCCTGACCCCCCAGAAGCCGTAATTAACGAGCTGGGACCATACGTCCAGGGGGCTCACCTAGGATAGTAGTTCAACAAGACACTCTTATTTAAAGTATGTAGTTTCGTTTCTAGAACGTTATTCCCTCAAAATTAGTATTATCACCACAACATAACGTACCATTTATTTACCTTATCTATAATTTCTTATTTCTATTAAAATCCTTCCTGGTTTCCACCCAGCGACTCGAGCCACTTGTTGAGCGCCCCAGTAAACGACACCAGAACCGCGGCGGCCCTAGCCATATCGTCAAGCATTTTGTCAGGGCTCACGAGCCAGCCAAGGCAGTCAGCAAAGAGATTCAGGTCTCCTCTATCGGCTTCAAGGTTCCCTGTTATCAGCGCCTTGGCAGCAGCGCCCAGAAGCTTCCCAACCCTCTCATCGCCGAGGCAGTCTACCAGGTCAGCCGCGTCCGTCATGGGGTAGCCTGTGTAGAGCGCCACGCCCTCTGCGTGCTCCCTTAGGCCTGCAGCGCTGATGAGCTCATCATATATCATCGAGGCCAGGAGAGAGAGCTGCACCGCCACGCTGCCCCTCTGAGACCCGGCTATGAATATGAGCCTTGACACCTCCTTTGCCATCTCCTGAAGGCCCTCTGCGCTAATTCCCCTTAGGCCAAGTCCTGGCTCACTACCTACCTCAGTTGACAAGCAGTAACACCAGAAGCGACGTTAGGCGCCCTCGGTAAATTGGAGTCTGAGGACCGCCAGAGGGGCTAACCCCTCAATACCCCCTCCCTCCCCGATGCCAATGGTGTCCACTGGAAGTTTCAGCAGCGTCAGCTGGACTAGGAGTCCTCATCGGACCCCCTTGGCAGTCCGGGTTCTACTCATCATCCTAAGCGAGAATGGGGCGTTGGGAAGTTAAAAGGCGCTCACTGCTCCTCGTACACCCTAATTGTGACCTCAACCTTTACCTTCTCGCTAGAGAAGGGCGGTACCCCCTCGCCCAGGTCGACAGCGAAGCTCACAGGGTTCCCCAGGTCATCTGTGAAGCGGACCTCGACTACGTAGGTCTGCTTAGGCCCTCCCCCTTCAAACATCTTCATCACTGACTCATAGAGCCTGGAGAGAGCCATCTGAAGCGCCACCGGGCTTGAGAAGTCCTCAGGCCTAAGGCTAACCATCGCGATGTTCTTGAACGCCTTGCCGACCTTTCCCTCAGCCCTGAACGTCTTGGTGAACTCTATCCTCTCCTCAGAGCCCATATTAATGCACCACGCTGTACGAGCTGGCGGAGGATAAAAGAGTACTGGAACGCCCCGGACTCATCTTAACGCATTTAACTTATCTGCGGCCAGGCGAGCTGGCAAAGGCTGGTGCCCTGAGTTGCCCTTGCCCGCTGACCTTACGGAGAGGCTGAGCAGGCAGGCTGAGAGGCTGAAGTCTATCGAAGCCAAGTGGCAGAGGGTATGGGAGGAGGCCAAGGTCTACGAAGCCGACGCGTCCCCAGGCAGGCCGAAGTTCTTCGTCACTTTCCCCTTCCCTTACATGAACGGCCTGCCCCACCTAGGAAGCGCCTTCACGATACTCAGAGTTGACGTAGTGGCCAGGTATAAAAGAATGAGGGGGTTTAATGTCCTCTTCCCTCAGGGCTGGCACGCCACAGGAGGACCGATAGTGGCATCTGCCAGGAGGCTGGCTGAGGGCGACCAGAGGGTTCTGTCTGAGCTCAAGGTCATGGGGGTTCCTGACGAAATTATTGACAAGTTCAAGGACCCGGCCACCTGGGTCTTCCACTTCACGGCCGAGTGGGAGAAGGACCTGAGGAGATACGGTCTCAGCATAGACTGGAGGAGGAAGTTCTTCACCACGTCGCTTAACCCCTACTTCAGCAAGTTCGTTGAGTGGCAGTACCTCAGGCTGAAGGAGAAGGGCTTCGTGAGAAAGGGAAGCCACCCGGTGGTCTGGTGCCCAAAGGAGAGGAAGGTGGTTGGCGATCACGACAGGCCTGACGAGTACGTTGGCATAGGGCCTGTGGACGCCACTATAATACTCTTTAAGGTGAAGGATGACGACATTAGCCTTGCCGCCCTGACCTACAGGCCTGAAACTATATTTGGAGTTACGAACGTATGGGTGAGACCTGACGCTACGTACAAGGTGGTAATCCTTGACGGAAAGAAGGTCGTAATGAATGACTATATGGCCGAGGAGCTCGCTGACCAGAAGCACCGCGTCGAGGTCATAGGCGAGGTTGAGGGCTCCGCGCTCATAGGCAAGTACGTCATAAACCCCGTGAATGGAGAGGAGGTGCCAGTCCTTCCAGCGTCCTTCGTGGTACCCGATGAAGGCACGGGAATAGTAATGAGCGTGCCAGCCCATGCCCCCTATGATTACCAGGCCCTGGCGGATCTCAGGAAGGCCTCCCCTGAGGAGCTGAGCAAGGCAGGGCTTAACGGCGACCTAGTCAAAGCGATCAGGCCAATAAAGATAATCGAAGTGCCTGACATAAAGGGCGTCCCAGCTGAGGAAATGGTCAAGCATTACAGGGTTAAGAGCCAGGACGACAGGGAAGCACTGGACAGGGCCACAAAGGACCTCTACTCCAAGGAGTTCTACATGGGTGTAATGAGCAAGGGCACGGGTAAGTATGAAGGGATTAAGGTCATGAGCGCCAGGCCCATGGTGGAGGAGGAGCTGAAGAGCTTAGGCGCCGCCTTGAAGGTGTTCACGCTGCCCTCCAAAGTCTACTGCAGGTGCGGCGCTAGGACGCATGTTAAGTTCGTTGAGAACCAGTGGTTCCTAACGTACAGCGATCAGGGGTGGAAGGAGAAGGTTAAGGAGGCCATAGACTCCATGAGCTTCTACCCGCCCCAGCTCAAGGAGGAGTTCCTAAGGCTGGCTGACTGGCTGAGGGACTGGGCCTTCACCCATCAGAACGAGCTCGGCACGCCGCTGCCCTGGGACCCGCAGTGGGTGATCGAGAGCCTGAGCGACTCAACGATCTACATGGCCTACTACACCATATCACACCTGATTCAGGGCAAGGTCAACCCTGACCAGCTAAAGCCCGAGTTCTTCGACTACGTCTTCCTTGGCTATGGAGACCCTGACTACGTCTCTAAGGTCACAGGCATAAGTAAGGACCTCGTAGAGCGGGCCAGAGAGGAGTTCAAGTACTGGTACCCCGTTGACCTAAGGATAAGCGGCAAGGACCTCATGCAGAACCACCTCCTGTTCTACATCTATCATCACGTCGCAATATTTGATAAGAGCTACTGGCCAAGAGGCATTGGCATAAACGGCTGGGTCCTGATAAACGGCGAGAAGATGAGCAAGCATAAAGGCAACTTCATAACGCTAAGGGAAGCCCTTAACGTAGCTGGCGCTGACGCCACGAGGACCACGGAGATATTGGCGGGCGCTGACGGCGGCCTGGACGACGCCAACTTCAACCTGAAGGACCTGGAGAACGCCGTAAATGACCTGGTGGGCTGGATTGACATGGCCTTGGGCATATATGACAAGGGCAGGGACAGCAGGCTTGCCGTGGACGACTGGTTCGAAAGCAAGCTCAACAGCATAATTAAGGACGTAACTGATGATATGGAGAACCTAAGGTTAAAGTCAGCGTTCGTTAAGGCCTTCTACGGGCTTCAGAACGCCTTCAAGTGGTACGTGAGGCGCGCGGGCACCCCAAACAGGGAGCTGACTAGGAGGTTCGTCGAGACCCTCACTTTACTCTCAGCGCCTTTCATACCTCATGTAGCGGAGGAGGTCTGGCACGGCATAGGCAAGGAGGGCCTTGTGGTGACTCAGGAGTGGCCCAAGGTTGATGAAAGCAAGATAAGGGCTGAAGTCGAGAGGGGCGAGGAGATAGTTGAGAGCGTTTACAATGACATAAAAGAGGTGTTGACCCTGCTCGGCGGCGGGAAGTCCATTACAATAATTGTGGCGGCGCCCTGGAAGTACTCGGTTGTAGCGGATATGGCGGCCCTGGTATCCCAGGGTCTCAGCCTCAGGGACGCGGCCAAAGCCGTCATGGGAAAGGACTACGGAGTTCCTAAGGAGGCCTTGGCCAAGGTGACCCAGGCCGTAGCCAGGTCGCCCAAGGTACTAGACCTCCTAGTCAAGAGGGACCTCGAGCACAGGGCCCTTAAGGAGGCCACGGAGTTCTTCTCTAAGGAGTTCGGATTGCCTGTCAGTGTTGAGCTCGAGGAGGAGTCCAGCCTGCCAAGGAAGGACCTATCGCTGCCCGGAAAGCCCGCCATATATATTGAGAGGTGACAGTCTTTGAAGCTTCCCGAAATAATATATTCAGCCTATTCATTAGCGAGAAGCGGCTGGATGTTAAGAGGGATCCCTTCCTCGCTTGCTGAGACGGTGGCTGAGCACTCCTACGCTGCCGCCCTCATAGCGGCTGAGGTCGCCCAAAGGGTTGGCGCTGACCCCTACGAGGCGGCGCTTATAGCGCTAGTTCATGACTTAGCCGAGACCAAGGTCGGTGATATAGCTAAGGTGGCTGGTATACCAGAGGCCAAAAAGGTCGCTGAAGAGGCAGCGCTGGCCTCGTTAGGGGTCAGCAGCCTGATAAAGTCGCTGATTATGGAGTTCAATGAGGGGAGAGGTCCAGAGGCCGTCGTGGCCAAGGCTTCCGACCTAGCCGCAACCATAATTATAAGCAGATATTATGAGAGAATGGGCTTTAACGTCAAGGAGATAGAAGAGACCTCAAGGACAGAGCTTGAGGCCTTAGCGTCATCCTCGGGCCTCGGTGAGCGACTCCTTAATGCCCTCCGTGAGCTAGGCGTAATATGAGGGCGACCTCTTGACTTCAATAGGCATAGTGTCCCTTGGCTACTCGACCACGGAGGCCCTGCCCCTTTACCATTACCTGCCAGGAGGCGGCCTGCTAAGGGTGATAGTGCTCTCTGAGCCTCCACCAAATGCCAGCCTGAGCGGCTGTGAGTACTTTGACGTAATAAATGACGTCTATGCGCCTTCCCTTACAGGTCCTTCCCTGAAGCAGGCGACGCCGCAGCAGCTAGCTGAGCTGGCAAGGGCCTGGGACGTTGACGGTATAGTGCTTGAGGGCTACGCCATAAGTCGCGTGGAAGGCTTCATAGCTGAGCTGAAGAGGCTGGGCATACGTGTTGGCGTCAGGACCAATATGGGCAAGGCACCAAAGAACGCTGACTTCCTGCTGCTTGACGCCCTTGGCACGTGCAGCGAGCCGCAGGAGGTCCCAGGCATTGAAGTTCACAGGCTGCTGAGGGACTTGAGGTCAGCTGGCTCATGGATAGAGGTCGCCGGCTACCTAAGGGAGCCTGTACCCGAGAGGGTCCTCGGCCTCGCGTCTGTAACTGCCGATAACAAAGTCCCGCTTCACCTGTTCTTGCTTGAACATAAGGGGGGAGGGCCTGTGAGGGACGCATATAACAGGCTAAGACAGGTGAACCCATTCACATATGTCCACGTGTCGCTCTACTCGGAGCTTACCACCTACTGCCCTCGTTGTGGAAGCCCCATCGCCTACAGGGAGGAGAACGTGCTTAAGGATCTGGCCCTGGGCCCCTCTAATACGTGTTGGAGATGCGGTTATCCCTTGCCCTTCACGCATGTAGTAGCGAAGAAAACCCCTGACCGCGTAATACGGTTGTCGGGGAGAGGTACCAGGTGGTATGACCCCAGAGCGGTGATGAGAATTTGAGCAAAGAGAGCGGAGCCCCCTATTACGTCCGTGAGGCCAAGTTCTGGGTTCCACTGCCTGACAGACCGGGCTGGGTCAGGTGTGACCTCTGTCACAGGAGGTGTCTCATAGCCCCTAACAAATGGGGGGTCTGCGGCGTCAGGAAGAACATTGATGGAAGGCTTTACACTTATGTTTATGGTCTTCTCACGGCGTATAACCTTGATCCAATAGAGAAGAAGCCCCTTGATCACTTCTACCCTGGCAGCGCGGTGCTGAGCATATCAACGGTTGGGTGCAACTTCTACTGCCAGTTCTGCCAGAACTGGGAGATCAGCCAGAGCAGACTTGAAAAGGGGCTTTATGGCGAGGTCAGGACGCCTGAGCAGGTCGTGGCTGACGCTAAGATGGTCGACGCTGACGGCATTTCATATACTTATAATGAGCCGACCATCATGTACGAGTTCATGTATGACACCGCTGTCCTCGCCAAGAAGGAGGGGCTCTTTAACACGATGGTGACTAACGGGTACATGACGCCAGAGGCCGTTGATGATATAGCTCCTTACATGGATGCCGCCACTGTTGACTTTAAGGGAGCTGGCAACAAGGACGTCTACAGAAGGCTCATGGCGGTCCCCGACCCCGAGCCCATATTTGAGACGCTTAAGGCCATGAAGGAGAAGGGCATCTGGATAGAGATCACTAACCTCGTAATACCGAAGTACGGTGATCGCGAGGAGGACGTGAGGAAGTTGGCCCGCTGGATAGTTGACAACCTGGGGGACAGGGTGCCGTTCCATCTGCTCAGGTTCTACCCTCAGTATAAGCTGGTTGACCTAGAGGCAACCCCTGTTAAGACGCTTGAAAGGTTGGCCAAGGCCGCCAAGGAGGAGGGCCTCAAGTACGTCTATATAGGCAACGTGCCTGGGCACCCGCTTGAACATACTTACTGTCCTAACTGCGGGTACCCCGTCATAGAGAGGTACGGCTTCTACATAACTAAGTGGAGGCTCACAAAGGACGGCAGGTGCCCAAGGTGCGGCGCCAAGATTGACATTAAGGGTGAGTTCAGGGGCAAGTCAATGGGGCCTCTGCCCCTGTTGTGACGTGACTTTGCCTAGACTGAGCTAATGAGCGAGACCAAAGTAATATTAGGCCTGGTAGGCTATACGGTTTGATGCCCAGGAAATGCAGGGTGTAACGCCTTGAGGTTCTGTCCAGTATGCGGCGGCGTGATGGTCCCCATAAAGAGGAAAGGCAGCAAGGTAGTCCTCAGGTGTACCAGGTGCGGCTACGAGATGGAGGTTGACGCGAGCCTAGTCAAGGAGTACACAGCTACCAGCAAGTCAGGACAGAAGGTCCTCACGACTAAGGTGGTGAGCAAGGAGGTCAAGGTAAACACAGAGGAGAACAAGGCCGAGCTGGAGCAGGCAAAGGAGGACTACTACGAGCTTGTACTAAATGAAATGGGCGAGTATGGGGAGCAGAGCCCGCCTTAGGCTTCAGCGGGCGTTGAACCTCTCTATATCGTTGGACGCCTCCTCCAGGTCCTTGTAGGTGTCGACGCTCTTCCAGTAGTACTTGTTCAGGTCGTACTTAACCGCTACTAGCTTGCCCTCCTTGGCGAGGGCTGGGAACGTGACGGTCTCCAGGTCGCCCTTCTCAGGCAGGTACTCTTCCACCTCTGGCTTGAAGGCGTAGATGCCGGCGTTTATCCAGTACTCCCCAATGATAGGCTTCTCCCTGAAGCTCTTAACGAAGTCATCGTTGCTTACTTCAACAATTCCATAGGGGCTCCTGAGCTGGACTAGCGCTAAGGCGCCTATGACGCCTGGCCTCTCGAGCGCCTTAAGCAGAGCGGTAGGGTCTACGTTAGTTATTATGTCCCCGTTTACTACAAGAAAGTCGCTTCTCCCCCTGTACAGAAGCCTGGCGTTCCTGACAGCGCCTCCGGTGCCTAGCGGCTCGTCCTCCACTACATATGATATTGAGACCCCGAACCTTGAGCCGCTTCCCAGGGTCTCTATGAGCCTCTCCTTACGGTAGCCAGCCAGGACAACGAAGTCCGTTATACCATGTCTCTTGAGCCACTCTATCTGATGTAGAATTATAGGCTTCCCAGCGACCTCAACTAACGGCTTTGGCCTGTCATCAGTGAGGGGCCTGAGCCTCTTCCCATAGCCTCCCGCAAGTATAAGGGCTAGGGCCAACTTCGCCACCTATTAACTCATGCTGGTGCCGCCGGGGGGACTTGAACCCCCGACCACCCGGTCTTCAGCCGGGCGCTCTCCCGCTGAGCTACGGCGGCACCGCTATGCTAACTACGAGACGGAATTTTATAAACGTTAAGACAATGACTCCTAAAGTAAGGGGTTCCAATCAATTTCAAGCCTGAGGCCCTCTTCCCTTAAGTAAAGGGTTGGAACGCCAAGCCTGCGGACTGACCTCCGTAAGTTCTTGTCGTTAGTAGCCACTACAACCCTGTCGCCATTCTGCACCAACTCCTTTGTTAAGGTCAAGATAGACTCATCGGCGCTGCCCGCTTTGACGCGCAGGACCTGAACCCCAAGCCTTTCTAACAGCTTAAGCGCGAACCCGGCCTCCCTCGCTAATAGGTCTCCTCCCTTTGACATCGCCTCAAGCTCCTTCACTACGGCATCTGTAGTAATTAGCTCATAACTTGCATTGATCGCATCATCAAGGCTTGAGGGGGCTATGACCCCTTGTACCATCGTTAGAAGGAAATTAGTGTCAACTACGACCTTAACCTTCACGCCTTAACTAGCCCCCAGCCTATCAGTCTCCACCTGCCCCCTATGCGTCTGCTTATCGCTACCCTCATGTCATTCCAGGCCACCACAGGCCTCCTTAACTTTACCTCGAACCTCTCCCTTGAAGCGGATGCCACGTCGCCCATGGTCAGCGCCGGTCCAACGGCGAGCAGCAGCGGTTCACCCCTGCTTATAGGCTCGACCTTCACAGCCTCCTTAGTTCCAACCACGGTCTCGAACAGCGTATGCTCGATGACAAGCTCGTCCATCATGTCAGGCATTCTATCTGGGTGTCCAGCCACGCTGCCAGCTAGGTTATCAGCTTGGTGAGCGAGGGGTCCAGCTTCGTTCCAACGGCTACCAGCCCTCCTGGCCTGGCCTCCTCAACCTCCGTCTTTCCGAACCTAAGGCTGGTCACGGTCGTGAGAAGGGGCTTATACTTTACCTTGCCCTCCTCTTTGACCTGGATTCCTGGCCTTATCTCTATTTCATCGCCTACCCTGAGGGTACCCTTTAAGATGGACCCCCCTATTACACCCCCTACGAGCTCAGCTGGCCTCGTGCCAGGCTTATTTACGTCGAAGCTCCTTATTACGTACATTATGAGCGAACCCGAGAGGTCCCTCTCGGGCGTTGGGATGAACCTCTGTATGGCGGCCGCTAAAGCGTCTATGTTAACCCTCTTCAGGGCGCTGACAGGGATTATCGGCGCGTCTTCGGCCCACGTCGAGCTTAGGAACCTCTTTATCTCCTTGTAGCTCTCCCTAGCCCTCTCAGGGCTGACGACGTCGACCTTGTTCTGTACAACTATTAGGTTCTTGATCCCAAGTATCGTGAGCGCCAGGAAGTGCTCCTTGGTCTGAGGCTGAGGCGCGGGCTCGTTAGCCGCCACAACAAGTATGGCCCCGTCCATGAGGGCAGCCCCTGAGAGCATGGTTGCCATCAATATCTCGTGGCCTGGCGCGTCTACGAATGAGACCCGCCTGACAAGACTTGGCTTAGCGCCTGGGTTGCACTCACATACGGGCTCTACGGAGTACCTTTCAGGGAAGCCGCAGCCCTCGCACTCCCATATCTCGCCATCGGCGTAGCCCAGCTTTATTGTCATCCCTCTCTTGACCTCCTCGCTGTGCCTCATGGTCCATATGCCCGTCAGGGCCTGCACGAGGGTTGTCTTACCGTGATCCACGTGACCAACCACGCCTATATTGACCTCAGGCTGCACCTGCTCTGGCTTGGCCAAGAGCCGTCCCCTTCAGAAGGGTTCCGACCCCTATTTAACTGAGCGAAAAGGCTAGGACGCGCCCGGGGCGAGCTCCTTCATCTCTGGGTAGACAACCATCACGTTTAGCTGAGCCAGCGCGGTCTTACGCCTTTCAGCCCTTGGGTCAGGAACTCTTCTGCCCCTGACGGTCTTCTTCCTCCTCTCACCGTCCCTGGTAGGGTGGAAGCCTGGCGGTCCGCTCAGCAGGACCTTCCTCCTGGTGGAGCCAGGGACGCCGGGGTGCATCGGGAAGCCTGAAGCGTCAGTCCCACCGGTGATCCTTAACGTGACCCCAGGCATCCCAATTATCGTCCCGTCAAACTCGTCACCTATCTCAAGGCCTGCCAGCCTGATAGCTATTTCATCGGGTACCGCTATCTGCCAGGCCTTCGTCTTATAGATCACGCCCTCGACCTCCTGACCTCCTGAGATCTCGGCCAGCAGCTTGCTGTGAACCCACAGCTCCCCTTCTGGCACTGACTGGTCAGGTATGACCTTAAGCGGCACGTTGACCTTGGACCCTTCCATCCTGACCGATAAAGTTACGACGCCCACGGGACCTAACGAGAGCTTTTCGACCAACGCCGGTGAAAGCTTGGCAAGGGGCAGCTCGTAACGCTCCTGCTCCTTCGTCTTCTTCATGGTGTCCTTGTACTCGAGGCTCTCGTCGTCAACTCCTTTGACCTTAACCTTGAGCTGCAGCTTGCCGCCCGTGGGGTCTGAGATCACTATCCTTAACGGCGGCCTCTCCTCTCTTCTTGGCATCTTCTCCCCCTTAGCCTTAACCAGCCTTCATCAGTAAGTTTTTAAGCTTATGATGAGCTTAACTCCCTGAGGTACCTTATGGCAAGCGGCAATATCTCAACGCCTTTCCTTAGGAGCCCTAACCTGCCTCCTGAGCAGCTCCTTTCGTCGAACTTTCCAGGCCCTTTGCCCAGCTGAGGGTTTGAGAGCATTATGGGCACAGGGTCGTCGCTGTGGCTCTTTAAGGTCCACGGGGTTGCGTGATCTGACGTGACTATGAATAACACCTCGTCCCTGCTCACCCTTGAGAGGAGCCTCGAGAAGAAGTGCCTGTCGATGAGCTCTATCGCCGCTACCTTAGCCTCAAAGTTTCCATCATGGCCTGGCTCGTCAGGACCCTTGAGGTGAACGTAGAAGGCGTCGAACTTGTCAAGGTTATCGGCGACTAGGTCAGCCTCCTCGACCAATATCTGCTCCTTCGTCTTACCCTCCACTTCATAGTGAAGGTCTGTGAGGCCCAGCGCCTTTGCTATGCCCCGCTCTACCGGCATCTCGGTGACGCTGGCGAACCTGAGGCTAAAGAGAGAAGTTATTGGCGGAGCCGCTGGCAACCTATCCCCAGCGTCGCGGGCCAAGATGGCGTTTGCTGGCAATAGCCCCTTAGAGGTCCTCTGCTGGTTAACCGGATGGGAGCTCAGCACATCAATGGCCTTGCGCGTGAACTCGTTTAAGAGCTGGGCCGCCTTGACGGCACCAGGGTCCCTTTCGTCAAGGGGCTTGCTCAGCTGTACGTATGGCTCAAAGGAAGCCCTCGCCTTACTGATGAGGCCTACCCTCTCATAGGCGGGGTCTGTGTTAGTTATGTTGGCGCTCAGCTTGACGTCCCTGTGCGAGAGCACGAGGACGCCCCTATGGCCTACTGTCGGTATGAACCTAGCCTCCCCAAGCCCATTATCGAGCTTCATACCGTCAACGGCCCTGGCCAGCTCCAGGGCCTCAGACTTCGTGACGCCTCTGCCAGCCCTTCTATCTAGTATGCGGTAAGTCTTTGGGTCCACGGTTGCAAAGTTAGCGCGAAGCGCTACCTGTCCCTCCTTAAAGTCGACCCCGGCCCCCAACGCCTCGAGAGGACCTCTGCCCGTATAGTACTTCTCTGGATCGTAGCCCAGTATGCTTATGACCGCCTCGTCGCTTTCAGGCGCTACCCCCTGAGAGACGGTGTAAACTAGGCCGCAATGGGCTGTCGTGGCTAACAGGTCTATGTTGGGCTTGAAGGCCGTTGCCAGAGAGCTCTTAACGGGATTAGACCCATCGGCCGCGCCGTCCAAGACTACGTAGATTAGCTTCAATGCAAGACCCTGTTACGCTCACCCTCAGCTGATTATAAGGTTACCACTAGCCCTCAGAACCCTTTAAGGCCCTAATTGAGGCCAGGGACGCCCTTAAGTTAATCAGCAGGTCATCAATGGTGTTCCTGGCCGTTAGGACTCTCCTCGGGTCGTCACATTCCTTGACCCTGACCTCACAGATAACCAAGCCCCTCTCTTGCTGGCAGGTTGCCGTAACGCCCTTGGGCGTAAGCTTGTTGTCAACGTTTAGCGAGCTAACTACAGAGAAGGCAGTCGCAGGATCGCCTACCTCTACCCTTACCTCTATCACGCACTCTTCTTGGGGATCCATATAAAGGGTCCCTCGTACTCCACGTCCTCCTGCGAGACAAGCCTGAGAAGCCCAGAGGCGCCTAAGGCCTCGCTGGCCTGAAGCATTGAAGCCCTAAGCCCCCTATCGTCTTCGTAAGTCAGCAACAGCTGCTCGCCCTGAATTGCTCCGACAAGCTTCAGGGCCCGCCACAGGAGGTAAAGGGGTGGCGCGAAGTCGGACTTGACGCTGTAAACCTTAACCCCTGAGAACGTGCCCCTGTCCATCAGCTTAGAATCCTCCAGGAGGCCTGAGAGCCTCTCAGCCACTAGGGGCAGGCTGGCCACTGCCTGAGGGTACTCCTCCTCATAAGACAGGACTAGCGCGGCAGCTAGGCCTAAACCCCCTAGGTCGAGTGACAGCTCGAGAAGGCCTAGGGCCTCCCTAGGATCAGTTATGATGAGCTTCTCTGACGCCACGTAGATGCCGCCTACGAAGTCGACTACTTCGTACTGCCTCCTAAGCTTGTCCCTTATGGCCATAAGAACTGCCTTGGCGATAGCGCTGACCTCGTCCTCGCTTGCCTCTGAGGCCTTCTTTTCAGCTAGCTTTGATAGGCCGCTGGCCTCGATAACCTTGACACAGCTCTGCCTCGGGCCTATCAGCGACCGGAAAAGCGGATCCAGGGTTATACAAAGCGAGTCGCAGAGACCAAGCACGTGAGGCCTGTAAGACTTGACGTAGGTGACCATGTAAAGGGATACAGCCTCGTCGTCAACCAGGGTGTCAGCATATATTTTATCGAGTCCTGAGAACTTGCCCATTTTGTCAACATATTTGCTGGCATAAGAGGAGGCTAGGGCAAGTACCTTGTACTCGGGGCTCAAGGCGCCCTCGCCCGTGGCCCTGATAATCATAGCCGTAGAGGCTCCTAGGCTTCCGTCAACGCTCACATAGGTTGCGTTCAAGGGTGGAGGCTCAGCTATAGAGCCTCCGAGGGCCAGGAGAACATCCTTATCATTTTCATTATTATAATTTAATGAATTGAAGCCCAGTAAGATTGTCGGGTCGTCGACCCTAATCGGAGGACGCGGAGATATTGACACAGAGGCCGTGAGGCCAAGCCTGTTAAGGTATGAAAATACAAGGGTTGCCGCTACCAGTGCCTCAGGACTAGGGTAGCTCACAACCCTTGAAAACCCTGCCTCCTCAGCTCTCTTCGTAAAGGACTTCAGGGCAGATGAGGCAGCAGCCAAGCTCCTATCAAGGTTCTGGCCTGGCTCCAGCTTCACGCTCAGCAAGGCGTGCCTCCGGGGAACACTAGCAAAGGGAGCTAATTAGGGCGCGCAAGCAGTTAGCCTGCGCCGGCCACGAGTAGCTTTGCCCTCTCTGGGTCGTACTCCCAGTCTGGGGGCAGCTTGCCAACGCTCTTGTAGTACTTCACTAACCTCCTGATCTTGGACTCTGCCAAGACCAGGCCTCTCTGGCTGCTTGTATCCTTGGGGTGCTCCTGCAGGTGTCTCCTCAGGTTCACGGCCCTCTTTATCAGGTTAAAGAGGTCCTCGGGTATCTTAGGCGCCAGCCCCTTCTCGTCAAGGACCTCTGTTATGCTCTTGCCCAGTATTGGCTTGACCAGGGGGACTCCGAACTGGTCCCTCAATATGAGGCCTATCTGGCTAGGGGTATAGCCCTTCTGAGCCAGCTGAACTATTATGGTCTCTATCTCCTCAGGCGTTAAGTTAAGCCAGGAGGGAGGCCTAGGGTGAGCTGGCCTTGTCGAGTGCGACTGACCCTTGCGACTCTTCTTGTGCAACTCTTTGGCACCAGGACTCTCCGCCGTAAGAGGGTTTAAAAGCTAACCTCAACCCTCTAGCACAATAGTTACACTTTTATTGTGATCTAAATGACTTGAGGGACGGGTGCTAAGAGGACTAATGCCCAAGCCGAAGGGCGCTGTCAGAGAGGCCTGGAGACTCAAGAAGTGGTACGATGTGCTGACGCCTGACGTCTTCGGGCGCGTCAGCATAGCTAGCGTGCCTGCTCTTGACCCTGAACAGCTTCTGAAGAGGACCGTCGAGATAACCCTTTACGACATAACAGGCGATCTAACTCACGTAAACACTAAGCTCAAGTTCCAGATATATAAGGTCGATGGAAATACGGCCCTCACATATGTCAAGGGAGTCGAGATGATGAGGGATTACCTGAGGAGCCTAACCAGGAGGAAGAGCAGCAAGATAGCGCTCATACAGAAGGTAACTACAAAGGACGGCGTAGTTGTAAGGGTGACCGCCGTTACGTGGACGCAGTTCAGGTGCAGGACGAGCCAGAAGCACGCTGTAAGGCTGATAATGAGGGAGGTCCTAGAGAGCAGGGTTCCTCAGATGACATTTGATGAGTTTGTAAGGGCTGCCGTCTTCAGCGACCAGGAGGGGAGCCTAGCCCAGGAGATGACAGCCCGTGTCCGCAAGCTCTGCTCCATAAGGAAAGTTGAAATAGCTAAGGTAAAGACCTTGGTACCGCCGCAGGATGTCCTTCAGAGCCTGGCGAAGACCCCTACGCAGCAGACGGCCTGAGGCAGCTTATTCTCGGCCCTTTGTAGCTCTTAACGGCCGGCCACAGCTTAGGACCTAGGAGGGGAAATGTCCACTGAGAAGCCCAGCCAGCCGAGGCTGAGACAGCCCATAGTGGTGGTTCTAGGCCATGTAGACCACGGCAAGACGTCGCTTCTCGATAAGATACGCAGCACGGCCGTCGCCGCCAAGGAGGCCGGCGGAATAACCCAGCACATAGGCGCAAGCATAGTGCCAGCTGACGTGATAGAGAAGATAGCCGAGCCTCTGAAGAGGATCATACCAGTAAAGCTTACAATACCTGGCCTCCTCTTCATAGACACGCCTGGCCACGAGCTCTTCTCAAACCTCAGGAGACGCGGCGGAAGCGTTGCAGACTTCGCTATACTTGTAGTCGACGTCACCAAGGGCTTTCAGAATCAGACCTATGAAAGCCTTGAACTGCTGAGGGCCAGGAAGGTGCCATTCCTTGTAGCCGCTAACAAAATAGATAAGATCCCTGGCTGGGAGCCGCACCCAGACACGCCGTTCATAGAGTCCTATAGGTTGCAGGGCGAGCAGGCCAGGAGGGCCCTCGAGGAGGCCATTTATGGGAAAATAGTGCTGAGCCTCTCAGAGCAGGGCTTCAGCGCTGACCTCTTCACTAGGATAAAGGACTTTGCGCGGACAGTTGCCGTGGTGCCGGTCTCGGCGAAGACAGGGGAAGGCATAGCGGACCTGCTGGCGGTGCTAGCCGGGTTGGCCCAACAGTACCTCAGGAAGAGGCTTCAGTACGCGGAAGGTCCAGCCAAGGGCAGCGTGCTTGAGGTTAAGGAGATACCGGGCCTAGGAACGGTTGTCGATGCGATAATTTACGATGGGGTGCTGAAGGTCGGCGACATCATAGTCCTAAATGGAAAGAGCGGACCCATAATATCGGTAGTAAGGTCGCTGCTGATGCCAGCCCCCCTGAGCGATATGAGGGCTAAGGGGGTCAAGTTCGTAAACGTCGACGAGGTTCACGCCGCCGCTGGCGTCAGGATAGCCGCGGCAGGCCTTGAGGAAGCCTTAGCGGGCTCCTCCCTGGTAGCTGCTAGGGACGAAAAGGAGGCAAAGGAGCTGGCCGAGGCCTTAAAGGGTGAAGTGAAGGAGCTCATCTTTAGGAGGGACCAGGTAGGCGTTGTCGTTAAGGCTGACACGCTGGGCACCCTTGAGGCGATGCTAGAAGCCCTCAAGAAATACGAAGTGCCTGTGAGGCTCGCAGACGTAGGCAATGTAAGCAAGAGCGACGTAATTGAGGCCTCCTTCAGTGACAGGAAGGACAAGAGCCTGGGAGCCGTGCTGGCCTTCAACGTAAAGATTCTGCCGGAGGCCGAGCTCGAGGCTTCATCCCTTGGAGTTAAGATATTCCAGGACAACATAATATATCATCTACTGGACCAGTACCTGGAGTGGAGACAGAAGCTTAAGGAGGAGGAGCTGGAGGCCAAGCTAAATCAGCTGGTCAGGCCAGGCAAGTTTATGATTATTCCAGGGTATGTATTCAGGAGAAGCGACCCTGCTATAGTAGGCGTAGAGGTCCTAGGCGGCGTCATAAGGCCTGGATACCCCCTTATAACGGCAAAGGGTCGCGAGATAGGGAAGATACTGGCGATAAGGGATAATGACAAGAGCCTCGACATAGCGAGGACAGGAGCCAAGGTTGCCGTCTCGATAGAGGGCAAGATAATGATAGGCAGGCATGTCGACGAGGGCGAGGTAGTCTATACTGACGTGCCCTTTGACCACGCGACTAAGCTTCTGAACGAGTTCAGGAGCTACATATCAGATGATGAGGTCCTGACACTAAAGGAGATAGCAGAGCTGAAGAGGAAGCTTGGACTTAAAGAGTACGCACTGATATTAAATAAGCTTGGCGTGGCCCAGGGCTAATAGCTGACGAAGTCGTTCTCCGAGAAGACTATCTTGTACTCCCTCTCATAGCTTTCCGGCGAGTCGCTGGCGTGAACCACGTTCTCCTGTATCGAGAGCGCGAAGTCACCCCTTATGGTGCCTGGAGCGGCCTTACGGCCGTCCGTGGCCCCTATCATGTTCCTCACCACTGATATTGCGGAGTCCCCCTCGAGTATCATCGCAACGATAGGGCCGCTCGTTATGAACTCCACCAGATCCTTGTAGAACGGCTTGTCCGCGTGGACAGAGTAAAACTCCATGGCCTGAGGCCTGCTCATCCTCATCATCTTCATGGCAACTATCCTAAAGCCCTTCCTCTCAAACCTTGATATGACCTCACCTATGAGCCCCCTCCTGACGCCATCGGGCTTTATGAGCACGAGAGTCCTCTCGATCATCGCGGCTCCCTGTGTTGTCAAGAAGGTTGGCTTTAAAACGTTCTGCTTCTGAGAACGCTATTAAGTGTTTAACAAAGGATCCTTTAGGATAGGTAACATCATAAGATAAGTACTTTAGACGCCACAGGCGCAGGCCCTGTAGGACTTGAACACGGCCGAGGTCGTGGTCATCAGGCTGGAGACCTGGGTTGAACCCCTTGACAGGCCCGCCAACAGCTACCTAGTGTCAGCGGGGGGCCTGAAGTTCCTCATAGATGCTGGGGTTGGCCAGCTACCTAAGGAGGCCTTAGAGGCGCCTTACGTGCTGCTAACGCACTGGCACTGGGATCACGTGCTAGGGTTGGCCAGGTCCAGGTACGCTGGCACCCTCTGCGCCTCGCCGAGGACCATAAGTTACCTAAGGGGTTCTCCGCCAGCCTATGAGGGCTCAGCTGCGGCCCTTAGGGCCTTTGGTGACGTTCCTGAGGAGCTAAAGCCTATGCTTCAGGTGAGCCTCTCAAGAAACTCCGAGATAAAGGAGTACGTGAAGTCAGTGGAGAGCGTAAGGACCTTTAACGAATGCGAGCCTGTGGCCAGGGGTCTAGTTAGGGTCCTTGAGTGTCCTGGGCATAGCGATGACCACACGTGTTTCATCGTGGGCTCACACGCCTTTGTCGGTGACTCTGTGAACCCTGGCTCCGGCCTCTCAGTGCTTGACATAAACGACTACATAAGGTCGATGGAGCTCTTGCTGTCCGATCCTAAATGGCTCACTGCACATCCAGGCCATGGACCTGACGTGGATAGAGCCTATGTGTCAAGCTGGGTCGCTGAAACCCTGATCAGCAAGGTGAGAAGGCTAATCAGGATGAGGTCCTTGCTTAGCCCTAACTGGAGGCCTCTAAAGGATTACCTCGAGCTCCTATACGGGTCCGAGAACGCGTTCGCTAAGTGGGTAGGCGCCCGCAGCCTACTTGGCTACGCCATCTCGTTAGCTAAGATGGGCCTCGCTGAGCTTAATATGGAGGTCCAGCCCTGGACAATTAGGGCCAAGGAGGCCTAGCAGTTATGAAGCTGGTCTTGTTGGCCGCAGGGAAGGGCGTCAGGTTACAGCCCCTAACTGACACTAGGCCAAAGCCTGTCCTGCCAATACTTGGGGAGCCTATGATCTGTAGACATGTAAGGGAGCTCGCCCAAAGGGTTTCCATAGAGGAGCTCATAGTTGTCGTCTCCTATATGAAGGAGAAGGTTCAGGAGGCCTTGAGCACCTGCTTCAAGGGCAAAGCGACGCTGGTCGACCAGGGCAGTGAGATGGGCACGGGTGACGCGATAAGGGCTGCGCTGAGGGCGGGAGGGCCAGGGAAGTACCTGATCGTCTACTCTGACCTGTACTTAAGCGGGAGGGCCTATGAAGTTATATCGACAATGAAGCCCTATGCAGTTCTGACCGCTGAGGCCCTGGAGCCCTGGAACTATGGCGTGGTGTCCTTCAAGGATGACAAACTAGTAAGGGTTGTTGAGAAGCCCCCAAAGGAGCAGGTTAAGTCCAATCTGGTCTACTCAGGCGCCCTTTCTGTTGACTACGACTTCCTAGAGTACCTGGAAAAGCTAACCCCATCGCCGAGGGGGGAGTTCGAAGTAACTGACGCCCTCAACGAGCTCGCGACAAACGCTGACGTTAACGTGGTAAGGATAGGCCTCCACGACTGGCTTGACGTTGGAAGGCCGTGGGAGTACCTGGTAGCCAACAGAATGGCGTTAAGGGATGAAGTAAAGAGCAGAGGGTCCAGCGTTAAGGGCGAGGTGCACAGCACAGCCGTCATGACGGGGCCCGTTATCGTAGAGGAAGGCGCTGAGGTAGGGCCCTATACGGTCATCGAGGGGCCTGCTTACATAGGGCCTGGCGTCAAGGTCGGCCCCCTCTCTCACATAAGGCCTGAGACTGTTCTCCTCAGGGGCTCTAAGGTAGGGTATGCCGTTGAGGTTAAGGCGTCGGTCCTGATGGAGGGTGCGAGGGCCCCTCACTTCAATTACGTTGGGGACAGCGTGATAGGGGAGGAGGTGAACCTAGGCGCAGGCACAATCACTGCCAACTTGAGGTTTGACCACAGGACTGTAAAGATGACGGTCAAGGGCGAGCGCGTCGATACAGGCCTCAATAAGCTAGGCGCCATAATGGGCGGCTACTCGCAGACAGGGATAAACGTGTCCCTGATGCCTGGCGTCAAGGTCGGGGCCTACGCGATAATTTACCCTGGCTGCGTGGTCACACGCGACGTCGACAAGGGAGAAATCTATAAGTGCGTATAGACTAGACATAGCTAGTTGAGAGGCTTGAGGGCGAGGATCGTCAAGAGGGGGAACCTCGCCTACATAGAAACAGAGCTTGGCCAGAGGGCCGTCGTGCCCTGGGACGCTCTCTGCAACTTCCTCGTGAGGTTTAATATCAACGTGAGGGAGGTAGAAGGGGGTGAGCTCCCTAAGTGCATAACCCCTCAGACGACAATAAGCGAGGAGGTGAGCCTTGAGGTTGAGCCCCTTGAAGAGTCAGACGAGGACCAGGGCTAAGAACATAGTTGACCTGCTGAGATCCATGGGCTTCAAGGCGTCAACACCAAGAGAGGGGGACCTCTGTCTTGAGAGCTACCTGGAGTGCTGCGGCCAGGTCCTGAGGCTCGTGTTCTTTGACGGCAGGTACACGGATGACCTGGTGATCAAGGTTACACCTGAGGTGGGAGGGTGTGAGGACGCGCTCTACGCGCCAAAGGGTCTTTACATAATAGGTGGCTCGGATAGTGAGGTCGCTGAGAAGATTGTCCAGAAGGCTAAGTTCCTCTCAGCAGCGCTAAGGAGCGCCAGCGCCTAGGCGCTCGTCCTCCTGGTAGCCACCTTTTGCAGCTCTACTTCGCTCTCCTCGCCTCCTTCCTCGCTTGTGTAAATTCCCACCTTGTCGCCTGAGACGGCTACCCTGACCTTTGTTGGTCCGCTCAGCGTGACCGCCCCCACTACAAAAGGACTCACTATAACGTTCACAGAGACCTCCCCACTCAGGCCCAGAAGGAGCCTATCTGACCTAAGGGCGCCAACCCTTGGGACCTTCACCGTGACCTTGCCTGTCGACTCATCTACCTCGAACCTCACAGTAATCTTGGAGCCTTCCAGGACGTAGCCGTCCTCCCTCTCTGTCACCCTACTGAGGCTAGCCCCGCTCACGTCGGCCTCGAAGTCGCCCCCCATGTTAATCTTTATTGCGTCCTCTACGAGCTCTACCTTTGGGAAGCCTACGAACTTCGCGTCAAGCCTCACCACCTCAGGACTTACCTCGCCTGAGACGCGGGAAGCGCCAACGATTATCACGTGGGGGTTCTCGTATATTCTCCCGTCCACATTGACCTTCATGTTCTCAAGGTGTATCAGCACCTCAGCACCGCCTGTGGACATTAATTTATTGCCCCCACGTGTGTAGGAGGGAGTAGAGGCTTTAACTATATCTACTGTCCCTTGGTACTGCTCACCCTTATCAGCCTCTTGGCTAGCCTTACGGCGCCGCTCAAGTAGGCGTCCTTGTTCTCTGGGCTGGGCTTGGTGAGGCCCTTAGCGTAACACTCCCTGCAGACCCTCCTCACGTTGTCCACCTGAACGCTGTCCTCGTAGCACACGAGCCTTCCACACACAGGACAGTATGTCACGGCCAGCCTGACGCCGCAGAGCTCGCATAGGGATGAGCTACATATAACGCAGAGGCCCTTCTCCCTGTCAAAGTGCTCCTCGCAGACCTCCCTTCCGCAGAGCCTGCAGACGTAGCGGGCCTCGCGGACGCGGCAGACCTCGCAGGTATCGCTCAAGGCCTTTCTTGAGGAGGTTAGAAGGCGCGGCTTTTACATGTATTACAGTCTCTGAAGTGAAGGTTTGTCGCTCTTTGGTCAAAAGATCCCAGGTCCCTAACGTACAATAGAACTAATCGCCGTCTGGCCTGACAGATTCCATGGACTGCAAAGGCTATGGGCCATTGCAAGCGAGAAGAGCAGACCTTGAGACGCCGTGACCCTGAAGCGTCAGAAGTCCTTCCAGTCCGAGAGCGTCGCTCAGTTAAGGCCCTCCTTATCCGAAGGCTCCTCCATCAGCTGCCTGAGGACGACGGGGTTCTTCACCTTAGCTATCTCAGGCTCAGGCACGTACTTGGGCAGGCTGTACCTCGTGTGAGTGAGCTCAGCTACTACGTTTCTCGCCTTGAGGCCATTCAGTATCCTTCTCAGCCTGTCCTCACCCACGACGCCCTGGAATATCGCCTTTAGCTCCCTCCAGCTGACAGGTGACCTGGCTTCATCTAGGGCCGTAATTACGAGCTTCTCAACGTCAGAGTCGTCAAGGGCTGTCGTGACCAATAGGCCGCTCTCGTCGACAAGCCTTGTCCTGAGGCTCTCGTATTCCCTCAATATCCTCTCCCTGACCCTCTCTATCAGCGGCTCGCGCCTTATCGCGCTAGGGTTCACCAACTCAGTTCACGCCCTCTTATATTTCATAGTTTGCTAGAGAGTATATAAACGGTCATCCTTATTCTATATAGAACAAGAGATATTAATAATTTTTATTTTATTTTTTAATTAGTTTTCTAGAAATGATGTCAAGCACCTCAGCTATCGTCACAGCGGAGGCCGGGGTGAACACAACAGAGTAGAAGCTGTAAAGCGTGTGGTTGCCCACAAGGTAGACGGCCCAGAGCCCTACGAACTCCGCCACAAAGAAAGCGTCCCCAGCCCTGACGAGGCTCCTGTAGTTTATCATGCCAACTATGAATATTGCTAAGGCCGAGACCATCGCAGGGACCTCGAAGGCCTCTGTCATAGAGGCGGCCATCAGAGGCGAGTAGGAGAGCACGAAGGGGTCAACGTTGAAGAACCAGCCGCTCGGCGTGCTCGTAGGTGGACCTGGAGGCCTGCTCTCTAGGTCCCACTTATATCCGCCTATGGCCTGCTGTATGACGTATGTTGGGCCGAAGTGAACGAACAGCGGCACGTACGTTAGCAGGAACACCGCAAGCGTCACGAGGAGCGTCAGGCCTATCAGCCTCAGCCCCTTCCTGTTAGGGTTCCTTAAAGCTATGAGAATCCATATCGCGAGCAGCCCGGGCACCGCTGTCTCCTTGGAGGCCCACGCGAGGCCCTCGAAGACAGATGACAGGAGGAACCTTTCCCTGAAGGCTGACACTATTGCAAGGCTAAGGAAGAAGGCAGCGTATATGTCAAGCAGGGCCACGGAACCCATGACAATCAGTATGTGGTCGGCCGAGGCTAGGACGCCAGCGGCAGCTCCTATTAGGACCCACCTGACGTCCCGCCCCCACGAGAGCCCTAAGTATATTATTAGCGGTATCAGTGACGCCATTATAATGCTTGGGACCCTCCAGCTGAACGGCCTGTCGCCTAACAGGGCCATTGAGGCCGCCATAATATATTTGCCCAAGGGCGGGTGCTCAAAGTTGTAGTAGTTGGAGGCTGTCTCGCCGCTGTAATTGAAAAGCGGGCCCCTGTAGCCGAACACGTTGACTAATATCCTCCTGGCAGCGTCCACATAATATATTTCGTCGCTTATGTAAGCGTTGTCGTACCCTCCGCCGCTGACGTGGGAGGCATACCATGAGGTCACCATCGCCACGCGCACTGAAGCCAGGAGGACCACAACGAGGCCAACGAGGAAGACAGCGAGCTGAAGTCTCCTACGGCCCCCCTGCGATGCCGCCTCCAAGCCTTGTTACCGGCAGGCCCTATGGCGGCTGTTAGTTTTATAGATTCGCGTTGAGATCCTTTTAAGGTGCTACGGGGCTCGAAGGGTGGTGCTGCTGATGCCTGGCTGTGAGGGCCGTAAAGACTTCCTAAGGCACATAGTGAACCCTAGGATATCTGAGGCCCTATTGAGCACGGACGAAGGTCGCGCCGTAGATACGGCCAACAGGAAGCCTGATGACATAAAGCAGATAGCCTCTAAGCTTTCTAGCGTCCTAAGCGATATAAGGAAGAGAATAGTTAACGCCGAGAACTCCTACAACTTCTCAATTTACGGCGGCTCGCTGGAGGGGCTGGCCCGCTACCTGAGCAGCTCTGCGTGGGATGACCTAGTTCAGGCAACAATAGCTGGGCTCAGGGAATACCCTGACGCCCTAAACTATGCGGTCAACGTCGTCGCTGGCATCCTGGCCGAGGCCTCCGAGGCCTACAGGGGCTCCTGTCCGCAAGTATCTGAGGCTGCTCAGCGCGCTCTCGCAAGACTTAATGACCTTGTTAAGTCAGCGAGCAAGTCGAGCCCTCACGCAAATGAGTTGACGAAATCGCAGCAAGAACCAATAAAGGTAGTAACAGAGGGTAAAGGCCAAAGTGGGGAAGGTTGGAGCCAACAGGCGTCCTGATAGGGGTTGTAGGCAAGACTAACGTAGGCAAGTCGACGTTCTTCACCGCAGCCACGGATATACCGGTCCCGATAGAGAACAGACCGTTCGTCACCATAGAGCCCAACGTAGGCATAGGCTACGCACGGAAGAAGTGCGTTCATGTGGAGCTGGGCCTGCCCAGGTGTGATGCTGCTAACAGCGTCTGTATAGAGGGTTACAGGTACATACCAGTGAAGCTTATGGACGTAGCCGGCCTAATACCTGGTGCTCATAAGGGCAGAGGGCTCGGCAACAAGTTCCTTGACGACCTCAGGAGGTCCGACGTGTTCCTGCTAGTAGTTGACGCGAGCGGTTCAACGGACGCGGAAGGCGTCCCCGTGTCCCTAGGCTCCTACGACCCCGTTGAGGAGGTCAGGTTTGTAATAGATGAGATAGACCAGTGGATGTTCCAGTCAATAAGGTCTGACTGGGACAGGTTCGTGAGGCTCAGCCAGGTCGGCGCCCTGAAGGACCCCGTAGGCGAGTTCGCCCAGAGGGTCTCAGGCTTTGGCATAACCCGAGCCCATGTGGAGGAGGCGTTGGCCAAGCTCAAGATATCTGACTCTGAGCTGCCAAAGCTGAGCGAGGGGGACCTCTTCAGGCTCGTCCAAACCTTAAGGGTTATGACAAAGCCTATGGTTATAGTGGCCAATAAGGTCGACATACCTTCCTCCGAGAAGAACGTGGAAAGGCTAAGGGCCAGCTTCCCGGGCACTCCCGTGGTGCCCACGAGCGCGCTTGCGGAGGTCCTGCTAAAGAGGCTGGCCAAACAGGGGGTAGTCTCATATCTTCCAGGTGACCCCGATTTCAGGGTTAGGGAGAGGCCTCAGGACGCCAAGCTCCTTAAGGCCATTGAGATGATTGGAGACCTCATGAACAGGATGAAGGGCACGGGAGTGGTTCAGTCCATTAACGCAGCCCTGTTCGACGTGCTTAAGCTGATAGCGGTTTACCCCGTTGAGGACTTCAACAAGTTCACAGACAGGCAGGGCAGGGTGCTCCCTGACGTGCTTCTGGTCCCCAAGGGCGCCACCGCTAGAGAGCTCGCATACCGCATACACACGGAGCTAGGCGACACCTTCCTTTACGCGATTAACGCGAAGACCAAGCAAAGGGTTGGGGCTTCTTACGTCCTGCAGGACAACGACGTGATAAAGGTCGTGGCAGCAGGCGCCAGAGGTTAGGTCACTGATATATGTACTTCCTTGCCTTCCTTATAGTCCCAGACGTCCTTAAGGGCACCACCATAGCCTCCGCGGACCCTACCTTCCTGATAACGCTCAAGGCCGCCATGAGGTTCTGTAGCCCAGTCGACCTCACCCTGAGTATGCCTCTCCTCGCGACCTTGTCATAAAATATAAGCTTCGGCTCAGCGCCGGCGTAACCTACCTCGCCGAAGAGCCTCTTAAAGGAGTCCTCTATTGCGGCCCTCACGTCCTCCTCTGACACTTCTGAGGAGGTTACAACCTCAAAGACCACATATCTTTTCCTGACCCTCTTCTTGACGGCACTCCATGGGGAGGCCTCCGCCAGGCCGGCCTTAGGCCTGCTGAACAGAAGCGCGATCATAAGTGAGACTGCCAGAGAGACCGCAGCGCTAACTGCCACCACGACCACGAGCAGAGGTATTGACAAGAATTCACCTCTTCTTTGACAGCTTACGGGCCTCCCTCTCCGTCTCCCTAAGGATAATTATGTCGCCAACCCTCACGGCGCCCATGACGTTCCTAGTGATTATCCTCCCCTTGTCCTTGCCCTCGAGCACCCTTACCCTGACTTGCGTAACCTCGCCTGAGACGCCTGTTCTGCCAAGTATCTGTATCACCTCAGCCGGGAACCCTATCTCCTCTGTGATCGAGGGCTGCTGAGCCTCAGCCTTAGAGCTCATGCCTAGTCTCCGCTCAGAAGGGGTTACAGGGGCTTTTAAACGCTGAGAGTCGTAACACTGGGTTTCCCCTACCTAATGAAGCTTGAGGCCCAAGAATCAAGGGGTTCCATGTTGAGCGAATCTTACGCTCGCTCGATCGAGGAAAGGCTTACATATGTGGCCAGGGTCAGAAGCGAGGTTTCGAAGGACGTCGCGAGCCCTTACGACTTCAGGTCCCTTCAAAAGGGGCTCCTAAACTATATCAGCTCCCTTAAGTCCCTTATAATAACTGTTCCAAGGGACGTCCTAGGCGAGAACTTCTTACCCCTCTACAGGAGGATAGGGGGACTTGAACCCCTAGTTCTTAGGGCCACTGACACTAACCAGTTGCTTAGGTATCTTGAGGCGGCTGATGACGCCTTCGTAGAGCTTGTGAACGCCTTATTCCGGGCGGGAGTGATTAGCTCTGGGAGGACACCCCAAATCAAGGGCTGAGAGCCCCTGAGCACGCCTCTTTAGCCAGGTCCCTCACGATGCTAAGGAGGCCCTTTGACTTCAATGCGTTCTCGGCGATTCTGCCCTCTAGCCGCGACATCGCCTCCTCAACGCCTTTTGCCAAAAGCCTCTCAGCCATGAGCCTGACCAGCGTTATCCTTCTTGACGCCAGCTTGGCCGTGAACTTGCTGTCCTTCAGCAGATAGTCGCGGTGCTCCTCTATGGCATTTACAAGATCGCTCACGCCCTGGCCCATCACAGCGCTCGTCCTGACGAGCTTAGGCCTCCACTGGGAGTCCTGGACGCCCAGCTCCCCCTTGTCAAGCGCGAAGGACAGGTACTCATAGGCCTTCTGGGCGTCTGGAAGGTCGCTCTTGTTCAGAACATAGATGTCGCCTATCTCCATAACGCCAGCCTTCAGCGCCTGGATCTCGTCCCCCACGCCGGGCATCGTGACAACTACGACTGTGTGAACAGCGCTCATAACGTCAACTTCTACCTGGCCTACCCCAACGGTCTCCACTATCACCTTGTCGTAGCCCAAGGCGTCAAAGGCCTCTACCATGGCCAGGGCGGCCAGGCTAAGGCCTCCCTTTAGTCCCCTCGTTGAAACGCTCCTTATGAACGTCCCCGAGTCCTTGGAGTCCTCCTGCATCCTAAGCCTATCCCCTAGCAGCGCGCCTCCGCTCAGGGGTGAGCTGGGGTCGATGGCTATGACCGCGACCCTGAGGCCCTGACGTCTGTACTCCCTTACCAGCCTCGATATTGTCGTGCTCTTGCCCGCCCCAGGGATCCCCGTAACCCCTATAACATGGGCCCTTCCAGCCCTTGCCATGATCTCATCAAATACCTCGGGTGGAACCTCGTAAGGGTTCTCTAGGGCTGTGAGAAGCCTTCCTATAGCCCTTAGGTTACCCGATAACGCCTCGCTGAAGAGGGTCCTGAGGTCTGATGACATTTACTCACCCCTTGGCGCCTGTGGACCTCTTCTCCTCGGCAAGCCTCCTAACCAAGTCAATTATCTTCCTCAGGCTCTCGCCAGGCAGGAAGACCGCCCTGATGCCCATCTTCTTAAGCTCCTCTACGTCAACTACAGGTATAGTCCCCCCTACGACAACAGGTATGTCCTCAGCGCCTAACTCCCTCAGCTTCTCAATAAGGGCCTTGACGTGATGTATGTGAGCGCCGCTTAATATGCTGACCCCTATCACGTCAGCGTCCTCTTCTACTGCTGCCCTAGCGACCTGCTCAGGGCTCTGCCTTATCCCAGTGTAAACTACCTCAAAGCCCGCGTCCTTTAAGGCCCTAGCTATGACCTTGGCCCCCCTGTCATGGCCGTCAAGGCCGAGCTTTGCGACTATGACCTTAAATGGCCTCTCCTTAGTAGATCGGAGGCTCAACATAGACTCCGTACACCTCCTTGAGTGCACCCATTATTTCCCCAAGGGTGGCGTACGCCTTGACAGCCTGAAGCACATAGGGCATTATGTTGTCGCCCCTCTCGGCGGCCTTCCTGAGCTCATCAAGGCTCCTCTTCCACCTCTCAGCGTCCCTTGAGGCCCTTATCTGGGCTATCCTCTGCTTCTGCCTCCTCTCTATCTCCTCCTGGTCGAACTCCAGGAGGGGGACCTTCCTGATATCCTCTACCTCATTTTCAGTAAATATGTTTACCCCCACTATGAACCTCCTGCCCTCCTCCACGTCCTTCTGGAACTTGTACGCGGCGTCGGCAACCTCGCGCTGCGGGAACCCCTTCTTGACGGCCTCTAGCATGCCGCCCATCTGCTCTATTTTATCTATATACTTCCACGCCCTCTCCTCCATCTCATCAGTTAACCACTCCACATAGTAGCTGCCCGCCAGCGGGTCTATGGTGTCAGCGATCCCTGTCTCGTACGCTATGATCTGCTGCGTCCTGAGCGCTATCTTGGCGGCGAACTCGCTGGGCACTCTGAAGGGCTCATCAAAGCTGTTCGTGTGAAGGCTCTGCGTTCCCCCAAGGACCGCGGCGAGGGCCTCTATGGCCGTTCTAACTATGTTGTTCCAGGGCTGCTGGGCGGTCAGCGACACGCCAGCGGTCTGCGTGTGGAACCTAAGCCACCAGCTCCGCGGCTTCTTAGCGCCAAACCACTCCCTCATTATCTTCGCCCACATCCTCCTTGCGGCGCGGAACTTCGCTATCTCCTCAAAGAAGTTTATGTGAGCGTCGAAGAAGAAGCTCAGCCTAGGCGCGAACTCATCGACGTCAAGCCCCCTGGCCTTAAGCTGCCTCACGTACTCTATTCCGTCAGCTAGGGTGAAAGCGAGCTCCTGAACCGCCGTGGAGCCGGCCTCCCTGATGTGGTAGCCGCTTATGCTGATGGGGTTCCACTGGGGCAGGTTCTTCACGCTCCACTCGATTAAGTCCATGGCCACCTTGACGGCTGGCTCGGGCGGGAAGACGTAGCTCTTCTGGGCTATGAACTCCTTCAGCGGGTCGTTCTGCGTTGTCCCCCCTATCTGGGAGTACGGCACGCCCTGCTTCTCCGCCACGGCCACGTAGAAGCTCAGGAGGACTGGCGCAGGGGGATTGATAGTCATGTTCGTTGTGACCTTACCCATGTCAATGCCGTCGAATATTACCTCCATGTCGACTACTGTGGGCACGCTGACGCCGACTATCCCTACCTCGCCCTCCGCCATCGGGTCATCAGGGTCTACGCCCACCAGGGTCGGGTAATCAAAGGCCAGGCTGAGCCCCGTCTCGCCGTGCTCTATAAGGAACTTCAGCCTCCTGTTAGTCTCCTCAGGGCCCCCGTACCCGCTGAACATCCTCATTGTCCACAGCCTGGCCCTGTACATCGTTGCATGGATGCCCCTAGTGAACGGGTACTCGCCTGGCATGCCGAGTCTCTCCATGTAGTCAAAGCCCTTGATGTCAGAGGGCGTGTAGACCCTCTTGACAGGTATGTCGCTCAGCGTAGTGAACTCCTCCTGCCTCTCTGGGATCCTTTGGAGCCACTGAGGTAACGTCTCCTGCTCCCATCTCTTAACGGCCTCCTCTATCTTCTTGACTTCGTCGTCTTTGAAAAGTCCGCCCACTTCAGGTCACCACCTTCCAACTCTCTTCAAAGTTTTTAAATCCATTGACGTGTACGATCAATAACACTGTAACCCTTATTAAGAGGTCTTTGAATCTTATGACTTGGGCGAAACCCCGTGAAGCTGTACTCCGAAGTGCTGGGCAAAAGCGTTGAAGTGCCAGATAGACCGGAGCGCATTGTCAGCTTAGCCCCAGCGATAACGGAAATGCTCTACATGCTTGGCCTTGAGGAGAGGGTAGTTGGCGTGAGCTTCTTTTGTGACAAGCCCCCACAGGTGTCAAAGAAGCCACGGGTAGGCGCTTACCTTAACGTTAACTATAGCCTGCTGGAAAAGCTGAGGCCCGACCTGGTACTTGTAACCACGGGGGCGCAGCGCGAGAGGATAGCGGAGCTAGAGTCTAAGGGTTACGTCGTTTACCCTATACCGCTTCCGGTCAGCGTCTACGGGATCCTTGACGGCATTATAGTGGTAGGCATGGTCGTAGGCGAGCTTGACAAGGCCAGGCAGCTCGCGTCCTCCCTTCTCGACAGGTTAATGGAGCTGAGGGGGGCCCTGAAGGGGGTTAAGCTATACTATGAGATTGATCTGGGGGGTCCTGTCAGCGTTGGGGCCTACAGCTACATAGGGGACGCCTTCAAGCTAATGGGGGCCTCTCATGTCTTTGAGGGCCAGCGTATACCCTATGTAATTAATCCCAGCCCTGAAGCGGTGAAGGCCTTTGACCCAGACGTTATAATTTATGAGCAGAAGCTGGGCGAGAAGGCGTCGATAGAAAGCGTGAGAAGGTCCCTTGAGGCCAGGGGTATGGGCTCCCTGAGGGCCCTTAGGGAGGGCAAGGTCGTCATAATGGAGTACGACAGCTTAGCCCATTATGGACCGAGCTTCTTTGAGGCCGCCAAAACTATGGCTGAAAGGGTTAAGGCTGTGCTTGGGGCTTCGAGGGCTGAGGCTGCTTAGGGAAGTAGAGGGCCTCGAGGACCCTGTTTATGTCGACAAAGCTGTAGGAGGTCCTAATGGCGTTAAGTGACATGCGCTTGTACTCGTCAGAGCCATAGATGTTTATCGCCTCAGCCAAGTACTTTGAGAACTCCTCGTAGTCCTTCTCGTCCACCTCTGAGGCCTTGGGGTCCGTGTATATGTTTATCAGCTCCCTCAGGTCCTGGCCGAAGAGCCAGCCGTTGACTCCGTGCTGAATGACCTCTACCGCTGCGCCGTCTCTCGATGATACGACAGGGACGCCGTTGGCTAGGGACTTCATGAAGCTGGTGCCGCTGGCCTCCCAGCCCGAGAACGGCGTGAAGGTCTGTATGTCAGCGCCTGGCTGCAGGACCTTCGCCTTAGGTACGTCATAGTCTGACACATGAATGACGTTGGGGTATTTCTTCGCAAGCCTGTGGAAGGCCTTCATGTACGACAGCCCATCTAAGTCACGCGGGTGAGCCTTGCCGCCTACCACGAAGAGAACGTCCTTAGGCTCGTTCTCCTCTATGTACCTGGCTATGAAATAGGGCCTCTTGTACCTCGTGTTACGCCTGAGCCACACTACGACAGGCTTGTCTAAGAAGGACTCGCTGACGTCCTTATAGGCCCTGACAAGGTTTAGCAAGTCCCTCTTCGCCTGCTGGTGCGCCTTCCAGAGGTCGTCCTCTGTTATCCCGTTCAGCCCCTTGTCTGTTAGCAAAGACCTTATCGATTGGTGGACCCAGCGGTCTAAGTCAACGCCGTTCGTGACGTGAGTTATCACGGACTCGTACTTAGCGAACGTCTTCTTAGTTATCTCCTCGTGTTTAGCTGAAACCGTGAAGACGGCCTTAGCCTTCTGCATACCTATCTCCGTCAACATGACGAAGGGCTCTGGGTGGCCATAGCCAAACTCCTCTGTCAGCACAGGGGTTGGATAGGTAGGATGGCCCCAGGGACCTGGCGTGTGCGTTGTGAAGCGGAAATTCTCAAACTCTGGAAGGGCCAACATCAACAGGACAGTATAGGCCTCCTGCAGGTCTATGTGCCTTATCCTCTCAAGGCCCACGTAGTCCTTCAGGTAAGCAGCCGACGCCTTGGCTAGCAGAACGTATTTGTAAATGTTCTCGTCATAGGCGCCCTCTATGTACGTCCTTTCGCTCAGCGCCCTAGCCCATGAAGGGCACTCCGCCTCGAAGAACACAACCCTTGACTTACCCCTCTCATAAATCCATGGCCTCACTATAACGTCTTCTCCACGAACCTTGACGGTCATGGTGGGCTCAGGGAACAACACGTCCTCAAATCTGAGCGGGTGCTCCTGGGGCTTAGAAGCCGGGTTGCCTGCCTCATCAAACGTATAGGAGACGTAGCCGTGCCTGTAGAGGAGCGTGAGCACGTAGTACCTGAGGCCGCGCCTGGCCGCAGCGTAGAACTTGTCGCCCTCAAGGACACCAAGGCCGCCAGCGTACGTGTAAAGTTCGTCAAGGGCTATTTCGGGGGTTACTGACACTATCACGTCCTTATCCATAGTAGGCACCTCACAAGGCTGGGCGAGGGTCATTAAATTTTTGAGCACTAAGCCCTCTTACATGTAGCCAATAGGTACCCATCTAGATAAGGACCGTCAAGCCCTTTAGATAGTATAGGCTGACAGCCTGCTGACGATGTCTCCTTAAGGGCCTCCTCAACATATGCCTTCCTCCTGCTGACAAGGGCCACGGCCTTCTCATCACTCCATTCACGGGCTACCTTCAATGTGTCAGGGTTAACACAGTCTGCCTCGAAGGTCCCAATCCTTAAAGGCTTAAGCGAGGCCCTAAGCTTCATGAGGCTGACCACGGACTCCTGGAGCTCCTTCTCCCAAAGTCCAGGATCCCATATCATGGGAAGCCTGTTATCTGGGTCGCGGTCGCCCTTCATGCCTATCTCGTCACCGTAGTAAATGCTTGGTGAGCCAAATACGTAAACCTCTATGGCAAAGGCCCGCTCAACCAGGCCATAATCCTTGAGAAGCGTAGCTATGCGGGGTGTATCATGACTGCCAACGAGGTTATACATGGCGTTCGCAACGCCAAGGGGAAGTCGTAGGTACTCAAGGCTGAGCCTCCTGGCGGCCTCACATGCAGAGGCCTTGCCCGTGAGGAAGTCCAATATGGCTCCATAGGCCTCGTAATTCATGGCGGAGTTTGCCGTCTCGCCCAGGGGGTAAGAGCTGGCGAGGCCCATGATCTCCATTATGACTGGCCTCTCCCCGCCCTCCTGGGCGCAGGCGTAAAGGCCTTTCATGAAGTCGTCAGGTAGCCCGTGAGCTACGTCGATCCTAAAGCCGTCGGCTCCCCTCCTAAGCCACTCCCTAACTATGTGGCAGAACCTCTCCAGGACTGCCCTGTTTCCGTGATTCAGCTTGACCATGGACCAGACGCCTGCAAAGGTCTCATAGGGAGGCAGAAGCCCTTGGGGCCTGAGGCCCCCTCTACAGCCCTTTGCGATGTATTCCTTTAGGACTTCTCCATATATCTTCCTCAGTCCCTCTAAGTCGTCCTCTAGGAAGCGATACCATGATGAAAATGAACCAGCCATATCATTGCTATGAAGTAGCTCCACGAACTCCCTCGCGCAAGGCGAGCTGTGATGGGGAACTAGGTCAAGGATCACCTTCATGTCGAGCTCGTGAGCCCTTGAAACTAGTTGCTCGAAGGCCTCCAGCCCCCCTAACTCATCGTCTACTGAGAGGTGATCGATAACATCATACCTGTGGTAGGAGCCCGCCTTGTAAATAGGTGTAAGGTATATGGCCTCGATACCAAGTCCCCTTATGTAGTCAAGCTTCTGGGCCAGCCCTATAAGGTCGCCCCCGAGCCTCTCCCTGGGCCTTTCCTTAAGCTGCGGCAAGGGCCCCCTTGAGCTGTAGAAGCTGTCCACGAAGACCTGGTAGTAAGTCGTGCCGAGGAACCAGGGAATATCGTCGCTTAGGCTGGGCGGGGACCAGGGCTTTGTGTCGCCAAGGCCGTCAAATCCGAAGTAGTATTCCCTTCTGCCGTCCGTTAGCCTGAACAGGTAAGCCTTGATATCAGGCCCGGGGACCCTTGCCTCAAAGTAGTCCCTTAGCTCGTCCCTTAGGACCCTTTCTGCACTAAACTCCTTCCACCCGTCCCCTGTGAGCGCCCTGACGTAAACCTCGTCAAACTCGCCCCTGACGGTGAAGAGCCTCAGGACCCTGAGGCCGCCATAGCCTGAGAAGTAGCTTGGCCAGCTCTCATCGTGCAGTATTAGCTCCCCGTGGACGCCTCCTTCCCTGCGGGCCTCCCTCAGCTCCCTGAGCCCTGCCTCAAGCCTTGATGCCCTCACCTTGAACTTCCAGAGCTCCAGCTCTTCGTGAGCCTCTACCTCGTAGTCCTCATAAGGCCTGTAGTAGCTGTCGACGTAGAAGTACCTGTAAGTTCCCTCCCTCACCCTCACCTGGGCTACGCCCCTGTCCCCTACGCGCCGTAGCTCAACCCTTCCTGGAAAGAACGCGGTGAAGTCCGACACCACATAGAGGTGCTTAACGCCCTGGGGCCAGGGATAGCTGAACTCCACTATGGGCTCGCCAAACCTAGCCCTTCCAAGCCTTGGCCTCCTGACTAAGTGCAAGGCATTTTTCCGTACCTGTGGCCGCTCATGTACTGCTTATTAATCATTGCTACATGGGCGCAGGAGGGTGCCCTCTAGTTGAAGCTGTTCGAGTATGAGGCCAAGGAGATAGTGAGAAAGTACGGGTTCGAGACGCCAAGGGGGGTCATTGTAAAGGAAGGGGATGACATAAGGAAAGCTATCGAGTCCGCTGGCATTAAGCCACCCCTTGTAGTTAAGGCCCAGGTCCTAGTAGCTGGCAGAGGCAAGGCTGGAGGCGTCAAGTTGGCCAACAGCGTGGAGGAGGCGGTAACGATAGCTCAGCAGATGTTCAGGACGCCCATAAAGGGGATAAGGCCCTCGATACTACTGATTGAGGAGGCCATAAAGCACGACGTAGAGCTTTACGCGGGGTTCGTAATAGACAGGGCGGAGCGCAGGCCGCTAGTCCTCGTCAGCAGGTATGGCGGTATGGACCTGGAGGAGATCGCAAGGGAGCACCCCGAGGCCATAATCAAGTACTATGTAGACCCTGAGAAGGGGCTCAAGAGCTACGAGGCCAGGCTCCTCGGTAAGCAGCTGGGCCTAAGCGGCAGGCAGCTGAGCAGCTTTGAGTCGTTCCTGCTGACCCTCTACAGGGTCTTCATGGACTACGACGCTGAGCTGGCGGAGAGCAACCCGCTGGCCCTGCTGCCTGACAGGGTCCTACCCCTGGACGTGAGGATAATAGTTGATGACAATAGTCTCTACAGGCACTCGGAGTTTGAGGCCACTCAGAAGGAGAGGCTTGGCGAGCTGACCGAGAGGGAAATGGCAGCCAGGGATAAGGACCTAGCCTACGTGGAGCTCGACGGTGACGTCGGCATTATAGGCAATGGGGCAGGGTTAACCATGACCACAATGGATCTCGTCTACGAGTTTGGGATGAGACCCGCCAACTTCCTTGACGTTGGAGGCGGCGCGGAGGCCGAACACGTAAAGGAGGCCCTGGAGTTTGTGATGAGTGACCCCAAGGTTAAGAAGGTGTTCATAAACATCTTCGGCGGCATAACCAGAGCGGATGAGGTTGCCAAGGGTATCGTCATGGCGCTTAAGAATTTGGGAGACAGGGCGAAGCCGCTAGTGGTCAGGCTGACGGGCACTAATGAGGAGCTTGGGAGACAGATATTAAAGGAGGTGGGCATAGAGCCTTACACAGACCCCCTGGAAGCCCTTGAGCACCTTAAGAAGCTGTGAGGGTGAGAGGCCATGGGGATACTGGTAGATGAGAACACCAGGGTGATCGTACAGGGGATAACTGGCAAGGAGGGGTCGTTCCACACTAAGCTTATGCTTCAGTACGGAACGAAGGTAGTCGCTGGCGTAACGCCAGGCAAGGGCGGAAGCACTATTGAAGGCGTGCCAGTCTATGACACCATGGCTGAGGCCGTCAAAGAGCACCCCGAGGCCAACACCTCGATAATATTTGTGCCCGCCAAGTTCGCCTCGGACGCCGTCTATGAGGCTGTGGACGGTGGAATGAAGGTGATAGTTGTTATAACTGAGCACATACCTGTCCACGACGCTATGGCGTTCGTTAACTACGCCAAGGAGAAGGGCTCAGTGATAATAGGTCCCAACTGCCCCGGCATCATAAACCCCGGAAAGACCAAGGTTGGCATAATGCCAGGTCACGTTTTCACGCCTGGCCCGGTAGGCGTTATGTCAAGGAGCGGAACGTTGACCTATGAGATAAGCTACTTCCTGACGAAGGCCGGGCTCGGCCAGTCAACGGTGATAGGCGTTGGGGGCGATCCCGTGACGGGCTTAACGTTCCCTGAGGTCATAGAGATGTTCGAGAGGGACCCACAGACCAAGGCTGTGGTGATGATAGGTGAAATCGGGGGCGACGCCGAGGAGAGGGTCGCCAGGATGGTCAAGGAGGGCAGGATAAAGAAGCCTGTGGTGGCCTTCGTAGCAGGAAGAACAGCCCCTGAGGGTAAGAGGATGGGCCACGCGGGAGCGATAATAATGCTGGGCACAGGCGCTTACAAGGATAAGGTTGCAGCGCTTGAGGACGCCGGTATCAGGGTCGCCCGCACGCCTTACGAGGTGCCGAAGCTAGTCAAGGAGGCCCTAGAGAGGGCCTAGCTTAACCTCTAGCTTAACCTAACGCCTCCCTTCTTCTCCTTGACTGAGCTACCTCGCTTGTCCCACTGACCACTATCTCGTAGAGGACTGCTGTCTTGCCAGGCCCCGGTCTCAGTAGTCTCCCTAACCTCTGTATGAATTGCCTCCTTGAACCGGTGCCCGAGACCAGTATCCCGACGTTAGCGTCAGGTATGTCAAGACCCTCGTCTCCAGCGGTCGTGACCACGAGGACCCCTGACTTAGCCCTCTTGAAGGCCTCCAGGGCGCGTAGCCTCTTGTCCTTATCTATGTCGCCGTGAATGAGGAAAGCCCCAAGCTTCTCAGCTATCTCCTCGGCCTGCCTCTTGAACTGGGTGAAAATTATTATCTTGGAGCCTTTCTCGAGCTCCTGCCTGGCCAGGTCCACGGCCTGACTTATCTTACTTCTGCTCTCCTGAATTATTGACTGCATCTGGGCCCTGACCCTCAGGGCCTCTATGGCGTTGGGCTCGCCCTTCTTAGCGGCCTCCAGTACCTCCTCGAACGTCCTGCCAGCTGCAAACAGCTGATACCTCCTTTTCAGCTCGTCATATACCTTCTGTTCATCAGGCCTTAACTTCACCGTGACCCTCCTTATTATGAAGGGGGCCAGGTAGCCCTGCTCCATCAGCTCAGCGGCTCCCTTCTGGTAGACTATGCCGCCGACCAGCGGGAAGACCTCCTCATGCTTGCCGTCCTCCCTTACCGCAGTCGCTGAGAGGGCCATCCTGAAGGGGGCTGGCATGTAAGTAGCTATGGCCTTGAACTTGTCAGCCGGAAGGTGGTGAGCCTCGTCAAATACAAGGAAGGCGAACTCGCCAGCCAGGTCGTCAACGTACCTAAAGGCCGTCTGATACGTCGTGACGGTTATGTAGGATAGCCTCTTCTCGTCCCCGTAGAAGGCGCCTAGAAGGCCTGCGGCGTCCGTGAAGTTAGATATGGCGTCAAGCCACTGCTTGACCTGTTCCTTAGTAACAACTACTATTAGCGTCTTGACCCCCAGCCTTGCGATGCCCGCCACTGCAATCAGCGTCTTGCCTGCCCCAGTGGGCAGGACTATCACGCCACGGGCCTGGTTCTTCCCCCAGGCCTCTAGGGCCTCCTGCTGATAGGGCCTCAGCTCGCCCTTAAACGTGATGGACCTCGGCAGCTTAGCCTTCTCCTCTAGCCCCAGCAGGTCGTTCACTAGGAGCCCCTTTGACCTGAAGAACCTCAGGAGGTCAGCGTAGAGGTAAGGCGGCGACACGTATGACTTGGCGCTGCTATCATACTTGACCTCAGGCCTCCCGAGCTCCTGGATAAGGGGCTTCAGGAACACCCTTGACGATATAGTCAGCCTGCCGTGAGAATAAGATATAGTTATAGAGCCTCTCTCAGCCATGTAGCTTCGGACGTCCTTATAGTCCTCAGGCATTATCCTGTCCTTGAAGGACTCGAGGGTCCTCAGAACCTCAGCAGGGCTTAGGGCAGAGTCCGCCAGCTTCTTCTCGTCAAGCTCAAATATAGATAGCCCTCTCTCCCTCCCCACGTACCTGGAGAACTCTAGCAGCTGCCTGAACTCCTCGTCGCTCAGCCATCCCTTGACCCTGAACCTGGGCTCAGGCCTCAAACTCCCCTTCCTCCACTACCCTATAGCCGAGCACCTCCTGCGGCTCGCCGAAGCCCAGTTGCATAAGGAACCTGTGAACCTTAAGAGGGGGCTCAGGCCTTGATGAAAGCCTTAGGCACTCGTTCAAGACCTCAGCCTTGTCAACCTCTGGCCACTCAAAGGGCTCCAACGAGACGTCCCTGCCGCAGAGCTCTGCCACCACCTCAATTACCTCGAGGCACCTGAGCGAGACGAAGCACCTAGCGTAGACCTCAAGCCTCCTCTTCTCATCCTTGCCTAACAACACCTCTACGTAGTTATGCTCCTTGTTTACGAGGGTTGAGAACAGCTCGGCCACATCGTCACCGTTCATTCCCTTGAACAGGTCCTCAAGACAGGGCCCAGCTCCTGGCGTGGGTTCTAGATCACCCCTGACCAACTAGGTCACCTCTTAAAACCCTCTTCACGGCTGGGCCCTAGGATCGATGTAGCCTGAAAGATAAAGGGCTTTAACAGACCTTGGAGCCAGGCTGTACAGGCTCCGCGACCGTAAGTATGACGGGCTTCTCCGAGTCCCCGCAGGGGGCCGCCAGAAGCATGCCCTGGCTGACGAGCCCAGCCATCTGCCTAGGCTTAAGGTTGGCCACGACTATCACGTACCTGCCCACCAGGTCCTCGGGCCTGTACCACCTCTGAAGGCCAGCCAGTATCTGCCTCTTCTCGGAGCCCAGGTCAACAGTTAACTTTATCAGCTTCCTGCTGTTGGGCACGGGCTCTGCCGACAACACCTTTCCGACCCTCAGGTCGAGCCTGGCGAACTCAGAGTAGTCAACAAGTCCCTCCTGACCACTGCTCAAGACCCTTCACCCCCTGGCCTCCTTCCTGTGCCACTCCTCCTTACCTAGGTACGGCTGCCTCATGGTCAGCCCTATCCTCATTACCGCGAGCCTCTTTGAGGCCCTGCTCACCTGGGTCACCCTGACCCTGACAACGTCACCTATTGAGATCGTTCTGCCCGTCTCTCTCCCCTTAAAGGACCTGTTCTCCTCTACATAATCCACGTCCTCGTCCATGAGCTGGCTCCTGTGAACGAAGCCGTCGGTAGGGCCTAGGCTCACGAAGACTCCAAACTCCCGGGCCTCACGCACTATCCCCATGCTGACCTCCTGGAGCACAGGCTCGTACGTGAGGACGTGATACCTCACGGGGAAGTAGATCTGGGGGTCGTTAGGGAGAAGAACTCCGTCGCCCTGGACCTCAGCATCGATGACGCTGATTATTATGCCGAGGGTCTCGTCCACCTGGCCTTCGAGCTCCTCCCTGAGGGAATCAAGGACCGCCTTGTTTAGGTCACCCGTGAAGGCTAGGTCAGGCCTCACTCCGACCCACTCGTAGACAGTGTACTCTGCGTACAAGTCGCCCCCTCCATTCGTCCTTTGAGGGCCGTTTTGTAGAGGCCTATAAGCTCTCTGCCGTTTGTTCCTAGGTGCTCGTCCTCGTCTGTTTACGTTCACTCGTTGCGCCTAGGGACTTCCACCTCCTGCCGCAGGGAGCTTACGCCCTCCGTGGCGTCATGGGCGGCCGTCAGGCCCAACGGCACGGGGCCCCATCTACGGCAGCCATGACCCTCGTCGGCCTCATTACCCTCGCCCTTGGGCATCGCCCCCATCAGGTGAGGGGTCGTCCATGAGACCTGTCAACAAGTTACTAGTATAAAAGGTTTCTATTAATGTAAAAGGGGGGTTCAGCCCCTGAGGGCCCTGAAGGCAGATGGGCCCGGAGGTCGCTCAGGCGGACAGGTTCAGGGCGGCCCAGCTCCTCAGGGCCGCGAGGAGGTTCTTCTCGCTGACGGAGCTCTCCCAGCTTCTCGGCATGCCTGCGCCCATGTTGTCCAGGTATGCCACGGGCGCGACGCTTCCATCGGAGGGCAACGCTAGGCTGATCCTGGAGAGGCTTCTCTCAAGGGACGTTATCACGTCCCTTGTGGCCAAGGCCGTTAAGGTCTATGGAGGCTTCTACAACATCGCTGGCGTAACTCTGGACCCCTACGCGCTGGCCCTGGTCTCTGAGTATGCCGTTAGGCGGTTCGGCGGGCACTTTGACAGGGTGCTCACGCCTGAGGCCGGCGGGATAAGCCTGGCCACTGCCATAGGTCTGGCGTCAGGCAAGCCTATAGTCGTCGCGAGGAAGCAGAAGCCCCCAATAGGTGAGCCTGTGCTTGAGGCCGTTTACTTCTCAGGCCCCGCCTCCTATACGATGTTCTACGTCGCCAGGAGGGAACTGCCCAAGGACTCAAAGGTCCTCCTAGTTGACGACTTCAGCATACATGGTCATACCCTGAGGGCCCTTGTTGAGCTCGCCAGGAAGGCTGGCTCAAGGGTCACGGGGGCCCTCGTAGTGGTGGGTGTCGGCGAGGACTGGAAGGTTGTTGACAACGCTGAGGCGCTCCTTGAGATAAGGGGCTAGGCCACCTTCAGCAGTGACCTTAGGGCGTCAGCTGCCAAGGGCGCTACGTCAATTTGGGAGACCATAGCGGAGGTCACTGGCGTGGTGTTGGCGGCGTAAACCCTCGTAATGCCTGCCTCGAGCAGCCTCCCCTCAGCGCCAGGGACCAGGAGCGCATGGGCCACCAGGACCTTCACGTCAACGGCTCCCATAGACCTCAGCATCTGGGCCGCCTTGGCCACAGTAGTTCCCGTGCTTATTATGTCGTCAACTATAACGACCTTTTTGTTGCTCACGCTGAGCTCCTTGGGTCTCATGCTCACCTCACCGGTGACCCTGTCCCTTAACTTCTCTATGTAATCATAGCTGGCGCCCAGGCTCAGGGCCAGATCACGGGCCCTTGGCAGAGCGCCAATGTCAGGCGACAGGACTACGTAGCTAGAGTCCAGCCCTAAGCCCTTAGCCATGAAGGCGAAGGGCCTGACGCTTACTGCTGTACCTGGGAAGTGCTTAAGGCTCTCCTCCTTATGAATCTCGATCGTGACGAGGGCTGAGTAGCCAGCTGACCATAAGGCCCTCATCACTGCCCTTATGCTGACTGGCTCGCCCTCGAGGAAGGCTCTGTCCTGCCTTGAGTAAGCCATGTATGGGGCCACCAGCGCCACGCTCTCAGCGCCGGCCTCCCTTGCCGCGTCCGACATCAGCAAAGCCTGCACAAGAGAGCTGTCCTGATCGGGTACCATAGTCTTGACCACTACTACCTGTTCGCCCCTGAGGTCGCACGGCAACCTGACGTAGGCCTCTCCGTCAGGGAACGTCTTAAATGTGGGCTCGCATAGCTTAGCCCCAAGCGGGGAGGCAAGCGAGGACGAAAACGACTTGGAGACCGTGTCGCTGCCAGGGATTACCGTGACCAACGCCTGCCCCCTGCTTAGGCTGCAAGGCCTTGCAATAAAAGCTGCTTGAGGCCCTCAGGCTGGTCTAAGCCATTCATATAATCTCAGGCCCCCCAAGTCCTCATCGGGCCCTCTTTATGTGGGCCCTGAAGGTTTAATGTGGCTTGCCGACTCTATAGCTTCGGCGAGGGCCTTAGCTATGTCGTTAAGGCTGAGCTCCTGCCTTACGTAAAGGGTCCAGAACCATCCAGGCAGGGCTCTCATCAAAGACCGTGATGAACCCATTGAGAAGGTCAGGTAAGTGAGCGCCCTTGACATAGTGGTCATTTTAACAAGGTCGCCTATGGACCTTGAGTACGCGTCAGCGACCAGGTTTAGGTCGTCAGGGCCAAGCCTTGACATAACTTCTGCCAAGGCCCGCGAAGACAGGAGAGCCGGCCTGTTGCCCTCACCGCTCCAGGTCAACACGAGGCCTGCCGCCTCGCCCACCCTCAGGACGTGACCAGACCTGAGCCTGACGGGGCTGAACACGGCTATAGGCGCCCCCTTTAGGTCAATGACCCCAAAGCTCCCAAACTTCCCCCTCAAGTACTCCTCAGCCCTCGTCCTGAGATCACTTACGTCTCTGACGCCCAGGAGGCCGAGGCCCGCGTTAACTAGCCGTCCATCTGTGTCATAGGGGAAGACCCAGTAAAGGCCGCCCATCTCAGGCCTGAAGTCAAGCCATGCCGCCTCGGGGTTCCATCGATCGACCTTAGCTATCAGCCTTAACGCCAACACGCTGCTCAAGCTTGATACAGAGTAGGGCCCCCTCGCGTCGACTGAGACCGCGGCCTTCCCGGGCCCAGGCCAGCTAGACCTGACCACGGTGACGCCCAGGCCCTCGGCCTCGTCCCTTAGGCCTGCCACTAGGCGAGGCTTGTCGATAATTACCCACTTGGGCGCGCCCTTTAGGCTGACTGAAGTCACATGTTCACCATCTATAAGTATATCGACTTCCCTCACGACAGACTTTATTACGTCCAGGGTCTCCAGGAGCTTAGCGAAGCTGGGCTCTAAGGTCACCTGCTCGCCACAAGGCTTCTCGTACCTGGCCACTGGGTCAAAGCCTATGACCCTGAACCCCCTCCTCGCTAGCTCCGCGGCCAGCAGCGAGCCTGCGACGCCAAGGCCTGCCACCTCAACATCGGCCATCAAGCTTTGAATCCTCCGGCAAACCTCACTTCTGGAGGAAGCCTTATGGAGTTAACCTTGCCTGTTGAGCTGACCAAGAGCAGGACGGGCCTTCACGCCAGGAGGAGCGTTGTCGTCATCCTAGGGCATGGCAGGCAGGAAGTCATAAGCAAACCCGTGAAGCCCGGCAAGGGGACATACAGCAGGGGCGAGGCAGGCACCGTCACGGTTACCCTGAACAAGGGCGAGGTGGCGGTGCTGGCCTCGCTGACCATGGGGCTCAGGAGGAGGGTCAAGGGGCTCTTCATGGTATATGACGACTCTGGGGCCCTGAGGCTCAAGGTCAAGTACGAGCGCCTTAAGCTCAGGTACTCGGAGGGCGACCCAGAGCTTTCGTGGACCGTTGACAGGGCCGTTGAAGCGTTAGGCCTTACGCCGTACGTGAGGCGCAGGAACTATGGAAGAGCTAAGGGGATTGACCGCTGAGGTCAGGAAGGCCGTTAGTGATAAGGGAGGTAAGGTAATCTATGAGTACAACGAGTTCTACGGGGACCCAGAGCCAGGCCCCCCTGTTAGCGAGGCAGGCCTGTCAGAGCCTCTCATTAACATGTTAAGGTCAAGGGGGATTGAAAGGCTTTACAGGTTCCAGTGGGAGGCCGTAAACCTTGCAAATAAGGGCGAAGACGTGGTAGTGATCTCAGGCACTGGAACAGGCAAGACCGAGGCCTTCATGATACCCGTGCTCGAGAGGGCCCTGAGGTCAAGGGGTGAGGTCGTAGCCCTGCTGGTTTACCCAACAAAGGCCCTGGCTAGGGACCAGGCAAGGAGGCTCTCCTCAATGATGTCTGGGGTCGGGATCCCCTTTGCCGTCCTTGACGGGGACACCCCAAGGGACGAGAGGAGGAGGATCTACGAGAACCCCCCGCCCATACTGATAACGAACCCTGACATGCTTCACGTGGGCCTGGCGCTCTCAAAGGACTATAGGGAGCTGGTAAGCACCGTAGGGCTCGTGGTCCTTGACGAGCTTCACGTCTACCAGGGCGTCTTTGGGTCCCACGCCAAGTGGATCCTCTATAGGCTTCAGAGGGAGGCCAAGGATGAGGTCCAGTTCGTGGGGTCGGCCGCTACTATAGGGAACCCTGAGCAGCTGGCCTCTGAGCTCTTCTCAAAGGAGGTGACTGTGGTCAGGGGGCCCCGCAGGAGACGGGGCGCTGCCACGCACCTCTTCGTAGACTACGGCAACAATAGCCGGTGGTCCTTCGCCTCCTACCTCATCTCGGCCCTGACGAAGCTTGACCTTAAGGTGCTAGCCTTTACGGACTCGCAACAGATGGCTGAGCTCGTAGCCAGGATAGCTAAGAGGTCCTTCAGCGCCGAGGTGGGGGTCCACAGGGCCGGGCTGCCTGCTGAGCAGAGGAAGGAGGTCGAGAGGGCCTTCGCCCAGGGCAGGCTTAGGGCTGTAGTAGCCACGTCAACGCTTGAACTGGGCATAGACATAGGGGACCTGGACGCCGTGGTCATGGCGTCGCTTCCCAAGAGCTTCTCAAGCTACCTTCAGAGGGCAGGCAGGGCCGGAAGAAGGGGGAGGCCTGGGGTCATCGTAACCCTGCTGGGCGATGACCCCATAGAGGCCTACTATGCCTCCAGGCCAGCCGACTTTTTCAACAGGCCGCCCGACCCAGGCTACATAGAGCCCTCCAACAGGGAGGTTGCGAAGCTTCACCTGGTTGCCCTCAGCCTCCAGAGGGGCGCCCTCAGGGCCTCTGGGCTGCCGGCAGCGTTGCTCCAGGTGCTTAACGAAGTTGAGGAGATGGGTCTCGTGCGGGCCAGAGGTGACGTAGTTCTTGCAACGCCCCGAGCTGCCCAGGACTACGTTGAGGCGAGGGGGATACGTAGCACAGGCCCCATAGTAAAGCTGCACCGCGGAGGCCGCGTGATAGGGGAGCGGGAGATGCCCATGGCTCTCTACGACCTTCACCCGGGGGCCGTCTACTACCACGGAGGGAAGGTATACCTATCCACGTCACTGGACTTAGGAAGGATGAGGGCAGAGCTGTCCCCCCTGCCTGAGTCTGTGTCGTTCTACACGAAGCCCCTCTACGATATAGACGTAATAGACTTCTCCCCTCAGGACTCAAGGCTTGCCGGCCCGGTGAGGCTAGCCTATGGGGACGTTCACGTTATGGTATCGGTCAGAGGCTACGTAGTTAAGGACGAGTCGTCGGGGCAGGTGCTCTCCGAGGTCTACTACGAGGAGCCCATCAAGTGGGACTACCTCACCAAGGGCGTCATGCTCAAGTACCCCCTGCTGGACTTCGGCGGCGTTGAGCAGAGCCTGAGCGCTTACCACGCCCTTGAGCACGTCCTGATATCGGCCTCAAGGCCTATAGTGGGGGCCAGCGACACTGACCTAAGCGGGGTCAGCTACCCGACGGGCCACATAGTGATCTATGACTCGCACGTCGGGGGCAACGGCGCCTCGAGGCTTGTCTTTGAGAGGCTTGAGGAGATAGAAGACATGGCGGAGGCCATAGTGGGCTCCTGCAACTGTGAGGACGGCTGTCCCAGGTGCGTCTTCTCGCCATACTGCGGCAACAATAACAAGTACCTGTCAAGGAGAGGCGCTCTGAAGGTGCTGAGGGCCCTGAGGGGACTGGGTCCGGAGAAGCCTGAGGGGCTTCCACGTGGAGGCATGAGAGCGGCTTAGCAGGCTATGCCTATGAAAGTGTTTCTTGACTGATAAAGGGAGGCCCTTACAGGCAGGGACTTTAGCTCATAACTGGGAGCGGCTGAGGCGACTTAACTACCAGCCTCTCACGGCTCGCCTCCTCAAGGGTCAGGCCTTTGGCCTCTGGCGTAAAGACCACGGTTGTCGAGGCGCCGCCTATACTAACCAAGGCCAGAAGCGCGAAGAGGGAGCCGACGCCAAGCCTTGTCTGAAGCAAGGGCAGAAACATCGTTGACAGGGCAGCGCCAACCTTGCCAGCCGCCGCTGATATCCCGTGTCCCGTTGACCTGTACCTGACTGGGTAGACCTCAGCTGGAATTATGAACGTTGTCGTGTTGGGGCCTAGGTTTATGAATGTGAAAGAGAGCCCGAAGAGCAGGTACTTATAGACATCGCCTAGATTTCCCACGAAGCCCGTGTAGCTGAGGGCGAGGACTACGTATATGAATGTCATTACTGAGAAGCCTATGGTCTGCAGGCTCTTCCTGCCAGCTTTATCAACAAGGTAGGCCGCGATGAAGTAGCCAGGTACGCCTATCAGAAGGGGCACCCCTGACCTCAGTACCTGAGCCACGAGCGACTTGCCAGGTATCATTGTGACAGTTATATCATTTGAGAAGACGCCGGTCCCGTAGAGGGCCACGTCCATCAGGAGCCAGGGGATGGCTGTGCCTATCAGGGTGAACCAGAAAGTCCTCAGGAAGTCGGCAGCGCCGTATCTCTCAGCCCTGGCCTCTGGCAGGTCCCACGCCAGGCTACCAGCCACGAGAGAGAAGGCACTCTTTGCCTCAGACTTATCGCCCTTGACGAGCAGGGAGTAGCGGGGCGTCTCAGGTATCCGTCTCCTATAGTAGATGACGAACAGGGGCGGTATGGCGCCTATGGCGGCCACGACCCTCCAGGCCAGGTCAGGCGGCAGATAGGCTGCAGACAGCAGGCCAACTGCTACAGCTGCGGCTATTCCAACGCCCTGCATAGAGAAAACCAGGGCGACCATCCTGCCCCTGTTCCTGGTGGGGGCGTACTCGCTGGCTATCGTTGATGAGGCTGGGTAGTCACCGCCTATGCCGAGGCCCATTATTACCCTTGTTATCAAAAGGGTCGTGAAGTTCACCGCGAAGGCGCTGGCCAGGGCGCCGGCGCCCAGTATCGCGGCCTCTATGCCGTAGATCTTCTTCCTGCCCAAAATGTCAAGTAGCCTTCCAAAGAGCAGCTGGCCAGCTATGGTGGCCCAGAGGGCCGCTGAGGCTAGGAGGCCCTTCTGTAGGTCCGTGAGGCCCCAGAGGGGCGTCAGTATGAGCATCATGACGCCTATGTTGAAGAGGTCATAAGCGTCCGTGAAGAATCCCATGCCTGAGAGGAGTATCACCTTGAGGTGACCAAGGTTAAGCCTGTCCGTCTCAAGGTGTTCAAAAAGCCCTGCAGCAGTTCTTTGTCCCATCGCTCAGCCCCATAGGGAGGACATCCTACAGTAGCTATTTAAGCGTCTCTACATTTTTTATAACCTCCTATAGAGCTACATATAAACTATATTCAAACTATAGGTATAAGCCCTTATACGTCAGCTGAGGGTAGCCAAAGGGCTACGAAAATGCAGGAGGTCCCTCAGGACCTGCTGGAGGCCGCGCTTTCTATAATAAAGAACGCCTATGCCCCCTACTCGGGCTATAGGGTAGCCGCTGCCGTCAGGGCCTCCTCGGGCAGGGTTTACCGGGGAGTTAACGTCGAGAACTCAAGCTACGGCCTCACGGTGTGCGCTGAGCGGGTGGCGATATTTAACGCCGTAACTGAGGGCGAGAGGTCCATTAAGGAGGTGTTAGTGCTCGTTGAGAGGGGTCCTCCAGCCCCGCCCTGCGGGGCCTGCCTCCAGGTGATATCGGAGTTTGGCGATGATAATACCGTCATCTACTCCGCGTCCCTTGAGGGGGGAGTCATGAAGTGGAGGCTCAAGGACCTCCTCCCGTTCAGGTTCGGGGCCAGCTACCTTAGGGCTCAGAAGTAGGGCCTCATGGCGTAGTTTATGGCCTCAAAGGTCAGCGGGTGAGGCCCTGCCACCCAGGCCAGGTTCTTGGCCGTCAGGTTGTTCTCTATTGCTACGGCGAAGACAGCGCTGAGGTCAGCCGCGTTGTGCGCGTAGGCCTGGAAGCCGAGCACCCTGAGGCTCTCCTTCTTGAGTATTATCTTCATCCAGCCCTCCCTGTGGCCAACTATCTGCGACTGGGCGTCCCCGGCCAGCCTGTATAGCACCACTTCATAGGGTATCCCGGCCGCCTGAAGCTCTTCCTCAGTGTAGCCCACCATTGCTATCTCAGGGTAGGTGAAGACGGTGTACGGAACTGAGTGGTAGTTGAACCTGTAGAGCTCCCTTCCGCCGGCCAGTATGTTCTTAGCCGCTATGATGCTCTCCTTAACGGCCGCGTGGAACAGCATGGCCTTCCCAGTCACGTCGCCAGTGGCATAGACGTTAGGTATAGTGGTCTTCATGCCTGGCGTCACCTTGATGGCGCCCCTATCGAGCTCGAGGCCCTGGGCCTGAAGGCTCTCAAGGCCGTAGTTCCTGGTCCTAGGCCTCCTGCCCACGGCCATGAGGACCTCCTCAGCCTCCACCTCGAGCTCCTTGCCGTCCTTTGACCTAGCCTTAAGGACCTTGTACTCCCCCCTCCTCTCTATGCCAGCCGCCGCGAAGCCCAGGTGAACGTCAACGCCCGCCTCCTGCATCCTCTGCATGGCGGCCTTTGATATGTCGGGCGGCATGTTTGGCAGAAGCCTGTCCATCATCTCAACAATCGTCACGCGGACGCCCAGCCTTGACAGCATGTCGGCTACCTCAACGCCTATGTAGCCGCCCCCTATTATCGCAAGGGACCTCGGAGGCCTCTTGATGGCCCTCCTGTAGGCGAACAGGTCGTCGCTCGTCAGGACGAGCTCCTTGCCAGGTATGTTGAGGATGACGTTCTCAGCGCCGGCCCCTATGACGAGGTTCTTGGTCTCCACCTTCACCTCCCCTTCCTCTGTTGAGATGCGCACGCTGTTGGGACCCTCTATGACGGCCCAGCCCTTTAAGAACGCGAGGTTTGGCTCGTGCTCCTTTATCTCCTCCATGTGCTGCTCATACCTTATCTCCTGAACCCACTCCTTCAGCTCTATTGCCGCCTTCCAGACCTCGTCGGGGTCGACCTTATTGGTTGTCGAAGTATAGTCAAGGATCCTGGTCCTGACGGACTTAGAGGGTATGCAGCCAGCGTAGAGGCAGTCGCCCCCTAGGTTGCCCTTATCGTCAACCATTAGAACGCTCTGGCCCGCCTTGGCGAGCTCAAAGGCCCCAGGGTAGGAGGCGCCTCCTCCCCCCACGAAGAGCGTGTCAACCCTGCTCGGCACCTTCATGGCAGTCACCCTACATTATTTTGAGGCCTGTATACAGCTTGTTTAAAAGCCTTTCTTTACTCGTTAAACATACTCTAAAAGTTTCGCAGCTCAGAGGAAAGTCGCTCATCACCTCTCAGAGTCGCTCCACCCTCCTCACAGCTGCGCTGTTGGTAAGGCCGCCAAGGCTGAATTGCTTTTCGTGACCAGGGCCCTCACGTCAAGCTGTTGATGGAGAACTAGGAGGTCATGTTGGCGCGGCCGCCTGCTGGAGGCTCAGCTGAAGAGCCATGACCGTAACGCTCCTACGTAACTACTAGCTGTTTTAATCACCTCTAAATACCATTTTGACGCGGGTCGCTTTTATATGGTATTGTATTACAGAAGCAGCTATCATTGGTGACCCCCTACCTGATGACGGGCTCTGCTCACGAGGGTGGGGGTGACAAAAGGCGTGGATGGGAGGGTGGTGGTGTTCCCCTCGACCAGCCCCAATGACTCAAGGGTGACTGTGTATGATCCCTTAAGAGGGGTGCCCGTGGCGGAATTATAAGTAAGGAGAAGTTACGCCACGGGTAAACACTAGGACGTGGGCCCGGGGGGATTTGAACCCCCGACCACCCGGTTATGAGCCGGGCGCTCTACCGTGCTGAGCTACGGGCCCCCATCGTTGTTGAAGACTAGGCGCTCTATAAACCTTTGCGCCAGGCTGTGCGGGAGCAATTATAAGCCCCTAACTAAAAGGTTAAAAGCGACCTCTTCGCTATATTCTTTTTGTGGGTGCAGCCTTGGCCGCCCAAGCTATAGTTATGATCAACACGGACGTCGGTAAAGAGAACGACATATTCAACGAGCTCCTTAAGATCGACGAGGTGAAGAAGGTCTACATGGTCTACGGAATTCATGACCTGGTGGTGTTCGTCGAGGCCGAGAACATGGATAAGCTGAGGAGCCTCATCACCGATAAGATAAGGAAACTTGACGGCGTTAAGAGCACGCTGACAAGCGTTATAGTGACCGGTAAGGAGAAGTGAGCTTTCCTCCTAGTGCTAACAGTATTTTATTTTATGGTTTTCAGGAGCTCCTGGCCTCCTTACGCTCAGCGATGGGGCCTATGTGATGTAGGTCGAGGCCCACCAGGCTCCTGTTGGCCGTCTCGAACCCGTAGAACCTCCAGAAGGCCGCGCCTGCAGCGCCTGCCACCGCCACTAAGCCCATGACCAGGGCTGCTGCCGTGAAGTCTGTCGCCAGGGGGTTCAGGTTAGTCATGAGTCCGGTGATGACGCCGGTGATGACCCATACGGACATCCTCACGAGGGAGATGTAGAGGCCCCTTACCTTGGTTGGGAAGAGCTCGGGCTCCAGGAGCGCCCTTGAGGCCCAGGTCAGCTCAACCGTCACGAAGTTCAGGACGAACAACGCCAGCATCAGCCAGCTCATAGTGAAGCCTGTGAGGTACGCAGCTACGGCCAGAGCCGCCCAGAACACCGCCTGTAGGGCGAACGAGAGCAGGGCGAAGGGCCTCCTCTCAACCCTGTGGGCTATGAAGAGCCCCGTCAGCACCCCAACTATGGTCATCACGAAGCCGCCGACCATGGGCGCAAGGCTTGAGGCCGAGAGCCCGGAGAACGTTGACGTGAAGAAGGACGCCGCTCCATAGGTTACGTACACGAAGGCCACGTCCTGGGCTATCCCTATCGTCAGGAGCGTTGCAAACCTGGCCCCGAGCCCCGCGGTGGGTTGAACTGGGGCAGCGCCCCCGTCAACCTGCTTCCAGGCCTCCTTAACGTCAATGGTACCTGTCCTTGCAGCTATCCATGGAAGGCTCTCAAAAGCCCTGAGGAAGGCTATTATCAGCGCCACCGTGGGGGCCAAGTACATCAGGAGAAGGGCTGTCTCTACTTGGACGGTCTGAGCTGCTTGGCCGTGAAGCAGGACAAGAGGGACGAACGCCAGCGCCACCCCCAGGTTACCAAAGTTCTGGGCCAGCACTAGCATCTTGCTCCTCCCCTGAGGGTCGGCCCCCTCGGCTATGGCGGCCAGTATCGGTGTCTCAAGGCCTATGGCAGTCATTCCCACTATGGCTATTGAGGCTACGAGCAGCGCCTGTCCCAACGCTGATGAGGTCCAGTTCAGGTAAACAGGTATGTACAGCAGGAGGCCTAAGAGCAGGAGGCCGCCGGTGAGTATGAAGGCCCTCCTCCTGCCGAGCCTATCTGATAAGTACCCGGCCAGGAGGGCCCCTATGCCGCCAAAGACGAAGGGGAGGCCGTAGCTGAGCCAGGCGTTTTTCGTCAGACCGCTGGCGTATGTGACCGGGCCGTAGCTCTCTGCTAGGCCGTAAACCATCATTCCCAACGAAAGGGCTGCAAAGGCCGACCACGGAAGGCCCTTAGAGCCTGTACCTCCCAAGCCCCTCACGGCCTGCGAGTTGTTCAACAGACTTTATAAACTAGTATCCCCCTGGTACCATGAATTTTTACTTGGTCAAGTAAAACTCTCTTATGTAGAACGCTGTAAGAGGGCTTACCTGGCAGTTTATAGGTGCGGCCGTCGACTCTTTGGCGGCCTTGACAGGGCGCCTGGTAAGCGTGGCCCTTGACGACACGGACAGCCAGTATGGGGGCTGTACGACGCACCTGACAGGGATCCTGCTTAATGAGCTGGGCTCAAAGGCCCTCCTGGCCGACTATCCCCTCCTCGTGAGGCTCAACCCGAACATACCCTGGAAGACCAGGGGGAACGGCGCAACTGTGTTGAGGTTATTCTATAGTGGTGACCTCATGGACGTCCTGGAGCTGGCGTGGCAGCTGGCCCAGGAGTACACAACCCCGAGGCCTCCTCTGCCGGGCAAGTCCCCAGGAGTTGTTGTCGTGGAGGGGCCTGTATGGGATGACCCAGCCATGAGGGCCCTCTACAGGCAGGCGCTAACCGACGTTGTGACCAGGGACCTGGCCGAGAGGGCGCTTGTAAAGGTTGGGGGGAGCTTCAGAGGGGGCCGCGGCGTTATAGGCGCCTCCTCAGCCCTGGCCGCGCTGGCCCCTGGCGACCCCTACACGTTTGAGCTCACCTTCTACAGGCTTCCAGAGCTCTGGGGCTCGAGGAGATGTGTTGACTTCGGGGAGGCCTTCCTGGCAGAGGCCGAGAGCTCGGCAACCGTCAACAACCTCGACCTTGAGGAGCGTGTGGTCGCGGCCGCCCCAGGGGGGCCGGACCCAGTGCTGGCTGGCTTCAGGGGGCTGCGACCTGACGAGCTCTGGCAGTTCGAGGGCGCCCTCTGTGAGAGGCCTCACTTCGCAGTCCTCTACAGGTCGAATCAGCACACAGGGGTCCACTTGGTTGAAGGAGAGCTAAGGCCCTATAGATCCGTGTTGATCAGGGGAACCGTGGCTTCCAGGCCTATCAAGGTCCCCCGAGGACATGTCGTATTAAGTCTTATGACTGAGCGTGGCCTCATAGATGTGGCCTTCTTCAGGGAGACGGGCCCCCTGACAGAGGCCGCGGAGGAGCTCGTGCCAGGCGACTATATTGAGGTCGGGGGTGGGGTCAGGCCCTACTCGCCTTCTGGCAGGCTGACGGTGGCCGCCGAGCTGATGAGGGTTCTCAGGGTCTCAAAGGCCCTGACCAAGCTGCCACCCCGTTGCCCAAGGGACGGGTCCACCATGGAGAGCCTCGGAAGGGGTAAGGGCTACAGGTGTCCCAGGTGTGGCCTCAGGCTCCCCGAGGACGCAGCGATTGAGGTGGAGCTACCCAGGGCGCTTCGGCCTGGCCTCTACCTGCCCAAGGCCGGCAGGCTGAGACACCTGACCCCTGCTGGAGGACCTCTGCCAACGCTCGCCTCGCTACCCGTTGGACTTAAGGCGTCAGACGTCCTCAGGGTCTACGAAAACCCTAGTTAACTCCCCAGTTATCACCCCTCCGTTTCCTATGAAGCCCACCAGCGGTAGGGAGGCCCCGCCCCCTCGACTTCCTGTGGAGCTGTTCTGTAAGGGTTGTTTGCAGGGCTCTATGACTATATAAAACGTGTTAGAGTCATTTTGTATAATGGTTGTACGACCGTATTTGTCTAATTTTGGCAAAAATTCAGGACATTTTATACTAACTATAAGTAGCGGGATGCCACACAGTCAGGGGACACCTGTCACTGGCCGTCAAACCTTGCATAGGAAATGGAGGGGTGTGAGGGAGGCGCGGATCCCCTGGCTTAAAAGGACCCCTCGATTTCCTTTGGAGCCCACCAAGACAGGCTAGCATATTTTAGGGCTCCCCCTATGAACATTGGAGGGACCCCCTTGTACCTAGAGCTGAGGTTCCACGGGAGAGGCGGCCAGGGGGCGGTGACGGCCGCGACCATATTGGCCAGGGCCGCCCTGCTCGAGGGCAAGTGGGCCCAGGCCATACCCAACTTCGGCGCGGAGAGGAGAGGGGCCCCGGTCGAGGTGTACGCAAGGGTGTCAGACGCCCCCATACAGGTGCACTCCAGCGTTGAGCGCCCAGACGTGGTGGTGGTACTTGACTACGAGCTCCTCAAGATGGTTGACGTGACGAGAGGGCTAAAGGAGGGGGGAACAGTCGTCATAAACTCCCCAGTTAACACGTCACCCATCCAGGGCTACAAGACCTATTGTGTGAACGCGACCAAGATAGCGAAGGAGCTTGGCCTTGTGGTAAGCGGATGGCCAACGGTCAACACGGCCATGTTGGGAGCCCTCAGCAAGGCAACAAACGTCGTTAGTGTAGAATCAATCACTAAGGCTATATCGGAGTACTTCACTTCCCCAGCCCTGGCCAAGGCTAACGGCGAGGCTGCCCTGAGGTCCTTTAATGAGGCCAGGTTGTGTTAAGAGCGGGCCTAACATGGAAAGCATAACTAATACATATAAACATTATATAAGGTGGAATTGGTATTCATGAATGGGTACAAAGGGATCGGGCTTGGGCCAGGTTGAAGTGGTTGAGCCGAAGACCCTGTGGTTCGCCCCAATATCATATCCAGCCCCAGCCTCCTCAGGCAAGACGGGCCTCTGGAGGACCGAGAGGCCAGTAGTTCACCTGGACAAGTGCATAAAGTGCCTGTTCTGCTGGCTCTACTGCCCAGAGGACACAATATTGAGGAGGGAGGACGATTACGTCTACGTGGACTACGAGTACTGCAAGGGCTGTGGCATCTGCGCCGAGGTCTGCCCGACCCACGCCATAGAGATGGTGCCTGAGGTGGTAGGTGAGGGGCAGTGACCAAGAGGGCGCTAACCGGTAACCACGCGGTGGCCGAGGCGGCAAAGCTGGCTAGGGTCAAGGTCGTGGCGGCCTATCCAATAACGCCGCAGACCACCATTGTTGAGAGGCTCGCCGAGATGATCGAGAAGGGGGAGCTTGAGGCCAAGATGATCAGAGTGGAGAGCGAGCACTCAGCAATGGCCGCCACCCTGGGGGCGGCCGCCGCTGGAGCGAGGGCGTTCACGGCGACCTCAAGCCATGGGCTTCTCTATATGCACGAGGTCCTCTGGTGGACTGCCGGAGCTAGGATACCAGTGGTTATGGCTGTGGTCGCGAGGGCCATAGGGCCGCCCTGGAACATACATGTGGAGCACAGTGACGTTATGGATCAGCGGGACACGGGGTGGATAATATCGATTGCCCAAGAGAACCAGGAGGCCTTCGACCTCACCCTACAGGCCTTCAGGATAAGCGAGGACCCCAGGGTGTACCTACCTATGATCGTGTCCCTGGACGGCTTCATACTGTCACACACGGTGGCGCCCGTTGACGTGCCGCCTCAGGAGGACGTTGATGCCTGGCTCCCACCCAGGAGGCAGCCATACATGATAACGCCTGAGAGCAACGTCGTCATGGGCAACATAGCTAACGACGACGAGTACTACATGATGAGGTTCTCAATACAGACGGCGATGCAGGCGGCCAAGAAGGTCATTGATGAGGTCGATGTGGAGTTCGGCAAGGCCTTTGGCAGGCGCTATGGCGGGCTCGTAGAGTGCTACCTCTGTGACGACGCTGACTATGTTATGCTCCTAGCGGGGAGCTGGGCTGGCGACGCTAAGAAGGCCGCGGAGCAGCTGAGGGAGGAGGGCATAAGGGCCGGCGTCGCCAGGGTCAGGTTCATCAGGCCATGGCCTGAGGAGTTCATCAGGGAGAGGCTCGTTAACGTTAAGGGCGTCATAGTCTTTGACAGAAGCATATCGTTTGGAAGTTACGGTCAGCTGTTCACGGACACCGCGGCGACCCTCTACGGCCAGACCTCGTTAAGGGGGGTCATAGCTGGTCTAGGAGGCGTTGACGTGAAGCCTGAGGACTTCGCCTCCGAGGTGAGGGACTTCGTATCAAAGGTGGAGGAGCGTGGCAGGGTCTATGAGCCAAGGAGGTGGCTTCTGCCGAAGAAGTACTCTAAGCTGGCCGAGGAGGTGGTGGCCTAATGCCGTTCAGGCTGACTGACCTGCCGCGGAAGAGGTATGGCATGCCGGGCAACGCGGCGTGCCCAGGCTGTCCTGAGACCATGGGCCTAAGGTACGTCAAGATGGCGCTGGGGGACAAGGCCGTTCTCGTCATACCAGCGGGCTGCAGCAGCGTGATCCAGGGGATAGCGCCCAGGAGCGGGATCAACTTCCCGATCCTCAACATAGTGTTCGCCTCAGCCGCCAGCGCCGCGTCAGGCATGGCGGCGGCCTTCGAGACCATGGGCAAGGACTACCAGGTGGTCGTGTGGGCCGGCGACGGGGGCACTGCAGATATAGGGTTCCAGGCCCTCAGCGGGGCCGCAGAGAGGAACGACAACATAATTTACATCTGTGTCGACAACGAGGCCTACATGAACACGGGCATCCAGAGGAGCGGGCTAACGCCCTTCGGCGCCTGGACAACCACCACCTGGACCGGGAAGACCGAGAAGAAGAAGCCCCTACCCTTCATAATGATAGCCCACGGCGTGCCCTATGTAGCCACGGCAACGGTCGGTTATCCGCAGGACTTCATAGATAAGCTGAGGAAGGCCGCCTCGATCAAGGGGCTCAAGTACATTCACCTCCACGCGCCATGCCCTGTAGGCTGGAGATTCGACCCAGGCCTCACAGTCAAGGTGGCCCAGCTGGCCGTCCAGACCGGGGCCTTCCCGCTGTTTGAGTACGAGAACGGCAAGTTCAGGCTGAGCCCATACAGCGGCATGGTCAGGGACCCGAAGAGGAGGGCGCCGCTCACAGAGTACCTCAAGCTGCAGGGCAGGTTCCAGACGGTCCTCAAGGACCCGGAGAAGTTGAAGGGGCTTCAGCGCGAGATAGATGAGATGTGGGAGTGGATAGCCCTCCTCGAGAAGGGACTAGCCCCACGTCCTTAGGCCTAAGCGTGTTTATAGGGCCACATACGACCTAACCTCTGGGATCTTCTTGGAATTAGTTAACATAGACGGAAGCATGGGCGAGGGAGGAGGGCAGATACTGAGGACGGCCCTCGCCCTGTCGGCCATAACTGGTAAGCCCGTCAGGGTATACAACATAAGGGCTAAGAGGTCAAGGCCAGGGCTTCAGCATCAACACCTGGCCTCTGTGAAGGCGCTGGCAGAGCTCTCTGGGGCGAGGGTTGAGGGCGCTGCGCTCGGCTCCACCGAGATGGTGTTCTACCCGGGAAAGATTAAGGGCGGTAGCTTTACATTCAACATAGGTACAGCCGGGAGCGTCACGCTGCTCCTCCAGGCCATAATGCCCCTCATGGCCGTCTCGGAGTACCCTATGAGCGTCAGGGTCATAGGGGGCACCGACGTGCCTATGTCGCCACCTATTGACTACATAAGGTTCGTCCTGAGGCCCTTGCTCGCTAAGGCGGGCTTTGACTTCTCCGTTAGCCTGGTCAAGAGGGGACATTACCCCAGAGGGGGCGGCGAGGTGATAGTGGCCACCCAGGGCGGCTCTAAGCTGAGGCCCCTGGAGCTCGTCAGCTCGGGGAGGGTCCTAAGCGTTGGAGGCCTAAGCCACTGCGTCAGGCTCCCCTCGAACGTCGCTGTAAGGCAGGCGAGGGCCGCGGAGGAGGTCCTGAGGACGCTCAAGGTGCCCATAAGGATAGAAGTAGAGCATTATGAGGGAAGGCCTGACCCTCACCTTGGTCCCGGCAGCGGAATAACCTTGTGGGCGATAACCGAGAGGTCCATCCTAGGCGGGGACTCGCTGGGCGAAAGGGGTAAGCCGGCCGAGCAGGTGGGTAAGGAGGCCGCGTCAGCCCTCCTGAAGGACCTGAGCACAGGCATGGCTCTGGACAGCCACGCGTCGGACATGCTCCTGGTTTACGCGGCCTTGGCCTCGGGTACCTCGAGGCTAGGAGGAGCCTCCCTAACATCCCATGCTCGCACGGTTATCGATCTAATTAAGATGATATTGCCTAAGGTCTCGATAAGGATCGAAGGAGGGGCTGATGAAGGCCCCTTCCTGGCCGAGATTCAGGGCGGCCTAAGCGCGCTATAGCTTGCACTGGCCGGCCTAGCCAGTGCAAAAGGTTTTCACTGCCCAACTGCTCCTGCTTCTTGGAAGCAGGTGTTCAATAGGGTGCAGAATGACAAGAGCCCTGAAGAGCTCATGAAACTGGCTTCACAATTCCTTACGGAGCTTGAAAGCCCCTTCGTGGGCAGACATGAGGAGGCTCTAGTTATAACCTTGGCCCTGCTGACAGGCGAGCACGTGGTCCTAATAGGTGAGCCAGGCACGGCCAAGAGCGCTATGGCCAGGAGGTCAGCCGACCTCCTTGACGTCAAGTTCTTTAAGTACCTGCTGACGAAGTTCACCGAGCCCAGTGAGCTCTTTGGCCCACTTGACATAAGGGCCCTGAGGCAGGGTTCCTACAGGAGGATAACGACTGGGAAGCTGCCCGAGGCCGAGATAGCCTTCCTGGACGAGATATTTAACGCCAACAGCGCCGTGCTCAACAGCATACTCAGCATAATGCAGGAGAGGGTCCTCTACGACGGTTACACTGAAATAAAGGTCCCCCTCTGGACGCTTGTAGGGGCTTCAAACAGGGTTCCCGAGGAGCCCGAGCTTGAGGCCCTTTACGACAGGTTCCTCTTTAGGCAGAACGTGAAGCCCCTGGACGAGGAGGCCTGGGAGAGCCTCATCGACGCGGCCTGGAAGCTTGAGATGGGCAACGTGGAGAGGCCCCCTAAGGTGATGGGCATGGAGGACCTCAGGATGCTCAACTCGCTGCTGTTCAAGGTCGACCTAACCCCCATCAAGAGCAAGCTCCTGAGGCTCTTCATGATAATGAATGAGAAGGAGCTTCACATAAGCGATAGGAGGAAGGGGAAGATCATGAAGGCGGTGGCCGCGCACGCGTTGCTTAACGGGAGGCTTCAGGCTACGGAGTCCGACCTAGTGATTCTAAAGTACACGGTGCCAAGAGACGTAGACGACTTTGACAAAGTGAACACTATACTTATTGAGGAGCTGAAGACAAAGGAGAGGATACTCAGGGAGCTTGAGGAGATAGCGGCCAACGTCAGGGCCTCCGAGAGGTCGGTCGCCCAGCTTGAGGCCTTTGACCCGAGGCTCCTTGACATATATAAGAACCTCAAGGTTGCAAAGGGCAAGATACAGAGCCTCGTTCAGGACGTTGAGGACGAGGAGATCAGGAGAAAGGCAGAGGAGGTCAACGAGCTGATAGAGAACCTAACCCAGGAGATAATGATAAAGCTCAACATGTGAGGTAGCGGCTTTGGAGGACCCTGTTAGCAAGGGCCAGAAGCGTCCCGTAAGCGTTTTCCCAGAGATAGGGCTAATTGACGAGGTCAGGATGTATAGAGGCGAGAAGATCCTTTCAATAGCTAAGAGGATAGCGGAGCGAGGGCTTGACCCCAGGCTAAACGCCCTGCTGGCCCTCGACGTCTTCTACACCTATTACCTGCCCGTCCCGTTTGTTGAGAGTCAGGGGGAGTCGGACGACGAAGACATGGCCTTTAGGAGGGCCGTGATCTCGGCTATGGTCAGAAGCGAGAACGTTTGGAGGGCAAAGACTTACACCACCGCTGACAGCCTGACCAGCGTGGTGGCCGCCGCGTCCTTCATAGAGAGGCTCAGCAGGCTTCTGCCCCCCTCAGAAGGGGGGCAACAGGGCAGGGAGTCCAGGGAGCAGGAGGAGCAGGGCAAGGGACCCGAGGCAGGCCAGCCCAGCGTGGAGGAGGCGGCCCAGAGGGCTGCCGAAGCCGCAATGAAGGACGCCGAGATGGCCAAGAAGATAAAGATGGTAGCCGAGAGGCTCGGAGCCGGCCGCGGCAGCGTGTTCTCCCTGGAGAGCTCGGCCGAGCTGGTCCTAAAGCTCGCCAGGGAGACCGACGTGGCGAGAATACTTGAGAAGATAGAGGGGCTTAAGCTGCCAGCGGCCTGGGGGCGTGGGTCGACGAAGTTCTCCAAGGGCTGGATATCAGGGCTTGAGTACGGAGGGGACTTCGAGAGAATACACTACAGCCAGCTAGCGCTGCCTGACGACCTGTTTTACGCGGACCTGGCTAACGGGAGGCTGCTGCTCTACCAGAAGGAGCTGCCCGCCACAAGGGGGCCCATATACGTCCTCCTTGACAAGAGCGGAAGCATGGTGGGGTCGAAGATAGACTGGGCCCGCGCCGTCGCGGTAGCTCTCTTCAAAAAGGCCATTGATGAGGGCCGCACCTTTGTGCTGAGATTCTTCAACTCAATACCGTATAGCATGATGATGGTCAAAGGAAGTTCAAAGCCTAATGACGTGCTTAGGGTTCTTTCGTATTTAGCAAGGGTTAGGGCTGGCGGCGGCACCGATATAACTAGGGCGGTATCGGCAGCCGTCGAGGACATAGGGAAGCTCAAGCTGGGCGGCCGTGAGAGGCTGAGCGATGTAGTATTGATAACGGACGGCGAGGACAGGCTTAGCCCTGAGGTCCTTCAGAGGATGCTTAAAAGCGCGAACGCGCGCCTGCACTCGGTCATGATACAGGGCCATAACACCTTCCTTCAGCAGGTCTCATACAGGTACCTGACAGTTAGAAAGCTTGAGAGGCACGAGGCGCTAGAGGTGGTGGACTTCGCCTAGGGCGGCTCAACTCCATAGGCCCTGACGACAGCCTCCACGTTTATACGCCTCAGGGCCCTTTCAGGGTCAGGCGTTCCCCTCAGAGCTTCCTCCTCAGCAGCTGCTAGGTCCCAGGGCCTCAGTGCCCTCGGGATCTCAACCCCTGGGAAGTCGCTTTCAACCATAAAGCTGTCGCCGTATTTTATGGCCTCAGCTATTACGGCCGTCCTGCCAGGGACCGTTATTGAGTAGCCCAAGGACAGGGCCTCCCTGACCATGCTGGGCTTCGCGTGGTGAAACACTATTGAGGGTGACGGCTTTATCCCAAGCCTGGAGAGGGCTCTATGAGTTAGGCTAACGGTCTCAGGCCCTACGTCTTCAAGATGCAGGTGGACCACACACCCTAGCTCCTGGGCCTTCAGCGCCGCCTCCTCCAGTATAAGCTCAGAGACCAACACCCTGTCAGCGGCAGTCCTATAGTGTTGACGTCCAACCTCGCCAATTCCGTCAAGCCTCCCTGACCTGCAAAGGGACGTTATGTAGTTAAGGACCCTTAGGCCCAGATCAAGCACCTCAGACGACCTAAGGCCAGAGTCCACAAGCTTATCCACGTCAGCAGGGTGAAAGCCAGCTACGCAGGCGACCTTAAGTCCTGCCTCCCTAGCCTCCCTACAGGCGCTCTCATGGTACCTGAGGACATCCCTATAAGCGGCCTCAGCGTTAGTGATGTCAAGACCGTAGTCCCAGGGGGAGACGGAGACCAGGGCTATGAACCAGCCCCCTGACCTGAGAAACCTCTTGGCTAGTTCACGCGCGATCAGTCCTCTTAAGGGATTTACGTGGGCGTGGCCGTCAGCTATCATCAAGCAGGCCCTCTCACTCTTATATGGCAAGAGGTTAAGGGCAAAGCGGTAGGGGGCTCGTGGGCTGCGACCCCAAGGAGCTTGCCGCAACGGGCGCCGTAGAGCTGCTGAGGGAGGTCTTGGCTAAGAAGGAGGGCCCTATAGGCGTCGGCGCGGGGAGCACCGTACGCGCCTTTGTAAGGAAGGCGGTAGACCTCCTGAGGGGCCGTAAAGTCGCCAGCGCTAGCTCGTCAACTTCCATAGAGCTCTCATCCTTGGGGGTGGACGTTATCTCGTTCCCCGCTGGAAGCCCCTTGCTGGAGATTTACGTGGACGGCGCAGATGAGGTGTCGCCGACGGGCGACCTGATCAAGGGAAGGGGAGGCGCCCTGCTTGGCGAGAAGGTGCTGGCCTACTTCAGCCGCCTCAACATCTTCATAGTGGGTGAGGACAAGCTCGTCTCAAGGCTTGGCGAGAAGGGGCCTGTGCCCCTAGAGGTGGTGCCGGAGGCCTACCCTTACGTGATTGAGGGCCTGAGGCGCATGGGCTTCAAGGCCTCACCCAGGACCTCCCAGGGCAAGCTAGGCCCACTGGTCAGCGACTGGAGGGGCTTCATAGTTGATGTTGATACAGGCCCCATGGAAGACCCTAAGGCAGTTAATGAGGTCCTCAGGGGCGTGCCAGGCGTTGTCGAGACCGGAATATTTTTGGGCTATGCGGACTACGTGGTAGTAGGAAGGGAGAAGGAGTGCAGATATGACGTACTCAGGTTCAGGAGGAGAGCGAAGGCCCCCGATTTATGACATATCTTTAGCTGTAACCTCCCCTCTTGAGCTAGAAAGGCTGCCAACAGACGTTATGGCTGAGGCCAGGGAGCTAGCGCTTTCCTCCAGGTTCGTCAAGGTTCGGTCAGGGAAACTCGAGGTCTGGATTTACCTTGGGCCGAGAGAGGACCACTTGCTGGTCACTGCAGGTCATCCAAAAGAGGTGGGGAAGGCTGCTGAGGAGCCCGTTTACTGTAGCTGTGAGGCTTTCCAATTGAGGTTCATCTCTGAGGAAAGGTCTTTAGCGTGTAAGCACGTGCACGCCTTAAGGCTTGTACTCAGAGGGCTGGCGACGCACACCGAGGTTGAGCTGAAGGACCCTGGTCAGCTGGCCGAGATAATCAACGAGGTCATAGACATCGGGAGGAGCGTCACCTTAAGAAAGGTCCTGTCGGGCTTAGTGAACGATAGCCCTAGCTAACACTACGGCCGCTGCGGTGGCCGCTGAAATTACGACGAGAGTGGTGGGGGATATCTCAACCTTGCTGCGGAAGTTCTCATAGAATGCCACAAGGCCAGCGGCCGCGAGCGGTCCCGACGTCTTCTTCCTCCTGGCCCTCTTCTCCGACTTCTCCCGCTCGGGCATAGCTTTAGCACTCAGTCTTATAATACCCCTAAGGGCAATTTTAGCTTTCTGGAGAAGGCTTGGACGTCGGGTGTCTACAGGAGATTATGAGGAAGGAGTACTTTGACAGGGACAGACAAAGAGGCCTGTTCCAGACCTTCGCCTGGCTGGTTGAGGAGGTAGGGGAGCTAGGCGAGGCGCTGCTCAAGAAGGGGACTGACGGGGTCGCTGAGGAGCTGGCCGATGTCATCGCTTGGACGTTAAGCCTCGCAAACCTCGTGGGCGTAG